>Ga0209998_10000332_pt1 | contig 14056 bp, 14 predicted proteins | sample EndophyteCoNSPM_FD_187576 | JGI IMG/M metagenome (GOLD analysis project Ga0209998, IMG submission 187576) | Arabidopsis thaliana rhizosphere microbial communities from the Joint Genome Institute, USA, that affect carbon cycling - Endophyte Co-N... | ecosystem: Host-associated > Plants > Roots >... | reverse complement strand
GGCCACGGGCGCCCCGAAGAGCGCCATGATCCCGTCGCCCATGACCTGATTCACCGTGCCCTCGTACCGATGGACAGCCTCCATCATCCGTTCCAGCACAGGATCGAGGAGCTTCCGTGCCTCCTCCGGATCACGATCGGCGAGCAGCTCCATCGAGCCCTTGAGGTCGGCGAAGAGGACCGTCACCTGCTTGCGCTCGCCTTCAAGAGCGCCCTTCGAAGTGAGAATCTTCTCGGCGAGGTGCTTCGGCGTGTAGGCCTCGGGTGAGGCGAACCGTGGCGGGGAACCGGGGACGCTGACCGGCGTCGCGCACTGGAAACAGAACTTGGCTTCCGCGGGAAGGCGGGTCCCGCAGTTCGCGCACTGCAGCGCAAGCGGGCTCGCGCACTCCAAACAGAACTTCGCCTGGGGTGGATTCTCCTGATCGCACCGGGGACACTTCATTGCCGAGCCTCCAGTGAACCGGCCGGGCGTAGGGGCGACAGTAGCCCGCGCGTCGCGACCGCGTCAATAGCAGCGCCTCGCGGTCTTCATGTCGATCAATTCAACTTGAAGACGGCGCTCAAGATCTCCGTCACTGCTTTCAGTGCCTTCTGGTGCGCCCCGGGATCGTAGCCGACCGTCGCGCCTCGCTCGATACATGGATCCTTGATGCTGAATGGCTGTCCGGTCCGCACGTTCATCATCTGACCGGGACTTCGCTCCGCCAGGTCGCAGGTCGGCCCGGTCTGTACCGCCGGAACCGACAGACGTGGAGGAAGGTAATGCGCATCAAAAGCATGTAACGCCCCCGGATACTCCGTGAGAGTGACATCCTTCCCTGCCTTCTGAAGGCGCGCGACGTACCGCCGACAGGGCTCGATCGGCAGCCAGTCGTCAGCGGTCCCGTGGAAAAGCCGGATGGGGCGATCCGCGACATCTTCGTCCTCCAGAAAACGCTTCTGGCAAGTCCCGTAGAACGTAAAGTACGCCGCAAACTCCGCGTCGCTCGGTCCATAGAGGCGTCGGAATCGCTTCATGCTCGAGTAGAGGGTCGCAAATCCACCCTTCGAGAAGCCCATGAGCGCGATGCGCGCGGGGTCGATTCGTGGATGTCGCGCCAGCATCTCCAGCGCCCGATACGCGTCGATGATCATCACCACGCTGTCGAGCTGGGCCTGATCGGCGGCGGTACTGGTGATTCCCCGCCCGGTGAAACTGTCGACGACGAACGCCGCCACTCCGATGTCATTGAACTCTCGCGCCCAGCGGTCGCTGTTGGCGCGAACGCCGCTCGAGCCATGGAGCAGAACGACGGCGGGGAGCCGACCGGTGGGGCGCGGCAACCGCAGTTCCGCGGCGATGACCGCAGGTGCGCCGTCCCGAGCGCCAGTGAGGAATTGTGCTTCGCTGAGCGTGACGCTCTTGAGCGGATGCATCTCGAGTCTCGACAGGGGCGCCGCGGCCTGTGCGGTGACCTGGACCGGCACGACGAGAGCGGCGAGGACGATTGCAAGCACAGCGGCGCTGACCATCATGTGCGACCTCCGCGTGCTAAACGAGATCGCAGCGATCTTCCGCCGGCCGTCGATCCTACGCAAGCCGGCGGCCTACGACGCCGACCAGAAGAATGAGCGCCGCGTCTTGATTCGGCCGCGGGCCCCTGGGTCTTCACGCGCCGTCGACCAAGAATATTGGGGTGAACAACATTCTTGAACCAATTCCTGGGTGAAGTCTGGGTAAACGAAAGGGGTTAGCGGCCTCGACGTCCGCTAACCCCTCGTCGTTCATGGTTGCGGGGGCTGGATTTGAACCAGCGACCTTTGGGTTATGAGCCCAACGAGCTACCGGGCTGCTCCACCCCGCGGTGACGAACGTAATGTACCCGACAGGCTAGGCGGAGTCAATCACTCCGATGGCCGAAACGCGGGCCGAATGCCCCTCACAGCCGGCTCGGTCCCGCCGGCGGCGGAGGAGACGTCGGGAACGCCCGCATCGCCGGCTCCGGTTCCGCCAGCAGGGTCCGCAGCTTCTCCCGCTGATCGGCGCTCAGCACCGCCCGGCCGCTCTCGATGGCGCGCACGCGCGCCACCCGCAGATCGGCGCGCCGCTTCTCGATGTCGCGGATCTTGGCGTCGACCGCGGTCATGTCCGCCGGCTCCTTCGACAGGAGCTGGCTCAGGTCCATCTCGGCCACGCGCAGGTCGGCGTCGGCCCGGATGGCTTCCTTCTGGAACTTGGCCCGGAGTCCTTCGAGGGCCTGCACCTGTCCGGAGGAGAGCCCGAGCTCCTCGCGGTGGCTCAGCATGATGCTGATCAGCGGCCGCGGCTGATCGCGCAGCGTGAAGTGCTCGCGCACCTGGCTGCTCAGGCCCTCGAACTGCTCGACCAGATCGCCCAGGCTGCGAGCCATATCCTCGTGGACGACCGGCACGACGGCGTCGCCGACGAAGCGGTCGCCGGCGACGGAGCCGGCAACGGACGCGAGCAGGATGAGGATGCTGGCGGTGGCGATGCGGTATGTCTGGCTCATGGGTTCCCTCCGTGGTCGATCCCTCGCCCAGCATCGCACAGCCGTCTACCGTGTGCCCGTGATCGGCGTATACTCCCGGGCATGCAATTCCAGCTGCGCAAGATCGGCCACGTCGTGCTCAACGTCACCGACCTCGCGCGATCCGAGGCCTTCTACACCCGCGTGCTCGGCCTCGAGGTCAGCGACCGCTACCCGGACTCCATGGTGCCGGGTGGCATGCTCTTCCTGCGCCTCAACCCCGATCACCACGGCATCGCGCTGGTCGGTGGGTCCACGAAGGGCGAGCGCAGCAGCCTCAATCACTTCGCGTTCGAGGTCGGCTCGCTCGACGAGGTCTTCCGCGCGCGGGCGTGGCTGCGCGAGCAGGGCGTGCCCATCCACTTCGAGGGTCGGCGGCGGGCGGGCTGTCAGATCGCCATCGAGTTTCAGGATCCGGATGGCAACAACCTCGAGATCTACTGGAACATCGACCAGGTCGGGACCGAAGGCAAGGTGCGGCCGGCGAGCGACTGGCGGCCGGCGAAGTCGCTGGAGGAGGCAGTCGCGAATCCGGTAACGGGGCAGACGCTGCCGAAACGGGGGTAGGCAGAGGTGCTGTTCAGGCTGGGCGCCACCCGCGGGACCGAGCGTCCCGCGAAGTCCTCCTGACCCCGAGCTGATGCAATCCAACTCGGAGCAGGCCGCTCGCGCTCGCTGCGAGGCGGTGCGCGACGAGCTGCCGCGGTGGCTGGCGCCAGCAGAGGCGATCTTCTTCGGGCCCGCGCTCGCGGAGGGCAACGATCCGCCCGTCCCGCGGCTCCGCGCACGCGGCGCGCACTTCTTCTGGGTGGCCGTGCCGCTGGGCGGCGAGCCGTTCTGGGATGCCCACGTCGGCGTCGTGGTCGACCCGGCCACCCTCGCCGGGACGATCGGCATCCATCGTAGCCGTGGCTCGAAGGCGGCGCTCCGACTCTTCGCCCAGCTCGGCCCGGTCTTCCAGGCGCACCGGCTCGCGCACTACCTCTCGGAGGCGGCGGACGAGGAGCAATGGGTGGCCGCACCGCACGATCTCTCGACGCCCGCGGGCCTCGCTGAGGCGTGCCGTGAATTCGCCGCGATCCTGAGCGACGCACGCGGGCGGCTGGCCTGAGCCGAAAGACACTTGACAGCGTCTTCCAAGCACCATGATTCGCCGGCAGCAACGCGCGGCGGATAGGGTCTCTGGCGCGCGCCCGGCCACACCGGACCGCGTTCATCGCGCGTCCGACCGAAAATCATTCTGCCGTGGTGAATCGCTCGACGCCGTGCCTCCCAGCCATCGTCAGTATCGCGGTGTAGAGTCGGAGCAGCCGAAGGAGGCGCTGCCATGCCGACCGCATCGTTCGCATTGCTGGAAGATCCCCCGCGGGTGCGCGAGCTGGATCGCCTCGGCGACGAGATCGCCGAGCTGTCCGCCCATCTCGACGCCGCCACCGCGCGCTTGCTCGCCCTCATCCGCGATTTCGACGCCCGCGGCGGCTGGAACACCGGCTTCCGGTCCTGCGCCGAGTGGCTGAGCTGGCGCGTGGGGCTGGACCTGGGCGCCGCCCGCGAGCGCGTTCGCGTCGCCCACGCGCTCGGAGCGCTGCCGCGGCTCGCCGAGGCCCTCGCCCGGGGCGAGCTGTCCTACGCCAAGGTGCGCGCCCTGACCCGCGTGGCGACTCCGGAGACGGAGGCCCGGCTCCTGAAGGTGGCCCGCGCCGATACCGCGGCGCACGTCGAGCGGATCGTCCGCGCCTGGCGTCGGTTGGACCGGCGGGCCGAGGCCCGCGAGGCGGCCCGGCAGCATGCGAGCCGAGGCCTTCACGTGAGCCACGACGAGGACGGCGCGGTGGTGATCCGCGGCCGGCTGACCGCGGAGGCCGGCGCGCTGCTGGTGCGGGCGCTCGACGCTGCGCGCGAGGCCCTGTACCAGCGGGCCCGGCGCGCCGAGGCCACCGCGGCGCCTGACCCGGCCACTACGACGCCGACGCGGGCGCAGCAGCAGGCCGACGCGCTGGTGCTGCTGGCGGAGACGGCGCTGCACCAGGAGATGGACCCGGGTGCGCCGGGCGAGCGGTACCAGGTCGTGGTCCACGTCGACGCCGCGGTCCTGGAGGATCCCGAGCAAGAGGGGCAAACGGCCTTGGAAGGCGGGATAAGAATTTCCGCGGAAATTTCCCGGCGTCTCGCCTGCGATGCGAGCCGCGTGGTGATGCGGCACGACGCGGATGGCCGGATCGTCGAGGTCGGCGCTCGCACGCGCACGATCCCGCCTGCGTTGCGGCGCGCCCTCCACCATCGCGATCGAGCGTGTCGCTTCCCGGGCTGCGGAGGGCGGATTCTGGAGGGTCACCACGTGCAGCATTGGGCGAACGGCGGGCCGACCACGCTGTCGAATCTGATCTCGCTCTGCCGGCGGCATCATCGAGCGGTTCATGAGCAGGGATACCGGGTTGTGCACCGTCCCGACGGCGCATTTCAGTTCATGCGACCGGATGGTCGCGAGCTACCGGACGTACCGCCGCCGGCAGTGGTTCCAGTTGACCCCGTCGAGTCAATTCGCGCCGAGAACGAGGCGCGACAGATTCGCATCGAGCCGCGCACGGCGTGCGCCCGCTGGACCGGCGAGCGGCTCGACGTGGGCTGGGCCATCGACGTCTTGTACCCGGGGCCGCGCCCGGCCGGCGGGGGATCGACGGTGACGTCAGCCCGTGAGCGAGCGACGCAGCCGCCGGCCGGTGACGCGGTCGGTCTTGGCCGGCTCGTAGCGGCCGGTGCGGGCCAGCGCCCACAGCACGCGCCAGGCGCCGCGCGTGGCGAGCAGCCAGTAGGTCTGGCAGCGGAACGTGCCGAGGAACTTCTCCTGCAGGCTCTTCCGGCGCAGGTCCACCGGGCGCGGTAGGTACGGGTGCAGGTCCTCGATCAAGGCCTGGGTCATGATCCCGCCCACCCACACCGTGAGCAGCAGCGAGATCGTGGGCGCGCCGGTGGCCACGTAGAACCAGAAGCGGTGGCCTTCGTGGTGGTAGGCCAGGTACCACCCGAGCCAGCCGGTGGCCGGGTAGACGATGGCCGCGATCGGCCACTCCACCATCTTGTTGCCGAGGTGGCGCACGAACTGGGCGAAGTTGAACGCGGTGGGCTCGGTGCGCCACGCGTTCCAGAGGTACGGGATGTCGTCGATCACCCCCGTGTACCAGCGCGCGTTCTGGCGGATCACGCCCTCGGACGTCTCGGGCAGGTCGGTCACCTCCACCATCGGCAGCGCCTGCATCAGGACGCCGCGACGGCCGATCGCGTAGCCGAGGGTGGAGTCCTCGGTGGCGCCCGAGGTCGGGAAGCCGCCGATCGCCTGCATGAGGTCGAGGCGCACGAACTGGTTGTGGCCCAGGCAGATCTGCGCGCGGCGGAAGAACAGCTCGAACGTGGGACGGATCAGCCAGGCCAGCCGCGGCAGCGCCGCGGTGAGCCGGCCGAGCAGCCGCACGCGCTTGACCTCGTTCAGGAGCCGGGCGATCGACACCCGGATGAAGATCGACGATTGCTGGATCGCGCAGATCTTCCCGCGAATGGTCAGCCGGTCGTAGTTCGCGAGCGACAGCGGGATGCCCTGGTAGGCGAGGCTTCCCTGCCCGCTCAGCTCGCGGTGCGCGATACAGCGATAGGTGTCGGGGTCCGGGATCGAGTCCGCGTCGCTCACGCCCACGAAGACGCGTCGCGGGTCGACGTCCTCGCTCAGGATCTCGCGCAGCACCTCGGGCCGGAGCGCCCAGTTGAGCTGGTGGGCCTTGCGGCCGGGCCCCGGCATCGCCACGTGGAAGAGCCGCTTCTGCTGATAGGGCGGCAGCGTCTCGCGCAGCCGTCGCACCAGCTCGCCGGTGCTCGCGGCCATGCCCGGGTGGGGGTTCCGCTCCTCCTCCTCCTTCGTGATCACCACCACGTGCAGGCGCTCGTGCGGATAGCGCGAGGCCACCAGTGCGCCGACGGTGCCCGCGATCTCGGGCTCGTGGTATGCGGGCACGAGGTGCAGGAACACCGGGGCGGCCGGCTCCCGCTCGAGGCGCTCCTCGCTGGGGAGCTCGCCCAGGCGCGCGTAGGCCTCGCGGACGAAGCGGGTGGTGACAAGCATGCCGCGCCAGTCGAGGGCCAGCTTGAAGGAAGCGCGGATGTTGAAGAAGAGCGCGATGAAGAAGAGGAACGGGATGAGGTCCACGCGGGCTAGCGCCCCCTCTGCCCGGGAGAGGGCGGCAACTTCAGCACCTTCTCGCCCGGCTTCACCAGGCCCAGGTCCTCCCGGGCCACCTGCTCGATGAAGTCGGGATCGCTGCGCAGCCGCGTGACCAGCGCGGTGAGCCGGCCGGTCTCGGCGCGCAGCGTGGAGATCTCGCGCTCGAGACTCTCGACCTCGGTCTTCATGTGCCAGACCCGGGCCAGGCTCTGCCCGCCGTAGGCCAGCATCATGACGGTCGCGAGGCCGAACAGTCCGAGGATCAGCGAGCGCGGGCTCACTGAGCGAGGCTCCTGAACACGGCGCGGCCCGCCCACACGGCGGCCGCGCCCAGCTCCTCCTCGATGCGCAGCAGCTGGTTGTACTTGGCGGTGCGCTCCCCCCGGGCCAGCGAGCCGGTCTTGATCTGTCCCGCGTTGACCCCGACCGCGAGATCGGCCACGAAGGCGTCCTCGGTCTCGCCGGAGCGGTGGGAGATCACGGTGCCGTAGCCCGCGCGCTTGGCCAGCTCGACCGCCTCGAGCGTCTCGGTCAGCGTGCCGATCTGGTTCACCTTGATGAGGATCGCGTTGGCGATGCCCTTGCGGATGCCCTCCTGCAGGATGGCCGGGTTGGTGACGAACACGTCGTCGCCCACCAGCTGGCACCGGCCGCCGATGCGCCGGGTCAGCGCGCCCCAGCCCTCCCAGTCGTCCTCGGCGAGGCCGTCCTCGATCGAGCAGATGGGGTAGCGGCCCATGAGCGTCTCGTAGAAGCCGATCATCTCCTGGCTCGACTTCTCGGTCTTGTCCGCGCGCAGCCGATAGCGGCCGTGCTCGCCGAACTCGCTGGCCGCGGTGTCGAGCGCGAGCCACACGTCCTCGCCCGGCCGGTAGCCCGCGCGCTCGATCGCCCGCAGCATGAAGTCGAGCGCGGGCTCGTTGCCGCCCAGCGCGGGGGCGAAGCCGCCCTCGTCGCCCACGCCGGTCGACAGCCCCTTGTCTTTCAGGAGCTTCTTCAGCGTGTGGAAGATCTCTGCGCCCATGCGGAGGGCGTCGCTGAAGGAGCCGGCGCCCGCGGGCACCAGCATGAATTCCTGGATGTCGAGTCCGTTGTCGGCGTGGGCGCCGCCGTTGAGGACGTTCATCAGCGGCACCGGCAGGATCCGCGCGCCGGGGCCACCGAGATACTGGTAGAGCGGCAGGCCCGCGTCCTCGGCCGAGGCGCGCGCGGCGGCCAGCGAGATGCCGAGCAGGGCGTTGGCCCCGAGGCCCGACTTGTTCGGGGTGCCGTCCAGCTCCAGCAGCGCCCGGTCGAGCGCGGCCTGCTCGCCGGCCTCGAGCCCCTCGATCTCGGGGGCGATCACCTCGTTGACGTTCTGCACCGCACGGCGCACGCCCTTGCCGCCGTAGCGGTTGTCGTCGTCGTCACGCAGCTCGACCGCCTCGCGCTTGCCGGTGGAGGCTCCCGAGGGCACGATCGCGCGCCCGAAGGCGCCCGAATCGAGCCACATGTCGACCTCGACGGTGGGGTTGCCGCGCGAGTCCAGCACTTCACGGGCGTGGGTCGTACGGATCTCGGACATGGCTCAGGCCTTCCGCTCGAGGATGAAGCGCCCGAGGGCGCGAATGGGCTCGGCCCGGGGCCCCAGCGCGGCCAGCGCCGCGTCGGCCGCGTCGATGAGGTCCCGCGCGCGGGCCCGGGAGGCCTCGAGGCCGTGGATGGCGGGATAGGTCGCCTTCTGCTGGATCTGGTCCTTGCCCGCGGTCTTGCCCAGCTCTTCCGAGCTGGCCACCACGTCGAGGATGTCGTCGACGATCTGGAACGCCAGCCCGAGGTCGGCGCCCGCCACGCTGAGGGTGTGCACCTGCTCGGCGGTCGCGCCGCAGAGCCGCGCGCCCACGCGCAGCGACGTGCGGATGAGCGCGCCGGTCTTGTGGGTGTGGATGTAATCCACCGTCTCGGCGCCGACCTGCCGGCCTTCGGCCTCGAGGTCGGCGACCTGGCCGGCCACCATGCCGCCGTGGCCGGCCGCGTCCGCGATGTCCACGACGACCTCCAGCGCGCTCCGGTTGGTCTGGCGCACGTTGTCGGCGACCAGGCGGAAGGCGAGGGTCAGCAGCGCGTCGCCCGCGAGGATCGCGGTGGCCTCGCCGAAGACCTTGTGGTTGGTGGGGACGCCGCGGCGGAAGTCGTCGTTGTCCATCGCGGGCAGGTCGTCGTGCACGAGCGAATACGTGTGGATCAGCTCCATCGCGCAGGCCGTCGGTATCACCTGCTCGGCCGCGCCGCCCACCGCCTCCGCGCCGGCCATCACCAGGATCGGCCGGAGCCGCTTGCCGCCCGCGAACACGCTGTAGCGCATCGCCTTGTGTAGGGTCTCCGGCCGCTGGGTCTCGGGGGGCAGGAAGACGTCGAGGGCGGCGTCGACCGCGGCCAGGCGCTCCTTCATGTAGGCGTCGAGATCGAAGCTCATGCGCGCTCGTCGTCGGCGAGATCGAACGGCGCCGTCCGCAGCACGCCGGTCTCGTCCCGGGTCAGGGTCTCGATGCGCTTCTCGGCGTCGTCGAGATACTTGCCGCAGCGACGGGCCAGCCCGACGCCTTCCTCGAAGACCTGGAGCGACTCCTCCAGGGAGAGATTACCCGCCTCGAGCTGGTCCACGATCTGCTCGAGCCGTTGCAGCGCCGCTTCAAACTTGAGGTCGGTCATCCCGTTCCTTGAGCCGCTCCACCCGGGCGTCCAGGGCGCCCTCGCGCAGCAGGATCTCGATGGCGTCACCGGGGCGCGTCTGCGCGGCACTGCGCACGATCGCGCCGGAAGGCAGCAGCCGGGTCAAGCTATAGCCCCGTCCGAGCACGGCCAGGGGCGACAGGCTGTCGAGCTGTCCCACCGCGGCGTCCAATCGATGACGCGCGGTCTTCGCGCGGTTTGCGCCCGCCGACGCGAGCCGGACGCGCAGCTGCGCGAGAACCACCGTGCCGTTGGCAATCCTAGCCACCGGATTGAGAGAGCGCAAGGCGTTTCTGGCCAGCGACAGGCGGTGCTCGCCGAGCCGGCGATTGGCGCGCGCGCCGAGGGCGAGGCGCGTGCCCAGCTCGTCGAGGCGGCGGTGCCAATCGCGGAGCGCGCGCGCCGCATCGGTCAGCACGCGCCGCCGGCCCAGCGAGTCGATCCGCTGGCGCTCGCGGGCGAGGCGCGCCGCCATCGCCTGCTTGAGCGTGTCGTACATGTCGCAGAGGGCGCGGATCACGTGCAGCTTCTCCCGCACCACCACCTCGGCGGCCGCCGACGGCGTGGGCGCCCGGAGGTCGGCCACGAAGTCGGCGATGGTGAAGTCGGTCTCGTGGCCCACCGCCGAGATCACCGGAACGCGGCAGGCCGAGATCGCGCGGGCCACCCGCTCGTCGTTGAAGGCCCACAGATCCTCGATCGAGCCGCCCCCGCGGCCGACGATCACCACGTCCAGCTCCGGGACCTCCTGCAGGTCGCGCAGCGCGCGCACGATCTCGCCCGGCGCCTCCTCGCCCTGCACGCGCACCGGGGTGATCAGCACCCGCAGGTCCGCGAAGCGACGGCCGATGACGTGGAGCATGTCGCGGATGGCCGCCCCGGTGGGCGAGGTCACGATGCCGATCGTCCGCGGGAAGGGCGGCAGCGCGCGCTTGCGCCCCGCCTCGAAGAGGCCCTCGGCCTCGAGCCTGCGCTTGAGCTGCTCGAAGGCGAGCTGCAGCGCGCCCACGCCCTTGGGCTCCAGCAGCTCGACGATCAGCTGGTACTCGCCCCGCGCGGCGTACACGTCGAGGCCGCCGAAGGCCAGCACCTGCATGCCGTCCTCCGGCTGGAACGCGACCCGGCGGCCGCGACTGCGGAACAGCACGCAGCGCAGCTGGGCGCCGTCGTCCTTGAGGGTGAAGTACACGTGCCCCGACGACGGGATACGCAGATTGCTGATCTCGCCCTCCACCCACACCGCGGGGAAGCGATCCTCGAGCGTCTCCTTGATCCGCAGCACGAGCTCGCTGACCGTGCAGACGACCCGCTCTCTCATCGCCCCTCTTCTCCCTCTCCCCCCCGGGGAGAGGGCCGGGGTGAGGGGCGGTTGTCGAGACGGCCGAGCGCCCGAGCAATGGCCTTGCCCAGCACGTCGTGATTCCAGAAACGAAGGACGCGATAGCCAAGACGCGCGAGATCTTCGCTGCGCGAGGCATCGTCCGCCGCGCTGAGTGCGTGCTGACCACCGTCTAACTCGACGACGAGCCTCTGCTCGCGGCAGCAGAAATCGGCCACGTACGGCCCGATGGGCACCTGGCGTGAGAACTTCACGCCGAAGAGGCGTCGGTCGCGCAGCCGGAACCATAGCCGGCGTTCCGCATCCGTCTGCCTCCGACGGAGACCGCGTGCGTAGTCGCGCGGGGTCTCGCAGACCGCGCCCCTCACCCTGCCCTCTCCCCAGAGGGGAGAGGGTGAAAGTCGCGTCGTCATCGGGTGAGCTGGCGGCGGGCCGCGCGGGCGGTGTTGCGCATGAGCATCGCGACGGTCATGGGGCCGACGCCACCCGGGACCGGGGTGATCGCGCGCGCCTTGGGGCTCACCGAGTCGAACTGCACGTCGCCGGTGACCTTGCCGGTGGGCAGACGGTTGACGCCCACGTCGATGACCACCGCGCCGTCGCGCACCATGTCCCCGGTGATCACGCCGGGTCGGCCGGCGGCCACGCACAGGATGTCGGCGCGCCGGCAATGCGCGGCCAGGTCGCGCGTGCGCGTGTGACACATGGTCACGGTGGCGTGACGCGCGAGCAGCAGCTGGGCCAGCGGCTTGCCGACCAGACGCGAACGGCCCACCACCACCGCCTCGGCGCCCTCGATGGCAATGCCATAGTGGTCGAGGATCTCGATGCAGCCGGCCGGCGTGCACGGGATCGCGCCCGGCTTGCCCGCGAGCAGCCGGCCCAGATTGGTGGGATGCAGGCCGTCGGCGTCCTTCTCGGGCGCGATGGCCGCGACCGCCTGGTCCTCATCCATGCCCTTGGGCAGCGGGAGCTGCAGCAGCACGCCGTGGACGGAGGGGTCGCGGTTGATCCCGGCGATGGTCTCGAGCAGCTCGGCCTGGGCGCAGCCCTGCGGGAAGAGATAGTCGCGCGCGTTGATGCCGACGTCGTCCGCCGCGCGCTTCTTGTTGCGCACGTAGATCTGCGAGGCGGGATCGTCGCCGACGAGGATCACCGCGAGGGTGGGCTGGACGCCGGTCGTCTCTCGGAGCGCCGCGACGTCGGCCTTCACCTCGGCCAGGACCTTCGCCGCGACCTCCTTGCCGCTCAGTATCTGCACGACACCGTCAGTCGGCGAGAGGAACGCGCAGACGCTCGATGGACAGCCCGCGACCGGTGTCGGGATCGATACGGATCACCACGCCCTGGAGCATGGCCGGGCCCTTGGCGGGCTCGAAGCGATTGGGCATCTGGCTGATGAAGCGCCCCAGCGCCAGCTCGGGGTCCACGCCGATCACCGAGTCGACCGGCCCGGTGAGGCCCAGATCGGTGATATAGGCGGTGCCCTTGGGCATGAGGCGCTCGTCCGCGGTCTGCACGTGGCGGTGGGTGCCGACCACCGCGCTCACCCGCCCGTCGAGGTGCCAGCCCATGGCCTGCGACTCCGAGGTGGCCTCGGCGTGCATGTCCACCACGATGATCGGCGTCTCCGCGCGCAGCCGCTCGACTTCCTCGCTGGCCTTGCGGAACGGGCAATCGAGCTGGGGCAGGAAGACGCGGCCCATCAGGTTCAGCACCGCCACCCGGTGAGGCCCCGCCTTCACCACGATGGAGCCCGCTCCCGGCGTGCCCGGCGGATAGTTGGCGGGGCGCAGGAGCAGGTTCTCCTTGACGATGTACTCGATGATCTCCTTCTTGTCCCAGATGTGATTGCCGGAGGTCATCACGTCCACGCCCTGCTCGAGGAAGGCCCGGGCGATCGTCGGGGTCACCCCGAAGCCGGAGGCCGAGTTCTCCACGTTGACCACCGTGAAGTCGGCCTGATGCTGCTTCTTCAGCCGCGGCAGCAGCACCTGCACCGCGCGCCGGCCCGGCTCGCCGAAGACGTCGCCGACGCAGATGATCGTCAGGGGCTTGGTCACTTCGCCACCTCGACGGCGCGCGTCTCGCGGATCACCACCACCTTGATGTGGCCGGGGTACTGCATCTCGGCCTCGATCCGCTTGGAGATGTCCTTGGCGAGCTGATGGGCGTCCAGATCCGAGATCTGCTCGGCCTTGGTCATCACCCGCAGCTCGCGCCCGGCCTGGATCGCGTAGCACAGCTCCACGCCCTTGTAGGACATGGCGATCTCTTCCAGCTTGGCCAGGCGCTTGATGTAGCTCTCGAGCACGTCGCGCCGGGCGCCCGGCCGCGCGGCGGAGATGCCGTCGGCCGCCTCGGTGAGCACCGCCTCGATCGTCTCGGGCTCGACGTTCTCGTGGCCGCACAGGGCCGCGTTGATCACCTGCGAGGACTCGTTGTACTTGGTGAGCACCTGCAGCGACAGCTCGGGGTGGCTTCCCTCCTGCTCGTGGGTCAATGCCTTGCCGATGTCGTGGAGCAGGCCCATGCGCTTGGCCAGCTGCACGTCGGCCCCGATCTCGGCTGCCATCATGCCGGCCAGCCACGCGACCTCCTTGGAGTGCTGCAGGCAGTTCTGCCCGTAGGAGGTGCGGAACTTCATGCGCCCCACCAGCTTGATCAGCTCGGGATGGAGCCCGTGCACGCCCACCTCGAAGCAGGCTTTGTCGCCCTCCTCGCGCAGGTGCTGCTCCATCTCCTTCTTGACCTTCTCCACCACTTCCTCGATGCGGGCGGGATGGATCCGCCCGTCGGCGATGAGCCGCTGCAGGGCCAGCCGGGCGATCTCGCGGCGGTACGGATCGTAGGCGGAGATGAGCACCGCCTCCGGGGTGTCGTCCACGATCAGGTCCACGCCGGTGAAGCCTTCGAGCGCCCGGATGTTGCGGCCCTCGCGGCCGATGATGCGGCCCTTCATGTCGTCGGAGGGCAGGTCCACGATGGACACCGCGGTCTCGACCGTGTAGTCGGGGGCAAGACGCTGGATGGTGGTGGCCAGGACCTCCTTGGCCTTCACGTGGGCGGTCTCGCGCGCCTCCTCCTCGAGCCGCATGCCCAGGAGCTGCGCCTCCCGACGGGAATCGAGCTCGGCCTGGGCCATGACCTGACGGCGGGCCTCCTCGGAGGTCAGCCCGGCGATCGACTCGAGCTTGCGTCGCTGCTCCTCGAGCGCGGATCCGAGCCGTGCCTCCTTCTCGCCCAGGCTGCGCTCCCGCTCGGC
>Ga0209998_10000331_pt1 | contig 14074 bp, 12 predicted proteins | sample EndophyteCoNSPM_FD_187576 | JGI IMG/M metagenome (GOLD analysis project Ga0209998, IMG submission 187576) | Arabidopsis thaliana rhizosphere microbial communities from the Joint Genome Institute, USA, that affect carbon cycling - Endophyte Co-N... | ecosystem: Host-associated > Plants > Roots >... | reverse complement strand
CCTCCACGCGCGGCTACTACATGCGGACGATCACCTACGACATCTACACCGGCCACGGCTTTGCGAGCAGCGAGGGCTCCGATCGGCGCGTGGCGGCCGGTGATCAGGTCTTCCGCTTTGCCACGCCGGAGCGCCCCCTGGGCGGCTACACCATCGAAACGGTGGCGGTCGAGATGCAGAGCGACGGGAGACGCGAAATGTTCACCCCCGGCTACCCGACGAAGGTGCTCGCGCCGCTCGTCGTCCACGAGCCGGGTGGCCTCCCTCTCCTCGGCGCGATCCAGGCCCCATCGAGCGTCGAGGCGGGGAAGGGCTACGCGATAACTGCGTGGATCTCGAATGCCACCCAGGCGATGCTCGTCGGCGCGGGGACAGACTATCCGCCCGAGATCGTGGCGACCTACACCAGCATCGACGGCATCACCGATCGCACCGCGGATCGGGCGAACGACGTGATCAACGCCGCCGGGGCGACCGACCCATATCACAAGGCCAAGGCCCTGGCCGACTATCTGCGGTCCGATCAGTTCTCGTACGTCACGGTCGCGCCTCTGCCGTCCAACCCGGACCAGGATCTCGTCGACTTCTTCCTCTTCGACCCGAACGGGCGGACCGGCTACTGCGAGTACTTCGCCACCACGATGGCGGTCATGGCCCGCGCGGTGGGGCTGCCAGCCCGGGTCGCGGTCGGATACGCGCCCGGGGAACGCGTCGACACCGGCATCTACCAGGTCCGCGCCAAGAACGCCCACCTGTGGGCCGAGATCTACTTCCCCGGCTACGGCTGGCAGATCTTCGAGGCGACCAAGTCGCTGAGCCCGGTTGTTCGGCTGTCCGGATCGGGCGTCGTCCCGCCGATCAACCCGCCGGTCGGCGGCGTGGACCCCGGGCAGCAGTTCGAGGAGGGCGACGATCTCGGCGCGATCCCAAACCTGCCGTCCTTCGAGCCGGTGCCGGACGGCTTCAAGCCGGGCGATCCGCGCCCCGACCAGGAGAGGCGCGAGGGCAACGCCTGGGTCATCCTCACCCTCCTGGTGCTCGTCGCCGCGGTGGCAGTGTGGCGGCTGCTGCGGAACCGATATCGGTTCCGGTTCCTCGCGCCGGGTGACCGGCAATGGCAACGTCTGACCTTCGCGGCGGACCGGGCCGGGGTCGCGCAGCGACCGTCGGAGACGGTCTACGAATACGCCGGCTGGCTCGAGGAGCAGATTCCGCGCCGGAGCCTCGAGATCCACCAGATCGCCGACGGCAAGGTCTGGCAGAGCTACTCAGGCCACTCGATCTCGTCCGAGACGATCGCCCTCCTCGAGCGGGCGTGGGGCAAGCTGCAGCTGCCGCTTCTCTGGCTCGCGCTGCGGCGGCGAATTCGGCTGCTCCTCGGCCGCGGCGCGGGGATGTAGGCTCCGACTCCCTCAGCCGACGGGTGCGGGCTGCCTCGCCTCGAAGACCTCGCGCATGGTGCGCACCGCCCCCGCAGGGTCAGCCTGCCGCCCCTGCTCGCCGAGCGTCTCGCCCATGATCCGGACGGCCTCGCACATCTCGTCGATGCCCACACCGCCCATGTGCCCGAATCGCAGGATGCGTCCGGACCAGGCACCCTGCCCACCGGCCACGACCAGGCCCTTGGCCCGCATCGCGGCGTTGAAGGGAGCCCACTCGAGGCCGTCTGGGAGCCAGGCGGCGGTGACGGTGGTCGATCGATTCTGCGGCGCGGCGACCAGCTGCAGTCCGAGCGCCTCGAGGCCGGCCTGCACGGCCGCGGCGATGGCGGCGTGACGTGCCCACGTCTGCTCGCGCCCTTCAGCGACGAGGCGTCGCACGCCCACCCGCAGGCCGAAGAGGACGCTCACAGCCGGGGTCCACGGCGTCTGGCCCTTCGCCGCCCAGGTGCGCGCCTCGCCGAAGTCCCAGTAGACGCGGGGCATCCTGGCGGTCTCGGTCGCGGTCCAGGCGCGCTCGCCCAGCGCCGCGATGGCGATTCCGGGCGAGCCCATCCAGGCCTTCTGACTCGCGCTCACGACCAGGTCGATCCCCCAGGCATCCATCTCGAACGGCATCGCACCGAGGCCGCTGATCCCGTCGACGACCACGAGCGGATCGCCGGGAGCGATGCGGACCGCGGCGGCCAGCTCCCGGAGCGGGTTCGTGACGCCGGTCGAGGTTTCGTTGTGCGTCAGCAGCACCGCGTGGTACGGGGGGTTGGCCGCGAGATGAGCGGCAAGCGCCTGCGGGTCGGCGGCCACTCCCCAGGGGACCTCGAAGCGCTCCACCTCCGCGCCAAAGGCGGACGCGATCTTGGCGAAGCGGTCCCCGAATGAGCCGATCGTGACGGCCAGCACCCGGTCGCCGGGCGAGAGGACGTTGACCACGGCCGCCTCGAGCGCCCCGGATCCTGAAGCGGTCAGGAGGAGCACATCGCCGCTCGTACCGATCAGCTCGGCCAGGCCGGTGCTGATCTCGCGCAGCAGCTCGCCGAACTCTGCCCCGCGGTGGTCGATCATCGGCGCCGACTGGGCTTCGAGCGCCTCGGTGGGGAGCGGGGTGGGCCCGGGAACGCGCAGGTTCTGCTCCATGGCGGGCATCATAATCGGCCGATGGAACGGACCGTGCTGCACCGATGATTGACGAGGCGCTGGTCCGGCTGGGAATGCCGGTTCCGGATTCGCCGCTGGCCCGGCGAGCCCGCGGGCTCATGGAGGAGGTGGCCCCACCCTCCCTCGTAAACCATTCCATTCGATGCTATGCCTGGGCCGTTGAGCTGGCGCGCCACGACGGGCTCGAGTTCGATCCCGAGATCCTGTACGTGTCCGCGGTGCTCCACGACATCGGGCTGGTGCCCGCCTACGACCTCGGCGGCTCCTACGAGGTCGACGGCGCGATCGCCGCGGAGCAGCTCGTGCGCACGGACGCCGAACCGGAGGAGCGCGCCCGGGCGATCTACGATGCCATCGCGCTGCACAACGACGACGCGATGCCGCCCGATCCCGCGTCCGAGGTCGTGCTCCTCTGGGACGCGACCGGCGTCGACGTGACCGGCGAGCGACTCGCAGACGTTCGACCGGAGATCGTCGCTGCCGTGCTTGCGGCCTATCCGCGTGTCGATTTCAAGCGTGAATTCGGCGCGCGTTTCCTCGACCAGGCCACGCGCAAGCCGACCTCGAAGGCCGCGGGCATGGCCAAGGCCGGCTTGCTGGAGGCCATCGAGCTGGCCCCGTTCGAGAGCTAGGGGATGCCGCGCAAGCCGCCCGCCGCCGTGACCGAGCCGCTCTTCGCCGAGGGCGCGGAGCCCGACGCACCGCTCGCGGCACGGATGCGACCGCGCACGCTCGACGAGTTCGTGGGACAGGAATCCCTGGTTGGGCCGGACGGCGCCCTCTCCAAGGTCGTCAAGCCCGGGTACGCGCCGAGCATGGTGCTGTGGGGGCCGCCTGGCTCCGGCAAGACGACGCTGGCGCGGTTGCTGGCCGATCGCTCCGGCGGCACATGGCGCCAGATCTCGGCGGTGACGAGCGGCGTCGCCGACATCCGGGCACTCGTGGCCGACGCCAAGGCGCTGCGCCAAGCCGGCGGACGGACGGTGGTCTTCATCGACGAGCTGCATCGGTTCAACAAGAGCCAGCAGGACGCGCTCCTGCCGCACGTCGAGGACGGCACGATCGTCCTCATCGGGGCGACCACCGAGAACCCCTACTACGAGATCAACTCGCCGCTCCTGTCGCGGCTGCGGGTCTACCGGCTCGAGCCGCTGGGGCCGGACGAGATCCGCGAGATCGTGTCGCGGGCGATCGCCGACGAGCGAGGCCTGGCCGGGGGAGTGACGCTCCCCGAGGACGCCATGACGGCCCTGCTCGAGCTGTCGAGCGGCGACGCGCGCCAGGCGCTGAACATCGTCGAGGCCGCTGCGGCCGTGGCCGGTGACGGCGGCAAGCTCTCCCCCGACGCGGTGGCGGAGGCCGCGCAGCAGCGACTGCTCGCCTACGACCGGGTGGGGGACCAGCACTACGAGGCGGCATCGGCGCTCATCAAGTCGATGCGCGGCAACGACCCGGATGCCGCCCTGTACTGGTGCGCCAGCATGGTGGCCGCCGGGGAGGACCCGACCTTCATCGCGCGCCGGATCGTGATCGCGGCGAGCGAGGACGTCGGCAACGCCGACCCGCGTGCGCTCCAGATCGCGGTGGCCGCGATGCAGGCGGTGGAGATGATCGGCCTGCCCGAGGCGCAGTACGCGCTGGCCCAGGCGGCGGCCTACGTCGCATCGGCGCCGAAGTCGAACCGCGCGGGCGCCGCGTACTTCGCGGCCCTGGCCGAGGTCGAGGAGAAGGGTCGCCTGCCGGTTCCGCTGCACCTGCGTCCCTCGTCGCACCGGCGGCTGGCGAAGGAGCACGGCTACGGGAAGGGCTACCGCTATCCACATGACTTCGAGTCAGCCGATGTGGACCAGCAGTACCTGCCCGATGCCCTGGCGGGTCGCGTCTTCTACGAGCCGAGCGACCAGGGGATGGAGATCCAGATCGGGGAGCGCCTCCAACGGCTGCGGCGGCAGCGCCTGGAAAGCCGGAAGGCGCAGCGCCCGCCTGGGGACAGGGCCTCCCGTTAAGCGGCGCCTCGCTCAGAGTCGCGACGGTCGCTGATCGTCACGCCGAGCGGTACGACTGAGGCGGCACGGGACAGCGGGCCTTCTGGCCGGAGGCCGGGAGGAGCGGGGGACGCAGTCAGGGAGATGGCCTCGCCCAGCGAAGCACGCGCATGGCGCGGAGCGTGACCCATCGGCTCGGCCCGGAGAGCTCCTCCATGCGGATCACGACGTTCTCCTCGTGCTCGTGCTCGAGCGGCCAGCGGCCGTCCGCATCGCGCTTCGACTCGACCAGGGCGAGCGCCTCGGACATCCGCTCGTCGGGAACGACCCCCGCTGCCTGCAGGTGGTCGAGCGCCCGCAGGACGTCGTAGTGGTAGCAGGTCGGGAAGGCGAGGTGCGCGAAGTCAGGATCGACCACCTCGCCGGTGGAGAGCCGGCGGAGGAGCCGCCGCGACAGGAGGTAATCCTGCCCACGCTTGATCGATTCGCGCACGTCTGGCCCCCCACCGGTTGCCCGGTCGTGCTCGAGCAGCCCCTCCAGGACGCAGATGGTCGTATGGAAGGAGCCGACGGTCGAGCCGTTCTCCTGCTCACAGTTCCAGCCGCCGTCTTCCATCTGCTCGCCGAGGAGTCGATCCACGAGCCCTTGCATGTCCTCGCCGAAGTACGCCCCGATGGCGACCACGCGGCCGTTGATGCACGGCTCGACCTCGCCGACGAAGAACGGGGCGTTGTCCCACCAATGCCAGATGATGTTGTCCCGAACCAGCCCGACGGTCCGTCGAGCCTCATCGCACCGAGGATCCAGGCCCAGGTCGCGGAGCAGCCCCAGGTGCAGGAAGCAGCTCCATTCCGGGTTGTCGTCGTCGCGTTTCCACTTTCCGTCAGGACCCTGGCGCTCCAGCACCTGGGCGGCCCAACCTGTGCTGGCAACCCGCGCCCGTTCCGCGGCCACCTCATCGGCTGGCGCGTCCAGCAGGTCGCGCATCACCTGCCAGCGGATCGAGGGATCGGACTGAAGGAGCCACGCGGACACGCCTTCGCGCTTGGTCATCGGTATCCTCCGGTGCGCAGTGCTGAGGTACGAAGCATCGGACCTATTGCTGACATGCCCTGGCAAGAATCCCGGGCTATTGTCTCTGCGTCGCGGAGCTGAACGAGGCGCTGGGAGTCGCCGGGCTGCCGCAGATCGAGCTCTGGGACTGAGCTAGTTCGGGCCGATTCCCAGGACGCTGAAGGCGACGACCGCGACACCCAACAGGACAGCCATCACGACAACCAGCACGGCGATGTTGCGCAGGTCGCTGCGGACGTAGTGGTACTCGGTGGCCGCTCGCTCGGAGAGGCGCGACGGTCCTGAAATGACAAACCGCGGATCGGCGCGGCCGGCGCGCGGGGCGGGCGCCACTGGCGCGGGCGATGACTCGCTGCGACGCTCGGCGACCGCCTCGACGGCCTCGGAGACGACCCCGCCAATCGGCTGCAAGGGTGCAGCCGGGCGCTGCAACGTCCGCCGCTGCGCCTTGCGCTGACGGTCGCGGCGATTGCCTGCCTTGCCGCTTCGTCGAGCCATCGGATCCTCCGGTGTGGGGTCCGGTCGAGCCGGATCGGGGCGGTATGATACCAGCGCCCGTGCCCGACCTGAATCAGACCCTCGTGGACAACCTGGCCCTCGTCGTGGGGATCGTGGGGGTCGTCATTCTCGCCCTCGTCGTCGTGGTGATCGTCCAGTCGCGGCGCATCCGCCGAGCCACCGACGCGTACCGATCGCTGGTCAGCGACAGCCAGGGTGGCTCCCTCCAGCAGCTCCTCGACAGCCACCTGGGCAAGGTCATCGAGGTCGGCGCCAAGGCGGAGGAGCTGGCGAAGGTGTACGAGACCCTGGAGGCCCGCTCGCGCGGCAGCCTGCAGCACGTTGGCGTCGTCCGTTTCAATCCATTCGAGGACACCGGCTCCGACCAGAGCTTCGCGATTGCGCTGCTCGATGACCGCCGTGACGGGATCGTCCTGAGCAGCCTCCATGGACGCGGACAGACCCGCGTCTTCGCCAAGCCGGTCGAGGGGGGCGAGTCGTCTCACCAGCTCTCCGACGAGGAGGCCCAGGCCATTCGGGTCGCGGTCGAGGGTGGCCGGCCGGCTTCCAGCCCTGGCTGAACCGATCGACTCCGACCAGCGACGGCTCGCGGAGCGTCGCCTGCTTGCCGCCCTGCGACGTCACCAGCGGCGGTCGCCGCTCCGGCCCGATCTTCGCGTCGACACCCTCATCGCCGAGCTGCGGTCCGCCGAACCCGCTCGCCCGCGGAGCCATCGCGGCCAGCAGCCCCTGACCCTGACCGACACGGAGCTCCGTGGCGTGGTGGACGAGATGGTCGCGTCAGCGTCGTTGCTGCGCACCGGGCATCGGGTGCGGCTGCCGGATGGGGCGCCGGCCCTCGACCCGGTCATGCGCGAGCGCGTGGAGCTGCTATTGGCCACGGTGACCGCCGCGGGCGCGAAACCACCTCCCGTCGAGGGGGTGGCTTCCCGGCTGGGCATTCCCAGCGCCCTGCTGGACCAGCTCAGGGCCACCGGCGACCTCATCAGCATCGGCCCACGGATCGATGTCACGCGCCAGTCGTGGGGGACCATCGCCGCTCGGCTTGATCGGCTGGCGGTCGACGGACCGCTGTCCGTCGCCATCGTGCGCGATGACCTCGATACCGCCCGACGATTTGCCGAGCGCATCCTGCAACACTGGAACCGGCTCCGTAGTCACCAGTAGGAGGTGGCGTGTGATCCAGGCACGGCTCCATCGGTTCATGCCGTTGCTGTCCCTGCTGCTGGCCGTCGTCCTGGCGGCCTGCAACAACGGAGGCGGCAACGCCGCTCCGGGGGGCTACTGAGGTCCATTCCGCGCGACACCGTGCGCGACAGACGAGGTGTCGAATAAGCGGGCGATAACGGTCCGGTGAATGGCACACCGGCTACCATCGGCGAAATGCCAGCGGTGGTCCCGTCCCCGAACCAGATCCCGTTCTTCGAGGAGCTGGTCGCTCCGCCGCGGGCACCCGCTCGTCCGCACCTGCGCATCCAGCCGCCCCTCCTGGCGGACCTGACGCCGCGTCAGCGGAAGGCGGTGATGCACGGCGAGGGACCGCTCCTGATCGTGGCCGGAGCGGGAACCGGCAAGACGACGGTGATCACGCGCCGAATCGCGTGGCTCATCGCCGAGAAGCTGGCCAAGCCATCGGAGATCCTGGCGCTGACCTTCACCGATCGGGCAGCCCTCGAGATGACCGAGCGCGTCGACCGTCTCGTCCCCTACGGGTTTACCGATACGGTCATCAGCACCTTCCACGCCTGGGGCGATCGCCTGCTGCGCGACCACGCGCTCGAGGCTGGCCTCTCCGATCGGTCGACGGTCCTGTCCCGCGCGGAGCAGGTCATCTTCCTGCGCGAGCATCTCTTCGACCTCCCCCTGGACCGATACCGCCCGCTTGGCGACCCAACGCGGTTCCTGCATGCATTGGTAACCCTGATCAGCCGCGCGCGGGACGAGGACGTGCCTCCCTCCGAGTACCGGGCGCTGGCGGACCAGTTGGTCGCAAGGTCGGCAGCGGATCCCGACGACGCCGCGCTGGCCGAGCTCGCCGCTCAGCAGGTCGAGCTGGCGGCCTGCTACGCCGCCTACGAGGACCTGATGCGCGGAACTGACCGGATCGACTTCGGGGACCAGGTCGGGCTCGCGCTCCGGCTGCTGCGCGAGCATCCGGCCATCCTCGAGGCGGAGCGGCAGCGCTATCGGTACATCCTGGTCGACGAGTTCCAGGACACGAACCATGCCCAGTTCGAGCTGGTCAAGCTGCTGGCCGGATCGGCAACGGCCAACCTCACCGTGGTGGGGGACGACGACCAGAGCATCTACCGCTTCCGCGGCGCCGCCCTTTCGAACATCCTCGGCTTCCGCGAGGCCTTCCCCTCTGCCCCGAGCGTCGTCCTGACCGACAACTTCCGCAGCCGCCAGTCGATCCTGGACGCGGCCTATCGGCTGATCCGGCACAACGACCCGGACCGTCTCGAGGCGCGCGAGGGGCTCGACAAGCGGCTGGTGGCGCGCGCGCACGGTCGTCGCGACACCACTGCGTCGGGCATCGAGCTGCTCGCCTTCGACACCGGATCCGACGAGGCCGATGCCGTGGCGGAGCGGATCGCGTCCTCGCTGCGGGCAGGTCGCCGCGCCGGCGACCACGCCATCCTGGTCCGCACCAACCGGGACGCCGATCCCATCCTCCGCTCCCTGAACATGGCGCGCGTCCCCTGGCGCTTCGCCGGCACCGCCGGCCTGTACAAGCAGCCCGAGGTCCGGCTGCTGGTCAGCTTCCTCCGCGCGATCAACGACCCCGAGGACTCGGTCAGCTGCTACGACCTGGCCACCTCGGAGATGTTCGGGCTCGACCCGGCGGACGTCACCCTCGCGCTCAATTCGGCCTCGCGCCGTCGCACCAGCCTGGAAGCCGCGCTCCGTTCGGCATCGGCCAATCCGAACGAGGCGCCGTTCGGTCGGCGGCCCCTCGAGGTCGTCGCACGCCTCCTCGCCAGCCTCGACCAGCACCGTGGCATGAGCGCGGAGCGCACCACCGGCGAGCTGCTCTACCACTTCATCAGCTCGTCGGGATGGCTCGGCCGCCTCGCCGCGGAGGCGCGGCAGAGTGGCGACGAGCGGCTCGCCAACGTCGCGCGCTTCTTCGAGATCGTGCGGCGCCAGTCCTCGCTGCTGCGCGACGATCGCCTGCCGTTCCTCGTCGGGCAGCTCGACACGCTGATCGAGGCCGGCGACGATCCGTCGACCGCCGACGTGGCGATAGACGAAGGCGACGCGGTTCATGTCCTCACCTATCACCGCGCCAAGGGCCTCGAGTTTCCGACGGTGATCATGCTCGGCCTCGTCGACGATCGGTTCCCAACGCGGTCGCGCGGTGACCTCCTCCCGTTCCCCGCGGAGCTGGTTCGCGAGACGCTGCCGGAGGGCGATCACCACCTCGCGGAGGAGCGGCGGCTCTTCTACGTCGGGATGACGCGCGCCAAGGAGGAGCTGGTCCTGAGCTGGGCGCGGGATTACGGCGGCCGGAGCGCACGCCGCATGAGCCAGTTCGTGATGGAGGCGCTCGACCTCCCCCCGGCGACGCCGGTAGAGGCGTTGCGACCATCGGTTGCCGAGCGGCTGGCCCGGAACCAGCAGCCGGCCCGGCAGCCCATCGCCGTCGCCGCGCCGAGCCTCGCCGACAAGCCGCTGACCCTGAGCTACGGACAGGTGAGCGACTATCTCGAATGTCCCGCCAAGTACCGTTTCGGGCACCTGATCCGCATCCCCACCCCGGTCTCGCACCAGATGGTCTACGGGCGAGCGCTCCACAGCGCGGTGCAGGCCTTCCATCGGCGGCAGATGGCAGGCAAGCCGATGGCCGCGATCTCGGAGCTGCACGCCGAGCTCGATGCCGCCTGGGAGTCGACCGGCTTCCTGACCCGCGAGCACGAGGAGGCGCGACGGACGGCGGCGCGCGAGACGCTGGACCGCTTCTGGGCGGCACAGCTGGCCGATCCGGTCACTCCGACCGCGGTCGAGCTCGAATTCGCGGTCCCGTTTGGGCGGGATCGCGTCCGCGGCCGCTACGATCGGGTCGACACCGACGAGGCTGGGCGGGTCACCATCGTTGACTACAAGTCGAGCGATGTTCGGGACGCGTCCACGGCGTCGCGGCGCGCTCGCGAGTCGCTGCAGCTGGCGATCTACGGCTCGGCATGGGAGGCGCAGCATGGGAGTCCCCCCGGCGATCTCGTCCTCCACTTCCTCGAGTCGGGGATCGAGGGGCACAGCACGCCGACTCCCAAGCGGCTGGCGGGTGCAGCGGAACAGGTCGCCACGGCCGCCGATGGGATCCGAGCCGGGCGATTCGCCGCAAATCCGTCGCCGACCCGCTGCGGCTACTGCCCATTTCGCGAGATCTGCCCAGACTCGATGCGATGACCGGCCGATCACGCCTCGCGGTGGCCGCGCTCGTGCTGCTCGCCGTGCTCGGCGCGGTGGTGCTGGTCGCCTTTGCCGGGAACGCCTGTGCCGGCGATCTGCCCGGCCGGCCCTGTCCCGAGGCCGGCCTGAACCGAGCGATCGTGGTTGGGCTGGCGGCGGTGACCGCCGGCACGGTGGTGATGCCGTTCGCCCTCCTCGCCGAGTTCGCGGTGCGGCGGCGAATCATCTTCCGCGGAGCGTGGGGACGAGCCGCGCGCCGGGGCGTCCTGGTGGCGGCGATCATCGCCGCGCTCGCGGGGCTGCGGCTGGGCGGCGCGCTGTCGGTGCCGGTGGCGCTCTTCGTGATCAGCCTCGCGGCGGCGTTGGAATGGGTGGCGGTCCGTCGCTTCGACCTGCCGTAGCATCGGCGGCGTGAGCGCCGACATCTTCGGAGCGCAGCCGGCCGACGAGGACCGGTTGGCAGAGATCTACGACCTCGAGCACGACGACCTGGTCGCCGACCTCCCCTTCTACCGCGAGCTGGCACGGCACGCGGCCGGGCCGGTGCTTGACCTCGGCTGCGGATCGGGGCGACTCTTTGCAACGCTCCTCGAGGCCGGGGTGCCGCGCCTCCTGGGCATCGACGGCTCGCCGGCGCTGGTGCGACGCGCCGAGGCTCGCATCGCGGCCGACCCAGGGCTCGCCCAGGCGGCGGGGGAGGGACGGCTGTCGGTGATGCGCGGCGACGTGCGGGCGATCTCGACGCTGAACATCCGTGAGCGGTTCGACCTGGCCGTGGCGGTCGGGGTCCTTCCGCACCTCACCGGCCCGGAGGACGCGCTGCGCCTGCTCGGCGGCGTCAGGTCGGTGCTGGCCAGGGGCGGGCGTCTCGTCATCGACGATCTGGGGCCTGCCGAGATGCCCGACCGGGACATGCCGCTGTCAGTCGATTGGCGCCGGACGCTGGGCGGGCGGGAGGTGGTCCGACGGAGCGAATTGGTGCGGCGAGAGTCGCCGGAAGGGCTTCGCGTCGGCTTCTCCACGATCGCGGACGCAGTACAACCCGATGGTACGATAGCGCGGCTTCCTGCAAGTCACGAGCTCTGGTATCCATCTCCTGAGGCGCTCGCCGCACTCGTCAGACAGGCGGGGATGGTAGTCGAGCTGAGCTACGGCTCGCACGACCTTGACCCGCTCGGACGAACGAGCGAGCGCCGGATCTTTGTCGTGGCGTACGAACCCGCGACACCGGTGACGCATGAGGTGAGGGTTGGCTGAGCAGATCCGTCTGCTGGTGGTCGAGGACGTTCCGCAGGTGGCGATGCACATGCGGTCGCTTCTCAACGCGCAGTCGCAGATCAAGATGCTCGACGTCATCACCTCCGGCGACCAGGCCCTGAGCGCGGTGAGCGAGCTCCGGCCCGACGTCCTCATCGTCGACGCTCTCCTTCAGGGGCGCGTCTCTGGGATCCAGGTCGCCGAGCAGGTGCGGCGCACCGAGTCGAGCGTGTCGGTGATCATGCTCACGGTTCCACAGAACCCGGTCACCGAGGATCCCGCGGCAGGCATCGACGCGGTGCTCAAGATGCCGTTCTCCGGGTTCGACCTGACCACCATGGTCCGCAAGGTCCACGAGCAGTCCAACGTGACCGGCGGCCACAACGCCTCGACCATGATCAGCCTCTTCTCGCCCAAGGGTGGCGTCGGCCGCACGACCCTGGCGTTCAACCTGGCCGTTGCCCTCGGCGCCGACCATCGGGTCTGCCTGATCGACGGCTCCCTCCAGTTCAGCGACCTGCGCGGCCTGCTCCGTGCCCCCGCCGCCGCGCCATCGATCATGAACCTCCCCACCGACAAGATCCGCGATACGGACCTCGCCGACGTGGTCTGGAAGGACCCCTCGGGGATCGACGTGCTCCTCGCTCCGCCGCGCATCGAGATGGCCGAGATGGTCACCGTGCGCGACATCGAGAAGGCGCTCTCGATCATCCGCCAGGTGTACGAGGTGATGGTCGTGGACACCCGTGCCGCCCTGTCGGACGACGTCCTCGCGTTCCTCGACGCCTCGGACCTCATCCTCGAGGTGCTCGCCTACGACAGCATGGCGATCCGCGCCCTCGCGATGGCCGATGAAGCGTTCGCCACGATCGGCTACCCGCCCAGCAAGCTCGAGGCGGTTCTCAATCGGTCGGACTCCACCGGCGGCTTCACCAAGGCCGATGTGGAGGAGGCCCTCAACCGCAAGATCGAGCACGAGGTCGTCTCTGACGGGAAGCTCGTGATCGCGGCCAACAACGAGGGCGTGCCGTTCGTGCTGGCCAACCCCGACGCGCCGGTCTCGCAGGGCGTGCGCGCCATGGCCGCGTCGATCGCCGCGCGGCTGCCGGGGCGCATGGCCGCCCTCGCGCGCCACTGACCGTCGCGGTGGGGCTGCGCCAGGACCCCAGGCCGATCGGCGTCTTCGACTCCGGCGTTGGCGGGCTGACGGTCCTTGCCGAGCTGCGACGGCGCCTCCCTTCCGAATCGACCATCTACCTCGGCGACAACGCGCGCGCGCCGTACGGCCCGCGCAGCGCAGACGAGGTGCGGGCCTTCACGCTGGAATCGGTTGCCTGGCTCCTTGCCCAGGACGTGAAGCTGCTGGTCCTCGCCTGCAACACCGCAACCGCCCATGCGCTTCCGCTGGTTCGTCAGGTCGCCGCTGTCCCTGTGCTCGGGGTTGTGCGCCCTGGGGCCGTGTCGGCGGCTGCCTCGAGTCGCGCCGGGCACGTGGGAGTGATCGCCACCGCCGGCACCGTGGCATCGGGCGCCTACGTGGCGGCCGTCGGCGAGGCCGATCCCTCGCTTGTCGTCACCCAGCTTGCCTGTCCCGAGCTCGTCCCGATGGTCGAGGCGGGGCAGCTGAGCGGACCCGTGGCCGAGGCAACCGTCCGCGGCTACCTGGGGGAGCTGTTCGGGGCGGACCCCCGGATCGACACGCTCCTGCTGGGCTGCACCCACTACCCATTGCTGCGCCCGGTGATCGAGGAGATCGCCGGGCCACAGGTCGCGGTCGTGGACTCGGCGTTCACGACCGCCCTCGCCACGGAGGACCTGCTCGACGCCCTGGGCGGTCGGAGCGGGCGGGATCTGCCGGGCGAGAACCGGATCGTGACCACCGGCGACGTGGCGACCTTCACCGCCGTGGCGGGGACCGTCTTCGGGGCTGCCCTTCCCTCGGTTGAGCAGGCGGTGGTTGCGGCCGTCTAGACTCCCCGCATGGCACGCAGCGCAGGTCGTATCGGGATGGGGATCGTCGTGGGCGGTCTCCTGGCGGTCGGCGCCACCGCGGTGCAGCGCGAGCTGCTGCGGCGGGCCGGAACGCGCCTCATCGACTGGGAGTCGGTCCGGCGCATCGCCCGTCGCCGCCTGGGGCCGGCGGGGGCGGGACTCACCGATGACGACCGCGCGTCGGCCGAGGCGTTCTATCGAGCCGAGCTGCTGCGCATCGAGCCGGTCGTGGCCGAGGC
>Ga0209998_10000324_pt1 | contig 14323 bp, 12 predicted proteins | sample EndophyteCoNSPM_FD_187576 | JGI IMG/M metagenome (GOLD analysis project Ga0209998, IMG submission 187576) | Arabidopsis thaliana rhizosphere microbial communities from the Joint Genome Institute, USA, that affect carbon cycling - Endophyte Co-N... | ecosystem: Host-associated > Plants > Roots >... | reverse complement strand
CCCGAAATGAAAAAACGGAGATCGGGCAAAGGCCGGCCCCAGCTTTTTGCCTGAGTCATCATCACGAGCTGAGTCGGGACGGTGAGTGCGACGGTGCATCGCTCCTCAGCGATTGCATCGATGAACTTGTCGGGATCGAACTGGTCGAAGAGCACGATCGATCCACCCCGATGCCAGAGTGGCGTAGCGAAAACGTTCCACCCGCCGGTGTGAAACAGCGGAGTGGCGAGCGGAGCGATGTCGGTGTGAGAAAGCTCCCACGCGCTCGTGGTCGCGATCGCGTTGAAAAGGATCTGGCGCTGCGGAATGATCACGCCTTTCGGATGACCGCTGCTCCCGGATGTGTATAGAATGAGCGCGGGATCTTCGGCGTCGATCTCGACGTCGCTGGAATGACTCTTCGCGATTGCCAGAAGCCGCGGGGCGTCCGAATCGAGATCGATCCGATTCGCACTTACCGATTCGTCGAGCAATGAAAGAAACCGCGATTCGCCTACAACGATCCTCGCCTGTGCGTGCGCGAGAATTGTGTCGAGCTCCGACGCCGCGAGCCGCCAGTTGACCGGAACGAGCGCGGCGCCGATCCGGGTGCACGCGAAGAAGAGCGCAATGACTTCGATTCGATTCCCTGACACAACCGCGACCCGGTCGCCGCGCGAGATGCTGTCTGACGCAAGAAGGCCGGCCCACCTGTCAGCTAATGCGTCGAGCTCGCCGTAGGAGTACCGCTGATCTCCCGCACGGTCCACAAGCGCAACACGTGATGGTGCAAGGTTTCTCCACTGGCGAAGCGGATCGAGGTACTTCGGAAACTGCGGCCACCCTGACGGCATCTCAGGATCGCGGATGCTCGAGGAAGAAGCGAACCATCTCGCGTGTAGCGTCCGGCCCGTTGGGATCAGTGTAGGTTCCGTCCTTCGATCCGCCCGACCATGCATGTCCCAGCTCGTCCACCAGCCACTCCTCGACGTATTGCTTCTCGTTCCCTCTGATGAGCCGCGTGTAGTGATAGCCACCCGCTTCGCCTGCTGATTCGACAAACTTCGTCAACGGCGGCACGAACAACGCTGAAAGCTGCGAAACGATCTGATCAGCGTTCACGAAGTTGACGCTCTTGTCCGCCTTGCCCTGGAAGACGATCGCCGGAAAATGCCGGGCGCTGCCCATGCCCTTCGCGACTGCGTCGTTTAGAGCCGCCGGATCGCCACCCGAATGCATCGCCGTGAGTGCGTTCGCGATCGAAGTCGCCGAGCCGTACGCAATGCCGGAATGGATGCCGGCAGCAGCGAACAGCTCCGGGTACGCGTAAGCCGTTATCAGCGCCATCGCGCCACCCGCCGAAACACCTGCGATAAAGACACGGTGAGTGTCGATACTGTAGTCGCTCATCACCTTCTCGGTGATCGCCGCGACCAGCGCCGGCTCGCCCTTGTCGCGGCGCTGATGCGCGGAATCGAACCAGTTCCAGCACTTGAGCCCGTTGTGCTTCTGCTCCTGCTGCGGATACGCGACGACAAAACCTTTCTCTTCGGCAACGGCGTTGAACCTCGTGCCGCGAGAGATGTCGTCCGGATCCTGAGTGCACCCATGAAGGACGACGACGAGCGGCGCAGGACGTGATTTGTCGTAGCTCGACGGCAGGTAAACCTTGTAATTCCTCGGGCCGTCGGCGGTCTCTATCTGTCGTGACAGGAACTCGCCGGAGGCTGCCGGCTCTGCAACCGCGGCGAATTCGATCGGAGCATCAGCGGTCATCGGCTTTCATCCATGAGAATTGTTGCCTCGCCATCGAGGACCATTTCACCATTCTGATTCCGGCACACCGTGTTCAGCCTGACGCGATTCTTCGACATAAGCTCCGTAACCGTGAGAGTCACTGTAATCGTGTCGTCGAGCCGAACGGGCGCCGTGAACTTCATCGTCTGCGCGAGGTAAATAGCGCCCGGACCCGGCAACTGGTTGGCAATCGCGGCGGAAACGAGTCCGCCGCTCAGCATGCCATGAGCTATGCGCCCGCCGAACCTCGATCTCGCGGCCGCGTCTTCGTCCACATGAACGGGATTGAAGTCTCCGGTGATTTTCGCAAATGACATCACATCACCATCGGTGACCTGCCTCGTGTACGTCGCGCTTTGTCCAACCGCCAGCTCGTCGTATCGCATCAAAGCTCCATGATCAGCTTAACGTCGGGGTCGATCTGACCCTCGGCCGATTCGCGCGTAAGCCACGAGACGAAAAAGAAAGTGAGGAATGACATGACCAGAGCAACCGCGGAGGCAGTCACACCGGAAGGGAACGTAAAGATCTTGAGATAGGCCGCCGTCTCGAGCGAAAGCGTGACCAGCAAACCGGTCGCGATCGAGGCAATGGCACCAGCGCGTGTGGCTCCATCCCAGTTGAGACCCACCGCCAACGCGGGAACGAGAGTTGACGCAAACAAGCCCCATCCGAAGATTCCGAGAAAGGCGACCATCGTTCCCGAATTCTGCGCGATTACCGCGGCGGCGACCGCAATGACAACGGTTGCCGTTCGTCCCCAGAAGAGCTCGTTGCGGAGCCGGCGGCCAAATGCAATCGGAAGATCGTGCATCACGACTGCCGCGCCGATGTTGATGAACGAGTTTGCCGCGCTCATCGTCGCCGCGGCGACTCCCGAAAACACGAGCGCAGCGAGCACGAGCGGCGTGACGCTGAGAAGAAGACTCGGCGTAGCCTGGTCGGGCGCGCTCAGCGGCGCCATGGTTCCATTCGTCACGAATGCCTTTACTCCCACGCCGACTCCGAAGTAGAGCAGGAGCACGAGAATCAATCCGAGAGTCTTGAGAAGCGGATACCATTTGAGCTGCATCGGATCGCGCAGCATGTAGTACTTGTGGACTCCCTGCGGCTGTCCGAGCGATCCCATTCCGAAAACAAAAAAGAACGAGAGCGCGGCAAGAGGCGTCATCTTTCCCCATGGGCTCAGGAACTTCGGATCGGTTGCAAGAATGGTATTGGAGATCTCGCCAAGACCGCCGCCGACCTTCAGCACGAACAGAAAGACGAGAACCGATGCGGCCGCCATCAGCGTTCCCTGGAACACATCGTTATAAATCCCGGCCAGAATCCCACCCGCAACGGAGTAGGCGAGTGTCACTCCCATTCCAAGCCAGATTCCCCAGCCGATCCCGACGCCGAAGATCGCATTGATCACAACACCCATCGCCAGGGCATTCGTCGCCATGTAGCCGATGATCCCGACGAGCATCGCAATGCCCGCAAGGCCCTGCGCAGCGGGTGATCTGTAGCGCGCTCCAATGGCATCCGGCACCGTCATGAGACCACGCGCTTCGCCGAGCAGCCGCATTCGCTTCGCCAGTACCCACGCGCCCATCACGTTCGTCACGGATGCAGGAAGCACGATGAACATCGCGCCAAGTCCGACGGTGTAGATGAGACCTGGTCCGCCGATGAATGCGAAACCGGACACCGAAGTCGATACTGATGCGACGGTAAGCGCGATGAGACCGATGCCGTGACCGGCGACGAAGAAATCGCTCGCCGTTCGGGTGCGGCGAGCCGCCCACACACTGATCGCGATGATGACCGCGAAATATGCGAGACCGACTCCGATCACCACCGGCTGCGCGACATGCGGCAGCGCGGTCTGCATCAGAGCGAAGATGGAATTCACTTCCCTTCCTCGGACTGGCTGGCCGCCGCGCGAGCGCGTTCGCCAACCTCACGAACTCGCGCGATGTCCTCCTCGCTCAGAGTCTGAGTATCGAATGTCAGCGCGTACGCGACAGGAAGCACGACGATCGGGAGCAGGCCTATACCATAGATGACGATCGCGGCACGAATGGGAAGGCCAAGAAGCAACGGCGTACCGGCGCTCTCGATGATCGGAAGACCAAGCGCAAGACAGAATCCCGACGCAAGAACGACGAACACGAAAAGAAACGGAAGCTTGAGGCGCCCGATCCCCTTGCTGCCTCTCGTGGCGCCGAGGACCATGATCGCTCCAAGCGCGCCGGGAATTCCCAGGGCGAGAAGCCATGGAGCCCACGAGGGCGCGCCGCCAGACTTGAACGCAGACGCGTAACCCGCTGCGATAGCGAGGATCGCACCTACCAGCACGAATCGCGCGGCAACTCTCGTGACGTCGCGAGGGCCGCTCATCGTGCGCTCCCCGAATGAGGATGCCACTCCAGCGCGACAGAACCCATCGCGAGCCCGGCACCTGATCCCGTCATGAGAATCAAATCTCCCTCGTCGAGTCTTCCCGATCGAACCGAATCATCCAGGGCCATTGGAAGACATGCGGCCCCGGTATAACCCCACTTTCCCATCACCGTGTGCGCTTTCTCGCAAGGCTGGCCCAGGGAGTTCATCACTTCGTAAATCGTCGAGCGATTTACCTGAGTCCACAGCCATTCATCGACATCCGACGGGGCGCGCCCAATGCGCTCCAGCACGGATCGAGCAATCCGTGGCCACCCGACTTCGTTGACCTCCCTCGGGTACTTCGTGACAAACCTCAGCTTGTTGCGAATGCCGGCGCGAAGAACATCCTCCGTTATTGGCTCGGCGGTTCCACCCGCGAACACACCCATTCCCGGAGCGAGACGACCATCGGCGTAGAGCTCCGAGGCGAGAATTCCGGGAACGTCCGAGCGCTCCACCAGAACAGCGCCGGCGCCGTCCGCGAAAATCGTCGATGTTTTCTTGTCGCGCGGGTCGACGTACTTCGACATCGCGTACGCGCCGATTACGAGAATCCTTTCGTATCGATCGTCAGCGCGAATGAACTTCCACGCAGTGTCGAGCGCCGTTACGAAGCCGGCGCACGCGCTGTTGATGTCGAACGCCCCAGCTTTCCAGGCGCCGATTCTCGCCTGCACTACCGGAGCTGTTGCCGGCGATATGTATTCGGGCGTATCGGTAGCGAGAATGATGAGATCGAGATCGCCGGCAGCGACACCGGCGGATTGGAGCGCCCTGGTCGCAGCGTTCGCCGCAAGATCCGCCGTCGATTCGTCGGCAGCGCAGAAACGCCGCTCGCGAATGCCAAGGGTGTTTGACACGAACTCATCGATGTCTTCGCCGAGGATTCGGGAAAGCTCGGCGTTCGTGACGACGCGTTCCGGCACATACGCGCCAGTGCCCGTAACGACAGCATTCCGCAGCTTGGCGGTCACTGGGAGCGAGCGGCTGGAGGCGGGGCTGTGGTTCCTCTCACGACGAGACGCGCAGGGATGAGCTTTCTGGACCGGCTCTGGGTCTTGTGATCGATGTCCCCCTCCTGAAGAGCCTGAAGCAGCATTCGCGCGGCACGGGCGCCAAGCTCCCGGGCTGGGATCGCAACAGTCGTCAGCTCGGGGACGACGAGTGTTGCAAGCTCGATGTCGTCACATCCCATGATCGAGATGTCGTCGGGGACGCGCACGTGCTCCAGCGAGCAAACCTTGAGGGCGCCGGCGGCAACGAGATCATTGATGCAGAACACCGCGGTCGGACGCTGGTGCAATGCGAGCAGCGCGTGCATTCCCGCGGCACCTCCGGCCGGTGTCGCCGGAACTCTTCGGAGCATCGCCGAGTCGATCGCGATGCCATGCGCGGCGAGGGTCTGAGCGAACCCGCGCTCTCGCATTCTCATCGCGTGCACATTCGTCGCCGGGCCGAGGAGCCCGAATCGCGTGTGGCCGAGCGCGAGCATGTGCTCCGCTGCAAGCCTGCCCGCACCGAGCGCGTCACTTGCTACTCCCGGCCATTTGTCCGCGGGCTCGTCGATGAGAACGAGGTTGACGCCGGCGACCATTTCCTGCGGCAGTGATGACGCGCCGATCGCGTCCATCATCATGCCATCGACCTGTCTTTCGAGCAGAGCCTGAATATGACGATCGCGCGGAATCTCTCTCGTCTCGCACAGGAGAACAGCGAATCCCGCTTCGGAGACGACTCGCTCTGCCCCGCTTATGACTTCCGCGAAGAACGGATTGCGAAGATCGGGGACGATCACTCCGATGGCGTAGCTGCGACTCCGAACGAGAGACCGCGCCACGACGTTCGGCACGTATCCCAGCTCGCGCGCCGCCTCGAGCACGCGCTCCCGCGTTTCGGGTGCGACTCTGGCGCTCGCGTTCCTGCTCAGCACGAGCGACACGGTGGGCTGCGACACGCCCGCACGCCTGGCGACATCGTGCGTAGTTACGCGCTTGAACCTGGGCTGTTCCACGCGCGTGAATCTAAGACGCGCGAGTGTCACTCGCCCTGAGCATCACGCGACAGGAACTTCTCGATCTCTGTCGCGACCACTCCGGCGTTCGACCCGAAGACCATCGTCAGGTGATTTCCCGGCACCGCGACGTAGGTGCAGTTTCGAAACGCCGCTGCGGTCATGCGGGCGTGCTCGGGCGGAACCAGGGGCGGGCTGCCGGGAGGTCCGTACTCGCCGCTTGCGTTAAGCAGAAGCACGGGATGCTCGACACTCCCCACAAGCTCGGCCCAGTCCTCTACGCCGACTGCTCTCAACGCCTGCTCGACGGCGGCCGCGCTCGTGAGCGATTGCGCGGTGCCGTCGGAATTATGCTTGAGCTCAGCGCGATAGTATCCCTCGAGCGCGCCGTCCCACGCATGCGCCAGGTGTGGCGCACGCTTCTGCTCCTCGATGTAAGCGTCCGCGGATGGCAGGATTCGCGCGAGGCGCGCCAGCGACGGCTTGAGCAGCTCCTCGGTGTCCGGATGAAATACGATCGCAGCGTCGATTACGATCACGCGAGTGATTCTGTCCGGATAATTCGCAGCGAGGTAAATGGAGAGCAGTGCGCCGAAGGAGTGCCCGCCCATGACGACCTTGTCGAGCCCGAGATGGTCGATCAATGCGATGACATCCTCTGCATGCTCCTGCATCGAGTAGCCAGTGCGTGGCTTGCCGCTGCGGCCGCGGCCGCGCAGATCGGGCGCAATTACGCGATGAGCATTGGCGAGGCCCTGATCGAGAAGGCCGCCAAACTCGTTCGCGTTCGCGGACAACCCGTGAAGCAGGATGATTGCCGGCTCGGGACCATCGTAGTCCAGATAATGAACGACGAGCCCGCGCACCGTCGCGAAGCGGTCATGCTCCGCGCGATCATCGACAAAACCGCGAGGCTCGGCCGTCATGTAAGTACCTCCGGGCGCGGACCTGCATGCATCTCCCGCAGAACACGCTTCAACGTCTTGCCCGCGGTGCTTCTCGGGAAGTCTTCGGAGATTATCACCTGTTGCACCTGTTGATAACGCGCTGCGACGCGACTGTTGATCCAGATCCGCAAATCCTCAGCTGCCACCTCCGCCGACGGCTTGAGAATGACAGCGGCAACGGGACACTCTCCCCATTTCTCGCTCGGCGCACCGAAGACGGCGACTTCGCGAACCGCGGGGTGCTGCACCGCAATCTCCTCGATGTCCTTTGGAAAGACGTTGACCCCACCCGATATGATGAGATCCTTCTTGCGGTCGACGAGGTGCAGAAACCCATCGCCGTCGGCGAATCCGACATCTCCCGTATGAAGCCAGCCGTCCACGATTGCCTGATCGGTGAGATCAGGCCGCTTGTAGTATCCGGGCATCATCATTGGAGAGCGCCCCGTGATCTCGCCTACCTCGCCCGGTGGAAGCTCGCTTCCATCCGCGCCGATGATGCGCATGTCAGTGAAGGGTATCGGCGTGCCGACCGAGTCTATCTTTCGCGCGAAGTCCGTGCAGTCGAGGATGGTGATGAAACCTTCGGTGAGCCCGTACAGCTCGTACAGCGAGTTGGGAAGAACCGGGAGAAGCTTTTCCTTGTGCTCGCGGTGCCACGGCGCGCCAACGGAGCACAGCATCCGGAGTGACTGGAGTTTTTCCGCCGCGAAGTTCGGCGCGTTGAGAATGGCGACGATCTGCGACGGAACCAGCATCACATGAGTGACCTTCTCTCTCGCAACCGTCTCGATGAACGTCTCGGCGTCGAATTTCTGCTGGAGGATGTAGGTGCACCCCAGGTACCAGGCGGGCATCAGCGTGACGAAGGCGCCGTTGAACACGAGAGAGCCGGCGTGAATCACTACGCTTTCCGGTGTGAAGCGAAAGCTCCCCGCGAACTGCGTGCAGTAGGCGGCTCGAATGTAGTGAGTGTGAACAATGCCTTTCGGTGATCCCGTCGTGCCGCTCGAGTAGATGATGTTGTAGAGATCGTCGTCATCTATCTCGACTCGCCCGGGCTGGTCTTTGCTCTGGCTCTCAGTGAAATCAGCGTACCCGCGATATCCCGGCCGATCGTCGGAGTCCGTCAGGATGTAATTAGTCGCGGGGATGGACGGGAGCTCGGCACGGGCTTCATCCAGCGCATCGACCATCGACGACGAGGCGATGACCGCAACCGACTCCGAGTCACGAAGCAGCGAAATGAGTCCTGGACCTCTGAGAAGCGGACTCAGCGGCACGCTGACTATTCCAAGCAGCGCGGTGGCGCGGTACGCGTACAAAAGCTCGATGCAGTTGGGCAGGACGAGCGCGAGCTTGTCTCCCTTGCGAAGACCGAGCGACACGAGCGCGTTCGCAAGCTGGTTCACCCGCTCTTCCAGCCCGGCGAAGGTGAGCCGCTCTTCGCCGCAGACTACCGCAAGGTGGTCAGGCCGAAAGCGTGCGTGCCACGGGAGCAGCGAGCCGACATTCATTAGTGGAGATACAGAGGAGGCAGAGATAACAGAGACGCAGAGGTATCAGACACGCAGCGGCTTGGAACCGCCGCCTCTGCGTCTCTGATAGCTCTGCCTCCTCTGTTTCCTCGTCTTACCGGTCCCAGCGGATGCCGAGGAATGCCATCGGGCCAATCTGCGGCATGTTGATCATCTCGATGTGCTTCAGGCCGAAGCCGCATTCCTGCTTCTTGTTGTAGAGCGACGGCTTGTTCGCTGCGACCCACCCATTGATTGACGATGTTCCTCCACGGCATACGAACAGATTCTGCACGCTGAGGTTGATGGTCGCCCCGAGTGACGGGAACTTGTACCCGGTGGTGAAATCGAACGTGCTGAACGTCGGGATCTTTCCGTTGTTCACTCCGGAAAGGAACCGGTATCCATTCACGTAGCGAACGGTGAACGAACCACGCAGCCTGTTGGCGTAGATATTCGCGAAGTCCATTCCGACGTTGAACTTGGTCGTCGGGCTGTTGAAGGCAGTCGCTTCTGCCGGGTCACCTGCCTTTGCCTTGACGGTATCGAGCTTCTGCAGACTCGCTGTGCCGTTGATGGCGATCGTCGGGGTCACGAGGAACTTGAGCCCCATGTCCGTTCCGGTGATCTGCGCATCGCCCACGTTGAAGTAGGTGAGCGGAATCTGCGGACCACCTGTCGATCCGGTCAGCTGCGCTCCAGTCTTCGAATCGAACGCGAATGTCGGACCGCCGGCTGAAGCGGCCGTGGTGAAGTTGGCGATGATAACGAGAGGGCTCATGAACTTCTTGAAGTTCGAGCGATATCCGGTGATGTCGACGAAGAGCCGGTCTCCAAGCACGCCTTTGTAGCCGAGCTCCCAGGTGGTGTTTCGCTCAGGCTCGATCGGATCGATCGTGCGCACGGTGGCGCCAGCCGCATTCTTTATCGTGTATCCGTTGGCATTTCCAAACACGCCGACGAACGGAGCAAAATCGGGGAAGAAGAATCCGTACTGAAGAACGGTCGGCGACTTGAACGCGCGATTGTACGTCACGCGGAGCGTCTGATCCTGAATCGGAGTGAAAAGCAGCGCTGCCTTCGGGCTCCATTGCGCGTCGTATCGATCGTGCTGGTCATAACGCGCGGCAACGACTGCACGCAGCATCGGGATCAGCGGGAGATCAGCCTGACCGTACACTCCTTTCTGATCGGTCTTGATGTCTTCGCCCGTCTGGCGATCTATGAGCCACTGCCTCTTCGAGCTCACGACGTCGTGACGGTATTGTCCGCCCCAGGTGAGGCGAAGGCTGTTCAGCTGCGGGACGACGAACGTGTTCTGAAGCTCCGCCGCCATGAGCTTCCCTTCGGCCGGGAAATCGGAAAGATGTTTTACCGAATCGTCCGAGATCGATGGGTATCTGACCCTGTTCTGCGAGTATGCGTTGAGCTGATACGTGTCACCCGACAGGGATTTCGTCATGTACGCCTGGGCGAACCAGTTCGGGTGCGTGAACTTCAATTGACCGACTCGATACTGCCAGTCGACAAGCTGGTTCCTGCCGACGCTGGTCTGTCCGATCCCGTTCGACTTGCTCGCTCCGCCAGTGAGCTCGAGGCGCGACAGGCGAGGCATGTAATAGACGAGGCTGCCCGATCCACGCATGACGTCGGTGTTCCAGTCGGCGGAGAGTTCGGGCGCAGGTGTAGTTGGAGCTGACGTGAGCGGCGGGGAGTAAAGATTCCTGTTGGAGAAGTCCTTTGCCTGCTGATACTCGCCAGTCAGCTTGTATCCGAGTTTTCCCATTCCGATGACGCCCGCCTGGCGACCCTGAACGTCGACGAAGTTGCGAACGCCGCCGGCTACCTCGAGTGTCGTGCCGGGATACTCGCGTGGATCCTTGGTGGTGAGAGTCAGGACTCCATTGGATGCATCCGGGCCATAGAGCGCTGAGCCGGGCCCGACGAGAACCTCGATTCCGGCGAGATCGACTTTCGGTGTAGTCGTGAACGTCCCGACCGGCAGCCCGTTCTCGGGGAGGACTGCAATGCGGTTGTCTTCCATCATGAGCATTCTGTTGTTGAATGCCGAGTTGAAACCGCGAGCGTTTACGGCGACCGCTGTGACGCCGACTTGAATGAAGTCGATTCCCTTCACTTCCTTGAGCGCGGGAGCGAATGAGTTGCCGACTGTATTCTGTATCGCAGCCGCGTCGATGCGGGTGATCGTCGCGGGGGCGTCGGTGATTTTTTCAGCGCGCCGTGATGCCGAGACAACGACGCCGCCGAGTGAAAGCGGAACGGTGGCAAGCGAGACGTTGAGGGGAGTGTCGCCGCCGCTGGTGACGACTACGGCGTTCACGATCTGAGCTCTTTGCCCGAGCCTCTGGATTCTTATGTCGTACGTTCCGGCGGGGATGCCGGAGATGCTGAATCTACCGCTCGGGTCGGTGACTCCGGTGAACCGTGTGCCGACGACGGTTACCTGCGTGCCGGGCAAGGCTGCGCGTGCGGAGTCGGTTACGGTGCCTGAGATTCTTCCGGTTTGTGCTGTTGCCCAGGTGGGCGTTGCCGCTGCGAGGATGATGACACTCGCGAGAGAGAGGGCGGCCGTGGCGAAGCTCTTGACTCGTGACATGCTCAAATCCTTCCCGGGAGGGGGAAAAGTACGATTTTGGCGTTAGGTCGCCGTAGACGGCTGCTAATACGTATTAGCGAATGGAGATTGTCAATAGGAATTTCTTTTTGACGCTCCATGGTCCAGGAAACAATTGGGTGGATGGGACCTAAAAAGCCTGGAATCCGGCAACAGTCTCGTGAGCAATTCCCTGGAGAAATCTCACGCGCTGTTCGCTCGCCGAGAGCGTGATCCCAGCGACGACCGCGACCGGCGGAAGGAGGCGCGCATCATGGCCAGTCACTTTCTCGTACACAACGAGCGCCGCCAGATACGTCCCGAGCGGCGCCGGGTGATAGCCATCGGGACCGTAGAGCGGGATCGCCGGATCCTGCTCGAGCGCAGCGCGCCACGCCTCACCAGCTGGAAACAGGACACCGCGCTCAACCGAATTTGCCGCCGCCTGCGAGGACGCCAGCACCAGAGGAAATAAATGCGGCGAGCTCGCCTGCGGCCACGCCATCAGCTGAGCGGTGCGACCGCCCGAGCTTTTCACGATTGGATCGAGCGCCTTCGTCGCGATGATGAGGGTATCGCGATTCACCGCCGTCGTAGTAGGACCCTGCTGCAGTACCACGTACTCCCATGATTGAGACCGGATCACATCGACTGCGTTGCTCAGCCCGAGCGCGTGATCGATCACCGCAAAGTCCGGAAGTGCCACCGAGATTGTCCGGATGGTGTCATTCACGGATTTTGCGAGCGCTGTAAGAGTTCCCGGGAGATCGTTCGTATACGTCAGGCTGTTCCCGATGAACAGGACGTGATGCCCACCCGCCGGAAGCACAGGAACCCCGCCAGGATCTTCTACGCTCAGGCACGCCGCGATCGCGGGCAACACTACAGCAAAGCTCCAGCGCCGGGCAAGATGGGTGATCATCGGACTAACGTGTCACCACGCCAACCGCGCGTCCATAGAACTTTGTTCGGACAGTGTAAGAACTGTCAGGCAGAGAGCGGGTGCGCCCCTACCCTGCTGGAGGGATCGGTACGACCTTCAATGGACCTCGTTGCGCAAATCGCGTTGTCCGTGCGCAACGTGAGGCTGCGTGGATCATCGCCCCGACCCTACAAGGAATGCGAATGAGCGGGAAAACATTCAGGATCGCGATCGGATCCGATCATGCGGGATACAGGTATAAAGGACTGATCGTGGAGATGCTTCGCTCAGACGGGCACGATGTGACAGACATGGGCACGCACTCCGACGAAGCTGTAGACTATCCATTGTATATCCGCCCGGTCGCCGAAGCTGTGGCGCGCGGCGAATACGATCGCGGCATCGTCCTCGGCGGATCAGGAAATGGGGAAGCGATCGTAGCGAACCGTGTGCGGGGGATTCGATGCACACTCTGCTGGAATGTTGAATCTGCAAAGCTCGGACGCGCGCACAACGATGCGAACGTGCTCTCCATTGGCGAGAGAATGGTGAGCGTCGACGAGATGCGCGCGATCGTCAACACGTGGCTCGAGACGCCCTTCGATGGAGGTCGTCACGAGCGAAGGATACTCGAGATAGATGAAGTCTGATTCATGAGGACCGTTTTTCTCGGCCTGCTCGCAACGCTCGTCTGCGCGGGTCGCGTCACTGCGCAGAATCAGCTGGTGGTGCGCGCGGAGACTGAGACGCGCACACCCCTGAGCGGCGCGCTCATCGCGCTGATCTCCCCGTCGAACCAGGTGATCGAGGAGCGGCTGAGCTCGGCGTCGGGCGTGGCCACGTTCAATGCTCCGGCTGGCGAGTATCTCGTCCGCGTCCGCCGTATCGGATATCGGCCGTTCTATTCGAAGCAGATAACGCTTCCCCGCAGCGAGGCACTGATTCTCCAGGTGGAGTCGCCGCGAGTCGTTCTCCAGCAGATGGTGGTGACAGCATCAGCGCAATGCGGCCGCATCAATCCCGACGCTGCGACACTGGCAGCGTTGTGGGAGGAAATATCCAAGGGGCTCAGGGCAAGCCAGCTTACAGCGAACGATCTGAAGGAAATCAGCCGCCGCGTCGTCTATCATCGGCAGGTCCGCGATGACGGATCTGTCATCTCCGGCGACTCGAGTGTCGTTCCGGTATTTCGAACGCGACCGTTCGGCTCGCCTGATCCTGCATCACTCGTAGCTCTTGGTTACGTGCGCGGCGATGAAATCAGGGGATGGACCTACTTCGGACCGGATGAGCTCGTGCTTTTGTCGGATTCGTTTGCGTCTACGCATTGCTTCCGCGCGGTCCGAAGCCGAAAGAGACCGAATCAGATCGGCGTGGCGTTTCAGCCGATACCAAAGCGGAAGCAGTCGGACATCAATGGCGTCATCTGGCTCGACGAGCGCACCTCGGAGCTGCGTGAAGTCGAGTTCCGCTATGTGAATGCCGGGATTCTGGACGATTTCTCGCCCGGTGGATTCTCCCGATTCCGCAGAATGCCTTCGGGCGCATGGATCGTGAGCGAGTGGCAGCTCAGGATGCCGCGGCTAATGCGGTCTGTCCGCGCCGCAAGCGAGATGAAAGTCTCGGAGATCTTCGAGAATGGCGGACGGGTTTACACGCGCGAGGAAGCCGCCGGAAAAGACTCCATACACTAGGGCGACTTGAGGGTAAGCTCGCCCTTTCTCTGCCCCTCGACCGCTGACCATCCAGGCGCGAGTGTGAGTGTCCAGCCTGCGCCGCTGATCTTCCCTTCAGACACGACAGGTCTGGGAACGACTACAGCTGTGATCGCGCCATCGGGTCTCCGCTCCATCAGTACTCCGCCCGATTCAACCTCGAGAGCTCCCCAGCTGTCGGTGATTCGCGAGCTCTGGTAATACGTGCCGACGCCGGCAATCGGCACGGCGCCATTGGGGTCGAATGAAAAACTGAAAGCGCCGGCCACAGGCAATCGAAGCCGCGGGCCTTCCATGAATTCAGATCGAATCCGCGCTTCATTCTCCACGCGCTTTTTATCTCTTTCTTTCTCGTCTGCTATCATTCGCGCGCCCGCGTAACGGTCGATGA
>Ga0209998_10000320_pt1 | contig 14382 bp, 16 predicted proteins | sample EndophyteCoNSPM_FD_187576 | JGI IMG/M metagenome (GOLD analysis project Ga0209998, IMG submission 187576) | Arabidopsis thaliana rhizosphere microbial communities from the Joint Genome Institute, USA, that affect carbon cycling - Endophyte Co-N... | ecosystem: Host-associated > Plants > Roots >... | reverse complement strand
TGAATGAGCGTCATCCCGTAGGAGTCGCGGTAGAAGGCGATCGCGGCATCGAGGTCGCTCACCGCGACACCAACGTGGTCGATCGCGGTGAAAAGGTAGTGATCAACCTGAAGATGTCAGCGCAGACGCTGCCTGATGCTCCATCACGAAACGTGGTGGGCGAGCTGGTTGGTTCGGGGAAACCAGACGAAGTGGTGGTGCTCGGTGGTCACATCGACTCGTGGGACGTGGGGCAGGGCGCGATGGACGATGGAGGCGGAGTCGTCGCCGCGTGGGAAGCAGTGAAGCTTCTCAAGCGTCTCGGCCTCAAGCCAAAGCGAACGATTCGAGTGGTGGCGTGGACGAACGAGGAGAATGGCAGCCGCGGCGCGAATGGATATCGCGATGCTCATCGTGCCGAGGTAGACAAGCACGTGATGGCCATGGAATCTGACAATGGAGTGTTCAAGCCGTATGGTATCGGCATTACGGCAGGCGAAGGCGGGCGCGCAATAGCGGCGGATATCGCGTCGCTGCTCGAGTCTTTCGGTGCGGATTCGACATCGGATGGTGGTGTCGATGCCGACACGGGTCCATTGAATGCGCTTGGCGTTCCGGCGATGTCTCCGCTCGTAGACGGCACGAAGTATTTCTGGTACCACCACTCGGCGGCCGACACGATGGACAAGCTTTCCCCGCGCGAAATGGCGGAGTGTGTAGCGTTGATGGCCGTGACTGCTTTCGTCGTCGCGGATATGCCGGGGACGCTGCCGCGGGCTCCGCTCACAACGTCAACGATGTAGGCTCACGCTCGTCGCATGACAATCGGGATCTCGTCGAGCAGCTCGCGCGCGAGATAACCCACTCTGCCTATGCGTTTCGCGAGACGGTTGCCCGCGGAGCCGTGCAGAAAAACCGCCCACAGCGTTGCGTCCCGCGGAGATGCGCCGCGCGCGGCGAGACCGGCGACGACGCCCGCAAGCGTGTCGCCGCTCCCGGATGTCGCGAGACCGACATCGCCCGAGTCGTAGCAGAAGAGCTCACCCTCCGGCGTCGCGATGAAAGTCTCGGCGCCCTTGAGCGCGACAATCGCGTTCAGATTTGCGGCAGCTTCGGCAGCGATGCGCTCCGGATTGCGGGTCACTTCTCTCGCATCGATTTCAAGAATGCGAGCCATTTCCTTTGCATGAGGTGTGATGATCGCGGTATCCGTGACTGCATGAAGGAGAGTTGGATCGTCCCCGAGCGCGTGGAGAGCGCCTGCGTCGAGGACCACTCGCACACCCGTGGAAATCGCCAGGAGCCCTTTGACGAATCTCTTTTCCTCGTCCTGGCCTTTCATGCCGGGTCCGATGAGCAGGGCATCGGCATTCTCGATGAGCGGAGCGAGTGACGGAACCGAGCTCGCCGAGATCGTCCCGTCGATGGTTTCGTCCAGGCCGAGTGAAAGGGATTCGGGAACCGTAACGCCAACTAGAGGAGCGATGGATCTGCATGTCGCGATCTGAAGCTTTCCCGCACCAGCGCGCAGCGCGGCGATGCCCGCGAGCACCACGGCGCCCGGAAGCGAGACTTCACCGCCGACGACAAGAACCCTCCCTCTCTCATCCTTGTCGTCATTGCTGGATGGTGAGGGAATCGGCGAGCGCTCGAGAAGATCGCGCGTGACGCGCGCGGTTGCCGACTTACTTTGCCGCGACTTTGGCATCGGGTCTGGAAGTGACCGGGGCTCCGGCTTCCTCGAGAGGCGCAATGAAGTTGAAGAGCTCGAGTCTCAGCTGGCCTTTGGGTCCCGCTGCGGGATCGTGCACATACGATGTGACCGAGCAATTCGCGACCTCGCTTTCCCTGTCGATCTTCAGGATCTGCTCTTCCGTCATGTGCTCGAGCAGATAGCGCATGCAGAGCACCACGACCGAGTGACCGACGAGAAGCACGCGCTCACCGCAATACTCGCGTGAGATCATCTCGGTCGCGCTCCGAAGCCGAAGAATCACATCGCACCAGCTCTCCCCGCCTGGTGGGCGATGATAGAATTTTCCGAGCAGCTTCCTGAACTCCGCCTGATCGGGATGGTAGGCCTCGATGCCGACTTTGGTGAGTCGATCCAGAATCCCGAATTCTTTCTCACGAAGACGCTCATCGACGACGAGAGTGTACCTGCTACGGGGAAGTCCCGCAGACCGCGCCACAATCTCGGCCGTGTCGCGGGCGCGGAGATAGGGCGAGGTCACGATGATGTTTGGAGTTTGCTCATCCGGGAGTGACGCGAACCATCTGCCGAGCGCTTCGGCCTGTTGTCGTCCGAGGTCGGAGAGCGGGACGTCGACGTCACGAATGTCGATGTCGATCATTCGATGCCCGGCGTTCGCGGCTGCCTCGCGCGCGACATTACCCGCGGATTCGCCGTGGCGCACGATGTACAGCCGATCGGGCCAGATCTGATTGGTCGTCACGAAGGGATTCCAGTCAATTCACGTGCCGGTAGCAATGGGAGGAACACCAGTTGCGAATGAATGGACCATGACCGAGAAGAAAGAGCCTGTGGACGAGCGGTGGTCGAGCTACCCGGAGACGGTGCTGCACGTTTCCGGCGAGGTGCCGGTGATGATCGACCTTCGAGTGGAGGTTACCCCGACATTGCAGAAGGGGCTGGCTGCGCTGGGACTTGCCGGCGAGTTCGCTGTGGTCACCGCGTTCAACCCGCGAGGGGTGGATTCGAGCGAGGAAGAGAACGAGCGGCGAATGAGGGAGCTCGAGGCAGAGCTCGAAAGCGCCGGCGAACGGTTCGTTCGACTCGATGCGTGCTCGCCTGACAAATCACACTGCGAATGCAGTGTCGCTATCGAAACTGCTCGCGAGAGGGCGATCGATATCGCAAAGAGGTTCGAGCAGGTTGCGATATTCTGGTATGATGGAGCGAGATTCTGGATCTATGGAGGGATAAGTGATGCGGATCCCATTCCGCTTCCTGTGAGCTGAAAAAAAACGAGTCGCTAGTCGCTAGTCGCTAGTCGCTAGTAACTACGTAGTTACCAGCGACTAGCGACCAGCGACTAGCGACTTTTTGTTGTTGTTAGATGAGAGGCTTATATCGGTATCCAGCAACCCCTGTCTTTGCATTCTTGATTCGGAACTCCTTCTTCGCCTTTGGGGCGACGGGGCCGACAGTCGTGGTCTCGGTGGCGAGAACTTCGCCACTCGGGCCCAGGAAATCGACGCTCAAGGTATAAGTCTTCGCCGTAGTGCCGCGGTTCTCGATCGTGCCCGCGAGAGTGGTGCCTTCGCTGTTTCTCGAGAATTCGGTGAAGCTCACCTTCACCGGCATCTTCTCCGACTTGGTATTCCAGTAGACGAGTGAATCGTTGTACGTCCTCTGAGTCTTCGCGTCTACCTTCTTCTTCAGTCGGCCAGCGTACGCGAAAGCGTACAGCATGTAGTTGTCGGGATTGTTCGGATCGAGCGTGACGAGCTTGTCGATGTAAGGCATCGCACGATCGACGTCGTTCGCCTGGATGAAGCTCGCCGCGATATTGTTGAGCGCGTCGCGCGAATACGGGTTCTTCTTGATCACGCCATCGAAGAGGCGTGCAGCGTCTTCAGGACGGTTGAACTTCGACGCAATGACTCCGGCCTGAAGCAGCGCACCCTCGCTGTACTTGGCGGGATCGGCGAGCATCGGAGCGTAGATTTTTCCAAGCTGCGCGCTGTCGCCTGCTGCGATGTACAGATCCTCGAGATTACTGGTTGCAACCGTTCCCTGGATAATGTCCTGCGAGATTGCGAGCGGCGTCCAGGCAGCGATGGCTTCTCTGGCGAGTGCCTTCTTCTCCGCGGCCGGGGCCGACTTCACGCGCTCCGAGAGCGTGGAGGCGAGCTCGTACTGCGCACGCTCCTTTACGTCAGCATACGTCGTGTCGTCACCCGCCGTCGCGATGACCTTTTTGGAGTACTCGACGACAGCCGGCATGTTCTTTCTGGACTTTGCGACGCTCGCGAGCACAGTGTACGCGTAAGGCGACTTGCGCTCGAGAGTCAGCGATCGCTTCGCATAGATCTCCGCGGAGTCGAGCTTGTTCGTGTTGAGCGCGTTGATGGCGGCATTGGTCACGTCGAGCCACGCTTTCTGCTGACGGAACGGCGCCATGTAGGCAGCGCATGCCGCCGAGCTGTTTTCGACGATCGTGATCGCCGAATCGGCTGCCGCGAAGAGATCGATGGTTCCAGCCGGGTCAGTCGTCAGACCGACCGCCGAGCGGGGCGAGATGCCCTGAATTCCAGGCTGCTCGAGGAGGAGCACATACGCCGATGCGAGAAGAAACGCGCGGCCAACTGGATTCTCGTTCTTGTAGTTCGGCGCGTTCAACTTTCCGACGACGTCCTTGAGATCCCTCGTAGGATCGCCGGTTTTCAGCGCGGCGTTGGCGCGAGTGAGGGAGAGAGTCGCAAGTGCAAGCTCTTTCGGTTTATTCTGATCGATCTCGCACGATGCGACAGGTGTCGCGGGAGCGGTCGATGGCGTTTGCGCCAGAGCGGGTGCCGCACCCACTACTATAGTAGCGGCGGTGAGGAAACGGTAATGGAGGGCTTTCATCAACTTGCTCCTGCTGGTGGAGTGCAATATGCGGCTGGCCGTGCGCGGAAAGTTACGGCTGGCAGATGTGGTGTTTGTGACGTGTGGCGACTGTAATATACCCGAGCCGGATTTCGGTTCCCAGTCGGCGCCCTGGCTGGAGAGGATAGGTTTCATCGTGCACCAGGCGAACAATAGTATCAGGATGAGAATAATTATTGCTTTCGCGGCAGCGGTCGCGTTTGCCGCATGCGCCCCGGAGCCTACGACACCGTCGAGCGAGAGTCTCGCGGGTGTATGGACATCGAGCGCGCATCTTTACAGCCTCTCCGACTTTCGACTGAGCCTCGTTCAGGAACCGAGGGGAATCGTGAGCGGATCGTGGTCGGCTAAGAGTGACAGCGTGGACGGCGGATGCCTGCCGTCAACTGATTGCGAAGAGTCAGGCGATGTCATCGGCCGCAACACCGTAGCCCAGGTGGAAATCCAGCTCCTCGGCGCCGGAAGATTCGAGGGCAGCCACGTGGAGCAGAATCAGCTGCGCGGGATTTACGTGGTTGGTGAAAGCTTCGACACGATCACGTTCGTCCGGACAGGTCAATGAGCCCTGCATCTGCGCATCGCAAAGCGCTCGCGCATCTCAGGGGTGTCGATCCGGTAATGGCCGAAGTGATCTCGCGAGTCGGTCGCTGCACTCTCTCGCCACGCACGGAGTGGACACACTTCGATGCGTTGCTCAGGTCGATCGTGTATCAGCAGCTCTCGGGAAAGGCGGCAGCGACGATTCACGGGCGAGTGCTTCAGCTCATCGGCGATGGCGAGGGTGCGGCATCGAGAATCGTCGCTACATCGCACGAGTCGTTTCGGGCAGCCGGGTTGTCGAATGCGAAGGCACGCTACGTCAGAAACCTCGCCGAGCATGTGCTCGACGGATCACTTCCGGTTGATTCGCTGCACGAGCTGGAGGACGACGAGATCATTGCTGCGCTGACGCAGGTGAAAGGAATCGGGAAATGGAGCGCGCAGATGTTCCTGATGTTCCGTCTCGGGCGGCCGGATGTGCTGCCGGAGGCTGACCTGGGAGTGCAGAAGGGGATTCAAAAAGCCTACAGGTTGCGGAAATTGCCGACTCCGGCGCAGGTTCTGCGGCGTGGAGAGAAGTGGGCGCCTTATCGCACCGTAGCATCGTGGTACATGTGGAGAATACTCGAAGTCGAGTGAACCGTTCACTGGAGAAGGGCCAAAATGCCGATAGTTGATTTCGATCGACTTCCTGATTCTGCGCGCATATGGGTTTACGGTTCCGACAGGGATCTGAACGGTGACGAGCAATCGAGACTGCTCGAAGCAGTCGATGATTTTCTGGGGGGCTGGGCAGCGCATGGCGTGCCGCTGCACAGCGCTCGACGGTGGGATGAAGGACGTTTTCTCACGATCGCTGTGGACAGCACGAAGGAGGGTGCGTCGGGTTGCTCGATCGACGGATTGTATCGGGCGCTCAAGGCGCTCGAGTCATCGATTGGCGCGCGGGTAGTCACTAGCGGGCTCATATACTATCGCGGCAATGACGGGAAGATTCACTCCGTGACGCGTGACGAATTCTCAGAGCTTGCAGCGAAGGGCGAGGTCAACGGTGCCACCGAGGTTTACGATCTGTCGGTCACGAGCCTCAACGAGTGGAAATCGCGGTTCAAGTCACTCGCTCATGATTCGTGGCACGCGTCGCTGATGCCGGAGGCAAGCACAAGGTCGTGAAGACCCACACGACCTACCTGACGTTCAATACGAAGAAGCGTCAGGAGATCATCGACATAACCGACGAAGTCGAGGCGTGCCGCGCGGCGGCGGGAATCACGGAGGGTTTCGTGCTCGTGTCGGCGATGCACATCTCGGCATCGGTGTTCGTGAACGATCACGAGAGCGGGCTCTGGAAGGATATCCTCGACTGGCTGGAGAACCGCATCGCTCCGTGGTCACCCGATGACTACCGGCACAACACGGGAACGGGCGAGGACAACGCGGCCGCGCATCTCAGGTCGTTGACTGTCGGCCATGAGGTAATTGTTCCGGTGACCAGGGGGCGACTGGACTTTGGCCCGTGGCAGCGAGTGTTCTACGGAGAGTGGGACGGCCAGCGAGCCAAGCGAGTCATTCTGAAAGCGATGGGAGATTGATGATAATGTCAGGTAGTGTTTAGTAGTGTTTAGTAGTGTTTAATAGTGTTTAGTAGTGTTTAATAGTGTTTAGTAGTGTTTAGTAGTGCGCAGTTGCTGCGCACTGGTTTCACTGCGCACCGGAAAGGCACTGCTCACTGCTCACCTGACTCCGCACTGGCCCACTGCGCACGGGAAGGCCGGTGCCATCCGCACGACGACCTCGAAGGCAGCAGCTTTCGAGTCGGGATCCTGGTACGCTCTCGCCTAGCCGTGCGAAGTGTCTAGTGCGGAGTCAGGTGAGCAGTGAGCAGTGCCTTTCCGGTGCGCAGTGCAATCAGTGCGCAGCCACTACGTACTACCAAGCACTACCAGGCACTACCAGGCAGTACTGATATCTAGACGCGGAGATAGTCCGGCTTCCAAACACGGATTGCTTTCTTGATCTGATCTCCGGTCTGCAATTCTCCCCCGGCGATTCGCTGAACCAGCTCAGGCAGTTCATCGTCCGGCGCGAACCGCAACGCGATGAGCTGGCCGGGCCTCAATGCCTCGATCGCGGCTCCATCACCGATAACTCGTGAGAGCCGAAGCCGCTCCTCCAGACGAATCACGCGATCCTGCGCCCGCAGTGCCATTCCGCGCGCCGTAAAAGAGAACACAACCAATCCGATCGCCAGCACCACCTGCCACCCACGATATGCGCTCGGGTCCTCGACAAGACGCTGGATCTCGAGACCGAGATTGATCGAGAGAATCGGCAGCACCACGAAGTGATGCCACGGGTTGTAGCGGCGATGATTGCTGTAGCTCTGTTCGCTAGCCATGTAGCTCCGGATGAGGTGTGATGTCGAGCCCCGCCTGTGCGGCAGCGGCGTAACGCTTGAGACGAGTGAGCATGGCGTTCAATCCCGCTTCACGCGCGCCAAGACCGATGCTTTCCATCAGCGTACGGACAAAATCTGCGGGAATCGCAAGGGTGGTCGATGGCGGCTGATCGTTCACCGCGGCGAAGACGATCGCAAGCACCGCGGCAACAGTCGGCGACTGTCGGGCGTTGACGTCGGCGTAGAAGTGCATCTTTCCGTCGCTGACTTCAGGAATGATGTCCACTCGAGTCTGACACTCGGGCACGTTGAATTCGCCGCGATCGATGTCCCTGTACCGATCAGGCAGCGGCTCGAGCTTCCTCGAGTACTGCACGAGCGACTGCATCTTCTCCTCACGCCCCATCGAGCGGAAAAGGCGAAGCACACGTTCAATCGAAGGCGGAATCGTTCCGCTCGAGGCTTCCTGCATTCCTGAAATTTAACCGCAGCGATCATGCAGCCTGCTTGCCGTACTGTCTCACTGCGAGCGTCAGCGCAATCAACCCGGTGGCCGCCAGCATTCCGAGGGGTCTCAGAATATCCATGAAGCCCGAGCCCTTGAGCATCACCGACCTGATTATGACGATGAAATGCTTTACCGGATTCACCTCGGCGATCAGCTGCGCCCATTCGGGCATCGACCTCACGGGAGTGAACAGCCCGCTCATCAACAGATAGATCAGAATCAGAAAGAACGAGATGAACATCGCCTGCTGCTGCGTGTGCACGATCGTCGAGATCCAGAGACCGAGGCCCAGCGCGCCAATGAGGTAGATGAGCGCCGCGAAAAAGATGAGAGGGATGCTGCCGACAATCGGAACCCCAAACACCCAGCGCGATACGCCGAGCCCGATCGCGAAGAGCACAAGGGCGATCGAGAGAAGCGGAATCAGCTTTGCCGCAATGAACGCGCTGCGTGGGACAGGAGTCACGTTCAGCTGGTCGAGCGTTCCGATCTCCTTCTCACGCACAATGTTCATCGCGGTAAGCAGCGTCCCCGTCAGCGTCAGAAGCTGCACGAGGATGCCGGGTATCATGTAATGCTTGTAGTCGAGCTCCTGGTTGTACCACCCGCGTGTTCGAAGCTCGATGCGCGGCGATTCCCGAACCGAGTGTGTGATGCCAGCGTTCAGGTCGCGGGCATAAGCAGCGATTATCTGCTGCGCGTACGAATTCGTCACACCCGCCAGAGCGCCATCCTCGGCGTTGAACACAAGCTGTACGCTCCCCGCGCGCGCGCGCACGATGTCGCGCTCAAAGTCGGGAGGAATTCCGAGTATCATATCCGCGTCGCGCGAAAGCAGTGCTTCGCCGGCGAGGTTCATCGACCCTGAGCCACCGACAATCCTGAAGCGGCCCGATGCTCTCAGCCTGTCAACGAGACCCCGCGAGACCGAGCTCTGGTCGCGATCGACAAGATAGACGCGCGATGTCTTGACCTCGAACGTCGCTGCGCTCGAGAGCACGATGAGCTGAATGAAGGGCATCAGGATCATCTGACGGAGGAGAAGCTTGTCGCGAAAGATCTGCAGGTACTCCTTGCGCAGGAGAACTTTCAGGACTCTCACGTCAGGCGACCCTCGCCTTGAAGCTGCGCACCGCGATGAGCATGAACGCGAGCGTCATTCCGACAAGGACGAGTGTCTCCATCCAGAGGTGCGTCAGTCCGACGCCCTTCAGCATGATCCCGCGCGCAATGATGATGAACCACTTCGCGGGAACGACGTTGCTCAACAGCTGAAGCACGCGCGGCATGCTCGCCAGCGGAAACACCATGCCGGACAGAAGGGTGCTCGGCAACATCGTCGCGAGCAGAGCGACGAGCATCGCAACGCGCTGCGTCGCCGTGCGCGTCGCAACCAGAACTCCGATCGCGAGCGACACCATCGAGTAGATGATGCTTTCGACGAGAAGCAGCGTCACGCTTCCCCGGAATGGAACGTGGAAGATGAGCCACGCCGCAAGCAGCGCCGTCAGAACGTTGGCAAAGGCGAGTCCGAGATAAGGAAGAACTTTTCCGACGATGATCTGCCACGGCCGAAGCGGAGATACGAGCAGAATCTCGAGTGTGCCACGCTCCTTCTCGCGCGAGAGCGAGATCGCCGTCATGAGCGCGGAGACGAGCGTGAGCACCAGCGCGATCAGGCCCGGAATGAAAAGGTTGACGCTCTCGAGTGTCGGATTGAAGCGCATGCGCACCTGAGGATCGATTCGAACCGGCGGCGATCCGCGCGAACCAAGGTCCTGCTCGTATTCGACGATTACGGCGCGCGCATATGCCTGCATCGTCGACCCGGTGTTCGGGTCGGAAGCATCGATCGCGATGAGAATGCGCGCGGGCTCCCCCGATTCGACCCGCGCCGCGAAATCACGATCGAGTGACACGGCGAGGTCGATCTTTCCCTTCCTGAAAAGGGGCTCGATGCGGGACATCGACTTGTCCGTTACGACGACTGTGAACCTCCCCGCGGCCTGAAACCGGTCTCGCAACGCCAGCGTCGCGTAGTCAGGCGACGGGTCTACAATCGCAAGACGCACATTGCGCACGTCGCTCCGCAGGGCGTAGCCAAACAGCACCACCTGGACGAGCGGCATCAGCAGGAGAATCGTGAGCGTCTGCCTGTCGCGCAGGATGTGACGCACCTCTTTCGTGACGAAGGCGGCCAGCGTCGAGATCATGCGGGCCGCGCAAGTCTGACGAACAGCTCGTCGATGCTCGGCACGTCGAACTCGCGCTTGAGATCGAGAGGCGTGCCCATCGTAGCAATCCGCCCATCTACCATGATGGAGATGCGATCGCAGTACTCGGCCTCATCCATGTAATGCGTCGTCACGAAAACCGTCGTGCCTCGCGCGGCGGCAGCGTAGATCATCTCCCAGAACTGACGGCGGGTAATCGGATCGACACCGCCAGTGGGCTCGTCCAGAAACACGATTGCCGGCTCGTGAAGAAGGGCCACGGAGAAAGCGAGCTTCTGCTTCCATCCAAGAGGAAGCCTGCTCACCATCTCATCGGTCAACCCGAGAGCCGAAAGCATCGAAGCGGACCTCTCGGCAATCTCGCTGTCGGCGAGCCCGTAAATGCCTCCGTACAGCGCGATGTTCTCGAGAACGGTCAGGTCCTCGTACAATGAGAACCGCTGGCTCATGTACCCGATGCGATGGCGGATCTGCTCGGTCTGAGTCTTGAGATCGAGCCCTGCGACTCGCGCGCTGCCCTCCGTCGGTGCGAGAAGTCCGGTGAGCATCCTGATCGCTGTCGTCTTCCCGGCGCCGTTTGCGCCGAGGAATCCGAAGACTTCGCCGGCCTTGACGTCGAACGTGATGTGGTCGACTGCCGTGAAATTTCCGAAGCGACGGGTAAGATCGTGCGCGACTATCGCAAGCTCGGCTGATTGAGTCGCGACCGCGGTCATGATGCGCGCTGAACCGAAGGCATGAGATCCATGAAGCGATCCTCGATGCCTGCCTCGATCGGGTTGATCTCGATCTCGCCAAATCCTTCACGCGCGAGATAATCCCGAAGCTCTGCCGCGACTTTCGCGCGGTCGTAATTCTTTCGATCGTCGGTGAAGTGAAGCTTCGTTCCGAACGGATAGACCGAGTGCGCGTGAGGCGCCTTCCGAAGCGCCAGGAGCAGACGGTAACGGTCCCGGCCAAAGACTTCGACGAGAGGCAGCGGATAGCGCGCGCCAATCTCCCGCGGTGAATCGATCTGGAGTATCCGGCCGTCCTGCATCAGCGCGATGCGATCGCACCGCATCGCTTCATCCATGTAGGGAGTCGAGACGACGATCGTGAGGCCGGATTCACGGAGAATCGCAAGCTGGTCCCAGAACTCTCTTCGCGATACAGCATCGACACCGGTAGTGGGCTCGTCGAGGAAGAGAATGTCGGGCCGGTGAACGAGCGCACACGACAGAGCGAGCTTCTGCTTCATTCCGCCAGAAAGCGCGTCGGCGCGCCGATCCGCGAACATCTCGATCTGCCGGTACACGGGCGCGATCAGCGAATAACCTTCTTTCAGCGTCGTGCCGAATACGGATGCGAAAAAGGAAAGATTCTCTCTGACGGTGAGGTCGCCGTAAAGCGAAAACCTGCCCGGCATGTACCCGACTCGAGACCGAATTGCCCAGAGGTCCTTGACGACGTCGAGCTCGAGAACTGTTGCCCGCCCGCTGTCGGGAATCTGAAGTGTCGTCAGGATTCTGAACAAAGTCGTTTTACCGGCGCCGTCGGGACCGACGAGACCAAAGAGCTCGCCGTGATTCGCCTCGAACGAAATTGCATCGAGAGCGACCTTTGCCCCGAAGCGTTTGGTGACTTCACTGACGACGACGGCCGGGTCTGTCACGTGCCCTGCTTTTTCGTGGCGAGCGTGAGATCTCCAGGCATTCCGATCTTGAGGAGCCCCTGGCTATTTGGAACGCGCACTTTAACTGCATAGACGAGATCCGCGCGCTCGTCGCGTGTCTGAATCGGGGTAGGCGTGAACTCAGCCTTGGATGAAATCCAGGTGATTGTCCCCGGCAGTGCCGTCGTCTGCCCATCCCGCGAATCGATGCGAACCTCGACCTGTCCGCCGAGCCTGAGCGACTGAAGCTGATTCTCGGCGACATACGCTCGCAGTGTCAGCGTGTCGAGATCCGCTATCCGATACAGCGCCTGGCCGGGTTGGACCAGCTCGCCGGCGTGCACGAAAGTCGCGAGGACAGTACCACGTACCGGATTCACTATTCGGCTCTTACCGACGCGCTCGGATATCTGCGCGACGCGCGCTTCGCCGGACGACACCTCGCGTGCCACCGACTGCCGCTGCGCGCGAAGAGCGTCGATCTGCGCGCCGAGCACGCGATAATCACGCTCGGCCTGGTCGAGCTGCTGCGCTGTCGCGGCCTTTTCCGCGAACAGCCTTCGAGTCCGGTCGTAGTTTCTGCGCGCGACTGTGCGCTGAATCTCGAGAACGCGAATCTGCTGTGCGACTTCGTTGCCGCGCGCACCGGTTGCCTGCCGCTGTGCGACGACCTGCTCGCGCTCGAGCGACAATTGCGTAGTGTCTACGACGGCGACCAGCGCGCCGCGTGCCAGCTGCGCTCCTTCGACAGGAGTGAACGTCGCCAGCCGGCCTGTCGTTTCCGCGGACACTACGACTTCCTCCGCCTCGAACGTGCCGTAAGCGTCAGGCTCGTTGTCGCGACTGCATGCCGTGAAAAACACAAACGCGGTGAATAAGAGCAGGGGCCGCATCAGCGAACCTCCATCCCGAGAGTTGTCAGCAGGTGAGCGCGAGCCTGTGCCAGCTCGACGCCGTGAATTGCGCGACTGAGCCGCGCCGATAGAACGTCGGTCTGCCGATCCACATACTCGGCAGACGTGATGACCGATTCGCGATAGCGCGCTCGCGCTTCGGCAAGGATGCTTTCACGCAGGGCGATGATCTCCTCGTCCTGCGCAAGCGACGACTCGAGACGATCGATTGACGCAATGTCCGTTTCGATCGCACGCCTGAGCTGCGCGGTAAATGCCTGCTCCTCCGTGGTCACTATCTGCCGCTGAAGCTCGGCAATCTGGCGATCGCGTGACGAGCTTCCCCAGCTCCATGGCGTCCATTGAAACTGAATGCCGCCAACCCAGTACGACTGGAACTTGTCGCTGAGCGGATTGAGGGCAGGCCTTCCGTAGCCGGCGCGACCGAATGCGGAAACCCGCGGCTTTTCCTGCGCGGCTCTCACCCGATTGGACAAAGACAGAACCTGGCGCGTGCGCTCGAACTGCTCGTACTCCGGGCGCGAGCGAATCGAGTCGAGAAGAGCGCGCGTCTCTCTCACTTCCTCCCCGAGATCAGGCGTGATGATTGGAGTTTCGGGGTCGATGCGTGTTCCCGTCAGGTCAGACAGAACAGCAATCGCCGCGTTGCGTGCGGCACGCTGTTCGGCCACCGACTGGCGCCTGCGAAGAAGCTCAGCTCGGAGCGTATTGCTCTCACCCGGCAGAGCAGTGCCTTCCTTTACGCGATGATCCGCGACTTCGATCTGTGCCTCGATATCCCTGATAGTCGTCTCGAGCTCCGCGATCTGATTCTGTGAGCGCAGTGCCATGAAGAAGGCGGTATTCGCTGATTCATTGAGCGAGTAGATCGCGGCTTTGACCCGCGCGCGCGACTCGTCGAGCTGGGCTCGCTCGACGGCTCGCCGTGCGCTGATGGATGGATCATAGATGCGCTGCTGCGCGCCGACTCTCGCGTCGTAGATGTCTTTCGAGGGAGTCGGCAGCTCGATGCCGGGCAGATTGACGCCGAGGTTGGCCGCGTCGGACTGATACTGGGCGAGCCCATCGAGTGACAATGCCGGTTTGAGATCGGCTGCAATATTCCGGAGACGCAGTGCCGATTGCGAAGCGAGAAGCTCGAGCTGTGCAGCTCGAGGATCTGCGGCGAGCGCTGCTGTTCGCACCGCTGGAAGCCGCAGGGAGTCGGCCGGCGTTTGAGCGCGAGCGGTGACCGACATGAGAAACGCGAGGCAAATCGCAATTCGTTTTGCGTTCATGGCCTGAGTGCGTTGCGGATGAATTGAGGCAGCTCTTTTCGGCGAGTCGCGATCATGCGTGTGAAGCCCTCGTCGTCGAGGTCGAACGCGGCGCGGAACATCGGACGCGCAGCGAAGGGGAATACGCACAGCGACAGAAGGTTTACGACGAACTGTTGTGCGCTGATGCGGCGGATGCGGCCTTTGCGCGCTTCGGATGCGAGCTGCCTGTCGAGCTTGTCGAGCGCGGCCGCCGGGCCGGAGTCCGGGTCTCGTTCCTGGTC
>Ga0209998_10000310_pt1 | contig 14721 bp, 16 predicted proteins | sample EndophyteCoNSPM_FD_187576 | JGI IMG/M metagenome (GOLD analysis project Ga0209998, IMG submission 187576) | Arabidopsis thaliana rhizosphere microbial communities from the Joint Genome Institute, USA, that affect carbon cycling - Endophyte Co-N... | ecosystem: Host-associated > Plants > Roots >... | reverse complement strand
GCTGTCGATCGACGCGCAGCACCAGATCGACCTGACCCCGGTGATGCGCGACGAGCTGGTGCTGAACGAGCCGATGCACCCGCTCTGCCGCGACGACTGTCCCGGCCTCTGCCCCGGCTGCGGTCGCCACATGGACGTGGGCAGCTGCGACTGCGTGACGGATGAGCCGGATCCGCGGCTGGCTGCGCTGGCCCGGCTCCTCGAGGGCACCCGCGACTGAGCCCAGGGGCCTCTGACGCTCCCGGATAGACCGGCGGGTATACTGCGGCGTTCCTCAAACAACGATCTAGGAGTCGCGCGTGGGCGTCCCCAAGCGAAAGGTATCGAAGGCACGGCAGGGCGAGCGGCGCTCGCACCTGGCGATCAGCGCGCCGCCGCTGGTCGAGTGCTCCCACTGTCATGAGCTGAAGCTCGCGCACCACGTGTGTCCGACCTGCGGGTATTACGACGGCCGCGAGGTTGTCGTGATCGAGCCAAACGCGCCGGCCGAAGGCCAGCGCTGACCCGCCGCCGCTGATGCGCATCGCGGTCGACGCGATGGGCGGCGATTTCGCTCCACGCGAGATCGTGCGCGGCGCCATCACGTACGCCGCGTCGCACGCCGACGAGGTGATCCTGGTTGGTGACGTGCCTCGCATCGAGGCCGAGATCGCCGAGTTCGGTCACGGGCACCCCGCCAGCGTTTCGTTCGTCGACGCCCCCGAGGTCATCGAGATGGGGGAGCATCCGGCCGCGGCGCTGCGCGCCAAGCGGCGCTCCTCCATTCGGGTGGCGACCGACCTCGTCCGCGATGGCCTCGCCGACGCGCTGGTGAGCGCCGGCTCGACGGGAGCCACCATGGCCGCCGCGGTCTTCCGCCTGGGCCGCATCGACGGCATCGACCGGCCGGCGCTGGCCGCGCACCTGGTGACCGCCAGTGGGCCGATCCTGATCCTGGACGTCGGCGCGAATGTCGATTCGGAGCCGAGCAACCTCGTCCATTACGCGGTGATGGGCTCGATCTATTCCGAGCATGTCCTGAAGGTCCCGCGTCCGCGGATCGGCCTGCTGAACATCGGCGAGGAAGCGGAGAAGGGCGACGCGCTGACACGCGCGGCGCATCCGCGCATCAAGGAGAGCGGGCTGAACTTCATCGGCAACGTCGAGGGCAACGACATGATCGGCCACGTCGCCGACGTCGTGGTCTGCGACGGCTTCGTCGGCAACGTGGTCATCAAGTTCTTCGAGGGGCTGACCAGCTACATCTTCCGGTCGCTCCGCACGGATCTCCAGCAGGGCGCGATGGCCCCACTTGCGCTGCTCGCCCTCAAGCCGGGTTTCGATCGGATGAAGCACCGCTTCGACTACGAGCAGTACGGCGGTGCGCCGTTGCTCGGCGTCCGCGGGGTGAGCATCGTGACCCATGGACGCGCCCGTGCCCGCATGTTCGAGAACGCGATCCGGGTCGCTTCTGAGGCCGCTGCCGCCCGCATCCCCCAGCTCATCGCCGACTGGACGCGGGAGCACCCGGCCTTCGCGCTCAGCGACCCCTCCGAGCTCATTGCCGGCGGGACCGAGCCGATGGTGGCCGGCCCCGGAGGCGACGCCTGACCAGCGCGCCATCACGGCGGAGGCGGGTTCGGCCCAGCCCGGGGCTCGAGGCACGGCGACTCGCACTCCTCGCCCTCTTCGAGGACGAGTTTCGACCAGCGCAGGCGCTCGGGGCGCTGTCGCGCCTGGTCGAGGAGCATGCGACGGATCCGGATGTGGCGACCCACGCCCGCGCGATCGTGGAGGGCGTCATCGCCCGTCGCTCGGACCTGGACGCGCAGATCGCCACATTTGCCCCCGCCATCCCGGTCAGCGAGCTCGGAAAAGTCGAGCGCACGATCCTCCGGAGCGCGCTCTGGGAGGTGCTATACTCCGCCGCGACCTCGAGCGGGGAGACGATTCACGACGCCGTTTCCCTTGCCCGGACATACTCCGGGGACGCGGCTCGCCGTCTCGTGAACGGCGTCCTGGGAAGCGTTGCCAGATCATCGCCTGGAGGAGCCTGACGGTGGCCGACGGAACCACATTCGACCGACTCAAGAAGCTCATCGTCGAGCAGCTCGGCGTCGACGAAGAGGAAGTCACCCCAACCGCCTCGTTCGTCGAGGACCTGAATGCCGACTCACTCGACCTCGTGGAGCTGATCATGAGTCTCGAGGAGGAGTTCGGCATGGAGATCTCCGACGAGGATGCCGAGAAGATCCAGAAGGTCTCGGACGCGGTCGAATTCATCGAGGAGCACCAGTAGGAACGATCGGAGCCCATGGCCAGTCCGCAGATCGACGAGCTGGGTGAGCGACTCGGCATCGTCCTGCGGGACCCGGAAGCCATTCGCCAGGCGTTCGTTCACAGCTCCTTCCTCAACGAGAACCCGGGCGCCGCGCCGGGTCATAACGAGCGCCTCGAGTTCCTCGGCGACGCCGTCATCGGTCAGGTCGTCAGCCGGCTGCTCTACGAGCGTTTTCCCGATGAGGACGAGGGCCGCTTGACCGCCCGCCGCGCCGCCCTCGTCAACCGCGACTCGCTTGCCGCCCTGGCGCTGAGCCTGGAGCTCGACCGATACCTGCTGCTCGGGAGGGGTGAGGCCGATGGCGGCGGCGCGACCCGCCCCTCACTCCTGGCGGCGACCTTCGAGGCGCTGGCTGGCGTGCTCGCCGTGCGCGAGGGGTACAGCACCACGCAGCGCTGGCTGCGCCGCATCTTCAGCCCGCTCATCGCTCCCGGCGGGTTGGACGAGCCACATAAGTCGGCGAAGAGCAGGCTCCAAGAATGGACCCAGCGCCGTCACCACCAGAAGCCGCGTTACGAGCTGGTCGAGGTGACCGGTCCGTCGCACCGCCAGGCGTTCACCGTCTCCGCCGTCGTGGATGGACAGCTCCGCGGGGTCGGTCATGGGTCCAGCCGGCAGCGCGCCGAGGAGAGCGCCGCCGCCGCTGCCCTCGCGGAGCTGACCGGCGATTCGCCCTTCGGGGCCGCAGCCGCGGACGGCGCATGAGCCGGCTGAAGGAGCTCCGCCTCCACGGATTCAAGACCTTTGCCGATCCCACCCGCTTCGTCTTCGAGCGCGGCGTCACCGCAGTCATTGGACCGAACGGCTCCGGCAAGAGCAACATGGCCGACGCCGTGCGCTGGGTCCTCGGCGAGCAGTCGAACCGATCGCTCCGCACCCGGCGAGCCGACGACGTCATCTTCGCCGGCAGCGAGGGGCGACGGCCGCAGGGGATGGCGGAGGCGATCCTCACCCTGGACAACAGCGACGGCTGGCTGCCGATCGACTTCGGCGAGGTCTCGATCGGGCGTCGCGCATTCCGGTCCGGCGAGACTGAGTACCTGATCAACGGGTCGAGGGCGCGACTGCGCGACGTGATCGACCTGCTGGCCGCCGGCCGGCTCGGCGCGAACGAGCTGGTCGTGGTCGGGCAGGGGACCGTTGACGCGGCGCTTTCCCTGCGCCCCGAGGAACGCCGGCAGCTGTTCGAGGAGGCGGCCGGGGTCAAGAATCTGCAGGTCCGCAAGAACGAGGCGCTCGGACGGCTCGCGCGGGCGCGCGACAACCTGACCCGGGTCGGCGACCTCATCGGCGAGCTCAAGCCGCAGGTCCGGCGGCTGGCGCTCCAGGCACAGCACCAGCAGGAGCATGACTCGCTTGGTCGTCGCGCCCTGGCCCTCGTGGTCGAGGTCCATCGCCGTCGCGAGCTCACCGCGCGTGCCGCGCTCGGCGAGGCGCGTCGCAGGAAGGCGGCAGCCGAGGCGGCGCTCGAGTCGCTTCGCGCCGAGGAGACCGCCGGGCGAGAGGCGATCGCCAGCGCGGAGGCGGGCTACTGGGCGGCCGAGTCGGCAGCCCGCGCCGCGTCCGAGCGACGGGAGACGGCCCGCGAGGGACTCATCCGCGCCGAGGCCGAGGCCGACGCCCTCTCCCGACGCCGCGATGACCTTGCAGCCGTGATCGCGCGATCGGAGGCTGAGCTTCACGAGATCGACGCGACCGGCGAGGTCGGACCGGGGACGAATCCGGATGCGGACCTCGCGTGGAAGGCGGCGGGGGAGGCGGAGACGCGCTGGCGCGCAGCAGCGGATGCGTTCGAGGCCGCCGACCAGGCTGCCCTCCTCGCCGAGGAGGCACTGGGCGCAGCCCGTGCGCAGGCCGGCGCGACCATCGCGGAAGCTGCCCGGCGTGAGGAGGCCGTGGCGCGTGCGACGGCGCGGATCGAGCAGATCGAGGCCGAGTCGCTGGCGGCGAACGAGGCTATCGCTGCCGCCGACCACGCCCTGCAGGCCGCCGGCGCCGAGCTTCAACTGGCGGAGGCCGCCGAGGCCGACGCGATCGCACGCCTCCAGGCAGCCGACCGCGAAAACGACGAGGCGCAGCGGAGTGCCGAGGAGGCCCGTGCGGGCTCGATCGGCCTCGCCGAGCGGGTGGGCGGCATCCGCGCCGAGCTGGATTCGCTCCGCGAACGCGCCGAGAGCGGGTCGCGCCTCGGCTCGAGGCTGGCCGATGCAGGCTGGCGGGCGCTCATGGACACGATCGATCCTCCCCGGGAAGCGTGGCCCGCGATCGAGGCCCTCGTGGGCGGCGAGCTGCAGCAGGCCCTGCTGTGGCAGGACGACGACCTCGTCGGGAAGGCCGCGGATGCGCGGGGATCCGCACGCCTCCTGGTCGGCGCCGACGACGCTGGAGCCGACGGACGTTCGCAGGCGCTCGCCGCGGTCGGGGCCAGCCTGACGGTTGCCGAATGGATCGGCGCCGGGTCGTCCCAGCGCCTCTTTGCCCGGGCGGTGGTCGCCCCGGATCTGGCGACGCTGCTGCGCGGGTGGCGCGACCTTCCGTCGGGCTGGATCGCGGTGACCCCCGACGGTGACCTCGCCGACGAGCGCGGGCTGGTGATCGTTCGTGGACGCAAGGACGAGGCGGTCGGAGAAGCGGCACGGCAGCACGCTCGACGTCGCGAACTGACCGAGCTGGTTGCGTCCCTCGAGGCCGAGCAGACCCAGGCAGTCGAGGCCGCCGGGCAGACCCACGTCGCCGCAGCACGGGCGAGGCAGGCGCGCGAGGATGCGCTCACCGCCAGGTCGCAGACAGAGCTCCGCGCCTCCGCAGCGCGGACCGCGCACGCGCATACGGCGGAGGTGCTCGAGCACGCCAGGACCCAGGCGAGCGCCTTGGCAACGGAGCTCGAGGCGATCCGCGGTGTGGCGACGTCGTCTACGGATGCGCCGACCACCCCGTTGCGCGATGCCGAGCTCGATGCCCTGGCCACCACCGCGATCGCCGCGCAGCGGGATCGCTCGGAGCTGGCCGCACGGCGGGACGAGCTGCGCGGCGCATGGCAGGTGGCGCAGTCGGCCGCGGACGCCATCGACACGGCCAGGGCCGGCGCGGGGTACGAGCACGCGCTGCGGATGGCGCGCCGAGACCAGCTGCGCACGTCGCTCGAAGCCGATCGCACCGGTCTGGCTGACCTCGACGAGCGGCGGTCTGCGGCAGTTGCGGCCGTCGCCGCGGCCACAGCCGCCGTGGCGCAGGCGACCGCTGAGCGCGACGCCGGAAATGCGGAGCGGGATCGCCTGCGCGCCGACCTCCTGGAGCGCGAGCGGACCCGAGGCGGCGCTGCCTCGCGCCTGATCGAGCTGGAGCGCGATGCCCAGGCCGCTGCCTTGGAGGCGCAGCGCCACGAGGACGAGCTGACGGCGATCGGCCGTGAGCGGGACCTGGCGATCGAGTCGCTGCCGCCGCCTGCCGAGGCCACCGATCCGGCACCCGAGGATGCCGTTCCCGTGACTGCCGATGCCGACGTCCCGCTCGAGGTCATCCAGGATGAGCTCGGCAAGGTCCGGCGCACCCTCTCGCAGATCGGCTCGGTCAACCCGTTCGCCATCGACGAGCACCGCGAGCTGGCCGGGCGCCTCGAGACACTCGTCGCGCAGGACAGCGACCTGTCGGCCGCGAGCGCTTCGACCGAACAGCTGATCGCCCGGCTGGATGCCGAGATCGCCGAGCAGTTCAACGCCGCCTTCGTCGCCATCGGCGCGAAGTTCGACGAGTTCTGCCGGCTCCTCTTCGCTGGCGGATCGGCCTCATTGCAGATGAGCGACGCGGATGGCGAGGCCGGGGGCATCGAGATCGCGGTCCAGCCGCCCGGCAAGCGGCTCCAGCGACTGCCGATGCTCTCCGGCGGTGAACGGGCGCTCACCGGCGTGGCGCTGCTCTTCGCGATGCTCAGCGTCAACCCGGTCCCGTTCTGCATCCTGGACGAGGTCGACGCGGCCCTCGACGAGGCGAACATCGGTCGATTCGCGGATGCGCTCCGGCTCCTCGCCCAGACGACCGACTTCGTGGTGATCACCCACAACCGGGCGACCATCGAGACCGCCGACACGATCTACGGGGTGACCATGACCGATGCCGCCGTGTCGCGGCTGCTCTCCCTGCGGCTCGCCGACGTCCCGGTCGAGGTGGCCGTCGGATGATGGCGCGCCCGCGGCGCGAGCCGACGGGCCTCGGCCTGCGGCCACAGCCCGGTGGGCTGGGAGCCCGTCTGCGGTCGTTGCTGGGGCGCGATCGCGTCGCGGAGGCGACCTGGGACGAGCTCGAGGAGGCGCTGATCGCCGCCGACGTTGGAGCCGAGACGACCGGTGCCCTCATCGCCGCCACCCAGCAGCGGGTCGGCGCGGTCGCCAGCGGCGAGTCCGTCCGCGCCGCCCTGGCCGATGAGATCCGGACCCGTCTCGAACGGGTCGGATGCGGCAGGTTCGAAATCGGCCCGGCACCGGCGGTGATGGTCGTGGTCGGGGTCAACGGATCGGGCAAGACGACCACCATCGCGAAGCTCGCGGCTCGGTTCGTGCGCGACGGGCACAGCGTGGTCCTCGCCGCTGCCGACACGTTCCGTGCCGCAGCGATCGAGCAGCTCATGCTCTGGGGCGAGCAGATCGGGATCCCGGTCGTCGCGCAGCGGCAGGGCGCGGATCCCGGGGCGGTCGCCTTCGACGCGATGGCCATGGCCGAGTCGCGGGGGATCGAGCTGGTCATCGTGGACACCGCCGGCCGCCTGCAGAACAAGGTTCAGCTCATGGCCGAGTTGGCCAAGATCCGGCGGGTCATCGAGCGCCGCCAGCCAGACCAGCCGCGGCACGTGCTCCTCGTCCTCGACGCCACCACCGGCCAGAACGGCCTCGCGCAGGCCGAGGCGTTCAGCCGCGAGGCCGGGGTCACCGGGATCGTGCTGACCAAGCTGGACGGCACCTCCAAGGGTGGCGTGGCGGTGGCGATCGCCGACCGGCTCGAGCTGCCGATCGTCTTCGCCGGCGTCGGCGAGGAGCTCGATTCGCTCGCGCCGTTCGATCCGCAGGCCTACGTGGAGTGGCTGCTGGCCGCCTGATGGGGCATCTCCCGGACTGATTGCCGCTCGCTGAACGGCCGCCTAGAATGGGCAGCCGTCTCGCCCAGCCGCCGGTTGATGGCGACGCGGTCCCGCATCGGTCCTGCTTTGTTCGAATCACTCTCCGCACGCCTGCAGGGCGTCGTCGATCGCCTGCGCGGCAAGGCCAAGATCACCGAGGCCGACCTGGATGTCGCGCTGCGCGAGATCCGCCTCGCCCTGCTCGAGGCGGACGTCAACTTCCGGGTCGTCAAGGACTTCGTGGCCAGGGTCCGCGAGCGCGCCCTGGGAGCGGACGTGCTGACCGGCGTCAACCCGGGCCAGCAGGTGGTCAAGGCGGTGCACGACGAGCTGGTCGCGGTGCTCGGCGGCCAGCGCCACGTGCTCAAGATCGACGGCAAGCCGAGCCTCATCATGCTGGTCGGCCTCCAGGGGTCGGGCAAGACCACGACCGCGGCCAAGCTCGCGGTGCGCCTGCGCAAGGACGGGCACAAGCCGCTCCTCGTGGCGGCCGACGTCTACCGACCTGCCGCCGTCGACCAGCTCGTCTCGCTCGGCGACCAGATCGGTGTCGAGGTCCACACCCGTCCAGCGGGCACGCCCGCGCTCGAGATCGCTCGCTCCGGGATGGAGCAGGCGCGCGCACGCAACCTGGACGTCGTCCTGCTCGACACCGCGGGGCGCCTGCACGTGGACGAGCCGATGATGGACGAGCTGGTGCGGGTCGCCGGTGCGGTCACGCCGTCAGAGACCCTCCTCGTCGTCGACGCGATGACCGGCCAGGATGCCGTGAAGGTGGCCGAGGCGTTTCACCATCGGCTGCCGCTGACGGCGCTGGTGCTGACCAAGATGGATGGCGACGCTCGCGGCGGCGCGGCGCTGAGCATCCGGAGCGTCACCGGCCTGCCGATCGCCTTCATCGGCACCGGTGAGCGCACAGACGGCCTGGAGCCGTTCCATCCCGATCGCCTCGCCCAGCGGATCCTGGGGATGGGGGACATCCTCTCGCTCGTCGAGCGCGCCCAGGAAACGGTCGACCAGGACGAGGCCGAGCGGGTCGCGCAGCGCCTGATGGAGTCGCGCTTCACGCTCGACGACTTCCGGACGCAGCTGGCCCAGGTCAAGAAGATGGGCCCGATCGGTCAGCTGCTGGGCATGATTCCCGGCGCGGGCCAGCTGGCCGGTGCTGCCCAGGAGGCGGTGGACGATGGGCACCTGAAGCGGATCGAGGCCATCATCGACTCGATGACGCCGGCCGAGCGGCACCACCCCGAGCTCATCAAAGCCAGCCGTCGGCGGCGGATCGCGACCGGCAGCGGGACGACCCCGGCGGACGTCAACCGCCTCCTGAAGCAGTTCGGCGAGATGCAGCGCCTCATGCGCCAGTTCGGGTCGGGTCGCCTGCCGCGCGGCGGGAACGGGCTCCGCAGCATCCTGGGCGGCTAGCTTCATGCGGCGCGTCGTCGTCGCGACCACGTCGCTGCTCGTGCTGCTCGGCGCCCTGGTCGTGGCGAGCTACCTGCTCCTCCTGTCGGCCGTCGCGGATAGGGCATCACGGGCGGTTCCCGCTGACACGGCGCTGTACGTGAACGTCTACCTCCAGCCGTCGTCCGGTCAGCAGATGAACCTGCTGGGGCTCGTCGGCAAGCTCCAGGGCTTCGGGGACCCGGCGGCGCTGGAAGGCAAGATCGACGAGGTGGTTCAGCGCCTGCTGGGGGAGGCGGGCATCGACTACCTGGGTGACCTGCGTCCGTGGCTTGGGACGCAGCTCGCGTTCGCCGCGGCTCCGCGCCCCGGCGGCTCGACCCCCGGCGAGCTGGTGCTGGCGGCAGTGAAGGATCCCGCCGCGGCGCGCGAGGCGGTGCCGCGTCTCTTCTCAGGCCTGGAGATCAGCCTGACGCCGGACGTGATCCGTGGCCAGGACGTGATGCTCAGCGAAGGGACGAGCTACGCCCTGCTGGACGACCTGCTGATCGTGGCCAACACGCCCGATCGACTGCGGGCCGCCCTCGAGGCCGACGCGGACGTCGCCCCGGCGCTCGCCGACTCACCGGCCTTCGCCGATGCGATGCGCGACGTGCCGGCCGACCATCTGGCATCGGTCTATGTCGACCTGCCGCGCGCGCTCGCGCTGACCGAGCTGAGCCACGTGGGAGGCTTCAGCGCCGCAGCGCTGGCGGTCACCGCCGACGCCGACGGACTCCATCTGCACGGCGCGGCGCGGTTTGCGAACGACGCCGCCAGCGAGGCGGCGCGGGCCGCGTTTGCCATGGGCACCCGAACATCGACACTGGCGGACTGGATGCCCACCGACACGAGTGCGGAGGCTGTCCTCTTCGGCGCGGCTCACAGCTTCGACGACCTCGAGGCGGGCCTCGCCGAAGAGGGTGCGTTCGCGCCGGCGGCCGATGCCCTCAATCAGCTGCGGGCGATCGCGTCGCTCGGCCTGGGGATCAACGTCGACCGCGACCTGCTGCCGCTGCTGGATGGCGAGGCAGCCGTGGCGTTGCGTGCACTGGGCACCGATGGACCACGCGGACAGCTCCTGCTCCGCCCGAGCGACCCGGAGGCGGCGCAGTCCGCGCTGGACCGGATGCGATCCAGCCTGGCGGATCGCGGCGCGCGGGTCACCACCGCCCAGGTCGCCGGCACGTCGCTCACCACCATCGCCGTCCCGCAGATCGGCACCATCGCCTTCGCCATGGCCGATGGGGTGGTGCTCTTCGCCCTCGATCCCGCCGACGTGGCCGCGGCGCTGGAAGCGCATGCAACGGGTCGGACGCTCGGCGGCGACGAGCGTTATCGGGCCGCATTCGAGCTCGCCGGGGGACGCGCCGGGAACGAATTCTGGGCCGATGTGCCGAGCGCGGTCAATGCGCTGGCAGGCATCCTCGACCCGGGAAGCGAACTTCGCGATATCCTCCACCAGTTCGGCGAGCTTGCAATCAGCGCAGCCGCCAACGACGATCGCCTGGAAATCAACGGCGTGCTGACCGTCGAATGACGCACGGCGCGCGAATCAGAGAGAGGTAGAGAACCTTTGGCAGTACGCATTCGGCTCTCACGCGTGGGAGCCACCAAGCGACCGAGCTATCGGGTGGTGGCCATCGACAGCCGCCGTCCGCGCGACGGCCGCGCGCTGGAGATCCTTGGCTTCTACGACCCGCTGACCCAGCCCGCCACGGTCCAGATCGACGAGGCGCGCCTCGCCGCCTGGGTGGGAAAGGGCGCTTTGCCCTCCGACACGGTGGCGAAGCTGATCAAGCTCAACGGCAGCAAGCCGTCGGCCGCGGCCGTCGCCGATGCGCCCGCCGCCAAGCCGAAGCGCTCGCGGAAGGCGGTCGCCAAGGCCGCCGCGGCCAAGGCCGCTCCGGCAGCCGAGCCGGCCGCCGAGGAGCCTGCGGTCGCCGAGGAGCCTGCCGTCGAGGAGGCCTCCGCCCCCGAGGCAACGGCTGAGGTCGCCGCTCCCGAAGCGGCCGAGGCCGATGCGCCCGAGCCAGCAGCGGCGGAAGCCGATGCACCGGAGGCTCCCGCTCCCGAGGCCGAGCCGGACGCGGAAGCGGCTCCGGCAACGGAGGAGAAGGAGTGAAGGCCTTCCTGGAGTACGTGGCGCGCTCCCTCGTCGACGACCCCGACGCGGTCGTGGTCGAGATGAGCGAGGGCGACGAGGAGGTCACCCTGACCCTGAAGGTGGGGGAGGGCGACATGGGTCGCATCATCGGCCGCGACGGACGCATCGCCAACGCGATCCGCTCGCTCCTTCGAGTGATGGGCGCACGCGATGGACGGCACGTCGAGCTGGAGATCGTCGGCGACGACTGAGCGCCTCGCGGTCGCTCGCGTCATCGGTGCCAAGGGCCTCGCCGGCTCGTTCCGCATCGAGGCGCTCACGGATCACCCCGAGCGGCTGGCCGCCGGGGAGTCGGTGTGGATCGAGGACGAGGCCGACCCACGAGCCATCCTGGAGTCCGGCTGGGGCGGCCGCGTCCCATTCCTGCGCCTCGACGGGATCTCGGATCGCACCGCAGCCGAGCAGCTGGTCGGTCGCTACCTCGAGGCTCCGGCAGATGACCTTCCGGCGGACACGTACTACTGGCACCAGCTCATCGGCCTCGCCGCGGTGGACGAAGCGGGTGCCGAGCTCGGTAACGTGGTCGAGATCTTCCGGGCCGGCGAGAACGAGGTGTATCGGATCGAGGGCCCGGACGGTGAGCTGCTGGTGCCCGCGCTGCGCGAAGTGGTCCGTTCGATCGACTTGCAGGCGCAGCGGATGGTGATCCGCTACGAGGCCGAGGAGGTCTGATGGCTGACCTGCATGCCCTCCTTCGCTTCGATGTCATCACCCTCTTTCCTGAGCTCTTCGACGCGCCACTGCGCACGTCGATCATCGGCCGCGCGGTCGAGCGCGGCATCCTGACGGTGGCGCTGCACGACCTGCGCGAGCATGGGATCGGCCGGCACCGGGTCGTCGACGACGCCCCGTACGGCGGGGGAGCGGGGATGGTGATGCGTCCCGAGCCGCTCTTCGCCGCCATCGAGCCGCTCCGCGCGGATGGCGGCCTGGTGATCCTGCTCGACCCTGCCGGCGAGCGACTGACCGACCCGCTGGCGCGGGAGCTGGCCGCGGCCCCGCACCTGGTCCTCGTCTGCGGCCGATACGAGGGCATCGACGAGCGCGCCCGCGGCCTGGCGGACCTCGAGGTGAGCATCGGCGACTACGTGCTGACCGGTGGCGAGCTGCCCGCCCTGGTGCTGATCGACGCCGTCGGTCGCCTGGTGCCGGGCGTGATCGAGGCCGCATCGCACGAGGCCGATTCGTTCGCCGATGGCCTCCTCGAGGGGCCGCACTACACCCGTCCCGAGGTGTTTCGGGAGGCTGCGGTCCCGCCGGTCCTGCTCTCGGGCCATCACGGGGAGGTCGCCCGCTGGCGACGGGTCGAGGCCCTGCGGCGCACCCTGGCGCGACGACCCGACCTGCTCGAGTCGGCTCCGCTGACCGACCAGGATCGCGAGGACCTGCGAAGCCTGGCCGAGGCCGACGACCCGAGCACCTGACCCGCCTTGTCGCCCCTCGGGAGGCGCTGGTATACTCCGCCGGTCCGCGGCCGCGTGTCGGTCGCGTTCATCACGTTCGCGCCGTTCCGGCGCGCCACTGAGCCGATAATCCGCGGCTAACGCCGCGATAACGAGGTCTCTCCCAGGATGGATCCGATCAAGGAGCTCGAGCGCGAGCAGCTCCGCAGCGACGTTCCGGCCATCGCCCCCGGCGACACCGTCAAGGTGTCGGTCAAGGTGGTGGAGGGCAGCCGCGAGCGAATCCAGATCTTCGAGGGGACCGTGATGCGACTGCGCGGTGGCGGGCTGAACCAGCGGATGACGGTGCGACGCATCGCCTCAGGCGTCGGTGTCGAGCGGACCTTCATGGTCCACGCACCGCGGGTCGAGAAGATCGAGATCGTCCGTCACGGCGTCGCCCGTCGGGCGCAGCTCTACTTCCTCCGCGACCGGGTCGGGAAGTCAGCCACCCTGCGCGAGCGCCGACCCGGCCGCTGAGCCGGTGGCCGGCAGCCTCTTCTCCGCACCGCCTCGCCGCACGAAGCGGCGCCCAACCCGCCCTCGAGACGCCCACATGCGGCATGAGCGCGAGCTGCGCCTTGCCGGCTTCCAGCGAATCGCGGGCATCGACGAGGTCGGACGCGGGTCGCTCGCCGGTCCGGTCGTGGCGGCAGCGGTCATCCTCCCGGATCGGCATCGGATCAAGGGCCTGCGCGACAGCAAGGTCCTGCCGCAGTCCCGCCGCGAGGCGCTCTACGAGCTGATCCTGGACCGCGCCGATGGGGTCGGCGTCGGCTGCATGGAGGTCGAGGTGATCGACCGCATCAACATCCTGCAGGCGACCAAGCTCGCCATGCGCCAGGCGCTTGGGCACCTGAGCCCCGGTCCGGACCACCTCGTGATCGATGCCCTCAGCCTGCGCGAGGTGGACCTGCCGCAGCGCCCGATCATCGACGGCGACGCGATCAGCGCCTCGATTGCGGCGGCCAGCATCGTCGCCAAGGTGACCCGCGACCGGATCTGCGCCGAGTTCGATGACCGCTATCCCGCCTACGGCTTCGCCCGCAACAAGGGGTATGGCACCCCCCGGCACGTCGAAGCGCTCATCAACGAGGGACCGTGCGAATGGCACCGCCGCTCGTTCGCCCCGCTTCGACTGTGGCTGGCCGGCGAGCAGCTCTCGCTCGAGAGCCTGCTCGAGGCGGCGACCTTCACCGAAGAGGAGCTCGACCCCGAAGAGGAGCTCGACGCCCAGGAGGAGCTCGACCCCGAGGAGTAGACCTGACCGCTGCTCGCCTCCCGTCGAGGAGCGAACAAGGGTGTCGAACCCCCAACAGGCGCTCGGCGAACGAGCCGAGGCCGCGGTCGCCGATTGGCTGACCGACCGAGGCTGGACCGTCCTGGCGCGCCGTTGGCGCTGCCCGGAAGGCGAGCTCGACATCGTGGCGTGCGACCCGGGTCGGATGCTGGTCGCGGTCGAGGTGAAGCTCCGTCAGACGGGGCGGGCCGGTGCTCCGCTGGAGAGCGTCGACCAGCATCGGCTCCGGCGACTGCGGACAGCGCTCGGACGCTTCGCCGCCTCGGAGATGCAGGAAATGTGCGGGTTGCGCCTCGACCTGGTGGCGGTCCGGAAGGCGGATGCCGGCGAGTGGCGCCTGACACACCACCGCGGGATCGACGCCTGGTGAGCCGCGGGAGCGCTAGTTCGCGAAGAGCTTCTCGAGCGCGTTGATCGAGGCGATGTACGGCCGAGTGACCTGGTAGACGCCGTGTCGGTCGGCGCCGGTCTGTCCCTGGTAGTAGGCGGCGAGCACCAGCGAGCGATCGCCGTGGTAGCGGTCCAGGTAATGGCGCAGCAGCGTCACGCCGGCCTGGACGTTGGAGCGCGCGTCATACAGGTTGATTCCGTGTCCGAGCATCGTGCTTGCTACCCAGTCAGCGGTTGGCGGCGTGAGCTGCATGACCCCGACGGCCCCGGCGCGGCTGACGACCCCCGCCTGCCAGCCGGACTCCTGCCACGCCACGGCCAGCGCAAATGCGACCGGAACGCCCTGCGCCCTGGCCTCCTCCCGAATGATGTCGCCGATCGCGCCCCGTGCCGCCACCAGGAGCGACATGCTGGCTGGCATGCCGGTTGCGGTCGCGGCGACCGGCGCGGCCGTGCCCGGGATGGTGAGCTTCTGGCCGGTGCGCACGAAGGACGGGTTGACGATCCCGTTGGCCCTGGCGATGGCCGCGATGCTGGACCCGTAGCGTC
>Ga0209998_10000306_pt1 | contig 14879 bp, 13 predicted proteins | sample EndophyteCoNSPM_FD_187576 | JGI IMG/M metagenome (GOLD analysis project Ga0209998, IMG submission 187576) | Arabidopsis thaliana rhizosphere microbial communities from the Joint Genome Institute, USA, that affect carbon cycling - Endophyte Co-N... | ecosystem: Host-associated > Plants > Roots >... | reverse complement strand
CTTTGGATCCGAATTGTTAACAATGCGATTCCCGACGGGCCCTAGTTGATATGAGTGGATAAATATGGGTTGTATTATAACTTAAATAAAATGCGTTTTTCAATTAGTTAGTTGTTCGAGAATAACATTAGGGATACATCTAGCGATTTCGAATTTACAATTGAAGAGGGAGATATTGCAGAATATGCTTCTGATGTATATTTTGAAAGATGGAGGTTTAATTCCATATGAACTAGCAATTGATACGGAGCAAGTGGCAGGTATAAAAAGAAATAAGATCATACCTGCAAAGAGTACTAAAAAAGAGGAACGAAACGCGCCAATCAAAAATCCTCAAGTTGCTAAAGACCACGCGCCTCCTTTCATTGATACAAAGTTTACGAAAGATAGGTTTCATCAACTTTTCTTTGAAGATAACATAGTTATATGTCTGCCAAAAAAAGACACTGAGTATTGGTGGAAAAAGACACAACAATACATGAATATCTTCTTACAAGATCATAATGAAGAAGAACCCTAATTCATATCATGTTACCTGAAATGATTCTTGAAGCGGGTATACTATCAAATAGAACGGGATCATATTGAATAGATCCCACAAAATCCAATTGTGGGATAATAGGACTTAAAAACCGAAATAATGGAGTTACATATATTCCTAAATTATATACATAATTCATCATTTCTTCTAGAGAACTAATGGTTAAAGAAAGCTTCTGGAATATCGTGTGTGGAAATTCTCGGCAGAAGTATCAAGTAAATAAGAACAGAACGTAGTTTAACTTGGATTAGCCGATGACTCGGCACAAAAGGGAAAAAACGTTTATTTTACACTCGTAAGAGCTTGAGGTGAAGGCAGTATGAAATGAAGCCCATAATATTAACAATAGATGACGATCCAGGAGCATTGATAGCTGTTAAAAGAGACTTAGAAAGACAATATGAAAAGCGTTTTCGAATAGTCGGTTCAGACTCGGGAGTAAAAGCTCTGGAATTAGTACAAAAATTAAAGGCACAAAATGAAGTTCTGGCATACCCATGACCCAACGACTCTCAATAGACAAGGTAATGACGTTGGCACACAGTACCGATCTGCAATATTTTATCATGACAAAATGCAAAAAGAGATTGCTGAGAAATCAAGAAATGATCTCCAAAAGGAAAATGTTTATAATGATTCAATTGTGACAGAAATTACTCCTTTTAAGAATTTTTATGTTGCAGAGGATTATCACAAAAATTACTATGAAAAACATCAGGATGCTCCCTATTGCAATTTTGTCATTGATCCCAAGGTCAGGAAACTTCTTGAGAAGTATGGAAATGACGTAAAACAGGAATTTAAGTAACTTTGAGCAAGGCATGTCATAATTTCCTCACTAACACTTGCTATTTTGATCCTGTTCTTCTTGGCAATTGTCAGAACGAAAATCAGCTAAATCATAGATATATCTTCTAGTTTGGATCCGAATTGTTAACAACGCGATTCCCGACGGGTTCACAGCACCAAGGGAATAAAAACAAGTCATTTGGGGAGTCATCTGAATGTGCCGAGGGATACGATTTGGGAAAGGTAACGGTCAATGTTTGGGTTGACAACAAATTAATCACTCAGGTGAAAGCAGAAGATCTTAAGACAACTAACGTTATCAACGCGACTGAACTGTCCACCAAGGGATTTAATATTACAACACCAGAAAACTCTAATTTAGCAGTAGATCCTCCAGTTACTCATCTGGAAGCTACTCATGGTTGGTACATCTTTTTAGAACCGCTACCTGTAGGTGAGCCTACTATTCGTTATGTCAACGATGTGAGGGAAACCACGCTACGTGCAGGAAATACAATTAATGCGGATATAACCTATTCACTGAACGATAAATAGACAACCTTCGTTTATGCTTATAATATAGTAGCTCATAACAATCATAGGTTGAGATGGCCGATTCAATTAACGATGAGTTCGGAGTAAGGAAAATTTATCCTACCAATACACATCCGAATCGTGCTAAACCGTGGCTCTTGGGAAGAGGTGACTGGGAAGGACGAATGTACAATGGGAGAGGTGATTGGGATGATTATTCAATATCTACATACAATAATACGGTTACATTAAATTTTGTTAATGATCCTTTTATTATTCACATCGGTGATATTAAAGGAAGATTTCCCGTCTTGGCATTACGGAGAGATCAATATCCCAAAGACTTTGAAGGAAACATCACAATTGGCAGTGAGAAAGATCAAAGGAAACTTAGGAAAAGTGGATACATGGGAACATTGAATGATTGGAAAAATGTGGAAATTACTTTGTATTGGAAAGTAAATGGAATAACAAATAGTGGGAATAAGGCCATGGCTTTTAGCGTTCGAGGTGGTCCTCATCATAGCGATGGTGGCTTATTTGGCATTAGTCCCTGCTGGGGAACTGCACTATATGTTGGGCTAGTTTATTCTGGTCATGTTGGACTAAATTTGTCAGGTAAAGGTTATATGAAAAAGGAGTTAGGCCATCCAAAATATACAGGTGGTATATACGCAGAAGATGGTATAACGGATGTTGACTTGAGTTACAGGTGGATTGGTATGAAAGGCATATTTTATACCAGGGCTAATGGTAATCCGTATATAGAACTCTGGTTGGATAAGAACGTAGATAATGTTTGGGAACGTATACTTTTCAAAGAAGATGATGGGAATTGGTATCTTGATGATGTCAATAAACCTAATGAATGCAGTGGACAGGATAATGAACAAGTAATATGGGGCGGTCCAGGAGTTATTTTCAAATTAGATGGCCTTACCAGGGTCGATATGAATCGGGCTTCAATAAGAGAAATCTTGCCTCCAGAAGGCTGGCCTCTTAGATACTTACTTAAGGTGAGAGGATTCTCGTTTCCAGTCAGCATGCGTAGCCTAGCTGAGGAGTATGGACTTACAGCCCCAATATCACTAAGACAGTTAACAGAATTAGAGGCTGAACGATACACTGTTCCATAAAATTAACCAGCCTCCACATTATGCAACCTCCTTAAACATAAATGTCATAAACAAGATGATATAGAAGAGGTTTCCAGTTAAGTATTTTTTTGTTATTACTTTACCAAGTAGGTGAGTATGTTTTATTGAAGGGTAACTAAAACAGGTATCATCCCTAATCCATCTCTTATTGAGCCTAACGCTTTTCCTATTACTGCTCCAAAAGCTTTCAGAGGATCTTCTGCCTTCATGGCATAACCTTTTGTAGATGATGTTGTCAATAGATCTCCTGTTTCTATGGGAGAATGCCTGGCATCAACCTTGCAGCAGACCTTGCCTATTAGCGCTATCGGTAATCTGTTTTTCCTTTTGTTCTGTTGATCAAGAGGTCCTTGCCTCCTTGCTAAGACCATGGCTGGACTGTATCCTCCGGCTCCTGATACGACGCCTGCAACTTTCTTATCATATTCTTGATGGCTTGATTGCAAAGAACCATTTTCAGCTAGAACCATTACAGTTCCTGGTTCAACGTTCACTTCTAAAATATCAAAATCTTCAGCACAATCAGCATTTTGTGGATTCAGTAATTTAATATCACCTGTAACTTCCACATCTCCCTCAAAACGACCAGCAATTGTTCCTCTTCCATGAACTGCGATCCCTCCCGCTCCGCTATTAGAAGCTCTAGCAATACCAAATACACCAGTGCCTCCTAATCCGCCGTCTCCAACTACTCCTGTAAATCCTTTAGTAGATACACCCCTAACGCCATACGGGCCTTGTCCGAGCACTCCAACCCCCAAATGTCCTGCGTCCATATATGTCGATGAACCAATAACACCGTTATTACCGGACGATTCCGCCGTTACTCCTGGATAATGACTTTTTGCTATTATTGCTTGTCCATATTGGCCTGCGCTTTCACAGTAGATACAAACGCCTTTCTTACCTGTAGCGTTTATTGTAAGGGATTTCGCTTCATCAATGCTCACATTGCCTGTTGATGGGTCTGTAAAATTAATCGCTGTCATGAATTCGTTACTCGCCTGTGATATATAACTTTTTTAACGTCAATCAAGATTCTTTTAGTACTTGTAGAAAGTAAATGAGGACTCGAAATGATAGTAGCTAATATTGGCCTCTTGCTTGTTGAGGTGTTCTGGAGAATTATTCGACTTTACATTTTCGTTTGGATCCGAACAATAATACTATGTTTTAATTTAACTCCAGTAAATATCACGAAAAAAAACGTAAAGTTCGGTAGTTAATTGATATAATTAGAATACTAATTTTGAACCGATAGCGTCACGGGTACCGACGGGCATAATGGTGCGGTTTCCAGACCTATAGTACATCGGTCGCTTCCGTTCTTCTGGTGAATACTCGGTTAACGGGGGTGTGCTTTCTCGCAGTCACGTTGGCAAACAATACTGTAGAGACTTTTCAACTTACTGGATTGAGGGTTGGTTAATAAGCGGGACTCCGTTGACCTATAAGATGGTAAGTAACAAAAGTGGGTTAAGAAAATTAAAATACCAGTTCCACTTTTGAGACAGTACGGATCTAATTTTTTTACTTTTGGATCAGGATTGTTAACAATACGATTCCCGACGCACTCGAATGTGTTATTTAGGCGTAGAATACTTTAATTCTATCGCATTCGTGATATGTTATAGGAATCCAGTAACAAGATTGATTTTATTCTTCATCCTTTTCGGCCCATCAATATAGTTCTGTTAAGGGGATCTCAGGACTAAAACAAAGGATTCACATTCTAAACAAATTAAATCCCTTCCAATCCAAATCAGGCACCCATACTAAACAATAAAGGATTTATTCTCACAAAACTAAGAAAATAGCAAAGCGATTGAGTGGTTTGATAGGGCTTTAAGTATAGACCCGCGATTTAAAACAGCAAAAAATAACAAGAATGTAGCACTTGAAGTTTTTTCGCGACTCTCAAGGGCAAGAGCAGTTAGCAGTATCCACTTACATATTCAATAAGTTCTGATAACATTTCAATTAGGAAACTAAATTCTTATAAATTATTAAATATGTAATCCCAACATGGCAATAAAAGCTGCTATGTGGGTCCACGGCCATAATGTGCTGCCTGAGTATGTTGACAGGTTAGACAATATTCCGGGGGCGGGAGTAAACGGATTAAGAAAGGGATGGGGCGTAACGTTTAGAGGACAAGGGCACAGTTTTAATTGGTTCCATTTTTCAATGCCAACTCCGGTAATTCTAGATGACACCAGACCCCCATTAAAGAAGATATTTGTTTTTTATAAGACGAATCATTCTAAGGTCACTGCTATACATCTGTGGGATGGGATACGCAAAATTCATGAAATAGGCAATCTGAATTTACAAGGTGATCATACTATTGGAACAGATGCTTCAAATAATTGGATCATTAATCCTCCATTGACAATAGTATACGGATTGGGCATTTCGATTGGTGTACAATTCTCAGGATTTATAGATACCCCTGAACCCGGAATCTTTTTTGAAATTATGTTCTCATCTGCTGGAGCAGATTATGGTAACTAATAAAATTCATATCGCAAAAAAATTTGAAATAAGCAATGAGGATAGGAAGAAGGTAACGAAAAATAAACGTCCACTTTTTGAGACCAGGATAATTTACTCTTTGACCCTGCTAAGAAAGAATGGATTCATAGTCAATCAAAACCGCGCCAATTTTAAGATTACAAAATCAGGATAAACAAGCTCAAGAACCTGTAGGCATTGTCATGCATGCCTATTCATTTTCTGTTTTGAAAAAGTGAAAAAATTCATTAAAATAACAATGGAACAACTATAATCGAGAATTAAAAATCGAAAAATGCCGTTTACTTCTCAAACTGTAGTTCCACGGAACACTTCAATACATAGTTTTTCATTGAACACTTGTACCTGACAAATAGATGGCTTTTGAATAAATCTAGAAAAGATCGACATAAGTTCATTTGAGGTTAAGATTTACTGTAGCGTCGCAGATTTACGCAAGAAAAATTCCAATCTAATGAAAACTGAAATCTGAGCATGCGTTTCAATAAATAGCTGCAAATCGAGAATTAAAAATCGAAAAATGCCGTTTACTTCTCAAACTGTAGTTCCACGGAACACTTTCCGCCAACACATAGTTTTCATTGAACACTTAAGGCCACTTACAATAAACTTACACCGCTAGTGAGCACATGCGCATTTAACTCGACACTTTTGTACCGAGAAGTTTGAGAAACTTATGAGATAAATAAAACTGTGTAGTTTATTAATAAGACGGCTTTCTTGGAAAAAAGTTAATCTAGAAGTGTTCCGTGATGGCTTTTTTGGAAAAAGTCAGTCTATAAGTGTTCCATGAGAATAGCTGGCAAATAAGACGGCTTGCAAATCAGTCTAAAAGAGATGGCAAAGTCTGACTTTTGACCTCGTATTAGTGTAGCGTTCGCAGATATGCAAGAAAAAATTCCATGCAACCTAAACCTGCATCTGAAGGCTTGCCGTAGACTTACAAACGTGTAGACTGCTGTACTAGGTAGACTTACAAACATGTAGACTTTTAGCTACAGTTACTGTAGACTTTCTGGCGACTTGCGCCTGTATTTTTATTATAAAAGTTAATCTTATTTCAATTTGTGCTTTTTTCAGAAAACTTGCGTAAACGGGGATATAGTGACCGCTACTCAAAATACAGCAAACAAGACCGCTTTTTAAAAATAGGCTGTACAAACAAGACCGCTTTTTAAAAATAGGCTGTACAAACAAGACCGCTATTGAAACTAAGTAAATTATCAACACCGATTGAATCAATTTCAGAACTAGGTTGAAACTGAGTTCATTAACAGTTTAACCTTATATTATTGCCATAATATTCATGATAGTGTCATCGTTTTTAGTATGTCCACGCTTTGGCATGCGGATAGATATACTGACTAAGGGAACTTCAGTAGTTGTAGTTAGCCCTTAATTAGGTATAATCAGTACTTTGATTAGGTAATTTTTAGATTATTTTAGCGAGTACAACTGACTTCGACACGATAAATCTCACATGGATCCGAACTGTTAACAATGCGATTCCCGACGGGTACTTAACTGTTCAACAAATCCGCCTCCCTGCCAAAACTTCATATGGTTTTACATACCAGATCTTCATCGGTCGAAATCTGACCTAGCCCAATAGTGTTCCTCATACTGATAATATTTTGCAGATAACGGTTCCAGGTTCTTGTTTGCAGAATCGAAGCAACTAAATGAATTTTCATTTTTGCCAATGCCTTTTAGTCAAAAATCTCTGAGGGTTAGATTCGAATCTCTCCAGCTGCCGGTCCTTACTAGATGTTTTACCAATAAAGTAGCATTGACCGCACCTACACTGGCTTCATATGCACCGAGCGCTCCTCCTTGAAGAACAAGAACTTTTTGTGTGGGCATTCTTATCCCTTAAAGAATCTATTACTCAATATCTATTTTAGTGAGTATGAGTGTGCTTCGCGTGTGTTTTCAATTCACTCACTTCTTTTATAGCACGTTCCAAAAGTTCTAATTTCCACATTAAAAATAGTTTCTTATATCCATCCGGCACGTTTTCTGTAGCAATGTCAATTTCCTCCACAATTTCCTGCAGTGACTCAAAATCGATTATATTACCTTTAATGCCCAGCTTCTTTGACTGCTCCGAATCCAAAACTTCCTTCCTTTGTTCTCTCAAGATACTCACCAATTTATCTACCATCACTCCTTTCCACAATTTTAAAAAGTCCACTCCTTGATGTGGGAAGTCTCTAGACCTAGGCATTTTTTTCCAATCCTGATCGGAGCGTTGAAGGCGCTCAAGCAAATCATTTATTTTTGATATTGACTCATGAACAGTATGCCAATGATCCAAGTGGTCTTCGTCTACGAAACTCAAATATTCTTTAATTCTTAAAAATTGTTCATATGATTTTTTTGGTCCTTCTCTAGTCTTAACATAAGTGTAACTAACGTGTAGCCAGGGATAATATCGAGTATAATAGCTCATTAATTTGGTAACAACTTCTTGAATTTTTCCTGTGTCTAGGATCATTACATTTTCTTTTAAATCGTCCAATGGGACAGAATGTATTACTCTCACCGGGATATTGCGCTGTATATCAATAGCCCCGACAGCGCTCATTTTAATAAAGATATAGTTTCCGTAGTATCTGTCCCAAGGAAGTTCCCCCTTTATACTTAGTCTAAGTTTATTTTTTAATCCAAGTTTATCAGATTCTTTCTCATAACCATACACGGGATCTGGAACTTCGTCGGAATTCTCAAGATTCCTAGCTTCAATATTAAATACATACGATCCTGCTTCTGAATGTCCTTTTCCAACAGTGGAGACAACTAGAGGTGAAAAATCATCTTCATACTGTCCCGGATTAAATTCCAACGCGCTTAAGTCGTTCAATATTTTATTATTTTCAAAAATTCTGAACTCGAGCGGTTTAGTCTCCCCTGAATGAAGCACCAGATAGTTTGGCTCATTGTTTAGCAATAGATCAAATTTTGGTTCCTGCAGCATGGTTTTTGGAATCCCATTATCTTTTGTACACGCAATTTTAACTCCTAGATTGTCTAAAGTGTCTATACCAGCTGGAATTGAAATAATGCAGACGCCTCCTGAATCTGCAATGCTGCCAACATCGAGCAAAATTTCTGAGTCTATTCTACATTCTTTCTTGTTTTTACGGTCAAATATGACTACGAAAAAGCGATAACCAGTCGGAAGAGTATACTTGAAGTCGACAAATTTGATGAAATTAAGATATCGAATTAATACCAGACGATTTTCTTCCACTATTTCATACGTACCTTCTAAATCATTACGAAACACATTTTTTGATTCCACATCTTTATTTCCCAATTGCAAATCATTTACCAGCTCAGAATCAATGTTTGGCGAAATTAGTAATCGCCTTTGAATCAATCTTATACCATTATCATTTAACATTGACAATTTTGGTCCGATATAACCAAAAATAGTCCCTTCTAGACGCTTAAAATCAAACTGACTCACGTGGAAATAGATTTTAAGATCTACATTTGCAAGTTCACGGAGATATTTCGAGTTCTTATTTGTGACAAATGTATTTTGTAGCGTTAAAACATCATACAAATTCGTTTCAAAGTCTGCACTCAGGACTTTAGGATCTTCTTTGCCTTTTATAGTTTGGAATAAATCTGATTGGACAGCAATATCTAGTTTGCCCATTAGTAAATCAAGAATTCTAATTTCTCCAGCAAACAATCTACCCCTCTCTAAATGAGGTGCAGTATCGACCAATAGACCTTTTAAAAGAATTTTTTTGCAAATGAGAGAATCATCTTTCTCATCAGTAGCAGTAGTTCCATCGCTGTAAGTGATTTTGCGTATGAATACATCCAAGAATTCAAATTCAAAATATTGCAACGGCTCAACCCGCTGTGTTATATTATTATGAACATCCTCTGGATTCATTGAGCTGTCAAAATATTTTTCAGGATTTCCCGGTTCGTTATTATATATTGGTGGTTGATATTTGAATTTGCCGCTAAAGTGTAGAATTGACATTTGAATCTCCTAATATGTTGTAGTCCTGTATTCTATACCTTCTATTTCTGGCAATTTATCATATAATGGTGGATTGACTACGGATTTGTGCAGCGAATTTTTTGGTTTGAGATCCTCGTCTATATTTGGATCCCTATGGACATTTTCTGGATATGTCCAAGGTCTTACGTCAGATACGCCTGGCTCTTCCTTTTCGCCATTTCTTGTTGGTTTATTACATCCATATGGATATCCAACTCCGCACCAAGGAGACAACATCGTTCTTATGCCTACTACCACATATGGATGAGTTGACCCGTAAGCGAAACTTTCACTTTCTTCTCCATAGACCTCATCGGGATTCAGACGTGAGTCTTGATCCTTTACCAGCTGCCACGCCGCGAATAATCTATCTACATTTGAATGAAGGAGAAATACAAAAGGATCGCGAAATGATGTATGTGCATCTCCTATAGTGCCTCCTATGTAACCATGCGCCAAGTCATGGACCCTTTCTAATTTAATTCTCATTTCACTGTACTTTTTGGATTCGATTATCTCTTTGTCGGTATAGAAAAGAAGATTATGTTTTTCCGCGAAGTCTTTGAGAGTTCCGTCTTGTTTATTACGAGTTATCGTAATTGGAGGATCAGCAGGGTTAATATGTTCAATATCGAATGACTCTATGCCACGATATTGCTCATCTGGTGGTGCTGGATTATAAAATTCAGCGCTGAGCCATGGTTCATCTACCTCTCCTCTAGGACTTCCCATGAACTTTTCAGTAAAGAGATTTAGACTATTTCCTTCATTGTCTTTCGTATCTTCAGGATCTTCATTCCAGTCCCAATAAGGAAGCGAAATATCAGGATTAGCTAATCTAAGTGTACCTTCGAATCTCCTACACAATTCTCTATGCCATGTCAGGAAAGCTGGGCCACGATGAACATGAGTAGCCTGATGTATTTCATCTTGTTTGAACCAATGAGTAACACCTCCTACAAAGGGCTTATCGTCTCTGGTCCCAGGATATTTAAATTCAGGTTGCGTGTTTAATGCTATCAACGCGTTTTTGAAAAGCTCTCTCTCTTCATCAGACATTTTACTAACATTACTCCTAGCTTTAGAAGATGAGTTCATTTGACCCTTCTACAATAGAAAGCTAATTAAATTTTCTCTAGAAAACTATCGCAATAGTGAAGACTCGCATCCCTTCGAATTTATGTTATAAAACTATTAGTACATCGCTATGTCAAGTTCGTTTCTTTGAAAGGGAATCTACTTTTCTTAAATAAATAAAATTCTTTAATTTCTTTTTAAATGACCAACACCACACCATGCCGGTGTGAAACGCAATTTGATTCCAGAAACAGTCTGAAAGTACGATTCCAAGTATTGGAAGATATTAATCCCATTTTCGGGTTTTTCCTTGTGGATCCGAATTGTTAACAATGCGCATCCCGACGGACCCCTCTTGTAAAGTCAAGTGTTTATATTGTAAAAGGTTTTTGATTTTCTAATGCAGGATTTTGGATGCCAATGGTAAAGTAATTAGGTATCGAAAAACTATCTTTGTGAAAGAGATGACTATATCTTGTCACATAAATACCACCTAACACAAATATTCATGTCCACGAGATTTTGTACAATAGAACGATACTTAAACTAAATGAGTCAATTATTAGATATTGATTTTTTTATCTCATCTCTTTTTTGTTTTTTTGTGTCTAATTTATCATCTACTTCCTTAATTCGATTTTCCAATTTACTTTTAAAGTCATTAACGTCCACTTTTTCAGAAATAGAATCAAGAACCAATTTTTTATTAGCTGGATCAATTTTTCCCACACTATCCAAGGTGCTATCCACTAATTTTTTAGCCTGAGCATAAATTTCTTTACCCTTTTCTAAAGATGGTACTCTATCATCCAGTTCATTTTTCAACTCAATCTTATTTTCAACTGCTTCTTTCTTTGCTTCATTCTCCTTAACTTTGCTTTCCACTGCCATGTTGGTTGCCTGCTCTAAATTTCTTGTTCCAAAATAATATCCCACAACAGCAGCGGCAATGATTCCGAAGGTCCCAGTCAGAGTAGTCATTCCTGCATAATCAATTACATTCTTTCCTAGCTTATCTGTTGTTACTGGAGATGTACTTATAATCCATGCAAAAAACACTACATATGCACTAATAATAATAAGAGCCAAGATGAAGGTTTGCCATTGTCGAAAGTCAGGCATAGTCTTTTCAGACTTTTCTTTACTCTCCCCAACTTCTCCCAAATTACCTTCAGCTCTAATTTTCCTAATAAAATATAAATTTAACTAAAAATAACAAGGCCCGTGTAGTGATTTCAAATTCTCATATTTCTATTGCCATTTTATTGCAAATAATGAAGTTTATTTTTTAAGACTTTATTACCTACATGGTTGGTAATGGTTGTTCACCCCTAACGTAAGCATCTACATGTATGACGGTTATGATGTGATAACCATTTTCATATATTGGTAATCAGTAGTTGTCAGTTTAACAGCTGCACCTCTTTTCCTGACAACTGTAGTGTTTTATAACTTGATTGCGGGCATGCTAGGAAAGGTGCTTTTAGTTTCATCGCCCTCCAGTATCCCATCCAGGTTTGACTATTATAGTTCACTTATGCTTACCTAATTGAAGAGAATAATATTCTAAATGAGAATACCATTCGGATTATATACTTAATATCCAATGGAACAGTAGGAAAATGAGGAACGCTAATCCAAAAAACGAAATATTGATTTTGGCATCTTTATTGGCTGTTTCGCTAATATTGTCCTCCAGTTCCGTCTATTCCAATTATACATTTGCAGCTGGAACGTTTTCGGTAGAAGCAAAAATAGACTTGAAAAGCCTGAACCATCCCGATAAACTGAAGGTTGTTGTCTCTGCTAACGGAGAGAATGAAACTAAATATTTGGAGGGTAACGATTTAAATTCGAACACAGCAGCTGTTTCATTTGAATTTAATCAAAGGAGTGACATTGTTACTGTTGGTAGCGGAGACGAGTATTTTCTTTGCGCATACGCACTCGATCCTATAACAAATCAAATGCAATCCTTTTCTTGTGTCGAAGGCAATATAGAACATCCGGACGGCAAAAATAAAATAACCCTAGGCGCAGGGGCTAGGAAAACTTTGTCAACCGGGACATTCCAAACTGTCAGTGGTGGTGAAATTGATAGCCCTACTATTAATGTCCGGATACCGCTTTCCGACAGAAGGGATGTAAGTCAACTTAAAGTTATTACAATGATTAAAGGAGAATTTGAATCAAAGATAATAGATGCCAAAGAGTTGTTAAAAAAATCAAAGGACAACACTATAGTATTGCCGTTAGCATATGACAAAAAGCCCGGAATCGGCCCTATTCAACAAGGTGATATGTTTTTTGCGTGCGTATCGGCTAACGAATTAAACCCACCAGAAGGAACAGAATGTGAACACAGAGTGGCTTCGCACACATTCCACGTACATAACATAGTTGCGAGATAAATTAGTCAACACTGTAACATTCGCCGTTCGTTTATAAGCATCCGCATATTTGACGGTTATGAGTGCCGAAGAAATTATCTTCTTTCCAAACTTCAGAAACCAGAAATATCTTGTTAATTGGTAACGTAATTTTTGACGATATGATAAATAGCTACCAGTGAACATTCAGTGAAACATCAAAGATGTATGGTCGGCGCAAACTCAGTATTAAAGAGATCATGATAATTTTTCAAAGGAACAAGTTCCAGATAATTCAAAACCAATTATAGATTTTATGCCAGGATGGGCCAATCTGAATTCTAAACCATAACACATGATTACTGAATCAAATTGGTAACAAAAAGAGCATTGATTCAAGTGACAGCTTCGTTCAAAAATAAATCTCTCTAGCAATCCTAGTAAAAGTATACAATCCTCAAGTTACTGCTGGGTGGTCACTAAGACTAATCCAAGCTAAATTGTATCATACAGCTTACTTTCAGAATGTACCAACTCCTGACGTTTTTTTCTTAATTCTGCAGTTGACATTTCCAAATTAATATCGTAAAACATACCAGATAAGATTTTTTTACTAGCATTGTACCGTAATACAATTGTCCCGACACATTCGAACCTATTCTTCATTACACGCCGTCCTGCGCTAGTCCTTTTTATATCTGGTATTCGCAATTAGTTCTTCTCTGGATTTTGATTTGAATTTATTTTATTTCCTACGTTAACAACTAATGTCAAAAAAGTAAATAAGATTATTTCATCCCTAATCTGCAGAGAATAGTAAGGTTTCATTCGGGTTTTTTTCTAACACAACACAATTGTCTCCTGAACAACTATTTGCTTTTAAGACCTCAATAACATTATCGATCCCCGAATATAAATTTCGTTGATCTACTGGATCTGTTATTAAATCATCCTCTGCTAATCCCCCAAGTGATGAATCTAATGTTGTTTTAAGTGATTCTAAATTAGTAATTGTCTTATTGTAATTTATTTCATAACTGTTTGATTCTATTTTATCCATGTACAATGATGAATTTAATGAAGAAACTGTGTTTTCTTTAAATGGTTCATCGAATAAGCTTATTAAGTTACCTTTTGTGGTATCTTGCGAGAGACCCACGGAGAATAGTGATGAAGAATTGGGTAAATTATTATGATTACTGCTAACAGGTATTATGGCCCCGGAGAATATTGATGAAGAAGGTAAGAGTGAGCCAGAGAATAATGATGAAGAATTGGGTAAATTATTATGATTACTGCTAGTATTGGCTTCGATTGAAATGGAATCTCCTAGAATACTTTCGTTGTAGAAATCTTTAACAGTAATTGATTCAGGTGACAACATATTTGTGGTGTTACTAATACTGCCTAAACTTGTTTCTATTCTGCCAATTATCTCGCGATTAAGTTCATCTCCCAAGGTTGTGTTTGGTGCTAGTGTAATAGTGGTGTTTCTGATACTCTCCAAGCTTGATACTTGTAACACCATAATATCTTCATATGCGAGTTCTTTTTCACCCATTGTATCGTTCTCAATTGAATGTACGCCTAAAGTACCATTTTCTCTAGGCCCTAATCCGGATTCATTGGGAATAAAAATTAGGTTATCCCAATCATCATAACCTTCAAGAAACTGTCCTGGGGTATTTTTTGCACAAGCATCAATTTTAGAAAATAAATTAATGTCCTGGGGTATCCTCGCTTCAAATCTGCCATTATAATCCCAATCGATTGGGCGTTTGACGAAATTAAAATTAAATGCATTACCAATGATTAAAGGATCAGGTACATCTATCGGAATACTAGCGGTG
>Ga0209998_10000305_pt1 | contig 14958 bp, 20 predicted proteins | sample EndophyteCoNSPM_FD_187576 | JGI IMG/M metagenome (GOLD analysis project Ga0209998, IMG submission 187576) | Arabidopsis thaliana rhizosphere microbial communities from the Joint Genome Institute, USA, that affect carbon cycling - Endophyte Co-N... | ecosystem: Host-associated > Plants > Roots >... | reverse complement strand
TTCACAGACTTAGCGATGGCCTCTCGGAGCGTGTCCGCATCCTGCACGCCATTTGTCCCCGAAATTGTCCCCGCCGCGAGCGCTTGCAGTTTTCGTGAGGCTTCCGCCAGATCCTCTTCGCTCGTGATGTCGTAGCGGTCGAAGACTGAGCGGGTTTTGTGCCCGGTGATCTTCATGGCGACCGATTGAGGCCGTGAAGACGACAATCGCGCCCCCAATTCTAATCTTGGTCGAATATGGGTCGGTGATCGGCTCGCGCCGATACCAGCCAGTTCTTTTTGTTGCTTCAACGGCTCTTTCAGTATGTCTTCAGCACAGTGTTTCCGAGCTTCGAAGCGTTCGCTCGCGATCTCTTCCCTCTGGTTCCATCACCAATTCCGGCATAAGCGGTCCAGCCCATTCGCCTGAGCAATATGATAGCGGCACCGTGACATTTTCCTATTTTGTTCCTCGGTCGTTGACCGGCCAGACGTATAGAAGATTGGCGTCGAAGCTTTTTACAGGATGCGGCTCCGCAGTCGGCGTGTAACGGTACCAATACCAGCCGGGACGCTTGGGGTTTGCCAGTCGTGCAGGTCAAGGTTCACCCGTCACTTCGAGGCATCGCTTTCCGAAGCCAAACGCGGCATTGTCCTTCAGGACCACTGAATGAATGCGGCGGATCAGCAACCCGCCGCGAACCGTGACCTTCTCGAGACCCGAAGTCGTCTGGCGTTCTTCTTGGACGTTGTGATGCGTCTTCATGGCCTCAGTCATCCGCACGCTGCCGGTACCAATGCCAAAGTAGATGCCGACACAATCTTCGCCGGTCAACATGGGTTTCACGGCCTCATCTCGAACTCGTAGATCGGTGTCGATGCTGATGCATCCGCTACTCAACAGGAAGACTAAGAACAGGTGGGCCACCATCATTGAGTACCTCCCTCTGCGGCTTAGAATTAATCGTCTCAACGCATAGAAAAGTTAATTCAGCCTCAAGAGGCGTTCAACCAGACAGCCGCGCGGACGGACGGCAACCGATAAAGAACTACGATGTGGAAAGACTTCATATAGTCCTTTCAGAAATTCACACAATACCATCTCTCCTCCTCGCCGCTTTCGTCCTCTTCACTATCGATGTCATTTTCCTCATCCATATAATTCCCCATTTATCCATGCCAGAAGGTCTGCCAGTCTTCTTCTCTGATTTGCATGCCTCGTAGAACCTCCGTTGGTAGAGGGATGGAAATGTGTGCCTGCTGTTCGTAGCCTACGAGCTGACGATGCAGTACAAACGTCATCGCTTTGAGGTGTTCGAGACTCATTCGGATGGAGGCAACTCGGTCTCCTTGGGTTATGCTACCTGGGGCTGGTGGCGTGGGGCCCGACAACAGAAAATTAATCGTGCATCCAAATGGTCCAATATTGATGTGAAACGCATCGGCATAGGTATCACAGGTTTCCGTGAAATTAACTTTCTGTGGCCAACATTGTGCCCGCAAGCATTTATATCTGACCAAACAGCGCTCCATTCTACCCTATGTGAAAACGAAAAAACCCCTTGCAACCATTGAAGATCGCAAGGGGTGCTGAGAGTCAGATCGACTTACAAAGCCACTGCTCTGCTATTGAGCTACGCCAGCCCGCGTAAAGTGTCGCAGAGTAGGGAAGCGCAGTCAACGACCAAGAAAATTTAGTTAGTCGACGGGTGTGAAGGAGGGCTGATCAGCGTGGCCTGACGGTGGGCTTCTAGTGTGTCCTCCAAGAGACGCAGGGCATCGTTCAACACATCACTCGCGCAACTCAGAGTGACGTGAAACTGCTTCACCGCCTCGTTCACGCGTCCCTCGTTGTGCAAAGCCTGAAATTTGCGGTGATGTTCGTCAAGAATGGCATGCTTCGCATCCAAGAGCAGGCAATCCGCCGAGGTCATAGCGCCTCCTTCGATAAGTGAGAGGCCACTCTAACAGAGGTGGGCTGCCCAGACAATCATACAAATGGGTGGTTCATGAAACAGTTGATCTCTATCATGTATCTCTCTGAAAACTATCTAGCTTTTCTGCATGCTCCCCTTGATGCCTTCGCAGTGGACGTATCTCAAAGGGCTTGCTTGACGAGCACGCCCGGACAAGCTATGGTGCCGGCGACGGACACTAACAGGAGGGATTCATGCATTCGTTCCTTTTCCTTGCGATCGCCGTACTGACCCTCTCAGCTTGCTCGTCCGAATGGGTCCATCCCAATAAACCGTCCTCCGAATACATCACTGACTACAACAAGTGTCAAAGTCTCGTCGCTCGCGACCCCAAATTACAGCAGGGGAGCCAGCTGATGATACTCAATGCTACGGAACGTTGTGTGCAGAAGGAAGGCTGGCGGCTGGTGGAACAGTAGTAGTTCTCACACCTGTGTCGATTCATCTCACCTGCGTTACGTCTCGATCCGCGTCGTTCCCGTCGCTCGAAAGTTAACATCCTGGTAACTCACCAGTGATCCGGCCGGAACACCCGGTCATTAAGCTACCCGCATACAAGGCAACCGTCCTGGTCGGAGGTGCTTCAATGACCTTTTCAGAACCCTACATGTTCGTCTTGGCGATCAGCGCGGTTCTGTCCATTCCGCTGGTCCTCGCCATTCGAACACTACTCGCCACAAAGCAGCACGTCATACTGCCGATCCTGCGCCTCCGCATCACGAACGGTCACGCCTTGATCTATGAACCATCGATCCCCAAGACGAACCAACTTCACCCATTCAAGCAAGGAGGACATCATGGTAACAGTCGAGCAGTTGATGGCGAAAAGCTTGGTGAACATTGAAGCCGCCATGTCGGCGATGGAAGCAGCCAAGATGATGAAAAAACATCAAGTGGGCAGTGTGTTGGTGAAAAGAGACCATCGCATCGTGGGAATTGTCACGGAGCCGGACATTATTCGGAAAGTCATTGGTGTGGAACGCATTCCCTATTATGTGCCTGTAGAAGAGATCATGAGCAGCCCTGTCATTGGCATCGATTGGCGACGTCCGATTACCGAAGCCGCCAATATGATGAATCAGCACCGAACACGCCACTTGGCGGTGTTCAATGGCGGTTCAGTTGTCGGGGTCTTGTCGGTCCGTGACCTTTTGCATCCCGTATCAGTCGACGAACTCTAGATGTGAGCAGGAATTAGCCATGACCCAGGATACATGCTCTAACGTTTCTTCGCCGCGATGGTTTCATCGAGCGAGGCTGCTCGAGGCTGCTCCAACAGCAATGCAGCTCTGGGAAATGGCCATTCGATTCACTTTGAATTTACTGATCATCACGATTCTTGTCGGTCTTGTCGGCGGCGTCGTAAAGACTTTCATGGACCTTCGTTTGCTGCTGTCAACAGACCTTGAGGTCGCCCTCAGGCACATTATCGTCGACACGCTCACGATCCTTGCAGTGGTGGAGGTTCTGAAGACGACTTTGACCTACTGCTCCGATGGCCGGGTTCGAGTAACGTTTATCGTGGACACGGTCCTAGTGGTCATGTTGACCGAGATCATTTCGCGCTGGTTCTCAGGCGGGGAATGGCAGCAATTCGCAGCGCTCGCCGGCCTGTTGATCACATTGGGAGCCGTTCGGGTCGTCGCCGTCCGGTATAGGCCGGTGACCGGACCAGCCGTGCAACCACCCTCTCAAATGAGTCTGTCATTTCCTTAGGCCATTGGAGACGCGCCATCATGCCCACCCTGCTGTTTCAATTCTCTTCGTCCCTGACTCAATCCACCCTGCGCGAGCAGGATATCGTGCGCATCTCGAAGGACAGGATGTCGTGACACAGAATGCACTGATCAATTCAGATGCTCAATGCAGTCTTGGAAGTCTCAACGTGAATAGGAGGTGAGCCTCTATGGGCGAACTGCGCGGAGCTGTCCTGTTGTTCGTTGCGTTCGTCTTTTTCCTGATCATCATCGGCATGCTGGTGCTTGGATCGGTCATGAGACCTGGCCGTTGGAGTGAACGGCCACGAGTCGCTGCGTGACAGGACCATGCCCATGCCATTATAAACTGCGCCGCCTCCGTCGGCCACAACACCGTACGTTGCCCTACGAGCTATGGATTTACTCGCTTGCGCTGTCCAATACAATTGTTCAGCCAGCAATCTTCAATTAGTCCTCGCTCCCTAATCGAATCCCCTAGATGGCATATAGCGCATGAGCACAAAAAGGAGTAATATTCATTCCCATAGGGCAAGCGCTAAAAAACTCTGGGAAAGAATGTCTGTGACCAAACTGCACATTCTTCAGGAAATCAAACGCACGACAACGGCCAACGGCGGAACGCCGCTCCGAAGACTCCAATTTGAATCTGAGACCGGCATCAAAAGGTATGACTGGTTTGGCGTCTACTGGGCTCGCTGGAGTGATGCGATCCGGGAAGCAGCCTGTATGCTGGATCAGATGCAAGTGATGAACCGACCACAACATTCAAAACCACTGCGTTATGACCGGACTCGCACCGCTCCCATGATCTAATAGCCCGCATCTTTTGAGGGGGCGAAAACCGACCAACGAAGTTTGAGCCGTGCGGTTCACAAAGGGCGGGTTGAACGGTCAGAATTTGGATTGGCCTCCGAGTGCTGCGCAACGTCGATTTCGTGTTTTGCCCACCTGAATCCATGCGATGCGATCTAGGCTCGTCTCGGCGCGAACCGTGAACAACGCATTACCAACCCTTCAGTGTTGACTTCACGTCATGTGAGATATCGTGACGAGATTAATGGCTTGCCCACGGCATAAATGACACCGCAATCGAGATGGTGATCAATACGATAATGATCCATTCCAGGAGCTCCATGCGGCGCGTGCCTGCGCGATCCGACATTTTGCCATAAATACTTTCCAACGTTTCCAGCTTCCGCAGAATACTCGCATCCCAATCTTCCAGATGGAACCGTTGAGACACGAGGCGGTAGACGCGGGCCAGATATTGGTCGCCCAACAGCTTCAGGGTGTTCGTGACGCGCTCAAAGAGGAGCGCGCCATCAACTTGGAGTTGTGCGATGTGGGTCGTATGCTTGTCGTAGGTCCCTGGGAGCGACAACAGACGCGGAGTTCTCGTGAGCGCTTCATATCCCTGATCCAGCGCCTGATCCAGCTGTTCATCGAGCATCCGCATTTCGAGCAACTCAACGTTGGCGAATTCCAGTACCGCACGCACATCATCCATCTCTTTTCCGAACAGCACCGCTGCGTGCCAGTCGATCAGCGCTGCGTCTTCCAGGCCAAAAGAAATGCGGCAGGACAATGCATCATGAATTTCTTGCTCCGACAGGGGCGTGCGTTCGCCGCGCAGGATGCTGGCCAGTGCCTCTTCTCGGCTGGTCCATAGAGGGGAGCCCTGCGCCGGTGCACAGGACTCGATGGCAAAGATCAGATAGTCCTCGACCTCGGCAGCAATCTTCGGCCGCTCGATGGCAGTATGAATAGCCTGCACGAGTTGCTCCACGCGCGAGCGGGATTCAGACAGCAGCATCTCGTGTTCATAGAGCGACTCGCTCAATTCACGCAGCCCGTCGAAAGGACCATCCAGTCCAAAACGATAGGTGATGGTCACCGCGCCGAAGTCATACACCATAACCTCGACGGTCGGACTTGAGCTATAAGAGCCCACGGTCAGGGACCCGCCCTCCTGCATCAATCGGAGCGGCGCAGGGCGATATTCGAAATACTGTGGAGCTCGGGCTTTATGCCGCAGGCGGCTGCGTTCAGTCTCGGCTGATATGTGACGATCGGCCTGCTCGAGGTTGATGGAGGAGCCGATGTCGTAGGCGAACATCGCATAGCAGGTCCCTTTGTTGATCGTGATAGGAGAGTCCTTTTGAACAGACATGCGTGTTTCCTTCTTTAGTGCTTTTACTATATCAAGAAGTAGCTTGGCGTCTCCCGCAAGCATCCTTGTGGTGATGAAAAGCTTTGTCGACAGAGGAATGCGCGCTTTCATCTTCTACCAATATCGCAGAGGGGTTCCGCATGTGGAGACAATACAATTAACAGACTATTTACAGTCCGGTGACCCTGATGGAATGCTGTAGGGCTATTGTGCCGGTATGTATGACCAGCACACTGAAGAGTTAGAGAAATCAAACGCGGGCAATACAATGATTCATGTCACCAAGGAGGATTTACCCATGTATGGGACGGTACTCGAAACGCCCATGCCGGTGCAGCTTTCGACAGAGGGGCTTAACAGGCGGATTTTGGACCACCTCAACGAAGAAGCTGTTATTGGCCTCGATTCACTCGTTCAAATGCTGCCAGAATACAGCTGGAATCAAATTTTCTATGCCGTCGATCAGCTGGCCCGGGCAGGAAGCATTGTCCTGCGCCGCCATCGGTATGACTATACGCTGTTTTCTACTGCATACCCGACCTAAGCTTTCCTGCCTTGTGCACTTCTTGGCCCGGATCCTGCCCCTCACATCCTTAGGTCATTCTCTTCGATTGTTCCCGTACATCAGCGAATTTCTGTCAATGCTAGACGATCTGGCCGAGTGTGAGCTTGTCGAAAGACTGGCGCCAGAAAGCGGGCAGAGAGCCAACGGAAGTCCCTTAGGCTTCATTGTCGGAAAGCACCGGCGGCGTCGTATGACGGACGATCTTCCCTTCCACCATGTAGACGACGAGTTCGGCCACATTTGTCGCGTGGTCGGCGATACGCTCCAGGTATTTGCCGATGAAGGTCAAGCGAATAGCGCGCGTAATCGTTCCAGGATTTTCGATCATGAAGGAGAGGAGTTCGCGAAACAGCTGGTGCGTGAGATTGTCAACAAAGTCATCGTCCGCGCAGACCTTCCGCGCCTGCGCCGAATCCGAACGCACAAACGCGTCCAGGGATTCTCGCACCATCTGCATAGTCCAATTGGCCATCCGAGGAATATCGATATACGGCTTGAGCTGAGGCTCTTCATTCAATTCGATGACTCGTTCGCAAATGTTTTCAGATAAATCGCTCATCCGTTCAAGTTCTGTCGAAATTTTCATGGCCGTGGTAACGAATCTGAGATCACGTGCAGCAGGGGCCTGAAGTGCCAGCAACCGCATGCAATTTTCATCGATGTCCACATCCAGGCTGTTGACCAGCGTGTCTCGTTCGATGATGCGAGAGGCCAGATCGACATCGCGATCGACCAAGGCCTTGATGGAGCCTTCGATCTGTGATTCGACGAGCGCTCCCATCCGCAGGATCTGCGATTTCAATTCCGCGAGCTCTTGGTCGATATGTCGTTGCATCCGCGTCCTCGCCGCCCTGATTAACCGAACCGTCCGGTGATATATTCCTCGGTCAATTTATTTGCCGGATTGGTAAAAATCTTGTCCGTCCGGTCGCATTCCACCAATTCGCCCTCATACATGAAGGCCGTGTAGTCCGACACCCGTGCCGCCTGTTGCATGTTATGCGTCACGATGACGATCGTCACCCGCTGTTTGAGCTCCGTGACCAATTCCTCAATCCGTGCGGTTGCCGTTGGATCCAGCGCCGACGTCGGCTCATCGAACAACATCATCTCGGGACCTGTCGCAAGCGACCGAGCGATACACAACCGCTGTTGCTGCCCGCCAGAGAGATTATAGGCGAGACCGTGCAAGCGGTCCTTCACCTCCGGCCAGAGTGCAGCGTCCTTGAGCGATTGTTCCACGACGGTGTCCACATCGCTTCGTGTCATTGACCCGCGAATGCGCAGCCCATAGGCGACATTCTCATAAATGGACGTCGGAAAAGGATTCGGCTTTTGAAAGACCATGCCGACCCGCATACGGATCTCGATCGGATCGATAGTCTGGTCGACGATATTGACCCCGTCGGGGTACAACACGACGGCGCCAGCATAGCGGTTCCCGGGATACAGGTCGTGCATGCGGTTCAGACAGCGCAAAAAGGTCGTTTTCCCGCAGCCGGAAGGACCAATAAGCGCGGTGGCATGTCGATCGGCAAGGCCCAAAGAGATGGATTTGAGCGCCTGCCCCGTCCCCCCGTAATAGAAGCTCAACTCCTTCGCTTCAGCTTTCATGGCGGGTGTGATGTGAACCTGGGTCGTCATGTTCACCAGTGGATTCGTCGCCGAAAACGCGCTCGGATCACGATGGCCAGCGCGTTCATCGCAAGGGTCATGACCAACAAGATGACGCCGGCTGCGGCCGCATTGATGTGAAACTCGTCCTGGGGACGTGAAACCCAGTTGAACATTTGAATCGGCATGACGGTAAACGGATCGAAGAGCCATTGGCCGGATAAAAATGGAAAGTCAGACGTCAAAGGCAGATGGGGAAGAAAGGCAATGAACGACAACGCGCCGACGGTGATCAACGGCGCTGTCTCTCCGACCGCGCGGGACAGGGCGAGGATCATCCCGGTGAGAACGCCTCCCATCGAGTAGGGCACGACATGGTCACGCACTGTCTGCCACTTTGTCGCTCCCAACGCATAGGCGGCTTCTCGAATCTGCGGTGGTACCGCCCGCAGGGATTCTCGGGTCGCGATGATCACCATCGGCAGAATCAGCATGCCCAGCGTCAAACCGGCGGTGAGAAAGCTTTGTCCCAAATGAAATTCGTAGACCAACAGACCGAGGGCCATTAAGCCGTACACGATCGAGGGCACGCCAGCCAGGTTCGTAATATTGATCTCGATGAGATCGGTCATCCAATTCTTCGGCGCGTACTCTTCCAGATAAATGGCCGCCCCCAGGCCCAGAGGGACGGCCGTGAGGGCCGTGAGCAGCATGACCAGCACCGTCCCAATCCACGCACTCAAAATGCCGGCCTGGGACGCAAACCGTGATGGGTAGGAGGCGAAGAATTGCCAAGAGATGCGCCCCATGCCGTCGTACACCAATTGGCCCAGCAGAGCCAGCAGCACAATGAACGCCCCAGCCATGACCGCCAACCCAGCAAAGGCGAACGCACGATCGCGACGCCTGAGTTGTATGATTCCTCGGCGAAGACGATCCTTCTTAGTAGATTTGTCGATATCTCTTTTTAAGGACATGGCCGACGATGTTGAAGGCGAGCGTGATCAGTAACAGCGTTAATCCGGTGGCAAAAATGGTTTGATAGCCGACGCTGCCATGCGGCAGATCTCCAAGACTGACCTGCACGATGTAGGCGGTCATGGTGGCCGCCGGCTCGAGAGGATTCCATGTCAGTGTGGGCTGCATCCCGGCGGCGATCGCGACGACCATGGTTTCTCCGATTGCCCGCGAAATTCCCAGGATATAGGCGGCCGTAATACCCGAGAGGGCCGACGGAAACACGACCCGAAGAGCGGTTTGCATGCGTGTCGCTCCCAGGGCAAACGCGCCTTCTCGAAGATGCAATGGGACGGCACGCATGGCATCCTCACTGACGGAGCTGACGTAGGGGACGATCATGATCCCGATGACAAGACCGGCGCTGAGCATGTTAAAGCCGGGCAGTTCCGGCCAGAGTTTCTGAAGTGCTGGCGTCACGAACAACAAGGCGAAATACCCATACACGACCGTCGGCACCGCGCTCAGCAACTCCAGCGCCGGCTTGATGACCTCACGAGTGCCGGTCGAGGAGTATTCGCTCAGATAGATCGCGATCAAACTGCCCATCGGAACCGCAACTGCGAGCGCAACGGTCGTGGTTACGAGGGTACCTGAGACCAGCGGCAGAATGCCGTAATGCGGCTCGGAGAACAGCGGCGTCCACTGGCGATCGGTCAGAAACTCCCAGAGCGAAATCTGCACAAAGAATGACGTTGACTCATACACCAGTATGCCAACGATGCCGACCGTGATGGCCACGGAGGTCATGGCGGCGAACAATAAGAGCGACTCGATGGTCTTCTCCTTCACCTGCGTGAGCAGCCGCGACGACACCCGCCACGCCTCTGCTTTTTTCAAGACCCCCTCGGCATTCATGTCTTGTCCTTCTACAGTTTCGCTTCCCGTCGCAAGAGATCTTCGATCTTCAGCCCGATAGTCGAGGCGCCTTGGAATGCAGTGCCCAGCTTTCCATTCTTAAAATGCGCGACGGCCAATTCGTAAGCCTCCCGCGGCAAGGGAACATATTTGACTTGTGGAACCAGGGTCGGCGCCTGCGCGAGATAGAACTCGACGAATCGTTTTACCTCATGCTTCGAGGCCGATTTCGCGTTCACATAAATGAACACGGGCCGGGAGAGTGGCTGATATGCCCCGGTCTCCACGGTCTCTCGAGACGGCAATACCGGTCCCTGACCCGCGTCGACCGCCACGGCTTTCAAGCGCTTCTTGTTCGGCTCGTAGTAGGCATAGGGAATGTATCCGAGGGCCTGTTTATCGTTGGCGATGCCCTGCACAAGCGTATTGTCGTCCTCGCTCGCGGTATAGTCGCCCCGGCTCGCCTTCGCCTTTCCAACGACCGCTTCAGTGAAATAGTCGAAGGTGCCGGAATCGGAGCCGGCACCGAAGAGTTTCAGCGGGATCGAAGGCCATGTATTCCTCACCTGATTCCACGTCATCACACGTCCTTGCGAGGCAGGATCCCAAATTGTTTTGAGTTCTGCGATCGTGATCGCATCCACCCATGTCGCCTGAGGACTGACGGCGATCGTTAGCGCATCGAAGGCGATAGGCAATTCATAATATTGAATGCCGGTCGCCCGACAGGCGTCCATTTCACTTTGCGAAATGGGTCGTGAGGCATCCTGCACATCGGTCTCTCCTCGACAAAATTTCTTGAATCCGCCGCCGGTGCCGGAGATGCCTACTGTCACCCGCACAACCCCCCGGGTCTCTTTCTGAAACTCTTCGGCGACGGCTTCCGTGATGGGAAACACCGTGCTTGAACCATCCACCTTGACCACGGTGGTGGGTTCTGAACCGCTCTGTCGAGTCAGGCCGGCGATCACAAAGACGGTCAGCAGCCCTACCAGCATGACGACTCGATGACGCATGACGTGTCCTCCGAATAGAGCTCGAGGATAAAGTCCCTCCACTCTCATTACGGTTACGACTGCGTTAACTCTGTGTTAACTCTGCCCGGAAGCGCGTCCAGAAGATCTGGAAAGGAGGAGTAAAGAAACGTGAGGTAAAACAATTATTAACAATCCTGTAACACGCAGGCAATCGACCCGTCACTTCCTCCCGCTATTCATTGACCGTACCTACGCCTCTCACGTCTAACCAGGAGAGATCGAAATGAACGTGTTTCTATCGCTATTCTGGTGTGTTCTGACCGCCATGTTGATGTGGCCGGGCAGCGGCGCGGCCGCGGAAATAGGGCCCAACAAACCGCGGGCATCCGTTTTCGTCGCTCAGAAGACAGATGATGCGTCCAGTCAATCGCAGGGGGCCGCACCCAGGGAATATCCGCTGGGTGGAACGTCTGTGGAGGATCTGCTCCTGCAGAAGGGGACGATTACCATGGACGAATGGATTCAGATCAAAGCGGAACAGGAATATCGCGTCGCTGATCAATCACGGCGCATTGATACGCTGGAGGAATGGAAAAACCGGACCGAATTGTTGCCGATCCTGAGAGACAAGGTGAATTTCGGCTTGAACGCGTTGCAGTTTCTGTACTCGCACCTCGATGCCCAGGTTCCGGAAGGCCGCAGCCAGGACGGCTTTTCCATCCGCCGTTCTGAGATGCTGTTCTGGGGCAAAATCAGCGAGACGATCCCTCGGTGGCATATTCTGATGGAGTTTCAAAGCATCAACCTGACGAACAACACCCCCACGAGCGGGGCATCGACCCCGACCTCGGCGACCTTTTTCCGTGAATCCTACATCGACGTGCGACCGATTCAGTCATGGGCGCCCAATCTGAATGTAATCCGGATGGGCATTTTCCGTATGCCGTTCGGCATCTTTACCGAGACTTCAGGCGGGTTGCGCGATGTGATCAGCTCGCCCTATCTCACCTCGGTCGGCGGTGGCGGCGGTCCCCCTCAGAACGCCAACGGAACCGGCGGCCAGATTGAGTTCATACAGGAGCGCGACTATTTCGTCGATGTACGCGGAAAGATCGCCAACCGGCTGGAATATGCCGTCGGCGTCATGAACAACAATAACTATCAGGCCAACGCCCTCGTAAGCACGACTTCCGGGCTCAGCGGAGCCAATCAGCCGAAAGCGTTCTACACCCGTGTACGCCTCTTCGGAAATGACGTCTCGTTTGTCAGTTTTACGACGCTTCAGGGCGAATCCAATAACGCTGGAACGATGATCAATGGGCGTGGCAAAGGGCGTTTTGACCGCTATGGCATCGACGCCAGGTATACTTCAAAGCTTTTCCCTGGCTTCATGGCGCAGGGTGAATACTGGGCGGGACATGACGGAGCCAATGCGACGACGGTTGGAACGGCGGCGAACGGAGCCTGTCAAGTCATTAGCCAGTGCGGGGGCTCCGGCGCCCCGGGCGTACAGCGTCGTACATGGTACGTCCTCGCCAAGTATCTGATCACCGATGGCATGTTCGAGAACTTTGAGCCGACGGTGATGTACGAGCAGTTCGATCCCAACACCAGTATGGGCAACGATCTGTACACGAGAACGATCGTAGGCCTGACGTATTATTTCGAGAATTTCCCTCCCAAAGTGCAGTCCAAGATCCAGATCAACTATGAATTCCGCCACCATGCCGGGCTGGGAACCGGCCCCAATACACCGCCATACGATTCGGCAACGGACCCATTTGCAAACAATGCATTCTTTGTCCAATTCCAGGTCAGATTCATGTAGACACGGACAATTTTTCTCATTGCATCGCTGTGGGCAAGAGCGTAAGGAGGGAGTTATGACGCGTGTTTCAGCGACAGTGTTGGCAGTCTTCCTTGGGATAGCGGCCTGTTCAACCTATCAACTATTTCCGGCTGAGGTGATGGACGGCGTCGATCCGAACTTTGACTTTTCACAATGGAGGATGATACCCAATCAGGCCCTTGAGCGGAAGATCCAGCTCGGGGGCAGCATCCTGCATTCCGAACGAAAAGACGCAAACGTGACGATCGTAGTCACGCAACTTCCGATCGTCGAGCATCCGGCCTATGGGCCAAAGGATATGGGGAAGCGGAGCGGTGAGTTCGCCGTCACCTTCATGGGTCAAATTGAACCGCCGATGCTTCAACGGGGTAATCGCTTGATCGTCGTGGGGACGACCAAGGCGGCGAAGGTCGTGACGGTCGACGACATGCCGCGCAGCCTTCCATCAGTCTCCGCGAAATGTCTGCACATTTGGAACACGGGCGGGCGCGATATTGCGGACTTCCCGTCGTATGGGGCAGGATATGAGACCTTGGAAGAGGTCACGTTTTGCGCAACGGCTCAGTAGCGCGGTGTCGGATAAATCTTGCCGTCTTGTGCGTCGCCTCTGCTCTCTACGGCTGCGGACATGAAGCGTCTCTCACACGGGAAACGCCGACGGGCGGCCTCGTCACCTGGTCCGTGCAATCCGAAGGCGATATCCTTTCCTCAGCCGGACGCCGGGATGCGCTTCGTCTCATCAAGGAGAAGTGCCCCGAAGGGTCTCGTATCGTGAGAGAAGGTGAAGTGCCAAAAGTGAGCCAAACCGCCGATCGTCACTGGCGCGGCCATATGGGCACGGATCGCATCTGGGGAATCCAATTCACATGCGCGCCGTAACCGCGTTGTACCATCTGGCATTGGGCCTTACGCTGGCTGGGATGTCGAGCTGCGCTTTGTTGCCCAATCATCGGGTCACCTATGACCAGGATGATGCCAGGATAGGAATTGAGGATGATCCAACTATCTCTGTGAAGCAGACTGCAGTCCGCAATGCTCATCCCGGACAATTGACTGTGGAGCAGGTGCGATCGCTGCTGGCTATGATTCAGTTCACTGGATGGAGCGGAACGGTTATAGGTATCTTCGTCTCCCCAACACCTAGTGCATTACTGTCGCAAGAGGAATTGCAAAAGTATTCGACTCCTGTGACCGATGCACTCAAAGAAGCCGGACCGACCGAACGGGTGTTCTTCTCGTTTCCGAAGCCAGGAGGAAGCTATAGCGAGGACCGTACGGCCGGCGCTTTGTTTTTGCGTGGCCGGTATTTGCATCTCGTAGTGACGGATCATAGCTCAATCCTTCGTCCGGACACCGGTGGGGATAATATCAGAGTGGGTTACGAACGGGATACGAAGGCTCTGAAGCTCTGGGTGGCAAAACCGGCCGAAGCTGCCACCGTGCCGGATGCAGAAGAACCAAAGTGGGCGCCATTTGAGAAAACGCGTATCTCTCTAAACTATGGTCAGACTTTAGCTCTGCTCAGGTCGGTCCCCTCAAATCGCCAAGGGCGCGCCGACCTGAAGTCTGCTCCATCGTCCGGCGATGCTGGGCCTTCTCAACAGGACGTCCAAGAACAGGTTCGTGAACTCACAAATTCGAATCGTGAATTGCGCGAACGGTTGGACGATCAGACCAAGAACACAAAAGAATTGTCTGAACAAGTCGATCGCCTTCGCCGAGAACTCGATCAGAACAAAGCCAGCAAACCACCGGCACGCAAACCTCCCACTCAGTAGCACGCCACTCCGATTACTGCCGCACCGTGCCCAAAGCCGTGGTCTTACCCAACGCCACCGACGTCTTTGAGATCTGGTTCATCGGGAGCGGGAAAAACCCGGCCTTGATGACGGCCTCCTGTCCTTCCTGACTCATGAGAAAATCCAGAAACTCCTTCGCGGCCGGTGGGAAGGATGCCTTCGGGTCTTTGTTCACATACAAGTAAAGCACTCGTCGCAATGGGTACGTTTGATCGGCAATCGTCTTTGAAGAAGGCATCACGTACGGCATTCCCTCATTTTCGGCCAGGGGGACAACTCGGACTGTGGAGGACTGCAATCCGAGGCCGCTGTATCCGATCCCGAGTTGGTCGCGGGTCAAATTGAGAATAACCGAGGCTGCACCAGGTTCTTCATGCAACGTCGGCACAAAATCGCCGCCTGCCAACACATGCTCCTGAAAGAAGGCTCTCGTGCCG
>Ga0209998_10000304_pt1 | contig 15005 bp, 13 predicted proteins | sample EndophyteCoNSPM_FD_187576 | JGI IMG/M metagenome (GOLD analysis project Ga0209998, IMG submission 187576) | Arabidopsis thaliana rhizosphere microbial communities from the Joint Genome Institute, USA, that affect carbon cycling - Endophyte Co-N... | ecosystem: Host-associated > Plants > Roots >... | reverse complement strand
GCCGAGGAGCGCTTCATCGGCTTCTCGGCGGTCGAAGAGGCCGCAAGCTCCGGGCATCTCACCATCCTCAAGCGGCTCGGTCCCGATCCCGCTCGAGATGATTTCGACGGCCTGTACCAGCGGGCAAGGTCCGAGTCCATCGTGGCGTTCCTCGCGACGATGCGGCCGCCCCGGGATCTCACGGGGATCCTCTCATGGCAGCTCTGGTGGGTGGGCGACCGCTTCCCGGGTGCCGTCTACAGGGGCACGGGAACCATCGAGGCCGTCCTCGGCTGCGGCGTGCGATGGGAGGAGGCCGATCCCCGAAAGCTCGACGGCATCCGCCGGGCCCTCCTGAAGGTCGGTGACGACCATCTGAAGAGGATTGTGGCTCGGCTGGAGCGGCCCGAGATCTGCGCGCCCGAGACCTATCACGAGCTGCTCCGGACGCCCAGGATGCAGGCGCGGCTGCGCGGTGTGGGGCTCGTGAAGAAGCCCGTCACCGAGCGGGAGAAGCAACAGCTCGAGCGCCAGAGGCGTGCCGAGGAGACGGCGAGGCTGACGCGCCTGTACGACCGCGGAACACTCTACGACCAGGTCTGGTCGAGGCCCGTCCTGGACGTGGCGAAGGGATACAGGATCTCGGGGGTGAGGCTCGGGAAGGTGTGCCGCGCTCTGAGCATTCCCGTCCCGCCACGCGGCTACTGGGCACGCGCGCGGAGTGGTGCGACGGCGCGGAGGCGCCGTTGCCGAGGCTCAAGTAACCGGCCCGCAACCCGCTGTCACCGAGACTGTCACCCACTGCCCGTCACGATACGCAAAGGGCCGCAATTTGCCGCCACGTTCGCCGGCATCTCGAGAGGGAGTAAATCGTTGAGAACGGGGCCGGTTTAGAGATCTCCCGGGAAGAACTGTCAATCCAGAGGTCGCGGGTTCAAGTCCCGTCGAGCCCGCCAAATAAGAACGCGAGGTTCCTAGAACCTCGCGTTTTTGCGTTTTCTGCGCCGGTGCCTAACTGGTGCCTATCGACGAAAGTGCCGGTGTCGCCGTCGGCATCCGATCGAGCGCGTTGGATGACGCCCCGGAGGTGCTGCGGGCTCAGGTGCGCGTAGCGCGCGGTCTCTACGTCATGCCCAAGTCCTTCATCGCCGCCTCTGCCTGCTCCAACCAGAACCGCATGCCCATCTCGCGGTACATCGTGGTCGCGGTCGTGAGGTGCTCCTGCACGCCTCGCCGCTGACCCGTGCGCCGGCGGAGTTTGCCGAGGCCGAGGTGGCAGTGGGCGACGAGCGGGCGCATCCCGAGCTCGTCGGCGAGCGAGAGCGCGTCGCGGTAGTGGGACTCTGCTTTCTCCGGGAGATCGCGGCGGGCCATGACCTCACCAAGGAGCCAGAGGGGCCGCGCCTCCCAGCCGCGTTGACCGCGCTCGTGGGCAAGGGTCAGGGCTCGCCCAGCGAATGCGAGAGCGTCCTCGAGCCGGTCGGCGAGGATGTACGCCTCGCCCAGGTACGACAGGAAGAGCGGCTGGTGAACTCTGAGTCTCATGGTCTCAATGGCACTCAGCGCGTGCTCCAGCAACGGGATGCCCTCATCAACTCCCCCCGAGAGCGCGTACGCGTAGCCCAGGCTCCCGGTGGCGAGCACCGAAAAGAAGGTCAGGTCCCACTCGCGAGACAGCGCCAGCCCCCGCTCGAGCAGGCCGACTGCGTGACTGAACTCTCCCCTGATGATGTGGAGACAGGTGAGATGCCAGCACACGTTGGCCAGGCTGTAGGGGTGATCGAGCACTTCAGCGATGCGGATGCCTTCCTGACCGTGAATGATGCCTTCCTCGAACTTCCCAAGCTCGGCGAGAACCCAACCCAGAAAGCCGCGGACCGACACGGCAGGAAATCCGGGCTGGCCAAACCGTTCCTGATTCGGAACAGCTTCGAGCAACTGCAGGACATGCAGGAGAAGATCCGCGGCCTGTCGATAATCCCCCGTCCCGACACAGGCCAGTCCGAAATAGAGATTTCCCGTCACCTGGAGCGGAACGTCCCCAAGCGACTCGGCAATAGCCTGGGCGTACTGGCCGAACGCGCGCCCTTCCGCCGGATGACCAGTCATCTGGAAGTTGTGGCACAGATAGACGGACAGCTGCCCGAGTCGCTGTTGATCGTCGAGCGCCCTGGCCAGGGCCTCGGCTTCGCGGAGACGGCCCAAGATCGGCTCGAATTCGCCGAGCGGAAAGAGTGCAGTTCGGAGGTCAAAGCGAAGATCGATGGCCTGTTCCAGCCTCTCACGGGTCTCGGGGAGATGCGGCAGGGCTGTCAGCGCCTGCTCGAAACAGCTCACGGCTTCTCGGTTGGCCGATCGTACCAATGCCTTGACGCCGGCCTGATGGAGGTACGTGACCGCCTTCTCCCACAGTGCGCCCTGCCCGGCGTGGTGGGCCAGCTGCTCGACGTGCTCGGTCAGCCGGTCCGGATAGGAGCGTTCGATGGCGCCGACGATCTGGGCGTGGAGATGTCGGCGCCGGCGGGGGAGGAGGCTCCCGTAGGCTACCTCGTGGGTGAGCGCGTGCTTGAAGGTGTATTCGAGATCGGGGAATAGGCGCGTCTCGTAGAGGAACTCGGCCGTCTGAAGGTGGCCCAGCCCGCGCCGGATCGTCCCTTCCTTCTCGTCCGCCACCGCCACGAGGAGCGCCAGGGGGAAGTCCTTCCCGATGACCGCGGCAATCTCGAGGAGCCGCTTCTCCTCGGGCGGCAGGCGGTCGATACGCGCGGTCAAGATGGCCTGCACCGTGCCGGGCACGTGGAGCGCGGGCAGGTCGTGCCCCAGGCGGTATTTCCCTCGCTCGCCCGTCAATGCATCCGTCTCGACCAGCGCGCGGACGCTCTCCTCGACAAAGAGGGGATTGCCCTCGGTGCGCTCGATCAGGAGCCGCTTGAGCGTGTCCAGGCCTGGGTCGTGACCGAGGAGCACATCGAGCAACGCCTCGGCACTTTCCCGTGGCAGCGGGTCGATCCGGAGCTGCGTGTAGGGGGTCTGGCCTCCCCAGTCGTGCGCATACTCGGACCGATGGCTGACGAGCAGCATGATGCGCGCACCGGGGAGGCTCTCGACCAGGCCATCGAGGAGCGCCTGCGTCTCGCCGTCGATCCACTGCAGATCCTCGAACACCAGCGTCAGCGGCTGCGCTTGGCTCTCACGCAGCAGGAGACGCTTGACGGCCTCCAGGGTCCGCCGCCGCCGCCCGGCCGGATCCAGCGCCTGCCATTCCGCGTCGTCGACGGGGACGTCGAGCAGGGTCAGGAACACGGGCAGGGCGACCTTGAACTCCGGGGCCAGGGCGAGGAGCCTAGCGATGACCTTCTCGCGGGTGGTGCGCTGGTCATCGCGATCCGTAATCCCGCAGTAGGTTTTGAGCAGATCGATCACGGGGAGATAGGGTGTGGTCTTGCCGTAAGGGGCGGCTCCCACTTCCAGCACGAGCCAGCCCTCGACTTGGGCTGAGTGGGTCACCTCCCACAGAAGGCGCGATTTTCCTACCCCGGGCTCCCCGACGACCGCCACGAGCTGGCCGCGGCCTTGCCCGGCCGCCGCGATGCAGCCCCGCAAGTTCGCGAGCTCGTCGCGACGCCCCACGAACTGCGTCATCGCGCCCCACAGCCCCACCCCCCGCCGTTCTTGCCCGGTGAGGCGATAGGCTCGGTCCACGTCCCCGGCCTTGCCGTCGATCGGGACGAGCTCAAACCGGCGCTCCAGGAAGGGGGCCGCGGCTGCACTCGCAGCCGTCTCGTCCGTCCCGATGGTCTGCAGGAGCTGATCGAGGAGTGGCCCTTGCGCGCGCCGGACGTCCGCGTCGATGTCGATCCGGCTCGTCGAGCGGCCGATGAGCAGCGGAGCGACGTGGATGCCGATCTTGATCCTCGGCCCCAGGCCAGCGCCTTCACGGGCCCGGGCGGCGCCATGGTGAATGGCCATCGCGGCGTGCGCCGCGCGTCGCGGCGCATCGTCGACCCGATCGACCCCGAACGAGGCCACGACGGTCGATGGCGTCACCTCTTCGACGCGGCCGCCGAACGTCTGGAGTTTGTCGATCACGACTTCGAGCGCCCGGCTCGTGTGTGCCCCGGCGCTGGCCTCGTCCTCTTCCACGAGCGCGGCGTAGAGCAGGGTGATCCCGCGGCGTTCCCACTGAATCCCCGTGCCCGCGGGCGCGGGGGCCGGGGCGGTCTCGGGCCGACGGGGGCGGCGGGAAGGGGCGCGATGGCTGCGCACGCCGTACTTCTCGAGGCGCGCATAGAGCGTGTTGCGCGCGATGCCCAGCCGGGCCGCTGCGTGGGAGAGGTTCCCCGCACATTGCTCCAGCACACCCAGGAGATGCAGACGCATCGCCTCCTCCGGGGTGATGACGGCGGCGCTCGAGCTCGGGGCTGGGACCGCTGGGTCGGGCCCCTCCGCCGACAGCGGCTCCAGCATCGCTGCGGTGACCACGGGAGAGTCGGCGAAGAGCGCCGCGCGTTCCATCACGTTGGCGAGCTCGCGGATATTGCCGGGCCAGGGATAGGCAAGCAGGCGAGCCTGCGCTTGCTCACTCAGGGTCTTGGGCGCCAGGCCATAGTCGACGCAGGCTCGGCCGAGGAACCGCTCGGCGAGCAGGAGCACGTCGCGTCCCCGATCCCGGAGCGCGGGCATGCCGAACGTGATCACCGCCAGGCGGTGGTAGAGGTCTTCCCGGAACCGTCGCGCCCGGAGAGCCGCCTGTAGGTCGGTATTCGTGGCACTGATGAAGCAGACGTCGACCACCTCCGCCCGGGTGCTGCCGAGGCGGCGGACGACGCGCTCCTCGATCACGGTGAGGAGCTTGGCCTGGGCCGATTCGGGCAACAGGCCCACCTCGTCGAGGAAGATCGTGCCCCGGTGTGCGGTTTGTAGGAGGCCGGGCTTGGCGCGGCGGGCGTCCGTGAACGCGCCCCGCTCGTAGCCGAACAGCTCGGCCTCGAGCAGCGTCTCCGGAATCGCCGGGCAATTGATGTCGACGAAGGGGCCGGCCTTCCGCGGCCCCATGCGATGCACGAGCCGGGCGACGAGCCCCTTGCCAGTCCCGGTTTCGCCCTGGATCAAGATTGCGGGGAGACGGCGGCCCGCCGGCTGGCGCTCCAGGAGGTGGCGCAAGTTGCCCCGGAGGAGGTTGATGGCCGGGCTCTCTCCAAGCAGTTCAGCCAACTCTTGCATGGCCGCGGCTAGCCTACGCGTTTGCTCGGTTCACTGCTCACATTTCCGAACACTCTGAACAGTGATCGGCCAGTGCCGCGGCCGGTCGCGAGTCGCAAGTCTGCGGCGTATCTCGAAACGGCGTCGACGCTTCCGCAGCCGTCAACTGGAACGTTTTCCGCACGCGTTGGGTACCCGAGGGGAGGTGCGCAGCATCGGGACACCCAAGACAGGCACACGAAGACAACCAGAAAGGAGCCAACATGAGATTCAAGGTCATCCCTACGTTTGTTGCCCTCGCGCTGCTCGCGGGCGCCGCGTTCATGATCCTCTCACTGACACCAGGAGAGGTCTCGGCCACTGACGAGCAGGATCAGCCAAGTGCCGAGAACACCTTCACGAAATGGATCACCACCTATCCAAATATGGCGGGCTTCGTCGGAGGCGATGTCGGCCGGGGCACCTATGCCGGGAAGATTCTCAGCTTCCAACCCGGGGCAACCGGCTCCCCTACCTTCATCGAGGCTTTCTACCAGTTCAATGGCCGTAAGCACGCCTTCACCGCCCACGTCTACATAACGCAACTGGACCTCAAGGCAGTGATCATCGGCGTGGTAACGGACGGGTGGCTGAAGGGCAACACGGTACAAGGGGAGTACACGCAGATCAAGTGTTCACATGACAACATCACCACTGATTGCTTCCAGGGCACACTCGATATTCTGCGAGGCACCGAGCACTAGGCGCCCTCGGCCCGCGCGCTCCAGCAATGAGACGCCGGCGTGGAGTCCCGGTCTGGCTCGATCGCTGGGCTTCTTCGTCACGGCTCCTCCCGCTGAACCTGTTGCTGGCCCTCCTCGGCTGCGCCCTCGCGGCCGGGTTGATCCGCGAGTTGCTCGCCTCGCGCCCGCTTCCGTCTCCGCCGACCCCGCGGATCGGGCCGTCCGCAGAGGTCGCGGCGGTGACCGCGCCGCCGGCGGCGTCGGCGGCCTACGCGGTCATCGCGACGAAGAACCTGTTCAGCCCCGGTCGATCCGAAGCGCCGATCGGCCCCACCAACACCGCCACAAGTCCCAGGCCAGTGCTCCACGGCGTCGTCATCGATGGGGCGAAGAGCCGCGCGTACCTCGAGGATCCGCAGCTCAGGCAGGTCTTCGGGTACGCGGTCGGCGATCCCATCGGTGGCGGCCGCCTGGAGTCGATCGCCGCGGACCGCGTCGTCATCGCGCGCGCCGATCGGCCGGTCGAAGTGCTGCTGAAGGATCCGTCGAAGCCGAGGCCGGCGGAGTCCGCCGCCGTTCCGACGGGTGCGCTCCCGGCGTCCGCCGCGGCTGCTGCCCCGAGCGGCGCCGCCGCCCCTGCTCGCACAAGCGTCCTGCCCGCCGCCGTCGCGGCTCCGCTCCCATCCCAGGTCCTGCCCCCGATCGGTCCTCGCCTGCGCGGAAACGACCGTAGAAACGACCGATGACCGCTCATCGTCTGACCGCGTCCTGGCCCCTAAGGAGGAGACGCGGTTAGAGGTCGCGCACGGCGCTTGCCGATGTGATCCCGTTCGGGACGCCTACCACTGGTCCCTGTTGGGAGCGTACCTGGCGCCGCGACTGGTCGGCATCTGGCGTTGTTTCCTCTCACTGCAGACGCAAGCATCATTGCCCGGTTGCGTCCTGCGGAGACGAGCCAGATGGAGATCGATACCATCCCCCGCGAGCGAGTCATGCTCCTGATCCAGCAAGGGAAGCTCCCCGGTCAGCCGCTCGTGGGTATCGAGTGCGCGGTGTGCGACCTTCCGGTGAGCGCGGATCAGAGCGAAATGCAGGTCGAGTTCCTACGCGACCACGGTGCCGAGGTTCTCGAGGTCTTCCACTTCCACGTGCGGTGCTTCGCGAAGGGAGATAGGGATAGGTTGGACGCCGTCCCCGCCGCTCGACGAAAACGCGGCCGCTCGAAGCGGAAGAGAGTACACTGCCGTTGCCTCCCCTCGGGTCCCCTGGTTAGGCACCGCAGGTGCCAGGGCCCGCCGGTATCTGGCTCGTTCCTCTCCTTCCAGATCAGTGGGCCCCCGTGCCCGCGCCGGGGCCTGTCCATGGCGGTACGCCTGCTTCGAGGTGAACGCGAGGGGCAGGCCGGGGGAGATGCGCGGTGTCGATAGCGCGCGCCTTCGGGGCGACCTTGGCCGCGGCGACCCGCTCCATGCGCAGGGCGGTCTCCGGCCGCCGCGGCTCTCCGGCGCCGGCCGTGCCAGCGCCTGCTGTACGTGGTTCCCGGCGCATGAAGCGCGAAAGGGGGCGCAATCGGTCATGACGATGTCCTTGCTCTCGGCGGAGCAATTGAGGCAGCAGGTCCGGGTCCGGCTCGCCCAGGGGCGGTTGCCCTCGGTCGATGGGGTCTACAAGAACCGTCGAGGCACCGGCCGTCCCTGCATGGTGTGCCGCCGTCTGGTCGAGGCTCGCGAGGTCGAGTGCGACGAGACCGACCGGGCGGGCGCGGTCCTGGTGGCGCATGAGGCGTGCTACATGCTTTGGCGGGAAGAATCGGTGTCGTGGCAAGTGCCGAGACGACCATAGCGAAGCCCCGGGAAGTCGGAGGCGCTCTCGGCGAGAAGGAAGAAGCCCGGCCCCGGGCCGATGCTGGTAAGATAAGGGCCTTGAATCCGACTGGTCGGGAAGCGTGAGCGACAATCGTCCGCGGAGGTTCGAGCGTGCCCCGTCCTTTCGGGCCACCATCCTCGATACGTCCCCTCAGTGGCAGGAGCGTCTCGTCGCCCAGCAGGCTCAGCGAGCCGCCGAAGCACGAAGCGCCGGCGCGGGGGCCGATCTGTCTCGCGGGGCAAAAGGCCAATCGAGCGGACGCTGAGGCCTGCGCAGCCGCGCCCCCGGAACACCGCCGCCACCGGGTCGTCGCTTCATTGATCGGAGACACTGACCATGGCGGGTGGGGTGATCGTCGGCATTCTTCAGGAGCGATATGCGGATCGCATCGTGCTCCGCGACGGCACGCAGGTGTTCCTCACCGCCAAGCTCGCGGCCGGTGAATTCGCGATCGGGTCCAGCCTGACCGTGGCGTACACGGTCAAGAAGGACGGCCGGAAGATGGCCGACAACATCTGGCGCTGTAGCTAGCCTGGAGTGCTGGGCGCGCGTGCGCGGATAAGAAAGGAATCGGGATGGCGCAACGACGCACGATGTATCGGGGCGATCGCCGCCGCAAGGAAGACCAGCGCAAGGCCAAGCAGGAGGCCAAGCGTGCCCGCAAGGCAGAGCGGCGCGAGAGCGGCAAGGGTGGCCCGGAGATCGGCGAGGCCGCGAGCCTCCAGGGAAGCGCCACGGAGTTCGTCTGGTTCTCGCCGAGCAGCGGGCGGACGGTGACGACGACCACGGCCGCGGTCCCGAGCGTGCAAGGGGCGGACGACTGGACGCTCCTCGCGGATCCACGGGTGCCCCCGGGGCGTTGAGCGGATCACACACGTTTGGCCGCCGATTTTTTGATTCGTCCTCCACTTCAGGAGGACCTCCCTGCCGTTGGGGCGGGGTGTTACCGAGGCGCAAGCCTCGAGAGAGGTAGCTGGTTCAAATGGCACAGGGTACGGTCAAGTGGTTCAACGATGCGAAGGGCTATGGATTCATCACGCAGGAGGGCGGCGAGGACGTGTTCGTGCATTTCAATGCCATTCAGGCGCAGGGCTTCAAGAGCCTGTCTGAGGGCGACAAGGTCGAGTTCGAGGTGACCAAGGGCCCGAAGGGGCTCCAGGCCGCCAACGTGCGCAAGGCCTGATCGGACGTCCGTCTCGAATGGACGGCCGGGTGCTGTCTCGACCCGGCCGTTCCTTTCACCGAAGAGTTGGATCATGATCCAGGCGGGCTAGCCTACGTCCGCGGCAGATGGGCCCGCGACGCGAACGCCGCGGATTTGCGGCCCCGGCGCACCATTCCTTCCGTAGCGGCGGGCACGAGTCGGGATCGGCTCCGTCACACGGAGTCGCTCCACCGGTGGTCCCTTCAAATCACCGGTGTTGTTGGCCGCTCACCCTCGCCGTCCGCGCGATGTTGACCCCCCGGATAGAGCTGGCTCTGTCGATCCAGAGCTCGCCATCCAGCAAGTAGGTTCCTCGACTTCGGCGTGACGCTGCTGCCCCGCCTCCGGCCTGGCTCTCAGTTACTTCTGTGGGGCCCTCGAAGCATTTGCCGACACCTCGAACTCGTTGAGCCAGGCCGTGCTTCAATCGTCCCTACGCGTTGCTCGGATTGCGTCACCATAGGTCAACAGCTATAGTTCACAGGGTCCGTGCGCCGTCGCGTGAATCGGCGCTGGATGCCTCCTAGATGAGCGGCCTCGAGTACTCGGCCGACGGCAAGACGTGGCCCGGGCCCGTCTCTTCCGCGTCATCGCGTAAAGGAGAAATCATGCAGCCGACGTGGTCGATACGCGCTGCCATCGGAACGCTCATCGTGGGCACGAGCACCGTCCAGCTCGCCAATGGGTTCTTCGGGACGTTTTTCTCGCTGCGCGTCACCCTCGAGGGGTTTGACGCGAGCATCGCCGGCCTGGTGCTCAGCAGCTACTTCGCGGGCTTCACCGTCGGCGCGTTCCGCTGCGGACCGATCATCGAGCGGATCGGCCACATCCGCGCCTACGCGGCATTCGGGGGGCTCGCTGCGGCCGCGACTTCGGCCATGCCGTTCCTCGTCGGCTCGCTTGCCTGGATGGTGCTGCGCGCGGTCATCGGGTTCGGTTGCGCGGGTCTTTTCATCACCACCGAGAGCTGGCTGAATGCGAAGGCGCCGCCCGAATTGCGCGGACGGGTCTTTTCCGTCTACATGGTGGGCACGTTCGCCGCCCTGGCGGTCGGACAGCTGCTCATAGGGAGCAGCGACCCCCAGTCCCCGAGGCCGTTCAGCGCGATCGTCGCCCTCTTCGCGGTGGCGCTGGTCATGGTGAGCACGACCCGCGCGGAGCCGCCGCAAGCGACGGCTGCGCCGACACTCCCCTACGGACAGCTCACGCGAGCCGCACCGGTCGCCGTTTTCGGGAGCGCGCTGAGCGGCATGATCGCCGGCACATTCTACGCCCTCGTGCCGGCCTGGATGCAGGGCGAGGGAATCGAGCGTTCGAGGATCGCCCTCTTCATGTTCGTGGCCGTGATCGGCGGGCTTCTCTTCCAGGTGCCGGTCGGGCATCTATCGGACCGCTTCGACCGCCGGCGGGTGCTCGCCGTGCTCGGCTTCGGGTTCTCTGTCGTCGCCGTCGCCCTGATCCGGCTCCCGCATACGCTCGTCGTGGTCGCGTCGGCCGCGTTCCTGATCGGCGGCTTCCTATCCACCTTCTACCCGGTCTGCGTCGCCCACGCCCACGACTGCATGCCGGCCGACCGCGTCGTGAGCGTCAGCGCACGCCTCATCCTGGTGAGCGGCGTCGGCTCGGTCATTGGGCCACTGATCGGCACCCCGATCATGGCGAGCTTCGATATCGACGGTGTCTTCTACTTCATGGCCGCGGCGGCGCTCATCCTCGCGACGCTGGCCTCGTCCGGGAGCCTCGGTGTGGCGGCGCCGCTGCACCAGGAACGCCCCTTCGACATCCTGACGCCCCAAGCCACGCCGCTGGCCCATGCTGCGCGCGACCGGTAGTCTGGCGTCAGGTGGCGCCGTCACACGGCCCGAGGCTGGCCGGGGGTCCGTCGACGCGGTGGTTGAAATCGCGATCAACTCGTGGAAGTCTTCGGCCCAGTAACCGAGCCGAGCAATCTCGAACGGTCGAACCAGTCTCTTGGGAGGACCTACCATGAGTCGGACCGCTATCGCCGCCGTCAATCGGCAGTTCGAAGACGCCGCCAAGCAGGGAGATCTCGATCGACTCGCCGCGCTCTATACCGCAGACGCCATGGCGCTCCCGCCCGACGGCCCGATCGTGAAGGGGCGGGAGAACATCAAGCAGATGTGGGGGTCGGTCGCGACGCAGATGGGGCTCAAGGAGGTGCGGCTCGAGACGATGGACCTCGAGGTGACCGGCGACACCGCGTACGAGGTCGGTGAAGCCACCCTCACGCACAGCGGTGGCACGGCCAGCATGAAGTTCGTCGTCGTCTGGAAGATGGTCGATGGCCAGTGGCGACTGCACCGCGACATCTGGAACTCCACGGGCGCATAGCGGTCGGAAGCCATCACCATACCGGTGGGATCCCTGGCCGGCTGACTCGTGTACTATCTCCATGGTTCGATGGCGCGGGACCACTCGGGTAAGGACCTGGCCCTCATGATAGGACCGGCGGTCGCCGGCGCCGGTCCGCCGCCGTCGGTATGGAACGAGCGCGGCTCCGTGATCTCGTGAGCGACGACGGCCGCATCGGTGCCCCGCGCAAGCGCAAGGAGGACCCGCGCTTCCTGACCGGCGCGTCGCGCTTCACCGACGACATCGCGCTGGCCGGGCAGCTTCACGCCGCCGTCGTCCGTTCCCCTCACGCGCACGCGCGGATCCGCGCCGTCGACGTGGCAGCGGCACGCTCCGCGCCCGGGGTGCGATTGGTGCTGACCGCCGCCGACGTCGAGGGTGAGATCGCGCGGCCGATTCCCTCGTTCTCGCGGACGCCGCCCTTCGACATTCGCGGGCCCGACGGCGCGACGGCCCCGGAGGCCGAGCAGTTCCCGCTGGCGCGGGCGACGGTCCGCTACGCCGGGCAGCCGGTCACGTTCATCGTGGCCGAGAGCGCCGGCCTGGCCCGGGACGCGGCGGAGCGGGTCCGGATCGACTACGAGCCGCTCGCCGCCGCGGTCGGCCTCGAGGAGGCGCTCGCCCCGGGCGCGCCGCGGGTCTGGGACGAGCGGCCCAGCAACGTGTCCTTTCAGTGGGAGGGCGGCGACCGGCGCGCGGTCGAGGCGGCGTTCGCGCGCGCCGCCCACGTCACCCGGGTGGAGGTCGTCAACAACCGGATCGCCCCGGTCTTCATGGAGCCGCGGTCGGCGATCGCCGAGTACGATGAGGCCTCGTTCCGCTGGACGCTGCGGGTCGGATGCCAGTCGGCCCACGGCATGCGCGCCGTGCTCGTTCACGTGATGGGCGTCGAGCCGGATCGTCTCCGGGTCGTGGTGCCCGACACCGGCGGCGGCTTCGGAGCCCGCGGCGGCGTGTATCCCGAGTATCCGCTGCTCCTGGTCGCCGCGCGCCGCCTCGGGCGTCCGGTCAAGTGGACGTCATCGCGCGCGGAGGCGTTCGTCGCCGATCACCAGTCGCGCGATCACGTGCTCCGCGGCGAGCTGGCCCTCGACGACGCGGGCCGGTTCACCGCGATGCGCGTGCACGTCGACTGGCGCCACGGCGCGTACTTCACGAGCCGGAACGTCTGGGTGATGGTGCACTACCTGCCGCCGACGCTCGGCGGCCCCTATCGCATCCCGTGCGGTCACGTGGCGATTCGCGGCGTGTTCTCGCACACGACGCCGCTCGCGGCCTTCCGCGGGATCGGCCGCATCGAGGCAAACTACCTGACCGAGAGCTTGATCGAAGCGGCGGCGCGCGAGACCGGGATGGATCGCCTCGAGCTCCGCCGGCGCAATCTGGTCCGCGCCGAGGAGCTTCCCTGGACGACGCCGGGCGGCGCGGTCGTCACCTCGGGCGCCTTCGCCGAGCACTTCGACCGCGCGCTCGAGCTGGCCGACTGGCGCGGGTTCCCGGCGCGGCGCGCCGAGAGCGCGGCCCGGGGCATGCTGCGCGGCTTCGGGCTCGGGATGTACGTCGAGAACGACGGCAGCACGCCCACCGAGTTCGCAGAGGTCCGGGCGACCGGGGAGGGCCGCGTGGTGGTGGCGGTGGGGACCCAGGACTTCGGCATGGGCCACGACACCGTCTTCTCGCAGATCGCCGCGGCCACGCTGGAGGTGCCGTTCGACCGCATCGACGTGCTGTTCGGAGACACGGATCGCGTGGCGCGAGGCGCCGGATCGGCCGGATCGCGATCCGCGCGACTGGGTGGCGGAGCCGTGGTGGTCGGCGCCCGGAAGCTGATCGAGGACGGGCGCGCCCGCGCGGCCGAGATGCTCGAGGCGGCGGCGGCCGACGTGACGTACGCGGCCGGCCGGTTCACCGTGGCCGGGACCGATCGAGGCGTCGACCTCTTCCAGGTGGCCGGGTTCGCCGAGGCGACGGGCGGCCGCCTCGCGGCCGCCGTCGACTTCGCGACCGCGGGGGACGTCCATGCCAATGGCTGCCACGCGTGCGAGGTGCTCGTGAATCCCGACGACGGCACGCTGCGCATCGAGCGCCACGTCATCGTGGCCGACGTCGGCCGGGCCATCAATCCGCTGATCGTGCATGGCCAGATGCACGGCGGCGCTGCCCAGGGCATCGGGCAGGCCCTGATGGAGCACGTGCGGTTCGAGGCGGACACCGGCCAGCCCTTGACGGGCAGCTTCATGGAGTACGTCCTCCCACGCGCCGACGATCTGCCGGCGATGACCGTCGAGCTCAACGAGCGGCCGGAGGCCGACAACCCCCTCGGCGTCAAGGGCGCGGGCGAGAACGCCACGACGGGTGCCCCCGCCGCGGTCATGAACGCCGTCCGCGATGCCCTGCGATCCACCGGCGACGCCGGCGTCGACATGCCCGCCACGCCGGAACGGATCTGGCGCGCCCTGCGGCGGGCCAAGCCGGGGAACGAGTGAATCTGCCGTCGGGTGAATCGGGCGGCCCACGGCGAGAGCGCCGGCGGCATCCGCGAACGCCGGTCGCCTGGCCGGTGCTGGTCGAAGCGGGGAAGCGGCGTCACCCGTGTCAGACGGTGGACATCGGGGTGCAGGGGGCGAAGCTCAGTCCGAAGATCTGGCTTCAGACCGGCACCGAGGTTCGTCTGCAGTTCGCGCCGCCCGAGGGAGAGCCGATTCGGATCGGGGCGCTGGTGTGGCGGGTCGACGCCGATGGGCTGGCATTTCTCTTCGACCAGCGCGTCGCCCATCCGCTCATCCGCAACGCCTAGGGAGGGCAACCATGAGCCAGGTGGCATTCGACGAGCGGGTGGCCAGCGAGCTGGTGCGCTACGCCCGGATGGTGGTGGCGCGCGGCTACATCCACAACTCCCTCGGCAACATCGCGGTGCGGGCGCCGCACCCGGACTTCCCCCACGGGGTGGCCTACACCAAGCACGCGGAGGTGTCGCTGGAGGAGATGACCGTCGACAATGTGGTGGTCACCGACATCCCGACGCCCACGCTGCTCCACGGCCACGTGCCGACCAGCGTCGGGCACAACCTGAACCGCGAGATCCTCCGGCTCCGCCCGGACATCGGCGCGGTCATCCACGCCCACCACGACGAGACCATCGCGTTCTTCGCGGCGGGAGCCAAGGGGCTGCGCGTGCTGTCGCTCGAGTTCCCCTACGTCATGGCGATGCCGCCACACGTGGTGCCGTCGCACCTGGACGTGGAGAACGACGTGGGGCCCATCGCGGACTTCATCGCCCACACCAATGCGCTCATCATGGAGAGCCACGGGGTCACCACGCTCGGGCGCTCGCTCTCCGAGGCGTACCACCGCCTGAACACGCTGACCTCGGAGATCCGGCGCAACGTCCTGGCCGAGCAGCTGGCCGCCATCCGCGGTCACGACGTGCACGTGCTGAGCCCGGACGCGGTGGACTGGATGTATCGCTACGCGGAGAGCGTCATCTATCCCTCCCGGGACGCGACGCGCCGCCCGGAGGGCGGAGACCGCCAGGCCTGAGCCGCCCCTGCTCAGCCGCTCCCCGGCCCCTCCACGAACGTGAACCCGAAGCGCCCCTTGATGCAGAGGTGGCCGTGGGTCACCGAGTTGTCGGCGGGAGAGGTGACCTTCACGATGCG
>Ga0209998_10000301_pt1 | contig 15041 bp, 13 predicted proteins | sample EndophyteCoNSPM_FD_187576 | JGI IMG/M metagenome (GOLD analysis project Ga0209998, IMG submission 187576) | Arabidopsis thaliana rhizosphere microbial communities from the Joint Genome Institute, USA, that affect carbon cycling - Endophyte Co-N... | ecosystem: Host-associated > Plants > Roots >... | reverse complement strand
CGCGACCTGGACGCTCTTCTGCCCCGGCTCGATGGGCGCGCCGAACCTGCCGCGGGGGACGACGATTCGCTCGAGCGTCACGAAGGCCGTGGCGCCGCCCACCGACACCTGCGTGCCCTGGGGGACCTCCACCGCAACCGTGTTCCAGTTGAAGAAGGTCACGACGCCGCTGGCGGGCACAGATTCCGCGCGCGTCCCGGTGGCGGTCCCGGGCTTCGTCGCCTGGAACTCCCGGGTGAGCCGCCCCTGGATGTCGGTGCCGACCACGAAGCTCTGCGGAGTAACGGCCACCGTGGCCGGGATGATCCGCACCGTCGCCCCGGGAAGGAGCACGGCCCCGAGGGCCACGGCGACGACCAGTGGCAGCACCAGCCAGGGCCATCGCGGCAATCGAGACCGGGGGCGGCCACGGCCAGATCCCGCACGCGGCGGCGGCGGCAGGTGCACTGCCACCGTCTCGTCCATCCCGTCGGTGGCGGGAACCGGCCTGGCAGGGGCACTGCGCGCTCCGGCACCGCGGACGACGTGGATCGGCGCTCGGGCGGGTGTGATCGGCTCCGCCGGGGATGGCGTGCGCGACGTAGCATCCGCGACCGATGCAAAGGCGGCGACGCCGGCCTCGCTCGCGAGTGCACGGGTCGACGCGTCGGCCACGAGCGCCACTGATCGGCCGCTGTCGGCGGCTGCCCGCGCGAGGAGGCGAAGCGCGACGACGCTCGAGGTCGCTCGGCTGCGGCCGGGAGCGACCAGCACCACGCGCCCGGCGTCGGCCCCTCGCAGCCGCCGGATCACCGAGGTGATCTCGTCGTCGGGCTCCAGGTACAGGAGCTGCGGATCCGCGTCCATGGCGCTCACAGCTGCATCGCCCGCACGGCGCCACGCATCGCGCGCTCGGCCGCGCTGCTGCTGGCGTCGAGGATCAGCGCCTGGTGGGCCAGCGCCATCGGCGTCACGTCCTGGCGGGTGCTGAGCTGCCCGCTGGCGTCCTGGAGCCCGACGACGTCGGCCGGCGAGAGCGGCCGCACCTGCGGCTTGCGGGCGAACGGGAGGCGACGCCACCACTCGTCGCCGTCGAGGGCAGCCGCGATCTGGGTCAGCTCCGCGCCACCGCCGCAGAGGTAGACACGGCCGGGGAGGAGCTCACCCTGCGCCAGGTCGCTGATCATCAATTCGACGCCCCCCAGCCACACCGCCGCATCCTCGGCCAGTGCCTCGTCGAGCGTGCCTCGCTCGACCTGCTCCGGGAGATCCCCCTCCTCCCCGGCCGCCAGCTTCAGCGCCTCGGCACGCGAGAAGGAGAGCGCGAACCGCTCCGCCAGTCCCTTGGTGAAGGCCCGGCCGCCGAGCGCGAGCATCTTGGTGCCGGCGATCCCTCCGTGGCGCACCAGCGCCACGTCCGTCGTGCCCCCGCCGATGTCGACGAAGACCGCCCCGGCGTCGCCCAGCTCGCCCGGATCGAGGCAGGTGGCCACCGCGTATGGCTCGGCGATCACGCCCAGCAGCTGCAGGCCCAGCTGGCTCGCGACCGACTGCAGGGCGCCAAGGTGGACCATCGGCGCGAAAGCGTTGAAGACCGACAGCTCGAGCTGTGCGCCGGTGAAGCCGATGGGATTGCTGACGGGGTAGCCGTCGATCTTGAGCTCGACCACCGCGGCATGGACCAGTCGCACGTCGAGCCGCTCGACGCCGCTCTCCCAGGCGATCCGTCGCTCGGCGTCGGCCAGCGCCTCGACCTGGACCTGCTCGACGATGCGCTGGAGCTCCTCCTCGGTCATCGGCGCGTGGGCATCCTCGCGGCGCACCGCCCCGATCGAGGTCGTGCCCTTCACCAGCTCCCCCGCGATGCCGATCACCGCCGACGTCGCCTGCAGTCCGGCCATCTCCCTCGCCTCACCCAGCGCGCGGGAGCAGTTCGCGACGACCGCGTCGATGTCGCTGACCGTGCCCGACTGCATGTGGGTCAGTCCCTGCCGCTGCCTGCCGGAGCCACGGACCGAGCCGACGAGGCGTCCCTCCTCGTCGGGCGTGATCTCGACCACGAGGGCCTTGGCGAACTCCGTCCCGACGTCGAGCGCGATGAGCGCCGGCGGTCCGCCGCTCGGGCGCACCCCGGCCCGGGTGAGGCGTTCGACGAGACTCCGCAGCCGCTCCTGCACCGTCAGCTGTTCTCGATGCGCTGGAGTGCCTCGAGCGCGAGGCGAGCCCCCTCGCGGAGCGCCTCGTCGAGGCCGGCGAGATCCTTGCCGCCGGCCTGGGCGAGCTCGGCCCGACCCCCTCCGCCGCCACCGATCAGCGGCGCGACCTCGCGCACGATCGCGGTGGCATCGAACCCCTCGCCGACCAGGTCGCGGCTGGCAGCCACCAGGATCGACGGGCCTCCGCTCTCGCCGGCGATGACCGCCACGAAGCGGCCGGTGGCCGCCCGCAGGTCATCCGCCAATCCGCGGAGCGCCGCCCCATCGGCCTCGGGATAACGGCCAACGATCACCTTCGCCTCGCCCGCCATCTGCGCGCCTGCCAGCGCCTCGGTGGCGTCGAGGCGCTTTGCCTCGGTCCTGGCGCCACCCTTCTCCTTGTCCCGGAGCCGTGCCTGGAGTGCCTCGATCCGCGCCGGGACCTCGTCCTCGGGCGCGCCGAGCAGCTGCGCGGCGGCGTGGAGCGACTCCAGCCTGGTCGCGACGAGCTCCTCTGCGGCCGCCCCGCTGACCGCCTCGATCCGCCGCAGCCCGGTGCCGATGCTCCCCTCGCTCGTGATCCGGAACGAGCCGATCTGCCCGGTGGCGGCCACATGGGTGCCACCGCACAGCTCGGCGCTGAAGCCGTCCACCCGGACCACGCGGACCCGCTCCGGGACGTATTTCTCGCCGAAGAACATGTCGGCGCCGATCGCCTGCGCCTCGGGCAGCGACATCTCGGTGGGCGCCACCGTCGCGTTGCGCCGGATCTGGGCATTGACGCGTCGCTCGACCTCGCGGAGCGCGTCACGCGACGTGGCCGAGTCCGCAGGGAAGTCGAAGCGCAGCCCATCGGGGCCGACCCAGCTGCCGGCCTGCTTGGCCTGCTCACCCAGGACGTCGCGCAGGGCGCGGTGCAGGAGGTGGGTGGCGGTGTGGTTGCGCGCTGCTCCCCAGCGCCGCTCCTCGTCCACGCTGGCCGTGACGGAGTCGCCGGCGCCGAGCTCGCCCTCGAGCTGCCCGACGTGCACGATCGCGTCCCCGATGCGCTGCGTGTCCTCCACCACGAGCCGACCGCGCTCGCCGACGAGCTCCCCGCGGTCGCCGATCTGCCCGCCGCCCTCCGCGTAGAACGGCGTCCGGTCGAGCACGACCTGGGCCGAGCCGTCCCCCGCGGCCGCCAGCAGGACCTTGAGGCCCTCGGCCGCGGTCTCGTTCGGATAGCCGATGAACTCGCTGCGTTGCCCCTCGATCCCCGGCAGCGGAGCGAACTTGCCGGCGCGCGTCCCGCGCGAGCGTTCGCGCTGCTCGTCCATGGCGGCCTCGAACCCCGCGCGGTCGACCTCCACGCCGCGTTCGGCGGCGATCTCGACGGTGAGGTCGATCGGGAAGCCGAAGGTGTCGTGCAAACGGAATGCCTCGTCGCCGGAGATCGCGCCGCTGGCGCCGGCCGCGTCGACCAGTGCCGCCAGGCGCTCGCTCCCCGCCTCCAGGGTGCGTCCGAACTTGCGTTCCTCCGCATCCACCGCGGCCAGGATCTCGTCCCGCCGCTCGACGAGGTAGGGATACGCGGCGCCCATCACCTCGATGACCGCAGCGCACGTCTCCGTCAGCACCGGCTGCCGGATCCCCATCAATCGCAGATGCCGTACCGCGCGACGCATGATCCGGCGCAGGACGTAGCCGGGGCCCTCGTTCGAGGGTGTGAGCCCCTCGCCGATGAGGAAGGTCATCGCCCGGCTGTGGTCGGCCACGACCTGGTAGCTGAACCGCTCGCTCTCGACGTCCTGCGGGTCGTGGCCGAGGTGCGCTGCCAGTCGATCGATGATCGGCACGAACAGGTCGGTGCGGTAGTTGCTGTCAACGCCCTGGATTGCGCTCGTCATGCGCTCAAGACCCATCCCGGTGTCGACGCTCGGGAACGGCAGTGGCGTGAGGGTCCCGTCGGCGGATCGGTCGAATTGCATGAAGACCAGGTTCCATACCTCGAGCCAGCGCGGGCAGACCTCGGAATGATCGGGCACGCAATCGGGCCCTTCGCTCAGCTCAGCGCCGCGGTCGAAGAACAGCTCGCTGCATGGCCCGCAGGGACCGGTGTCAGCCATGCTCCAGAAATTGTGGTCGTCGCCCGCCGCGATGTCGCCCCAGATGGCCATCCGCTCGGGAGGGAGGCCGATCTCATCGGTCCAGATCCGGCGCGCGTCTTCGTCGTCCAGGTAGGTCGTGGCGCCGATGCGCTCGCCCGGGATGCCGAGCTCGACGGTCAGGAACTCCCAGGCCCAGTGGATCGCCTCCCGCTTGAAGTAGTCGCCGAAGCTCCAGTTGCCGAGCATCTCGAAGAGGGTCTGGTGGCGCGGCGTCCGCCCGACCTCCTCGAAGTCGTTGTGCTTGCCGGCGACACGAAGGCAGGGCTGCGCGTCCACCGCCCGCTTGTAGTGGCGCTGCTCCTCGCCGGTGAGCACGCGCTTGAACTGGACCATGCCCGAGTTTGTGAAGAGAAGGGTCGGGTCGTCCCGGGCAACGATCGCCGCCGGGGGCACGCGGGTATGGCCGCGCTCCTCGAAGAAGCGCTGGAAGCGCTCGCGGATCTCGGCGGCGCTGAGCTGTTGCATCGGCCTGCCCTGTGACCCCTTACTCACCACGAGAGCCGGTGGCGACCGGCTCTCGACTCCTCGTGCTCGAACGCGCGCGAATGGCCGGTCAGGAGGCAGCGCCCTCCGGCGCAGGCTCCCCACCGCCGGCATCGTACGCGGACATCATCTCGGCGCGCGCCTTCTCGGCGGCCGCGCGACCCTCGTTGATCGCCTCGCCGATGGCTGCCCGCTTCTCGCCGACGAACTCGCCGACCTGCTCGCGAATCTCGTCACCTGCACGCGGAGCAAGGAGGAGGCCGATGGCGGCGCCGATCAGGCCGCCGATGAATATCCCTGCGAGGAAGCTGCCGAACCCGGAATCTTTCATGGCTGGTGTGCCCGTCCCTAGCGTTTGCGTCCGCTGATTCTACCGATCCGTCCGATCCCCGTCCCGGTCGCCCCGGGCCGGTCGGTCGCCGGGTGGTCGCGTCGGACCGAGCTGTGCCAGCAGATCGGTTGCCAGCATCGCCAGCTGCGCACCCAGGCAGGCGGCGAGCAGGTGGAAGTCGCCGATGCGCACCAGCTCGAGACCGGTGCGGGCGCCGATCGCATTGCCGGTGGCGGTCCCGATCAGCGCGGCGACGAACAGGATCACGAGTCGTCGGTCCCAGCGGCCGCGGAGCGCTGTGAAGGCCATCAGGTTGATCGCCGCCACCAGGACGGTGAGCACCATCCAGGGCGTCATGTCGCGCGGGCGATGCGACCCCCGCCGAGGCACTCCGCTCCGTCATACAGGACCGCCGCCTGCCCCGGTGCCGGGGCCCAGACCGGCTCCTCCGTCTCGATCAGCAGGCGATCGTCGCCGACCACGGTGGCCTCGCAGGCGACTTCGGCGCCGCGATGGCGGATACGGACCGATGCGCTGAAGCGCTCGGCCGGCGGGTCGCCCGCCACGAAGCGACGCCCCTCGACGGCAAAGCTGCGGGCGGCGATCTCGTCGCGCCGGCCCACCACCACCGTGTTGGTGGCCGGCCGCACCTCCTGCACGAAGACGGCCTCGCCGATCGCGACGCCCAGGCCGTGCCGCTGCCCGACCGTGTAGTGGGCGTAGCCGGTGTGGGTGCCGATCCGCTCGCCCTCCGTGTCGACGATCGGCCCCGGCTCACCCAGGTAGCCGCGACGCTCGGCCAGGAGCTCGCGATAGTCGCCGGCCGGCACGAAGCAGATCTCCTGGCTCTCCGGCTTGTCGGCGGTCGGCAGCTGCAGGTCCGCGGCGATGCGCCGCACCTCGGGCTTGGTGAGGTCGCCCAGCGGGAACCGCGTCCGCGCCAGCTGGCCCTGGTCGAGGACCCACAGGAAGTAGGTCTGGTCCTTGTTGGTGTCGGCGGCCCGCATGAGGTGGAAGCTCCCGTCTCGCTCCTCGACCCGCGCGTAGTGGCCAGTCGCGACCTGGTCCGCCCCGTAGGCGCTCAGCCCGCGGCGCAGGAGCTCGTCGAACTTGATGTACTGGTTGCAGGCCTGGCACGGGTTGGGGGTCGCACCGGCCAGATACCCGTCTGCGAAGGCGTCGATCACCCGCTCCTCGAACGAGCGCTCCAGGTTCAGGGCGAAGAACGGGATCCCAACCAGCTGGGCGACACGCCGCGCGTCGTCATGCGCGTCCGGGGAGCAGCAGCTGCGGCTCTGCTCATACCCCTCGCCACCGTCGGGGTGGAGACGCATCCAGACGCCGATGACCTCGTCCTCGCTTCCCTTGAGCTCCTGCGCCAGCAGGGCCGCGGCCACGCTCGAGTCGACGCCGCCGCTCATGGCGGCCACGATGCGCGCCATCAGGCCGATGCCACCGGATTCGGCGCGGGAACGCCAACCTCCCGCATCCGCCCGACCGCCGTGCGCACGGCCTCCGCCGCGCGGTCCACGTCGTCGGCGGTCGTCGCGCGGCCGGCGGTCAGGCGCAGCGCACCGTGCGCGCGCTGCGCGGGAATCCCCATCGCCAGCAGGACATGGCTCGGCTCGGCGGAGCCGCTCGTGCAGGCGCTGCCGGTGCTCCCCTCCACCCCCTCCAGGTCCAGCGCGGCCACCAGGTCGCCGCCCTCAACACCGTCGATCAGCCAGCTGGCGCTGTGCGGCATGCGCTCGACGGGATGGCCGCTGATCTCCACTCCGGGAAGCTCGCGGACGCCATTGAAGAGCCGATCGCGCAGGCCGGCGAGACGAGCATTCTCCGCATCCCTCGCCTTCATGTCGCCCTGCGCCAGCTCGAGCGCCCGCGCGAATCCGACGATGCCGGCCACGTTCTCGGTGCCGGCGCGACGCTGCCGTTCCTGGGATCCGCCCTGGACCTGCGGCAGGAGTGCCGTTCCCTGCCGCACGAACAACGCGCCAACGCCCTTGGGGCCGTAGAGCTTGTGGGCGGCCAGGCTGAGCAGGTCCACGCCCAGGTTGTCGACATCCAGGGGAAGGTAGCCACCGGCCTGGATCGCATCGGTGTGGAAGAGCACGCCGCGCCGGCGGCAGATGGCGCCGATCTCCGCGATCGGCTGGATGGTGCCGACCTCGTTGTTGGCGTACTGGATCGACACCAGGGTGGTGTGCTCGGTGATCGCGGCCTCGACCTCGGCCGGGTCGACCCGGCCGTATCGGTCCACCGGCACAATCGTCACCTCGAAGCCGGAGCGCTCCAGGATGGCGCAGGAGTGCAGGACCGCCTTGTGCTCCACGCCACTGGTGACGACATGCCGACCCCTGGCGCTCGCCGCCCAGGCGGCTCCCTTGATCGCCAGGTTGTCGGCCTCGCTGCCGCCCGAGGTGAAGACGATCTCGCGCGGCTTCGCGCCCAGGATGGCGGCGATCGTCTCGCGCGCCTCGTCGAGCCCCTGCCGGGCGCGACGACCGGAGGCATGCAGGCTCGACGCGTTGCCGTGGTGCTCGGTCAGGTACGGCAGCATCGCCTCGAGCACCTCGGCCCGCAGCGGGGTGGTGGCGGCGTGGTCGAAGTAGATGCTCACATGCGCAGGTCTAGCAGATCGAGCCGGAGCCGGGGCCGGGTGTCGCGATCGACGACGGCCGAGGGGTCGCCGACGCCTCGTCGTCGAAGGGGTCGCGCACCATCAAGCGGATCTTGTTGATGCTCTCGAAGTCCAGGTGCTCGTGGATCTCCGGCGGCCAGAACTGGTACGTCGCGATGCTGCCGGGACGGACGCTGGCCCCGACCTCGAACAGGTCCGGCAGGCGATCGAGCGGGATGTTGGTCCACAGCGAGTCGCGAGCGATGTCGAGCAGCTCGGGGATGCGCGGGATGAGGGTGCACGGGTCGAGCTGCCGGCGCATGGCGAGGAGCACCTCCTGCTGGCGGTTCATGCGGTTGTAGTCATTGTCCTGGTGCCGAGAGCGGGCGTAGGCCAATGCGTGCCAGCCGTCGAAGTGGTGGAAGCCGCGCGGGATGTACAGGGACCCGACATGCGTGCTCAGGGGGTCGGGGTAGCGGGCGTCAAAGATGGAGTCCTTGGTGGTCATGTCCAGGCCACCGAGCGCGTCCACCAGGCGCACGAATCCGCCGAGCGTCACCACCACCTGACCGTCGATCCGCAGCCCGGTGAGCTTGGCGATTGCCTCCTGCACGGCGCGATAGCCACGCTCCTCATCAGGCCCGGGGAAGGTGTCCGGGTGCTCGGCGGCGTACCTCCAGAGCCCGGTCAGCAGATCGGGGAAGCAGCCGCAGTCGAACGCCTCGGCGGGGCCATCCGGCAGCGGCACGTTGATCAGGTTGCGAGGCACCCCGAACAGGGCTGCCCGGCCGGTGCTGACTTCAACACTGAGGATCATCATCGTGTCGGTGCGCAGGCTGAAGCGCCCAGGACCCGCGTCGGCCCCGATGAGCAACAGGTCGAGCCTGGCGTTGTCGCCCCACGCCGCCTCGGGTGTGGCGTTCGGGGTCGGAACGGGTGTTGGACCGGGCGTCTCGCCCGGCGCCAGGCTGGCAGCCGGGACGGGCGTCGGGCTGCTGAACGGATGCGAGATGGCGACGACCGTGTCATACGTCTTGAAGCCGACGAAGCCGAGCCAGCCGTGCATCAGCAACGTGCCGCCCAGGAGTACGCCGAGCAGGACCAGCCCGATTGCGGCCCTGCCCTGCTCGGCGACAGGTGGCCAGCGACGCGCCGCGACGCGATAGGCGTCCACGATGGCAAAGAGGCGATAGAACAGGATCGCCACGTTCAGAGCGAGGAGCAGCAGCAGCACCCCTGGCTGGAGTAGCAGGCCCAGCGCGCGAGCCTTGCCCTGCACGATCATGACCAGCAGGCCAGCGCCGAGGAAGAGCATCATCGGCGCCGCGAAGAGGATCGCCCGGCGTCGGGAACCAACCCAGCCCTGTCCGAGGCCGGGCCACAGGAAGGACAACAAAGCAGCGATCACGGCGGAGTGCCGAATCGCCGCGATCATGCGGGGCGCCACGGGCGGCAGTCTACGACGCAGGAACCATGGAGGTGTTGAGCGGTGATCGTACGGAGCCTCGAGGACGTGGTCGGGACCGAGCGGGACGTCGAGGGCGAGGGCTGGCGCAGCCGCCGCCTGCTGCTACGACGCGACGAGCTGGGTTTTTCGTTGCACGACACGACCGTGGCAGCAGGTACCGAGCTCAAGCTCCAGTACAAGCACCACCTGGAAGCCTGCTACCTCCTGGCGGGCGAGGCTGAGCTCACGGACCTGGCGAGCGGCGAGACGCATGCCCTGCGCGCCGGCTCGATGTACGCGCTCGACCAGCACGACCGCCATACGCTGCGGGTGCACACGGACCTCCGCCTGGTCTGTGTCTTCAACCCCGCACTGACCGGCGCCGAGGTCCACGACGCCGATGGGAGCTTCCCGCCCCCGGCTGACTGACCGCTATGCCTGATCCCGACGGCCTCGCCACGCTCGATACGATGCGAGGCCCGCTGCCCCTGCGAGGAGAGCGAACGGGATCCTGAGGTCCTGGGCGCCAACCGGCATTGCCCAGAGCCCCAGCAACAGGCTCAGGCCTGCCCAAACGGTCGCGGCGAGGAGGACGCGGGCGCTCGGTGCCCGCGTCAGCAGGACTGTCGCCAACAGGCTGACCAGGGCGGATACGGCGAAGACAACAGAAAAGTCGAAGGGCGGAAAGGCTTGGCTCAGGTAGGCGACGACAGCCTCGAATGCGGCAACGACGCCCCAGGCGATGGCTCCCCAGCGGGCGTGGACCCTCCACGCCATGCGCTGACCCCTCCCTCGCCCTTGGGCTAGCGCTTCCAGCCTGAGATCAGGAAGGATCCGGCGAAGGCGGCCAGGCCCAGGGTCACGAGGTTCAGCGAGCCGAGGGCAACGTCGAACGCGGCGAGCAGAAACAGGACGACGGCGACGAGCAACAGAATGACGGCGGGGCTGGTGGACATGTGCGCTCCTCTCCTTATGGTCCCCCGGGCGCAGATTACAGCGCCGCCGTGAGTCGTCTAGCGCTTTTCGACCCTCAGGGACAGCTCAGCCAGCTGCTCGGGGGTGATCGGCGAGGGCGCGCCCATCATCAGGTCGCTTCCCGACTGCGTCTTCGGGAAGGCCATCACCTCCCGGATGTTGTCCTGGTCCGCCAGCAGGGCTGACCAGCGATCGAGGCCGATGGCGATGCCGCCGTGCGGCGGCGCGCCGTACTCGAGCGCATCCAGCAGGGCCCCGAACTGGTCTCGCATCCCCTCGACGCTGTGCCCCATCAGGGCGAAGGCGCGCTCGAGCAGGTCCCGGCGATGGATGCGGATCGACCCGCCGCCGAGCTCCCAGCCGTTCATGGCAAGGTCGTACTGCTGGGCGTGGACCGCCCCGGGATCGGTGTCCATCGTGGCTTCCTCGGCCCAGACCGGAGCGCTGAACGGATTGTGAGTGGCGTCCCAGCGCTTCAGGTCGGTGTCCCACTTGAACATCGGGAAGGGATAGACCCACACGTAGGCCAGCACGCTCGGGTCGCGCAGCTCGAGCCGCTCCCCCATCTCGAGGCGGAGGTGGCCGATGGCGTTGGCAGCCACCAGCGCGTCCGCGTCGGCCGCGGCCAGGATGAGATCGCCCGGCTCGGCACCGGCCGCGTCGCGGACGGCGGCCGCCTGCGGCTCCGACAGGAACTTGGCGATCGGGCCGTGCAGGGATCCATCGGCCTCCACGGAGAGGTGGACGAGGCCCTTCGCGCCGTGGCGCTGGGCGAGGTCGGTCAGCTCATCGAGCTGGCGGCGCGAGTAGGTGCCGCAGCCCGGGGCGCGGATGGCGAAGACGGCTCCCCCGGCGGAGAGCGCCTCGGTGAAGATCCGGAAGTCGACGCCGGCAACCGCCTCGCCGAGGTCGACCAGCTCCATGCCGAAGCGCAGGTCCGGCTTGTCCGAGCCGTACCGGTGCATCGCGTCCTCGTAGGTGAGGCGCGGGAACGGACTCTGCATGATCGGCCGATCCGGCAGCACTTCGCGGCTGACGGCGGTGACCATCTCCTCGACGGTGGCCATCACGTCCTCGGCCGCGACGAAGCTCATCTCGATGTCGATCTGGGTGTGCTCCAGCTGCCGGTCGCCCCGCAGGTCCTCGTCGCGATAGGCTCGAGCCAGCTGGTAGTAGCGGTCGTAGCCCGCCACCATCAGCAGCTGCTTGAGCTGCTGCGGCGACTGCGGGAGGGCGTAGAAGTTGCCGGGCTGGACGCGGCTCGGCACGACGAAGTCGCGGGCCCCCTCGGGCGTGCTGCGGATCAGGGTCGGTGTCTCGATGTCGACGAAGCCGACGGCCTCCAGGCTGCGGCGCACCGCGCTCGCCAGGCGCGACCGCAGCAGCATTCGCTGCTGGAGCGGGGGGCGCCGCAGGTCCAGGTAGCGGTAGGTGAGGCGCAGCGACTCGTCGAGGCCCGCCTGCTCCTCGTTCACGTAGAACGGCGGCACCTTGCTGGCATTCAGGACCGTGAAGGCATCGACGGCGACCTCGATCTCGCCGGTCGCCAGGTCGGCGTTGGTGGTTCCTTCGGGCCGATGGCGCACCACGCCCTCGACCTGCACCACCCACTCGTTGCGCGCCGGCTCGGCGGCCGCGTGCGCATCGGCTGCGTCGTCCGCGTTGGTGACGACCTGGGTGATCCCGTATCGGTCCCGCAGGTCGAAGAACGCCAGGTGGCCATGGTCCCGGCGCCGATGTACCCAGCCGGACAGCGTCACGCGCTCCCCGACGTGGGACGCGCGCAGCTCGCCGCAGGTATGGCTTCGGAAGGCTTGGCTCATGGGAGGTCGAATGGTACTGGAGCGCCGACGCCAGAGAGCCTGCGATGATGCCGCCCGTGATCAGGCTGGTAGCGCTCGGGACGGTACTCGCCATTCTGGGTACCGCCGGGGTCCTCATCTACGCCGCGGTGCTGCGCTACCGCGGACGCGACATCCCGCCGGCGCTCGTCCGGCTGGGGGCGGGGCTCGAGGGGGCCGCCTGCGCCATCGGGTTTCTCTTCGTTGCCGACCTGCGCTTCCTGGCGTTGTTCCTGGTCATTCCCGCCTACCTCATCTACCGCCTGCTGCGGCGGGGCCAACGGATCGCCGCCGGCGTCCTGCTGATGGCGCTCGGCTCGATCGGTGCCGTGTGGTGGGGCTACTACCTGATCCAGGATGCGCTCGACCCCTCCATCAGCTACGACCCGGCCCTGTGGCTCTGGTGGGCGCCGGAGGTGGTGCTGCTGGTGGTGGGGGCGTTCCTCATCGCGCAGGGCGACCGCGAGGCCGCGCCCCCCACCCTGTTCGCGACGTCCTCCAGCCAGGTCCGGGAACCGGCCGCGGTCGGGAGCGCGATCATGCGCGCGATGTCGATCGGGCCATTCCCGGTCCAGGTCATCATCGGCCTCGGTGCCGGCGCGCCAGTGATCTTCTTCCTGCTGCCCATGGCGGTTCAGGCCGGCTTGCCGTGGCCAATCGGGCTGGTGGCCTTTGGGGTGGCCGATGCGGTGATCGCGGTCGAGCTCGGGTACCTGGTGATCCCGCCGCGGCTCAAGCGAGCCTGGCAGGCACACGCGCTCCTCGCCAAGCCGCAGACGGAACGTTGGCAGGCGGCGACCGGGACATCGGTCCCTGCCACGCTGCCGGCCATTCGCCGCTGGCTCGAACGAAACCCGGAGCGAGCGGAGACCCGATGGGCGCGCGCCGAAGCGCTCATCATCGCCGGCGACCTGGATGAGGCTCGTTCCGTCATCGAGCGGATGCCGGTCGACACGGACTTCGAACGCTTCTACCAGCATGCGATGCGCGTCTACCTCGACTGGGTCGAAGGCGGAAATCCGGACTACGAAGCACTGCGAGCGGAGGCGGAGACGGTCGGCGAGCCCGGCTCTGCCGAGCGGATGGAGGCGCGAGGCGAGGCGATGATCGCAGTGGCCCGTGACCTGGCGGTCTCCGGTGGTGACTGGATGGCACCGATGATTGCCTACCGCGACCAGGCCGGTCCAGCGGCTGACCGCATCCTGCGCGACGATCTGCGCCGCGTCTGGTACCGCGCCTATCTGCCCGTCGGCCTGATCACCGGCGCGATCGTGCTGCTGACGACGGGGCTGATCCGCTAGGCCTGGCGCACGGCCTCAGCGACATCGCCGAGCGGCAGCTCCCGCTGCTCGCTGGCGGACAGATCACGGAGAATCACGCTTGCCGTCGGCAGGGTTGGGTCGACGATGACCGCATACCGGGCGCCGAACTTGGCTGCGGCCTCGAGCTGCTTGCCCAGCTTGCGAGCGCTCCCGTCGGCGCGGACCCGCAGGCCCGCCGCCCGCAGCGCGGTCGCGACCTCGAGCCGCTGGGCAAGCGTGTCGGGGTCGGCGCCGATCACTGCCACCAGCGGACCTTGATCCGGCGGCACTGTGCCCTGTTCGGCAGCCGCCAGAACGGTCCGATCAATCCCGATCCCGAAGCCGATCCCGGGCGTTGGCTGACCGCCAAGGAGCTCGGCCAGTCCGTCGTAGCGACCACCGCCGCCGAGCGCCTGCTGCTGCCCGCGACGCCCGGCCACGAAGAACTCGAAGGTGGTCCGCGTGTAGTAGTCGAGGCCGCGCACCAGCCGGTGGTCGATCTCGTATCTGACGCCCTCGGCATCAAGCAAGGCCCGTACCGCCGCGAAATGGGCCGCGCAGGCGTCGCAGAGATGGTCGATCGAGCGCGGAGCTCCCGCGGCGAGGTCGGGATCGAGATCCCGGTCGTCGAGCACACGCAGCGGATTCACGTGGAGGCGCCGCCTGGAATCGGCACTCAGGCGGTTCTCGTGCGCGCTGAAGTAGGCGACCAACGCATCTCGGTACGCGGGACGACAGGTAGCGTCGCCGATCGAGTTGACGGAGGCGACCACGTCGCGCACCTCCGCCTCCCAGTAGAAGCGCTGTCCGAGCTCGATGATCTCGGCGTCGACCATCGGCCCGGGATCGCCGATGACCTCGACGTCCCACTGCACAAACTGGCGGAAGCGACCCGCCTGCGGACGGTCGTAGCGGAACATCGGCCCGATCATCCACAGGCGCTGCGGAGTGGGTCGCACGTGCATCCCATGCTCGAGGTAGGCGCGCACGATGCCGGCCGTCGGCTCGGGGCGCAGCGCCCATTGCGCGCGCTCATCCTCGCTTCCGGCGGCGCCGCTCACGCGGAACATCTCCTTCTCGACCGCGTCGGACGACTCGCCGAGGCCACGACTGAAGAGCTCGATCCGCTCGAACAGCGGCGTCTCGATCCGGTCGAGAGCGTACCGCCGACTCAGGTCGCGGGCGATCCCCTCGACGTGGCTCCAGGCGGCTGCGTCCTCCGGAAGCAGGTCGCGCGTGCCGCGCGGAGCTGAGATGGGGCGGGCCATGCGGGGAGTGTACCGGCCGCTCTCCCTGCTTCGAACGATTGTCAACTCGAAAATTGAGTCGAGTGGCGCAGCTGGCTCCTCTGTGAGACGAGTGCACGTTCGCTTGGGGAGTCGTGCGAACCGCGGCCCCTGGTCGACAGTGGAGGATTCACCAATGCCGATGTTCCGACTTCGAAATTCTCACACACGGGAGGTGTCAACCATGAAACGCCTGGCAATGAGTCTCCTCGTGTTGGCAGGATCCCTCTATGGCGCGGGCCCGGTGTCTGCCGTCATTGGTGTCCCCACCGGTTTTCACGACAGCTTTGAGGGGGTCGTGGGAGCCGTGGACTGCGCAGCTGAAGGCTGGGCGGTCGACCCGGACGATACATACCGCGACGTGAGCATTCGCATTCTTTCGGACGGAGCGCCGGTCGCATCAGGCACGGCGGATCGCTTCCGCCAGGACCTGCTC
>Ga0209998_10000300_pt1 | contig 15055 bp, 13 predicted proteins | sample EndophyteCoNSPM_FD_187576 | JGI IMG/M metagenome (GOLD analysis project Ga0209998, IMG submission 187576) | Arabidopsis thaliana rhizosphere microbial communities from the Joint Genome Institute, USA, that affect carbon cycling - Endophyte Co-N... | ecosystem: Host-associated > Plants > Roots >... | reverse complement strand
CCTTTGCGCATGTAGTTCGACAGCACGATGATCACGAAGGCCAGCGCGGGCAGCATGTAGAGGGCCACCGCGATGGCCTCGCCCAGGCGCTGCGCCCCGAAGGCGATCTCGTAGGTCAGCACCGGCAGCACCATGGTGGCCCCGCCCGGACCGCCCTTGGTCAGGATGTAGACGATCGCGAAGTCGTTGAACGTCCAGATCGTCGAGAGCAGCAGCACGATCATCACGATGTTGCGGATGCCGGGCAGCGTGACGTAGCGGAAGCGCTGCAGCACCGTCGCCCCGTCCACCGCCGCGGCCTCGTACAGCTCGCCCGGGATGGCCTTCATGCCGGCCAGGAAGCTGATGCCGAAGAACGGGAATCCGCGCCACACGTTGACGCCGATCACCGAGGCCATCGCGGTGCCCGGCTCGCTGAGCCAGCCCACCCCCTGCTTGAGCACGCCGAAGACGTGGACCAGCAGGTAGTTCAGCACGCCCAGGCTGTAGTCGTAGATCCACAGGAAGTTGAGCGCGGAGACCACGGTGGGGGCCACCCAGGGGATCAACAGGACACCGGTCCAGAAGGAGCGGAAGCGGATCCTGGAGGTCAGCACCAGCGCCATGCCCATGCCGAGCACGGTCTTGATCGCGACCGAGCCGAAGGTGAACACGAAGCTGTTGATGACCGCGCGCTGGAAGAAGCCGTCGTAGGTGAGCCGGACGTAGTTCTCGAGTCCCACGAAGACCGGCGGCATGCCCACGTACTTGCGGGTGAGGCTCAGGTACACCGCGTAGCAGAACGGATAGGCGACCAGGGCCAGGACGAGCACCACGATGGGCGCCACGAACAGGAAACCCATGCGGTAGTCGGGCCCCAGCACGCGGCGCAGCGTGTGCTCGAGGCCGGCGCGGGGCCGGGGAGAAACCTCGGGGTGATACGCGCCCCTCACCCCGACCCTCTCCCCGGAGGGGAGAGGGGGAGATGAGGGATGGAGCGTGGCCATGACGCCTCCGGGCTAGGCCTTGCCGCGGATCTTGTAGATCTCCTCGACCCGCGCGTGCGCCTCCTTCAGGGCCGCCTCGGGCGAGAGCCCGCCCACGACCACGCGGCCGGCCATGTCGGTGAGGATCTTCTGGCCCTGCACCTCGGCGGCGGCCGGCGTCATGGGGCCGGGGTGGCCCTGGTTCACGGAGCGCATGATGTTCTGCAGCATCGCCTCGAAGTTCGGGTCCGACTTCCAGTACGGGTTGTCGGCGCGGCCCTTGTAGACCGGGCCCGCCTGCCCCACCGAGACCTTCATGTACTCGGCGAAGCGGGTCTCGTCCTCGAGGTAGCGGATGAGGTCTTCGGCCAGGTCGGCCTTCTGCGACTTCTGGAAGACGGCCCAGTTGTAGCAGGACGAGCCCACGAACGAGCCGGCGGGGCCGCCGGGGGTCAGCACACAGAGCGTCTTCGGTGCCAGCTCGTGCTTCTTGCTGACCATCGCGTAGTAGAGGCTGGCCCCGTTGTTGGTGGTCACCAGCTTGCCCGCCATGTACGACTCGTTGTTGGACACGTCGGTCCAGCCCATCACGCCGGGCGGCTGGATGCCGTGCTTCTTGATGGTGTCCACCGCGAACTGCAGCGCCTGCGTGTTCTGCTTGAGGAACGCGGTCCCGAGCGCCGGCTTGCCGTCCTTGTCCCACACCCCCCCGCCGTAGTCCCAGAGGATGTTGGCCATGAACCCGTCGCCGTCGTCCGACCGGTTCAGGGTCTGGCCGAAACCGAAGAGGTCCTTGGACGGGTCCTGCGCCTTCTTGGCGAATTCGACGACCTCGGGGTCGTAGACCTTCGGGACCTTGAGTCCCTTCGCTTCCATGATGTCCTTGCGGATGAAGAACACGGTGGTCATCGAGTAGCGGCCGACACCGAGGAACTTGCCGTCTGCCTTCATGGCCCGCTCCGCGAAGGGCACGAGCCCGCCCTTGGCGGTGGCGAGCTCGCCGGCCACCTTGCTGACGTCGCGCAGCGCTGCCTTGTAGCGCATCGGCCCGTAGATGTTCATCTCAGCCATGTCGGGCGGGTTGCCGGCCTCGATGGCGGCGACGAACTTCTGCTCGCGATCGCCGAAGGTCGCCCAGTCCATCTCGACCTCGACGTTCTTGTCCTTGGCCCACGCCTCGACCTGCCGGGCCACCACATCGTTGCCCGCGGTGACGAAGCTCTTGAAGAGCCAGAGCCTGAACTTCGTCTTCGCCTGCGCGGGCGCCATGCCGCGCAGCGCGTGGAGCCCCGCCGCGGTGCCGCCGGTGATGACCGCCGCCTTGCGCAGGAACTCGCGGCGGGCGATGAGACCGGCGTCGAGCTGATCGGCCAGTTGCTTGAGGCGAGTGTCCATCGAGGGCTCCTCCTTTGGAGCGCGTGGAGCGGAGCTGGGGGATGGGCGAATGCTAACTCAGGGCGGGCCCGCGGGCAAGCAAACACTGCGCCGCATGCGCGATCGCGGCGGCGTCGACGCCGTAGTGACGATAGAGATCGTCCCGCGCACCCGACTGCCCGAAGTGATCGACGCCGAGCGGGATCTGCGGGACGCCGAGCGCTGAGCCCACGAACGCCAGCGCGTGCGAATGGCCGTCGAGCACGGACACCACCGGCACCCCTTCCTCCTCTGCCGACACCAGCTCGAGTACGTACGGACCCGTAGCTCGCAGCCCGCGATAGAGCCGATCGGGGCTCGTGACCACGAACACGCTGGCGCACACGCCCTCCGCGGCGAGCATCCGGCTCGCCTCCACCGCCTCGGGCACCATCACGCCGGCCGCGAAGATGTGCACCGCATTGGCCTCGGCGTCGTAGCCCGGCTGCCGGCGCGCGTCGATCAGCCGGTACCCGCCGCGCAGCACCGCGGCGCGCTGGGCCGGCGACGGCGCGGGCGCCAGCGACTGCGCGACCGGCTTGGTGGACAGCCGCAGGTAGAGGCTCTCGGCGTCGGGTCCCCGCTCGATCAGCCCCCGCAGGCCGTCGAGCAGGATCCACTCGACCTCCTGCGCGAAGGCGGGCTCGTAGTAGGCGATGGCGGGCAGCGCAACGCCGATGCCCGGCGTGATCACCGACTGGTGCGCCCCGCCCTCGGGGGAGAGGCTCACCCCCGAGGGCGTGGCCGCCACGATGAAGCGGCCGCCCGCGTACAGCGCGTGGTAGAGCGCGTCGAGGCCGCGGCTCACGAAGGGGTCGTAGAGCGTGCCGATGGGCAGGAGCGTCGCGCCCGACAGCTCGGCGGTCAGGCCGAAGGCCCCCAGCGCCAGGAAGAGGTTGTGCTCGGCGATGCCCAGCTCGATGTGCTGACCCGCGGGCGATTCCTTCCACTGCACGACCTGCGGCCCATCGGCGCCGACGGCGGGCTTGGCGCGCGGGAAGTAGACGCCCTTGCGGTTGATCCAGCCGACCAGATGCGTCGTCACCGCCACGTCGGCCGACATGGTGGCGATGCGATCGCCGATGGGCAGGCGGCCAAGCCGGCCGAGCACGCGGCCGAATGCTTCCTGCGTGGAGCTCTGGGGCGGATACGTCTCCTCGACCGTCTCGGGCACGACCAGCGACGGGTCCTCGCGGCGCGGCGGCGGGGCGTAGGGAGCGGGCATGCGGCGGATCAGCGCGGCCTCCTCGCAGTCGGCGGCAAAGCCGGCCCACTCGTCGCCGGCCTCCACGCCGAGCGCGTCCCGCAGCTCGTCGAGCTGGCGCGGGGTCATCAAGGCGCCGTGGTTCATCTGGTCGGCGCCGAACGGATAGCCCCAGCCCTTGATGGTGTCGGCCAGGATCACGCACGGGCCGCCGCGCGGCCGGCCCGCCTCCTCGTAGGCGGCGAGGATCGCGGCGAGGTCGTGGCCGCCCACGTCGGCGGCGAGCCTCCCCAGCGCGTCGTCGGGCACGTCGGCGAGGAGCCGGTCCACCGCGCGATCCACCTCGCCGTCCGCGGTCGCGGTCATGATCTTCCGCGCCCCGCCCGGCGGCAGGCGTAGCAGCGCGTGATACTCCACGTTGGAGAGCGTCTCCAGCCGCGCGCGCAGCCGCTCGCCGCCCGGCTGCTCGAAGAGCGCGCGGAGCCGTCCGCCCCAGCGCAGCTCGATCACGTGCCAGCCTGCGCCGCGGAACCAGTCGCGCAGCTGACCGCGGCGCGCGTCCGGGGTGACGCGGTCGAGGCTCTGTCGGTTGACGTCGACGATCCAGAGCAGGTTGTCCAGCTCGCGCACCGCCTCCTCGAGCAGCGCCTCCCACACGTTGCCTTCGTCCAGCTCGGCGTCGCCCAGCACCGCGATGAAGCGCCGGGGCATCGCCTCGCCGCCGCCGTGCTGGCTCACGTACTTGGCGGCCAGCGCGCCGAAGGCCGCGCTCGCCGCGCCGAGGCCCATCGAGCCGGTCGACAGGTCGACGATCTCGGGATTCTTGCGCCGGCTCGGATAGGCCTGCAGCCCGCCCAGGCTCCGCAGGCTGCGCAGCTGATCGGCGGTGAGCCGGCCGCGCAGGTACTCGATCGCGTAGAGGATCGGCGAGGCGTGCGCCTTGGTGGCCACGATGTCGCCGGGCCGCAGCGCCTGGAAGTACAGCGCGGTCATCAGGGAGACGACCGACGAGGACGAGGCCTGGTGCCCGCCGATCTTGGTGCCGTCGGGATTCGGGCGGACGTGATTGGCGTGGTGGACCAGCAGGGCGCTCAGCCACAGCACCTTCTTCTGGATCGCGTCCAGCGTCGACGGCATGGAGGGCTACCTTACCGCATGTCGCGGCCGCGGGCGATGCGCCTCAGGCGAAGGGATCGTCCTGCGGATCCTCGTGCCAGACGTACTCCATGAAGCGGGCGGCCTGCCGGGCCATGTCCGCGCCGTGCAGCCGCGCCACCACCGAGAGCGTCATGTCGATGCCCGCGGAAACGCCGGACGACGTGACGAGGTCGCCGTCGTCCACCCAGCGCGCCTGCCGCTGCCAGCGCACGCGCGGGCCCTGCTGAACGACCCAGTCCCATGCGACCTTGTTCGACGTGGCGGGGCGGTTGTCCATCAGGCCGGTACGGGCGAGCAGGGCGGAGCCGGTGCAGACGGTGGTGGTGACGGTGGCGGCGCGGCTCGCCGCGGTCAGCGCGAGCAGGAGCGCGGTGTTGTTCACCGCTTTCCGGGTGCCGAAGCCGCCGGGCACGAGCAGGACATCGTAGGCGGGTGCGTCGGCGAAGGCGTGGTCGGCATGCGTGGTCGGCCCCTCGCCGCTCTTCACCGGCCCGGCCTTCTCGGCGATCGTGACGATCTCGAAGAGCCGGTGCCACGCGCCGTCGGGCCGCGGCAGGCGGACGCTCGCGAAGGCCTGCACCGGGCCGTAGACGTCCAGCACGGTGAAGCCCTCGAACAGCACGACCGCCACGCGGGTGACCGGGGCATCAGTCATGGCGCACCGATCGGATGATGGGTGGCCTGCCGGCCGGTGTCAAGGCAGCGCGCGGCGCGGCCGCGGGCGACCGGCGGGCGCCCGCGTCGTCCGCGCAGATTTGACAAGCCGCGGGGCGCCGGGACACCATGGCCGGCATGCGCGTGGTCGACCTGAGCTTCCCCATCGGGCCGCACTTCCGCTGGACGGTGGCGAGCGAGCGCCGTTCGACCCACGAGCAGGGCGCGAACTTCCAGTCCACCGTCCTCACCGTGAGCTGCCACGCCTACACGCACGTGGACGCGCCGGTGCACTTCCTGCCCGGCGACCGCGACATCGCCTCGATGCCGGTCGAGCAGTGGATGGGCGACGCGGCGGTGGTGGACCTGACCGACCTCGGCGAGAACGGTGAGGTCACCGCGGCCGCGCTGGAGAAGAAGGCCGGCCACGTGCGGGCCGGCGACATCGTGCTGCTGCGCACCGACTGGCCGCGCCGCTGCCCGGTGGCGAGCGAGCGCTTCTGGAAGGACGCCCCCTACACCGGCCGCAGCGCCTGCGACTGGCTGGTGGCGCGCGGGGTGAAGGCGGTGGGCTACGACTACCCGCCCGACTACTGCATCCGCACCTCCATCTTCTCGCCCGAGACCAGGATCGCGCGGGAGGAGTGCACCACCCACCACGTGTTCTTCCCCGCGGGCGTCACCGTCATCGAGTACCTGACGAACCTCGAGCAGATCGGCGTGCCGCGCTGCCGCTTCATCGCCCTGCCCCTGCGTGTGACCGGCGCGGACGGGTCGCCGGTGCGCGCGATCGCGCTGGTGGATTGAGCCGGTGGATCTGAGCCGAGCGACCGCCCGGCGCATCGCGGTGTGGGGCGCCATCGGCCTGCTGGGCGGCGGGGTCGCGGCCGACCTGCTGTGGCGGCAGAAGAGCGCCCAGGAGCAGGCCGCCCTGAGGACCGATCACACCCAGGAGATGCAGCGCCTGGCCGATGAGGTGAAAGACCTTACCGATCAGCTCGCGGCCGAGCGGCTCCGGCGCGAGGCGGTGGAGCGGGCCCTGAGCGAAGGCAGGAAGTAGTGCCGCGAGCCGGCCGCCTCGCGCTGGTTCTACTGGCCCTCCTCGCCGGATGCCCGCCCGGGGGGCCGACCGCGGCCGCGCGGGCCCAGGATCCGCCACGGCCTCGCAGCCTGCCCGCGGTCGTGGTGAAGGTGGTCAGCGGCGACTCCATCAACGTCTTCGTCAACGGCGAGGTCACGCCGGTGCGCTACATCGGGATCGCCGCGCCGACGCCGGGCGAGGGCGCCGACGGCGGCGAGCCCCAGGGCCGCGAGGCGCTCGCCTTCAACCGGGCACTGGTCTTCCAGAAGAACGTCCGGCTCGAATTCGACGTGCAGGAGCGCGACGCCGAGGGCCGCCTGCTGGCCTACGTGTGGGTCGGCGAGGTCCTGGCCAACGCCGAGATGGCCGGCCGCGGCTATGGCCAGGTGGTCGCCGCCGGGCCCAACATCCGCTATTACGAGCTGCTCCTGAAGCGTCAGGAGGAGGCGCGCGCCTCGCGGCTCGGCATCTGGAAGAACGCGGGCCCGCCACCGCCTCCGTCACGCCGGTAGAGGCCGCCGTGGACGCGCGGCTCATCCTGATCGTGGACAGAGACATCGCGGCGCGCCAGTCCCTCATCGACCTGCTGAGCCTCGAGGGCCACGAGGTCGACGGGGCCGAGGACGCCGAGGCCGCCCTGCTGCTGCTCGAGCAGCGCCGCTACGCGCTGGTCATCGCGGACGTGCGGATGGCGGGGCTGGACGGACCCGGGCTCGTCGCGGCGCTGCGCGCGCGCTTCCCCGACTCGCCGCCCCGCCTGGTGTTCCTGACCGGGCAGACCTTCGATCCCCAGTACGGCGGCTTCCTCGCCGACCTGCGCGCGCCCATGCTGATGAAGCCGCTGCGGCCCGGGCCCGCGCTCGAGCTGATCGCCCGGGTGCTCGCCGGATGAAGTCGCGGCTCATCCTGGTGGTCGAGGACGAGGCGAGCCTTCGCGAGATGATCGCCAACATCCTGCTGCTCGACGACCACGACGTCGACACCGCGCGCGACGGGGTCGAGGCGCTCTACCGCATCGAGCAGCGCACCTACGACCTGATCATCAGCGACCTGCAGATGCCGAACCTCGACGGCCGCGGGCTGCACGACGCGCTCCGCGCGCGCTACGGGCAGGCCCTGCCCCGGGTGATCTTCGTGACCGGCCACGCCGAGGCCGACGAGTACGTGCCGTTCCTGGCCGAGAGCGGCGATCCCGTCCTGACCAAGCCGTTCTCGGTGGACGATCTGCGCACCCTCGTGCAGTGGGTGCTCGAGACCTGAGGCTCAGATCTCGGGCGGGCCGGTGACCGCCGGGCCGTTCAGATCGGCTCCGAGCCGCTCGAGCCAGAAGGTCATCCCCATCGCCTGAAAGCCGGCGCGCGCCTCTGCCAGATGCTTGGCCGCGGCCGAGGCGTCGCCGGCGCGCGCGGCGAGGCGGCCCAGGCCGAGCTGGCAGCGCGCGGCGAGCGGCCGCATGCCGAGATCGCCCGCGAGGGCGAGCGCCTCCGTGTAGTGGCCGCGCGCCTCCTCGATGGCGGGCGGGCTCGCCTCGGCCGCGGCCAGCCCGAGCAGCCGGAGCGCGTAGACCTTGTTGCCCCGCTCCTGGTGCGCCTCCGCCAGCGCGAGCGCGCGGCGTCCCTCCGCCACCGCGGCCGCGGGCTCGCCCGCGATCAGCCGCACCTCGCCGACGTGCGCGGTGATCAGCGCGAGCCGGCCGAGCCGCTGCATGCCGACGGCCTGCCGCACCCCGCGCTCGGCGAGGCCGAGCGCCTCCACCGTGCGGCCGGTGAGCGCGTACACCACCGCGAGATCGCCCGCGAACGGCGGGTAGAACGCGGGCATGTCGCCGCACAGGGCGATCCCCCGCTCGAGCACCGGCTGCGCCTCGCGGATGCGGGCGCGGCGGAGCAGCGTGCCGCCGAGGCCGAGCAGCGCGTAGGTGAGGCTGTAGCTGTCGCGCCGCTCCTCGGCGAGCCGGACGCCCTCCTCGGCCGCGCGAATGGCCTCGTCGAACTGCCCCAGCTCCGAAAGGGTCCACGCCAGGTGCGCGCGGGTCAGGACCGACGCGATGCCGGGCAGCCCGAAGCGCTCCCCGCTCGCGTAGGGGGGCAACAGGGCCAGATTGCGCCGCAGCACCACCAGCGCCTGACGGTAGTCGCCGAGGGCGCGGCGCCCCGCGCCCACGTTGAGGTTGCCCACCACCTGCAGCCCCACGTCCTTCGTCGCCTCCGCGATGGCGAGCCCGCGCTCACCCACGCGCGCGGCTTCGTCCGAGTTGCCCATCTCCCAGTGCACGGTGCTCTCGAACGAGAGGACGCGGGCCAGCCGCGGCCGGTCGGCGAGCGCCTCGGCGTGCGAGGCGGCCTCGCGCAGCGTGGCCACGCTGCGGGCGTGCTGGCCCAGCGGCACGAGCGCGTTGTGCAGATCGCAGCGCAGGTCCACCGCGAGCCCCGGCTCCGCGGGGTCGGGCGGCCGGTGCGTCAGCGCAGCCAGCGCGCGCTCGAAGAACGAGACGCTCTCCCAGCTCGCCATGCGCGAGAGCGTGCGGGCCCCCGCCTCGCGACAGTAGGTCACCGCGCGGTCCCAGACCTCGCCGAGGAACGCATGATGGGCGAGGCGCTCGGTCTGCTCCACGAGCCGGCCCGCGTAGAATCGCTCGATCGCCTCCAGGATGCGCGCGTGGAGACCGCGGCGCCGCTCGTGCAGCAGGCTCTCGTAGGCCACGTCGTGCACCAGCGCGTGGCGGAAGCCGTACACCACATCCGGGAACAGCGCGCGCTGGTCGAGCAGGCCCGCGGCGTGCAGCTGATCGAGCCCGCGCCGCACCGCCTCGGCCGGCAAGTCGGCGATGGCCTCGAGCAGGCGCACCTCGACCTCGTCGCCGATCACCGACGCGGCCTGCAGCAGGCGCTTGTCCTCGTAGCCGAGCCGGTCGATGCGCGAGGCGATGGTGGCCCGCACGGTGGCCGGCACCTCGAGGCTGAGCGTCGGGCTGGTGAAGCGGTAGGCGCCTGGCTCGCCGGTGAGCGCGCCGGTCTCCACGAGGCTCGCCACGCACTCTTCCAGGAAGAGCGGGTTGCCGTTGGCCCGCTCGGCGACCAGGCGCTTGAGCGGCCTGAGCCCGGGCCCCGACCCGAGCAGCGCATCCAGCAGCGCGCCGGTGGCCGGCGCCTCGAGCGCTTCCACCCGGATGCGCGTGTAGCCGGGATGACCGGACCAGCGGTCGACGTATTCCGGCCGGTACGTCGAGGCCACGAGGGTGTACGGCGGCAGCGCGGCCACCAGCGCGTCCATGGCCGCGTGGGTCTCGGAGTCGACCCACTGCATGTCCTCCAGGATCATCACGAACGGCTGCACGCCGCCCTGCCGCTCCACCAGCCGATGCACCGATCGCATGACCAGGCGCCGGCGGACCGCCGGATCCAGGCCGGCCAAGGTGCGGTCCGGCACGCCGAGCACCCACAGGATCGCGGGGACCGCCTCCTCCAGCTCGGGATCCAGCGCGCGCAGCCGGGTCGTCACTTTCTCTCGAATCGTGGCCACGTCGTCGCCGCTCTCGATCTGGAAGTAACGGCGATGCAGCTCGACGCCGGGGCGATAGCCGGCGGCCCGCCCGTAGGAGACCGCCGGCGCCTCCACGACGAGGCAGCCGCGCTCCCGGCAGCGCCCGGCCAGCTCGAGGCAGAGACGCGACTTCCCGACGCCCACCTCGCCCACCAGGGAGACGACCTGGCCGCTGCCGGCCAGCATCGCGTCGATGGCCGAGTTGAGCCGGGCCAGATCCGTCTCGCGCCCGACCAGCGGCGAGCGCGGACGCAGCGCGGAGGCCGTGTCGAGCCGCGAGCGGATCGGCACCGCACCGCTGATCTCGTGCACCGCCACCGGCGCCTGCAGGCCGCGCACCGGCAGCGGGCCGAGTGGGCGCGTGGCCACGCGGCCGCGCACCAGCGCGGCGGTGTCCTCGGTGGCGAGGATCGAGCCGGGCTTGGCCATCTGCTCCATGCGGGCGGCGAGGTGCACGGTCTGGCCCACCGCGGTGTAGGTGAACGAGAGATCGCTGCCGATCGAGCGCACCACCACCTCGCCCGAGTTGACGCCGACCCGGATCGACAGCGGCCGGCCGAGCGAGCGCTGCGCCTGCTCGCCGTAGGCCGTCACCTCGGCCTGCATGCGCAGGGCCGCGTAGCAGGCGCGCACCGCGTGGTCCTCGTTGGCCAGCGGCGCGCCGAAGAGGGCCATGATCCCGTCGCCGACCACCTGGTTCACGGTGCCCTCGTAGCGATGCACCGCCTCCATCATCAGCTCGCGCATCCGGTCGAACGTGGGCCCGAGCTCCTCGGGATCGCGGTCGCCCAGCACGTCCATCACCCCGTGGATGTCGGCGAAGAGCACGGTCACCTGCTTGCGCTCGCCCTCGAGGGCGGCGCGGCTGTCCAGGATGCGCTGGGCCAGATGCGGCGGGGTGTAGGCATCGGGCGACGCGAAGCGGGCCGGTTCGGACCCGGCCAGCCGGCCGCCGCAGGCCGGACAGAATCGCGCGCCGGCGGGCGCCGCGTGCGCGCAGCGCGGGCACGTGCTCACGCCGGCGCCTTCGCGGCCGCCGCGGGGCTCTCGATGTGCTCGGGGCGGATGCCCACGCCCACCAGCCGGGCGGGCAGCCGGCGCACGAGCGGACAGCGGGCCAGCAGCCGCACGAGGAGGGGCAGACGGAGCGGGCCGCCGCCCAGCGCCCGGCTCACGAGCCGGCGCTGGACCACGACCTGCAGCCACTGGGTCGCCCGGGTCGGCCACTCGCGGCGGCGCTGCACGCGGCGGAGGTCCTCGTCGGCGACCGCGCGGTCCCGCAGCGGACGCCAGAGCCGGTTGGCCGCGGCCACCGCGTCCTGGACCGCCAGATTGATGCCGACGCCGCCCACCGGCGACATCGCGTGGGCCGCGTCGCCGATGCAGAGCAGCCCGGGCCGGTGCCATTGCCGCAGGCGATCGACCTTCACGGTGAGCAGCCGGACGTCGTCCCACCCGGCGAGCTCGCCGACCCGGTCGGCCGCGAACGGCAGCAGCGCCGACACCGCGGCGCGGAAGGCGTCGAGCCCGCGGCGCCGGATCTCACCCCCCGCGCCCTTCGGGATCACGTAGCCGCACTGCCAGTGCTCGCCCCGGTTGAGCAGCACGAAGATGCGGCCGACGTCGAAGCGCCCCATGGTGGCGTCGGGATCCGTGGAGCGGCGCGAGAGGCGAAACCAGAGCACGTCCATGGGCGCGCCCAGGTCGTCGACCTGCAGGCCCGCCTGCTCACGGAGCACCGAGGCGCGGCCGTCCGCAGCGACCACCAGATCGGCGCGCACGTCGAAGCCACCGGCCGGGCCGGTCGCCCGCACGCCCCGCACGCGCCCGTTCTCCTCGATGAGAGCGGTAGCCTCGGTCTCCATCAGCAGCTGGAACGTCGGATATCGTGAGGCCTGCCGGGCCAGGAAGTCCAGGAAGTCCCACTGCGGCATCAGGGCGATGAATCGGCACCGCGTCGGCAGGTGGGTGAAGTCCGCGACGGGTACGGTCCGGTCGCCGAACTGGGTGATCAGCCGCGGCACTTCCTGATGCGGCAGCGCGAGGAATTCCCGGAGCAGGTCCAGCTCGAGCATCAGCTCGAGGGTGGACGGGTGAATGGTGTCGCCACGGAAGTCGCGGAGGAAATCGGCGTGCTTCTCCATCACCAGGACGGACACCCCCGCGCGCGCCAGCAGCAGTCCGAGCATCATGCCCGCGGGTCCGCCGCCCGCTACGCAGCACGCTACCTCCCGCGCCCCCCTGGCCATGGCGTACCAATGCTACAATGCCAGCGCAGCGCCGGCCCGAACTCGAAGCAATTCGCGATGATTTGGGATAGGATCACGCAATGACCAGTCCGGGAAACTCGCCGGTGAAAGTCTATCGCGCGTCCGACGCACCGCCGGGGGCGCTCGCCGGCGAGTCGGTGGCGGTGCTCGGGTACGGACATCTCGGCCGCACCGCCGCGCTCAACCTGCGGGACTCGGGGGCCAAGGTCCGCATCGGCAACCGCGAGGACGAGTACGCGGGGCAGGCGCGCGCGGAAGGCTTCGAGGTGGTGCCGATCGGGACCGCGGCGGCCGACGACGTCGTGTACGTGCTGCTCCCCGACGAGGTGATTCCCGAGGTCTTCGGCGGCGACGTGGCCCCGCACCTGCGCGCGGGCAGCGCCGTCGCGTTCGGCTCCGGTTATAGCCTCGCCTTCGATCTGGTCCACGCGCCCGCGTCGGTGGACGTGCTCCTGGTGGCCCCGCGCATGGCGGGCAGCCAGGCGCGCACCCGCTACCTCGAGGGCCAGGGCTTCTGGGCCTGCGTGAACGTGGAAGCGGATCGCAGCGGCCGCGCCCAGCAGCGGATGCTCGGCCTCGCCGACGGCCTCGGCGTGCTGCGCGCGGGGGCGGTGCAGATGAGCGCCGCGATGGAGGCGACCCTCGACCTGTTCATCGAGCAGTCGGTGGGCTCGGTGCTCGGCATGGCGATCATGATGGCCTTCGAGGTCGCGCGCGACGCGGGGATTCCCTCCGAGGCCCTCGTGCTCGAGATGTACATGTCGGGCGAGATGGAGGCGGTGTTCCAGGCCTTCCGGGAGAAGGGCTTCTTCAAGGCCTCCGAGGACCACGGCCCCACCGCGGTGTTCGGCGGCATCACGCGCTCGCTCGAGATGGACCGCGAGGAGATGGCGGCGCGCTTCCGGCAGACCTTCGAGGACATCAAGACCGGCGGGTTCGCCCGGCGATTCCAGGACGAGGCGCGGAACGGCTACCCGATGCTCGAGTTCGCGCGCGCGATGATGCATGGCGGCTCGCCGATCGCCGACGCCGAGGATCGGATCCGCCGCTTCACGTCGCCCGACCCATCCGGGCCCACCCCTGGAGGTGCCGCATGACCTTCGCCCTGCGCATCCTCGCGGTGATCGTGTTCGTGCTCGCCACCGTCGGCGTCGCCCCGGTGCCGATGACACCGCTCGGGTTGGCCCTCTGGTGCGCCTCGACGCTGCCGCCGGGGGTCGTCCCGCCGCGCGCCTAGCCTCAGGGCTGTAGTCGCGTCGCCCGCCACGCTCCGCCGCTGAAGCCGATCTCCGAGGGTCGGAGCGCGCGCGTCCACACCGCGCGGTCGTGGGCGCGCCCCGGTTGTCCGGCCCACAATTCCACCCGCTCCGCCCACACCCGGTAGCCGCCCCACCGCGCCGGCCGGGGCACGCCGTCGCCATGGGCGCGGCGCGCCGCCTCGATGCGGGCCAGGAGCTCGGCGCGCGAGGCGAGCGGCCGGCTCTGCTCGCTCGCCACCGCGGCGAGGCGAGCGTCGAGCGGGCGGGTGCTCCAGTAGCGGTCGGAGTCGGCCTCCGGCGCGTGGGTCACCGGCCCCTCGACCCGGATCTGCCGCTCCAGCACGTCCCAGTGGAAGACCGCCGCCGCCCGCGGGGTCTTCTCGAGGGCGCGGCCCTTGGCGCTGTCGCGGTCGGTGTAGAAGACCAGCCAGCCCTCGGCCACGTCGAGGCCGCGGCAGATGACCATGCGGACGCCGGGCCGACCCTCGTCGTCGACGGTGGCCAGCGCCATGGCCGTCGCGCTCTTCATGACCCCTCTCGCCTCGTCGAGCCAGCGCGCGGCGAGCGGCAACGGATCGGCGGGCAGCGCGTCCGGCAGGGGCTCGCCCATGGCGGCCCAGTCTACGGCACGCCGGCCGGATGGTACAATTCGCTCGACCGAGCCGGCGCATGCGACCCACGTCAGCCCAGCTCTTGTTTCGATACGGCTTCGCCATCGTGTGCGCCGCCGCCGGGATCCTCGCCCGGGTGTCGCTCGATTCCCTGTGGGGCCTGCAGTACCCGTACCTGGTGTTCCACCTCACCGTGCTGCTGGCCGCGTGGGTGGCCGGGCTCGGGCCGGGCCTGCTCACCACCGGGATCTGCGCGGTGATGGCCGGGTACCTCTGGACGCCGCCCGTCCATTCGCTGACGATCGACAGCGCGGCCGACCGTCTGGCCCTGCTCACCTTCGTCGGCTTCGGGGCCGCGATCAGCGTGCTGAGCGAATTGTTCCATCATCGCGAGCGCGCCGCCCGCGCGGTGGTGGAGAGCATCGAGGACGGCTTCATGGTGCTGGACCGGCGCTGGCGCTATCGCTACCTGAACGGCCGAGTCGCGCGCCTCGCGCGCCGGCGCCCGAAAGATCTCCTCGGGCGGTCGATCTGGGAGGTCTTCCCGGAGCTGGCGGGCACCACCTTCGAGACCGAGGCCCGCCGGGCCATCCAGGAGGACTCGCAGCGGCGGTTTCAGTTCTTCCATCCGGCACTGGGCGGCTGGGCCGAGATCCAGATGTACGCCTCCGCGGAAGGCCTGGCCGTCTACTTCCGGGACATCGCGCCCCAGAAGGCAGCCGAGATCACCTCGTCCCGGCTCGCCGCGATCGTGGCCTCCTCCGACGACGCCATCGTCAGCAAGGACCTGAACGGCAACATCATCACCTGGAACCCCGCGGCCGAGCGCATGTTCGGCTACACCGCGGAAGAGGCGGTCGGACAGAACATCACCCTGATCATCCCGCCGGAGCGTCG
>Ga0209998_10000298_pt1 | contig 15063 bp, 13 predicted proteins | sample EndophyteCoNSPM_FD_187576 | JGI IMG/M metagenome (GOLD analysis project Ga0209998, IMG submission 187576) | Arabidopsis thaliana rhizosphere microbial communities from the Joint Genome Institute, USA, that affect carbon cycling - Endophyte Co-N... | ecosystem: Host-associated > Plants > Roots >... | reverse complement strand
CGCGTCACCCGGCTCGACCGCATGCATCGGCGAGCCGTGCGAGATGAAGAATGTCGGCAGGGCGCTCATCGGCTGAAAAAATGGCTCCGAGCCACTCCTCAGGAATGGCTCGAAGCCATTGTTCGACGTGGCTCCGAGCCGCTTCCGCTACTTGACCAGGCCTTCGATCTTCAGGGTCGCCTGAACGGCGGGTCGCTTTGCGATCCTCGCCTGGAACTCGGTAAGTGCCGGCCAGGGTTTGAGGTCGACCTTGTGATAACCGGTCCAGTTCAGGATCACGAACAGATACGCATCGGCGATCGTGAACGTCTGGCCCGTCAGATAGGGCTGCTTGGCCAGCGTCTGCGAGATGTAGCCGAACCGGTTGCCGAGCGCCGCGATCGTGCGCTCACGCACTGCTGGCTCGACCTGCGGATTCCAGAGCGGGCCGAACCCCTTGTGCACTTCGGTCGCTATGAACGCGAGCCATTCCATCAGCTTGTACCGCTCGAGCGAGCCGGTCGGCGGTGCGAGGGCGCCCGGCTTGCGATCGGCGAGGTACTGCAGCAGCACGTTGGCTTCGGTGAGACGCGTGCCGTCGTCGAGCTCGAGCATCGGCACATAGCCCTTGGGGTTGATGGCCCGGAAATCGGAGCCATCCGGCAAGGTGTGCGCGGGCAGGTCGACCTTGATCGGTTGGTACTTGAGATCGAGTTCCTGCAGGACGATGTGCGGGGCCTGCGAGCAGGCGCCGGGTGTGTAGTAGAGCTTCATGGCTGGCCTCCTTGTGCGCTCGGGGATCGAACGGGTGCGTAGCTTGCTTCACCCAACACCCGGCATAAAGTCGGTGAACAGATAAAGACTATTGCGATTGGTGCAATAATGATGACTTGGATCGCTTCCAGGCCATAAGCGCATTCGCAAAGGTCGTCGAGCTGGGCAGTTTTGCCCGCGCCGCCGAACGCCTTTCTGTTTCGACCTCCGCGGTGTCACGGCAGGTTGCGGAGCTCGAGGCGCATCTCGACGCGCGGCTCCTGAACCGGACGACGCGCCGGCTCTCACTTACCGAAGCGGGGCAGGCGTTCTACGAGCGCAGTGTGCAATTGCTGGCGGAGCTCGACGAGGCGGAGAGCGTAGTTCGTACCGCAACTGTCGTGCCGAAGGGCCGACTGCGGTTGACCTGCGGGATCACGTTTGGCGTGCGGTACCTGGCGCCCGCCATCGCCGAGTTCGGGATGCGCCATCCGCAGCTTTCGTTCGATCTGGACCTGTCGGATCGCACCACCGACCTCGTCGAGGAGGGGTTCGACCTTGCGGTTCGCATCGGAACGGGCGGGCCGCCCGGGCTGGTTGCGCGGCGCCTCGGTCATACGCGATTGATCTGCTGCGCCTCGCCTGCGTACCTGGCGGCGCACGGCGAACCGCGACATCCCGAGGATCTGCTGCGGCATCAGTGCCTCGAGTACTCATATCTGCCAGCGTTGAGCGCCTGGACTTTTGAGGACCGCGAGGGACGTCGCCACCCCGTCCGCATCTCGAGCCGGGTCCGCGCAAACAACGGCCGCATGCTCACTGCACTCGCAGTCGCAGGACTCGGCGTAGTGCTCGAGCCCGATTTCATCGTGGCGCCCGAGATCCGGGCCGGGCGCCTGAGGCCATTGCTGCCGCAGTTCGCGCCGCCACGCACGCCGATCGCCGCGGTCTATCCGAGTCGGCGCCATCTGTCGCCCAAGGTGCGGGCGTTCGTGGATTTCCTCGCGGACCGATTTTCCTCAGAGCCAACCTGGACTCTTTAAGAGGCGCTGGGCTGGCATGGCCGGCCGGCAGTCGCATTGCAAAGCAGCGCGGGCGGGCGTCTACTGCGGCCCTGTCCGCTTGACCCATCCAGTTCGATCCAGCGCGGGGGAAAAATGCAACCGAATGCGCTCGTACTCGGCTCGATTGCGCTCGCCTGGTGTGCGACGGCGTCGGCTGGGGAAGTGTTGCACGTGGTCGAACACGCCGACACGGACGCCGTGACGGACACCGGCGCAAAGGAAGACTCGGCCGGGGACATACTGACGTTTGCGAATCCGATCTTCGATCAGGCCAACGCAAAGAAGATCGGCACGAACCAGGGATATTGCGTGCGCACCGTCGCCGGCAAGTCCTGGGAATGCTGGTGGACGATTTTTCTCGCGGGCGGACAGATCACCGTGCAGGGACCGTTCCACGACAAGGGAGATTCCGTGCTGGCGATCACCGGCGGTACCGGCAAGTACTCAAGTGCCCGAGGGCAGATGAAACTGCACTCGCGCAACGAGAAGGGCAGCGAGTACGACTTCGCTTACGAGCTCGAGTGACCGGACGGGCGCCTCGCTCGCCCGCCCGCTGTTCCGCGTTTTCCTGCCGATTGCGATATTCGCGGTCGCCCTCTGGCTGCTGCACGACGTTCTTGCGGAGTTTCACCCGCGCGCGGTCGCGGCCGCGCTGGGTGCGCTTCGGCCACGGCAGTGGACGCTCGCCCTCGCGGCCACGGCGCTCGGCTACCTGATACTGACGCTGTACGACGCGCTGGCGCTGCGAGCGCTGTGCCGCTCGCTCGGGCTGTGGCGCACGATGGCCACGTCGTTCATGGCCTTCTCGATCGGCAATAACCTCGGCGTCGCTGCGCTGAGCGGCGGGTCGGTGCGCTACCGGCTCTACTCGGCGAATGGCCTTCCCGCATCCGAGATCGGCTGGATCATTGCTTTCTGCACACTGACCTTTGCGCTCGGCGTGATGACGCTCTCGGGTCTGTCGCTGCTGTTCGAGGCCGGAAGCGCGGCCACTGTCCTGCACATCCAGCGGTCACTGGGGACCGGTGTCGGCGTCGCACTGCTCGCCATCGTCGCTGCGTACCTGGCGTTGGCAGCGGTAAGGCGCAAACCGCTCGAGGTCGGCTCGCTGACGCTCACGTTGCCGCGCCTCGGGACGGCCGCGATGCAGGTGATGGTCGGCTGCGCCGATCTTGCCGTCGCCGCCGGTGTGCTCTACGTGCTGCTGCCCGCGGGGCACGGCGTCACCTTCGCGTCGTTCGCCGGTCTGTACGTGCTCGCGCTCGCGGCCGGAACGGTCAGCAATGTTCCCGGCGGGCTGGGCGTATTTGAATCCGCGATCATCGCCTGTCTGCCGCAGGTCGCGGCACCTGCGCTGCTCGGCGCGATCGTGGCCTATCGCGTCGTCTATTACCTCGTGCCGTTCGCCGTGGCATTGACGGGGCTGGTGCTGAACGAGGCCCACAGTCATCGAGAAGGCCTCGGGCGCGTCGGGTCGATGGCGCGCAACTGGATCGCGTATCTCGTGCCGCAGACACTCGCGGCGGCGAGCTTCCTGGCCGGGATGGTGCTGCTGTTCTCCGGGGTACTGCCGGCCGATCCATCGCGTGTCGCAGTACTCGCGGAACTGCTGCCACAACCGCTCCTCGAGGCCTCGCACCTGGCGGGCAGTGCCGCCGGCGTCATGCTGCTGCTCGTCGCGCAGGGACTGCATCGACGACTCGACGGCGCCTGGCACGTCGCGATGTGGCTTCTCGGTGCAGGGGTCGTCGCGTCGATGCTGAAGGGGGTCGACTACGAGGAAAGCATCCTGCTGACGCTGATGATCGCCGCGCTCTGGGTGGGGCGCGACCGATTCACCCGTCCGGCGTCACTGCTCCGGGAGCGATTCTCGCCGGCCTGGACCGTCGCGGTTGCGGTTGCGATCGGTGCCTCTATCTGGGTGGGTCTCTTCGTGCATCGGAACGTGCCGTATCGCGACGAGCTGTGGTGGCAGTTTGCGCGCGACGCCGATGCGCCGCGAATGCTGCGGGCGAGTCTTCTCGTCGTGCTGCTCGCCGGGGGCGCGGGGCTCTGGCGGTTGCTTCGGCCCGCGCGGCCAGCTCCCACCAACGCTACGCCCGACGACCTGGCACTCGCGGCGTCGATCGCGAGCCGATCGCGCCAGGCGCAGGCCAGCCTCGTGCTGCTCGGCGACAAGCGATTGCTCTTCGACGAACCGCGCACCGCGTTCGTGATGTACCAGGCGTCCGGCCGCAGCTGGATCGCGATGGGTGATCCCGTTGGCCCGCGCGCGCAGCAGCAGGACCTCGTGTGGCGGTTCAAGGAGTTGTGCGATCACTACGATGCTTGGCCGGTGTTCTACCAGGTCGGTGAGTCGGCGCTGCCGCTGTACGTCGAAGCGGGCTTATCGTTGTCAAAGCTCGGCGAGGAGGCGCGAGTCGCGCTGGCCACCTTTTCGCTCGACGGCAGCCACCGAGCGGCGCTCCGTCAGTCGCATCGCAAGGCCGCGCGTGACGGCGCTGCGTTTGAAATCGTGCCGGCGGAACGGGTGGCATCGCTGCTCGACGATCTCGAACGGGTATCGCTGGAATGGCTGGCATCGAAGTCGATCGCGGAGAAAGGCTTCTCGCTCGGCTTCTTCGACCGCGCGTACCTCGAGCGCGGCGCCTGTGCAGTCGTCCGTCGCGGCGAGTCCATCGTCGCATTTGCGAACCTCTGGACCAGCGCGGAACTCGAGGAATGTTCGATCGATCTGATGCGTCACACACGTGATGCGCCCAAGGGGATCATGGATTTCCTGTTTGTCGAGCTGATGCTCTGGGCACGCGCGGAGGGCTACCGGTACTTCAACCTGGGGATGGCGCCGCTGTCGGGTTTCGAGCAGCGGCGTCTCGCGCCGCTCTGGAACCGGACCGGGGCGTTCATCTACCGCCATGGCGAGCACTTCTACAACTTCGATGGTCTGCGCAGGTACAAGGAGAAATTCCTCCCCGAATGGCAGTCGCGCTACCTCGCGGCGCCGGGTGGTGTCGCGCTGCCCAGGATCCTGCTCGACGTGTCGCGCCTCGTCTCGGGCGGCGTGTTGCGTCTCGTGACCAGGCCCGGCGGTGTCGTCCGGTGAGGCTGTTGCTGACCGAAGACGACGCGATGATCGGCGAAGCTGTGCAGCGCGGGCTCCGTCAGCTCGGATTCGCGTTGGACTGGGTACGCGACGGCGCTGCGGCTGAGCAGGCTCTAGCGCTCGAGCCGTATGATTTGCTGCTGCTCGACCTCGGACTGCCGCGCAAGTCCGGGCTCGAGCTGCTCCGCGACCTGCGCCGGCGCGGCTCGGGGATTCCGGTCGTGATCCTGACCGCCCGCGATGCGATGACGGATCGTGTTGCGGGTCTCGATGCCGGTGCGGACGACTACGTGGTGAAGCCCTTCGAGCTCCCGGAGCTCGCCGCGCGTATCCGCGCCGTGCTGCGGCGGCGGGAGGGCCGCTCGAACCCGCGGCTCGAGCATCGTGGCGTCACGCTCGATCCGGCCAGCCGGGAGGTGACTCAGAACGGACATCCGGTGCCGCTTTCGGCGCGGGAGTTCGCCGTGCTGCTCGCGCTGATGGAGCATCCGGGTCGTGTTCTGTCGCGCGCGCAGATCGAGGAACGTCTGTACGGCTGGGGCGAGGAAATCGAAAGCAACGTCGTCGAGGTCTACATCCACGCCCTCCGCCGCAAGCTCGGTACCCCGTTGATCCGCACGATCCGCGGTGTCGGATACCGGCTGGAGCCGGCGTCGTGAAATCGCTGCGCGGTACGCTCCTGGCATGGCTCCTGGGAGCCGTGCTGCTGGTCGGCCTGGCGGGCGGTTACGTGATCTATCGCAACGCACTCAGAGAGGCCAACGCCTTTTTCGACTACCACCTGCGGGAGACCGCGCTGCTGCTGCGTGATCAGGCCTACGGTTTCTCGGCGTCGCCGGGGCTCCCGGAGGAAATCCCGCAGTACGACTTCGTCGTGCAGGTGTGGACGCTCGACGGCGAGCGCGTTTACGTGTCGCGCCCGCAGGCGCAACTGCCACGGACGGCCACGCTCGGATTTTCGACCGACGAGACGCCGCAAGAGCGCTGGCGGACGTTCAGTGTCCTCGCGCGCGGCCACGTTATCCAGGTCGGTCAGACCCTCGGAGTCCGCGAGGCCCGCGCCGCGCGGCTGGCGTTGCGCACGCTGGCACCGTTCGGCGTCCTGATGCCCGTGCTCGCTTTGCTGATCTGGTGGATCGTCGGACGCTCGCTCGAGCCGCTGAAGACCGTGACCCGGCTGGTCGAGGCGCGGCGTCCCGACACGCTCGAGCCGCTGCCGGTGGCGGGGTTGCCTGTCGAAGTACAGCCGCTGGTCGTCGCGCTCAACGAGCTCCTCGCGCGTCTGCGCACCGCGCTCGAACACGAGCGCGCGTTCATCGCCGATGCGGCGCACGAGCTGCGCTCGCCGCTCACCGCGCTCGATCTGCAGATGCAGACACTCGCGTCGGCCGCCGACGAGTCAAGCCGCACTCGGGCGCTCGAGCAGCTTCGCTCCGGGGTGCTGCGCGCCAACCGGCTGGTCGAGCAGATGCTGTCGCTCGCCCGGCAACAGCGCGGCCCGGCCGCGGCCCTCGAGCGGGTGTCGCTCGTTGAGCTGGCGCTCGAAGTGATTGAAGAATCACTGCCACTCGCGGATCGCAGGCACATCGACCTCGGTCTCGCGCATGCGGAGCCGGTCGCCCTCCAGGGCGACCCCGACGCGTTGCGGGTGCTGCTGCGGAACCTCCTCGATAATGCGTTGCGCTATACGCCGGACGGCGGGCAAGTCGACGTGCTGGTCCGTCGCGAGCAGGCCGCGACCGGGTCGGGAGCGGTACTCGAAGTCGTCGACACCGGACCCGGCATTCCCGAGCCCGAGCGAACCCGCGTGTTCGACCGTTTTTATCGCGTACCGGGGACGGGCTCCTCGGGTAGCGGAATCGGCCTTGCGCTCGTGCGGACCATCGCGGAGCGCCACGGAGGCCGCGTCGAGCTTGGGCGCGGCCGCGATGGCCGCGGGCTCTCGGTTCGCGTCACCCTCCTGACCGCAGCTTCTTAAGCTGCGGTTAAGGATGTGGGCTCACGATCCGTCCTCGTAAGTGCACCGTCCAGGACGGGCGCGAGCATCTCGAGGAGGATCGAACAATGAGCGTCAGCAATCTCATCCGGAATCCGATAGCCACCGCGCTGCTCGGCGCGGCGGCCGTCGGCGTTCCGGCCGGGGCCCTGTACCTTTACGGCAGCGCACCCCACGCCGCGGAGGTAGCTACTGCCCCGGCCGCAGCGCTTCCGGCTCCCGCCACTGCGGCAACCAACGCGGTGCGAGCCGGGTTGCCGGATTTCCGTGGCCTGGTCGAGCAGTACGGACCGAGCGTCGTCAACGTCAGCGTCCGCGCCAACGTGAAGACTGCGGCCCGGATGCCGCAAGTTCCGCAGATGCCGGGCTTCGGCCCCGATGACCCGTTCTCGCAGTTCTTCCGCGGCATGCCAATGCCACAGGAGCCCGTGCCGATGCGCGGCGAGGGTTCCGGTTTCATCGTGAGCCACGACGGGCTGATCCTTACGAACGCGCACGTCGTTGCGGACGCGCAGAAGGTCACCGTGAGACTGCGCGATCGACGTGAGTTCGAGGCGAAGGTGCTCGGGTCCGACGCGAAGAGCGACATCGCGGTACTGAAGATCGAGGCGACGAACCTGCCGGCGGTGCGGCTGGGCGATCCCCAGAAGCTGCAGGTCGGCGAGTGGGTCGTCGCGATCGGCGCTCCGTTCGGCTTCGACAACTCGGTGACCGCAGGCATCGTGAGTGCAAAGGGCCGCAGCTTGCCAGACGACGGCTACGTGCCGTTCATCCAGACCGACGTAGCGGTCAACCCCGGCAACTCGGGCGGACCGCTGTTCAACCTCGATGGCGAGGTCGTGGGTATCAACTCGCAGATCTACAGTCGCACGGGCGGCTATCAGGGCGTTTCATTCGCGATCCCGATCGACATGGCGATGGACGTGAGCGGGCAGCTGCAGGCCAAAGGTCACGTGACTCGCGGCCGTCTCGGCGTCGGCATCCAGGACATGGACCAGGCGCTCGCCCAGTCATTTGGCCTGGAAGCCCCCCGCGGCGCCCTGGTGACCTCCGTCGAGGACGGTGGACCGGCGGATCGTGTCGGGATCAAGGCCGGCGACGTGATCGTGTCCTTCAATGGTCACCCGGTCGACGCAGCCGGCGCGTTGCCGGCACTCGTTGGAACGTCAGCACCGGGCAAGACTGTGCCCGTCGAGATCTGGCGCGGCAATTCGACCCGGAAGCTCGACGTGCGGCTCGATGAAATGCAGGAAGCAGCGAGCGTCGCCGCCAACGCCGGCGAGACTGAGTCGGGACGCCTTGGCCTGATGGTGCGGCCGCTTTCCGCGGACGAGAAGCGCGAGATCGACGTCGACAACGGCCTCGTCGTGGAGGGCGCGGACGGCGCCGCCGCAGAAGCCGGAATCCGCCCCGGCGATGTCGTGCTGTCCGCTAACGGCAAGTCCGTTCGCAGCGCCGATGAGCTGAAGTCCGTCGTTTCTGGCGCGAAGGATCACGTCGCGCTGCTCGTTCAACGCGGCGAAACCCGGTTGTTCGTGCCGGTCGAGCTCGGTTGATAGCCAACGTTGGAGCATGGGTCAACAGGCGGAGTCCTGGCTGATAGCCAACATTGGAGCTGTGGGTCAACGGGCGGAGTCCTGTTGCCCCACAGCTGCTTAAATTCATAGTTGATTCAGTAACTTGCACCGTCCGCCGCGCCTCGGAATACACGCCCGGGCGCGGCGGGGAGGTTTCAGGCACAATCCGCGCCAAGTTTGCCGCCGCGCAGTCCGGTCTGCGCCCGAGGTTCTTCGGCGTCCTTAAGCTTAAGGACCCTCGCGGCCCCTCCTGCAGACCTCTCGAAGTCTGCATCCCGCGCCTTCGATCCTAGTCATTGAATCAATGACGCTTCGTCCGGTTCCCGCTCGCGCGGGAGAAGCGCTGTGGAAATTTCTTTTATGTCCTTTGACCAACTCGGCCTGTCAGCCGAACTTCTGCGCGCCGTTTCCGACCAGGGTTACGACACACCCACGCCGATCCAGCTCGGCGCGATCCCGCCCGTGCTTGCCGGCCGCGACTTGCTTGCCGCGGCCCAGACCGGCACCGGCAAGACCGCCGGTTTCGCGTTGCCGCTGCTGCAGCGCCTGGATGCGGAGAACCCGCATCCGCGTGGCCCGCGCGCGCCCCGCGCACTGGTGCTCGTTCCCACGCGCGAACTCGCGGCCCAGGTCGGCGAGTCCTTCAACGACTACGGCCGGCATGTACACCAGCGCACGATCCTGATCTTCGGTGGCGTCAGCCCGCGCCCGCAGGTCGATGCGCTCCGCCAGGGGGTGGACATCGTCGTCGCCACACCGGGCCGGCTCCTCGATCACTTCGCCGAGCGCGCCATCGACCTCTCGCAGGTGCGCCATCTCGTGCTCGACGAGGCGGACCGAATGCTCGACATGGGCTTCATCCGCGACATCCGCCGTGTGCTCGCCGTGCTGCCGAAAAAGCGTCAGAACCTGCTCTTCTCGGCGACGTTCTCCGACGAGATCCGGACGCTCGCCACCGGGTTGCTGCATGTCCCGGTCACGATCGAAGTCGCCGCGCGGAACGCGCCGGCGGAGCTCGTCGAACATCGAGTGCACCTCGTGGAGCAGGGAGAGAAGCGCGCGGTACTGAGCCACCTGCTGCGCGAAGTCGCCTCCGAGCAGACGCTGGTATTCACCCGCACCAAGCACGGCGCCAACCGGCTGGCCGACCAGCTCGCGCGCGACGGCATCGAGTGTGCCGCGATCCACGGCAACAAGTCGCAGAGCGCCCGCACCCGCGCGCTGGCCGACTTCAAGGAGCTCAAGGTCCAGGTGCTGGTGGCCACCGACATCGCCGCACGCGGGCTCGACATCGTCGAGCTGCCGCAGGTCGTCAACTACGAGCTGCCGCACGTGCCAGAGGATTACGTCCACCGCATCGGCAGGACGGGTCGCGCAGGTTGCGCGGGGCAGGCGCTGTCGCTGGTGTCGAGCGACGAGCGCGATCGACTGCGCGCGATCGAAGGCGTGCTCGGCCGCAGGATCGATGTCCTGCCGCTCGACCGCTCGGGAATCAAGTTCCAGCCGGAGCGCGCCCCGCCTCCTCCGCCGCGGCAGTCGATGCCGGCCGCACGCGCCGACCGCGCTCCGCATCGCACGTTCGGCGCACAGCGTCGGCAAAGCGCGGGGGCCGGACGAGGGCGGCGCTGGTGAACGATGCCAGGACACGCGGCACGGTGTGCATTGGTCGCTACGGGCGCTTGTAGACTTTCCTGCCCTTAATCACGGAGCCGACGTGTCGAGCAGTGAAACGTCGGCGAGCGGGGTCGCCCGGCACGGCGATGATTTGGGCATAGGCGCCGGATGCTCGCGCGTCGCCGCCCGATGTTGGATCATGCGCCGTCTCTCCTGGCTCCCATCGCTGCAATGAACGACGCGAAGCAGGCCCCAGCGATCGAAGGCTGGTTCACGATGGACGCGGCGCAGCCGCACCTGCTTGGGTCGCGTTGCACGATCTGTGGCACCTACTTCTTTCCGCGCCAATCGAGTTTCTGTCGCAATCCGGATTGCGCGAGCACGACGTTCGAGGACGTCGAGCTCTCGCGAACGGGCCGTATCTGGTCGTACACCAACGCGTGCTACGAGCCGCCGGAGCCCTTCGTCGCGCCGAAACCGTTCGCGCCTTTCGCGATCGCCGCCGTCGAGCTCGACCGCGAGAAGATGATCGTGCTCGGCCAGGTCGTCGCGGGCATCGGCGTGGAAGCGCTCGAGGTCGGGATGCCGATGGAGCTCGTGCTCGAGACCCTCTACCGCGAGGGCGACACCGAGAAATTGATCTGGAAGTGGAAGCCGGTGGAGAGCTCTCGATGAGCGGCGAGGTCGTAGTCCTGGGCGTGGGTATGCACCCATGGGGCAAGTGGGGTCGCAACTTCGTCGAGTACGGTGTGCACGCGGCGCGCGCTGCGCTCGAGGATGCGGGCGTCGGCTGGCGCGACGTGCAGTTCGTGTCCGGCGCGGCGACGATGCGCTGCGGCTATCCGGGTTACGTCGCGGGTGCGACCTTCGCGCAGGCGCTCGGCTGGCAGGGTGCGGAGGTCAATACCTCGTACGCGGCCTGCGCATCGGGCTCGCAGGCGCTCGCTGCAGCGCGCGCGAAGATTCTCTCGGGCCAGTGCGAAGTCGCGCTGGTGGTGGGCGCCGACACGACACCCAAGGGGTTTCTTGCGCCGGCCAAGGGCTATCGGCCCGAGGACCCCGACTGGGTCCGCTTTCACATCGGGATCACCAACCCCACCTATTTCGCGCTCTACGCGCGCCGCCGGATGGACCTGTACGGCGCAACGGAGCAGGACTTCGCGGCGGTCAAGGTCAAGAACGCCGCACACGGCGCCGAGAATCCAAATGCGCGGTATCGAAAGCGGTACACCGCCGATGAAGTGTTCGCCTCGGCGATGGTCGCCGATCCCTTGCGCCTCCTGCACGTCTGCGCAACATCCGACGGCGGCGCCGCGGTCGTGATCTCGAGCACGGAGTACGCGCGCCGGCGTACGCGCACCCCCGTGCGCATCGCGGCGATCTCGACCGTGACGCCGCGCTTCGCGAGCGGCGAGGTCGAGATGCCGGACATCGCCACGGACTCCGCGGCCGCGACACAGGCGCACTCGTTTCGCGCCTCGATCGCGGCCAAGGCTTACGAGGAAGCCGGGCTCGGACCTGAGGACGTCTCGGTGGCCGAGGTCTACGACCTCGCCTCGCCGATGGAGCTCGACTGGTGCGAGTACCTGGGCTTGAGCAAGCCGGGCGAGGCCGAGCAGCTCCTGCGCAGCGGCGCAACGCGGATCGGCGGGCGGATCCCCGTGAATCCGAGCGGCGGTCTCGCGTGCTTCGGCGAGGCGGTGCCCGCCCAGGCGCTCGCGCAGGTGTGCGAGCTTACCTGGCAGCTGCGAGGTCAGGCGGGTACACGCCAGGTGGAGGGCGCACGTGTCGGGATCACCGCGAATCAGGGGCTGTTCGGGCACGGATCATCGGTGATCCTCCGCAACTGAGCGGCACGGGAGGCTACAGGTTGCCGATCCGCGCGACGATGGCCTCGTGCACGCGCGAGCCGCCGTCGCCGTTGGTGAAGACCACGAGACCCGAGCCCTTCGCGGGGTTGATCTGGCCCAGCGTCCGAAAGCCCGAGCTGTTGGCGCCCGTGTGCCAGGCGATGTCGCCTTCGGCGGTCACATCAAGCTTGAACCCGAGCGCGCGGTAGGTGGCGACGGCACGCGCGAGGCCGGGCCGCACGAGCGCGTCCCCGTCGTCGAGGCGCAGCTCGCGTGCGAGCAGGCGCTCGATGCTCTCGGGCGTGAACGCACGCTCGCGGAGCAGGCCCGGTCGCACCAGCGATAGCATCAGGCGCGCGTACTCAATCGGTGTCGTATAGAGCGAGTACGCACCGTTTCCTTTCCGGTAGCGCGTCCGCTCCTTGAAGCTGCCGTCTTCGCGGTGGCCGCTCGCCAGGTCCGCCTCGAGCGTCTCGGACCACACGAAGCTCGTGCGCGCGAGACCGAGCGGCGCGAAGAGCCGCTCCTGCGCCAGGCGCTCGAGCGGCTGCCCGCTGATCGCTTCCAGCGCTCGCTGCAGGAACAGGATCCCCTCGCCCGAGTACGTGTACTCCGAGCCCGGTGGGAACATGAGCGCGAGCGGGCCGCCCATCTCGTCGTAGCCCGGGCGCCAGTTCTCGAGGCCGGTGCGGTGCGTGAGTGCCATACGCGCGGTGATGCGCCGGTGCGCCGGCTGGTCGGGCAAGTAGTCGCGGCCGAGGTACTCGACGAGCGGGCGGTCGAGATCAAGCCGGCCCTCCTGCACGAGCTGCACGGCGAGGAGCGCCACGATCGGCTTCGACATCGAGCAGGCCTCGAACACGGTCTCGGCCGTCACCACCCGCCCGCTGCGCACATCGGCGACGCCGAAGCCCTGCGCCCAGCGCAGCTCACCCTGCTGGACGACAGCGATCGAGACGCCGGGCACGTGGTGCTGGCGCATGAGCGCGGGCACTTCCTCGCGCAGCCAGTCGAGGTGCGCTGCGAGCTGCGAGGTGGGGATCGGCGCAGGTGGGCGGATCCGCCGAGTCGCCTCGGCCGCCGCGAGGCGCAATTCCGCGGACGGATCGTGCAGGAAGGGCGCGATGGCCGGCACGCCTTGAGCTGCGGCGGGCCCGATCCTTCCCAGAGTCACGAGCGCCGCACGGCGGATCTCCGCGTCCTCGTGTGTGAGCACCGCCTCGAGCGCCGGCTGCGCGGGCGCCGCATCCGCCTCGAGGCGCGACAGCGCGGCGAGGCTCGCGCTGACCAGCCGTGAGTCGGCGTCCGCGAGCTGCTGTGTCAAGGCGGGTAGAAAGGCCCGGATATCCGCGGGTGTGTGGCTGAGCGCGACGGTGGCGCCCCAGCGCTGCTGCGGTGAGCCGCCCACGAGCAGCTGGGCGAGGGTGGGCCAGGCCGCCGCGCCCCGGAGCGCGAGCGCGGTGGCGGCCTTGCCTGCCACGGCGAGGTCCGGGTCATCGAGCACGCGCGCGAGCAGCGGCAGCAACTCGGGTCGTGCATCCTGCGTCGCGATGAGCCGATCGAGCGCCGATTCCCGTTCCGTCGCGTGGGGCGAGGTGAATGCCGCGCTCACGTCCGACGAGCCCGTCTGGCTGCCCGCGCGCGGCGCGAGGGCGAGCGCGAGCGCAGCGAGGCACGACGGCCAGGCGCGGTGCATCACGGCAACCGGCGCCCCCGCAGCGACACGCGGTGATCAGTCTTCGACAGGTGCGTCCACCGAGCCATCGAAGCGATAGCGGCCGTGCGCGCTCAGGTTGCCGACCTGGTCGTTGCGAATCCGCCGCTCGATGAAGCGCCAACGGCCGTCGATCTTCTGCAGGCGATCCTCGTAGTCGCCGCCGATGATGGGCTGCAGCGGGAACCCGGCTGTCTGCTGGAATACCATTACGCAGCTCGTCGAGCGCGCACGACCCGGGCCATCCGGCTCGATGATCAGGTTCGCCATCACGTGCCGCGTCCGCGGCGTGCCATCCGGATAGATGTGCAGGAAATCGCGATAGGCGCGCGCAACCGCCGCGGCGTTGGCGTGGATCGGTGGTTGCTCCGGGAAGTGCACGGTCGCGTGCGCGAAGAGATCGGCCATCGCCTCGATCTCGCCACGGTCGAGGAGCTGCGGGTAGGTGAAGATCAGCTTCTGGATCGAAAAATAGTCATCGGCATCCATCGAAGGCCTCCTGCGGAGTCCCACAGTCTCGTCGTGGCCGGCCACGGGCCGCAAGCCCCACGGACGCGCCGACTGCTGGCATGATTCACGGCCCGACGTGCGATCGACGAGGTGGCGAATGACCGACGCAACGCTCAAGGAGATGAGCCGCAGGCTGCAGCGGCTCGAGGACGTCGAGGCCATCCGCCGGCTGAAGGCGCGCTATCTCAACGCCTGCGACTCGCAGGATCCCGAGGGTGCCAGCCGCTGCTTCGCGGACGGCGAAGTCAGGATCGACATGGGGCATGTCGGCGTCCTGAGCCACAGGGACCAGTTCGCCGCGCTCTACCGTGCGGCGGGATGTCACCCGCACATCCTCGACATGCATCACGGCACGAATTCCGAGATCGAGATCCTGGACGACACGCACGCGCGCGGGCTGTGGGCGCTCGAATATCGAAACATCAACACCAAGGACAAGACCGTCACCTTCCTGAGCGCGGTCTACCACGACGAATACGTCAAGTCCGATGGCGACTGGAAGATCTCGGGCAGTCGTACCGAGTTCAAGACGGCGCTGCACTGCAGCTATGCCGGAGGGGTGCTCGAAGCGGTGCTGGCCGCGAAGTCCGTCGCGGGCGCAGTGGACTACCCGAAGGAGACCGCCTGATGTCGTACAGCCACGCAGAAGTCGAAGCCGCGATTCGCGGGCTGTCCGAGGCGTTCAAGGAAGCGGAGCGCCGCGGCTTCAAGGTGGCGATCGCCGTCGTCGACCACGCGGGACACCTGATGGCGTGCGAGCGCATGGACGATGCGCTCTGGGTCACGCCGGAGATCGCTCGCGCCAAGGCGAACGCCGCCGCCGGGTTCCAGGCGAGCACCCTCGATCTCGAAGATCGCTTCACGAAGCGGATGCTCTTCGCCGACAACGTCGCGATGCTCGGC
>Ga0209998_10000296_pt1 | contig 15153 bp, 17 predicted proteins | sample EndophyteCoNSPM_FD_187576 | JGI IMG/M metagenome (GOLD analysis project Ga0209998, IMG submission 187576) | Arabidopsis thaliana rhizosphere microbial communities from the Joint Genome Institute, USA, that affect carbon cycling - Endophyte Co-N... | ecosystem: Host-associated > Plants > Roots >... | reverse complement strand
CGTCCTCTTCCCGGAGATGGCTCAACGCCTGACAGAGGTTGTGCTGAGACCGCGCCACAACAGGTAACGCCCCGAGAGTGAGCCGTCGCCTCGAGGGCCCGTAGTCAGGCCGCAACGTGCAGGAGTAGGCTGCCCCCGTGGTTGACCGGGGAGGGACGACCCAGCGGCTCCGTGCAACGCTGGCGGGGGCAACACTGATGCTGGCCAGCACGAGTTGTGCGGCTGCGTCGCCATCGGTGAGTGCCAGTGTTCCCGCATCGGTGTCGGCGGGACCCATTGCGACGACGCAGGCGAGCCCGGTGCCGTTACCTGCCTGGACGACCACGGGCAGCCTGCTCGAAGCTCGCTGGAGTCACGCCGCTACGCTGCTGCAGGACGGCCGGGTGCTCGTCGCCGGCGGCAACATCTACCCAGGCGGGGACTCGGAAATCCCCGCGAGCGATTTCCTCGCATCGGCTGAGGTCTACGACCCGCAGACTGGGTCCTGGACGGGCACCGGGGCCATGACCGAGGCCCGTGGCGGTGGTCACTCGGCAACCGTCCTGCAGGATGGCAAGGTGCTGGTCGCGGGCGGCAACAGCATATCCGCACCGTTCATCCTCGCCAGTGCCGAACTTTACGACCCCGCGACGGGGACCTGGACTGCCACGGGCAGACTGTCTGCCGGGCGCAGCGGCCACACCGCGACGCTGCTGCCCGATGGCCGGGTCCTGGTGGTTGGTGGTGATGGCATGGACCCGTACGGGCCGCTGGCCACGGCCGAGCTGTACGACCCGGAGGGCGGGTCCTGGAGCGCGACCGGCAGCATGGCCACCGTTCGCATCATCCATACCGCGACGCTGCTGCCGGACGGCACGGTTCTGGTGGCGGGCGGACAGGGCAACGACGGCTCGGGTCCAACGCGCAGTGCCTCCGATGCGCTGGCCTCGGCCGAGCTGTACAACCCTGCCACGGGAGCCTGGACCGCCGTCGGCAACCTGACCGAGGGACGCGCGGGCCACACGGCGACGCTGCTGCCGGACGGCACGGTTCTGGTGGCCGGCGGCGTGGGCCTCGGCAGCGATGCCACTCCGTACAACGTGCTCGCCACCGCTGAGCTCTACGACCCAGCCTCGGAAAGGTGGGTTGCCGCCGCGCAGATGATCGCGGCCCGCGCGGGTCATACGGCCACGGCGCTGTCCGACGGCCGGGTGCTGCTCGTCGGCACCGGGGTCAACTTCAGTGGCGTGCTGGCGGAGACCGAGGTCTTCGACTCCGACATCGGTTCCTGGTCCTCCGCCGGGACCTTGATCGAGAGCCGCAGCTTTCTTACGGCAACACGGCTGACCGACGGCCGCGTGCTGGTGGCCGGGGGTGGCGACATCTTCGCCTCGGCCTCCGCCGAGCTGTACGACCCCGGCGGCGGCACGGAGTAGGCCAACCCCCACAGCGCAAGGTTCGCCCCGGCCGAGTGGATGATGACCGCAGTTACGCCGTAGTCGGAGGCCGTAGGCTGTCCTCATGCGCCGCGCCCTGATCCTTTTTTCCGCTCTCCTGATCGTCGGAGGCTGCGCCCGTAGCGTAGGAACGCCATCGACGACCCCCGTCGCGTCGGTAGCCACTTCACCTCGCGAGCCCTCTCCGGTTCCCACCGACACATCCACGGCGTCGCCGACCACGGAACCGGTGCACCGTGTCGCCCTTCGTGAGGAAGACGATGTGCCCTACTTGCTCGCTCGTCGGGGAGCCGGCTTCATTGCGATGGGGGACCACCACTTCTGGGTCTCTGGGGACGGACTGGCGTGGGACGCGGGCGAAACGTCCGGGCTCAATGGCGGCGTAAGCCGACTGGTCGAACGTGGAGACGGGAGCCTCCTCGCCTTCGGTTACGCCTCAGATCCCGATGAGTTCCGCGCCTGGACCTCACGTGACGGACGTAGCTGGCAGATGACGGACGTCGGCTTACCGCCGGAATTCGTCTTCATCGACATTGCGCGCGGCGAGCGCGGTTATGCGCTTGTCCTCAGAGCTCTCCTTGATGGGGCCAGCCCCGAACAGATCTGGTTCTCGAGCGACGCCATCGAGTGGGAGCTCGTCTACGGCACGACCGACGATGAGTCCCTGGCAGCGGTCGGCGCCGGTCCGGAGGGCTTCGTCGCCGTGGGCCAGCACGCATTTCGTACGGTCAGCCCGCCGCAAGCGTTCGTGCTCGCCAGCGCCGATGGGCGGCAGTGGATCACCGCTCCCGATAGTGCGGTGCTCACGGCAGGCCGCGGTTTTTGGAGTGTGGTGCCTCTCCACGGCGACTGGGTGACGTCTGCTTATAGCCTTGGCACCAAGTTGCCGATCCTATGGTCGCCGAATGGGCTGGATTGGGAGGAACGAACCTCGTTCCCGATCGAGCCGGTTGACGTGGGAGTCATCGCCTACTTAGCGAGCAACGGCTCGCGACTGTTCGCGGCGCTAGCTGATGGCGGCGGGCAGCCGGTGCAGTCAAACCTGTTGACATCGCTCGATGGCATTTCGTGGACGCAAACGGAGATCCCATTTCTCGCCCGAATAGGGTGGAGGAACACAGCCAGCGCCGGGGGCGTGGACGTCTTCCTCGTTGACGGCACGGTGTACTTGTACCGCGACTAGGTCGGCGAGCCCCGCCTCGCCCCTATCGCCGCAGCGCGATATTCGCCCCGGCTGGACTCCCGGCGAGCGCGGACCTCGTCGAACGTTCCCTGGGTCACGGTCAGTCCATGGATCAGCACGACGGTGGGACTTCCCGATCCACCACAGACAACCGACAGCTGGTGGCCTTGGACCTTGAACGAGTCGCGGATCGCTGGCGAGGTGCAGCCCGCCGCCATCATCAGGACGGCCGCGATCCCGACTACCGCTGCGGGACGCACCTCGCCGAGCATCGCACGGTCCATGGCTCCGGAGCAGGGAGGGCTCCTATCCTTGCTCTCCGGGTGGCCGGTATCCGATGGAGGAGGCCTTCTCCAGGGCCGCCAGCGTCTCCTCGACGGTCAGCAGGACGGTCGTCTGGAAGGAGCTCAGTGCTCCGCCCGCGCCGATGGCGATCGCGGTGGCTGCCATCGAGACGTTATCGGGAGCCTCCCACAGGTTGTACCCGTCGTGATCGCCGAAGGCATACCAGAAACCGTGCAGCTTTCCGCCGACCGCTTCGATGTACTGGGTGGCCGCCGCTCGCCGGTCCTCGGGGTTCTTCATGAGCTTCGCCCAAGCTGCCGGCGTGTAGCTGAACCTTGTCAGGTACAACGGCATCCGTCTTCCTCCTTCACTCGTCTGCAGACAGGCCTGTGTGCCCAGTCAGGTATCGCTAGCGTGCCGTTCGTGTGGCTGCACCGCAAGAGCCCCGCCGGTGCCGACTCATCGCGGACGATGACATTGTCGTCGCGGTTCGAGCTTCTCCCCATCAATCAATGAGGGCGAACGACTCCGCAAGTGCCTCCGCGTCAGCCAACAGGTCACCGTCGTCCTGGAGGCCTCGAATGGAGATTACGTACTGCCGTTCGCCCTCCTCGATCCAATAGAAGACAAGGATGCCCGGCCCGGCGTTGGTCGTCGTCTCCAGCGAGGCGCGGACGGCCTCGCCGGCCGGCAAACGCACAATCTGCGCTTCCACGCCATCCACTCCCGGCCAGGCGCTGAGCTCCTCCACCTTCTGCGCCTCGAGCTGCTCGATCGTCAGGCCGCTGGCTGGCGACGCCAGAATCTCTGCCGTCACCTGATCACGGGTGAGAGCCGTGTCACCCTCGCTGTTCGCCGCGACCTCCCAGCCCGGCGGGACGACAATCGACCACCCCTGGGCCTCGTTCACATAGACAGCTTGAGCGCTCGCCTCCGCGGTCGGCACTAAAGACGCGAGAGAACTGGCGTCCGTGCTTGCGGCGGAGGAGGGATCTGCGGATGGCCCGTTCGCAATGGGTGACGCGTCGTCCACGATCCCACACGCGCTGAGCACGAGCGGGATCCATGCGAACGCGAGTGGCATCACGGATCGCAGCTCGCGCGGCATGACTGGCCCTCCTCAAATCCCACGGTACTCCGACGCTCTCAGCGAGGGCAAGCGCCGCGATAACAAGGGTCCAGCTGCTCAGCCGGGAGCAACCTGGGCGGAAGGCGGGGCGAAGACGACCTCGTACTCGCAGAGATCCAGCAGCTCGGAGCCTGGGACGTGTTGCGGACGCTCGGCGCGCAGCTGAGCGATCGCAGCCGCACTCGCGTCCAACGCCTCCTGGTCCTCCCAGAGCGTCAGCGACAATGTCCTGCCGTCCTTCCGGTTGACGAGGAAGAAGCCGCCCCTGCTCCCTGCAAGGCCCAGGACACCGGGGATCACCTGCTCCCTCGTGACCCGAATCGCATCATCAACGGGTTCCTTGAACTGGGTTACCCGCGCGAACATCACACACCTCCAGACGCGTCGCCGCGGTCGAGGTAGACCAGGTCGGGCATCTACAGCGTCCAGTATTGGCCGGTGAGGCCGATCGCGGCGAAGTGTCTGAGCAGCTCCTCTTTCGTCGGCCGTGCGTACTCGAGCGTGAACTTGGCGGCGTAGATCGGTTCGCTCAGGGCGTGGACCTGGTCAGGGCTGAGGGAGGCCGCCTGGTCTGCGGGGGCGCATAAGTCGGACGCATCCCGGTGCTCAGGTGACGCGAAGAAGACCATCGTGTTCGAGCAGGTGGTGATGATGTCGCTCCACCATTCCGTGGGGCGGAGAGCGAGGTAGACGAGCGTCTCCGGGGGATCGACGACGCTGGCCCGCCCGTTCGTCAGCTCGATGTGGATGGGGTCCGCGCAGTGGTGGCAGTACGAGTCGACCCGGACGTCATCTCCGAGCATGGCGTGGAAGGCAATCGCGTCCCAGGCGCAATTGGCGTAGTAGGAGCGGCCACGCGTGGTTACCCGAAACGGAGTGGCGATCGCCGAGAACGGAAACGCCATGAGGATCCTCGCTGTGCCCTTGACGAGCGCGATGTGGCGGGCCTCGTCCAGGTCGCGGAGGACGTCCGTGGCGGCATCGCGCGAGAGCGAGTAGTCGCCCATCAGCTGCTCCACGACGGGGGGAGCGGCATGCTCGAGGAAGTGTTCGAAGATCGAGAGTCGGACCCGTTGTTGGAGCGTCGTGTCACTCATTGCTGCGGGGGCCGTGGAGGTCCGTCATCGGCCTTGGCTGCTGATCCGTACATCCATCTCTCCTGTTCCCGCGAGGTTGGGAGAGGGTAGCAGCGGGGCAACCAACGAGGCAGTTTCGAGTGGGCAGGTCCCGACCGAACAGTGCGACACTACGGAACCATGCAGTCGCGATCCACGAGCGGGGTCATGGCAATCGGACTGGGAGTTGTCGTCCTGGTGGCCGGCTGCCTGAACGCAGGGCCTGGCGCCTGCACGGCCGAGGCTGCAGCGGCCTTCAAAGAAATCGAGCACTACGGCGGCATCGAACTTCAACCGGGCGATTACCCGCTCGGGGGTCGGTGCGTTGCGAGCTTCACCTCGGCAGACGAACCAGAAGTCGTGCTGGACTACTACCGGGCGAAATGGACAGCTGCCGGCTGGACGCTGGACCCGTCACCGCCCCTGGCTACACCGCCGCCAGGCGATGGCGTCGACTTCGTTTTCGGTTCGGCGAGTGCGCGCAAGGGAGGCCTGATCTACTCGGTCACGGCGTTCAACGAGGAGGTCACGCGATACGAGCTGCTGGTCGGCGCGGACGAGGGCTCGCTCACCGAGTCCCCTTGAGGGCGCTGGATGCCCCCTGCTAGGGGCAGAGCGTCGCGGCGATGCTGACAGGGTTGCCGTCGTTGGTGAATGCCTGTGTTCCAGGGACACCAACATGGACATTGACGTGGAAGTTCAGCCAGGCGTCAAAGATGTCCGGGTTCTCGCAAACGTACGGTCCAACATGCACCACGTCACCGCTTCCGGTCGTGAGCCAGTGGTTGTGCGGTGGGACCGCCAACACGGGGGCGGCCGAGACGGCAAAGACGAGGGCAGCGATCCCGGCGACGACGAGTCGGCGCATTTTCACGGTCTCCTACTGCTATCCGCCCGTGCGGGAGGTCGATGGCACGGATGTCGGGCGGCCATGTTAGCCACGGTCCGCTGCGGCTGACAAGGCCGTGTAGGTGGCGTATCTGACGACCGCTCGGAAGCCGAGGCGCTCGTAGATCGGGCGCCCCATCTCGCTCGCCTGGAGCGCGGCGGCGTCGCAGCCGGCGCCCAGCCCGTCGGCCACGACGCGAGCGGTCATGGCGGCGGCATACCCGCGCCGACGGGCCGACGGGATCGTGGCGATGCTGTAGACACCGATGGTCCTGCCGGTGCGCCAGCCGAGCCCGGAGACGACGGGACTCCCATCGGCGTACCCGACATAGACGACGCAGTCGGGCCGGCCGAGCAGCGACATGCACACGTTTCCCTGGGCGAGGGCGGGATCGGCGCCAAAGCCGGCGGTGGCCGTCCGGCGGTGGGCGTCGAGGCCAGCCTCATCGGTCACCTCTTCTATGTCCAACTCCGCGACGACCTGGTTCGCGATGGCGTCGTGGTCGATCGGGAAGGCGACCATGCCCGGAGTTGTCTGTTTGGGCGCATCGGGTCCGAGTCCGGCCCGGATCAGCGTCGGGATGAATCGATCATCGATGCCCTCCCGCAGGCGAACGACGAATCCGATGTCCTGCGCGCGTGCCTGGGCCACGGCGACCAGCAGGGCCGCGGGTTTCGTGTCGTAGCCTTCGACCAGGATCTGGTTGAACCAGTCCATCGGGAGGCCGGTCAGCAGCGTGACCACCCCACCGCTGCGGGCCACGGTGGTGCGAGCGTGACAGCTCGCGACGCCAGTCAGGTACCCGATCCAGTTCTCGTGCTCCAGGGCGGAAAGGTCAGGCATCGCGCAGCCAAGGGTAATCGGCCTATTCTGCGCGGGCGAGGCGGAGCCACCAGCACACACGGAGGAGCCCAGCATGGATGAGCACCCCAACGCGACGCTGATCCGGGCGATGATCGACGACCCGGTCAACTACGAGGACGCCTTCGTGACCGATGACGTGGAATGGCACTTCATCGGGTCGATACCGCCGCTGCACAGCAAGGCCGAGCTCGTCGCACGGCGGATGGCGGGCGGCAGCGGCTCGCAGTTCGAGCAGATCGCCGCCTCGACCCACGACGTCATCGCCAACGACGAGCACGCCATCGCCTTGCTGGAAACGACGTTCCGTCGCAAGACGGATGGCGCGTTGCTCACGTACCGGACTGCCGAGATCTATCACATGCGCGACGGCAAGATCTCTGCGCGCTGGGCCTTCTCCGACGACACGGACGCGATCAACAAGTTCTTCGCCAGTTGAACGGTGGTGTGCCAGATCACGAAGCCCTGAGGGATCAGTGGGCCATCGACCGGGTCACGCTGCGGTTTCGAGACCGGGATCTCGAGCATTCCTTCCAGGCGGCATTCGCCCGGCAGAACCTCACCAACCTCCGCGTCGGCCACCTCCTTGGCGCGATCCTGTGGGTGGTCTGGGGGGCGCTCGTCCGCGACCACCTGGTGGGCCAGAGCGACTTTGACTTCCTCGTGCGGTACGGGGTCTTCATCCCGATGGCGCTGGCCGGCCTTGGGCTGACCTTCTGGCGCCACTACCCGCGCTGGTGGAAGCTCGAGATCGTGACCCTCCTGCTCGCCACCGCCTTCACATGGATCGACTACGCGACCCAGATCAAGGGCCTGCCGGCGGATTACGGGTACGTGGGGCTGATCCTCATCCAGACGATCGCGTTCAGCATCATGCGGGTGCCGTTCACGCTGATTGGGCTGCTGGACCTCGCCACGTCCCCCGTCTACCTCATCGTCGCCGTCTCGTCGGGCTCGCTGGGAGGGGCGCAGGCACTCTTGGCGGGCTTCTACTTCGCCTCGTTCGGGGCCCTGGGACTCATCGTCGCGTACGTGCTGGAGTTGACGGCGCGCAACCTGTTCGTCCGCGAGCAGCAGCTGGCCCAGGAGCGGAATCGGTCAGACTCGCTCCTCCTGAACATCCTGCCCCAGGCCATCGCCGACCGGTTGAAGGCGCGTGACGAGAGCGGGAGCGCCGAGCCACTTGCCGACGCGCTCGACGAGGTAACCGTCGTATTCGTCGACGCAGTCGAGTTCACCCAGCAGGCCGCGAAGACCCGGGCCGACGAGCTCGTCGAGGCGCTCGATGGCCTCTTCTCCCGGTTCGACGAGCTTGCTGATCGGTACGGCCTCGAGAAGATCAAGACCGTGGGCGACGCCTACATGGCGGTCGCCGGCGCCCCGCAGCCGCGCCCCGATCATGCGCAGGCAGCCGCCGACATGGCGCTTGCGATCCGGGAGCTTCCGGCCGAGCATTGGCCGACCGGCGATCCGATCCGCGTCCGAGTGGGCATCTCTTCAGGGCCGGCGGTGGCCGGGGTCATCGGCCAGCGGAAGTTCGCCTACGACCTGTGGGGCGACACGGTCAACCTCGCCAGCCGGCTCCAGGCGCTTGGGCAGCCCGGCGAGATCCTCGTGTCGAAAGGCGTGGTGGATCGCCTCGGCGAGGGCTACGAGCTTGGTCCCGAGCTGGTGCTGGACGTGAAGGGCCGGGGACCGACGCAGGCGCGCTTGCTCCTGGGCCGCAGCTCCGGCTTGTAGCCGCGGACGGGGCTCCTGCCGTGGCCGTGTAGGATGCCGCCCTCATGGCTGTGGAGAGCGAGGTCATTGGGCGCGAGCAGGAGCTCGCGGCGATCGATGCGTTCCTGGACGCTCCACCCGGCGGCCCGGCCACACTCCTCGTGGAGGGTGAGGCGGGCATCGGCAAGACCACGCTGTGGCTGGCGGCGGTCCAGGCTGCGCGGACCCGTGGGCAACAGGTGCTGGATGCTGTTCCAGCCGAAGCCGAGCGCGACCTGCCCTTCTCCGCCCTGGGCGATCTGCTCGATGGGGTGATCGACAGCGTCATCGACCGACTGCCGCCGCCGCAGGCTCGGGCGCTGAAGGTGGCGCTCCTGCTCGACGACGAGGGCAGCCGGTCGCCTGATCGGCGGGCCGTGGCACTGGCGGTGCTGTCGGCCCTTCGGCTGCTCTCCGCGAATGGCGCGGTGCTGATCGCGATCGATGACGTGCGGTGGCTCGATGCGGCATCGGGCGACGTCCTGCGGTATGTGGTTCGCCGCCTGCGGAGCGAGCCGATCCGCCTCCTGCTCTCCTCGCGGCGAACCGGCCCCGCTACCGACTATGCAGAACTCGACACGACGCTGCCCGCTCAATCGGTCCATCGATTGTCCGTAGAACCCCTCAGCCTCCGGGCCCTTGGTTGGCTCCTGCGGCTCCGGTTGGAGGCGCAGTTCTCCCGGCCGGACCTCCTACGCTTGCACGGGCTCTCCGCAGGGAACCCCTTCTACGCCCTGGAGCTTGGACGGGCCCTCCGCGAGGGAACCCTCAGCCTTCAGGCCGGGAGCCGCCTGCCGGCGGGGGTGGAGCAGCTGGTGAGCGCGCGAATCGAGGCGCTGCCCACCGCAACGCGTGACGCGTTGGCCGCCGCAGCAGCGGTTGCCGAACCGACCTTCAGCCTGCTTGAGGCTGCCACCGGAAAGCGGGCCCGCATGGCGCTCCGACCGGCCGTTGATGCGGAGGTGATCGTCATCGATGGCGACGCCATCCGCTTTGTGCACCCGCTCCTGGCCTCCGCCGCGTATGGATCGGTCAGCGCCTCCCGAGCCCGGCAGCTGCATGCCGCCCTCGCGGGAGCCGTCGGCTCGGCCGATGAACGCGCGCGACATCTCGCGCTGTCGTCGGATGAGCCCGACGAAGCGATCGCGGCCGCGCTCGAGGAGGCTGCGCGTCGCACCCGCACTCGTGGAGCTCCGGGCATGGCCGCCGAGATGCTCGACCAGGCGTATGACCTGACCCCCGACGCCCACCTGGAGCACCGGATCCGAAGACGAGTCCAGGCCGCCGAGTACCACCTCGAAGCGGGCGACACCGGGAGAGCACGTGGAGAGCTCGAGGAGCTTCTGGCGCTGGCCGCTACCGGGCCTCAGCGCGCCGAGGTTCTCGTCAACCTGGCCGCGATAGATATCACGCTCAAGGTGGGGCCCGAATGGGCCGCGCAGCTGTACACGGAGGCCGCCAGTCATGCCGGCGACGATGCGCGGATCCAGGTCCGGGTAGAGGGGGGCCTTGCCTGGTGCGCCCACCTTGCTGGGGACCTTTCGCGAGCCGAGGCGCATAGCCGGGCGGCCGTCAAGCTGGCGGAGCAGCTCGGAGACGAACCGATGCTGGCCACGACCCTCGCAAACCATGCGTTCATGGAGTTCCTCATGGGCCGCGGCTACCCCGCAGCTGAGATGCGTCGTGCGCTCGATCTCCAGGCCCGGAGCGACCGCTTCATGCCGATGTTCGGCCGTCCGAGCTGGATCGACGGCATGCTCCAGGGCTGGGCCGGCAATCTCGAGTCGGCGATCGCTGGACTCGCGCAGGCACGTGCGCAGGCGGAGGAGCGTGGCGATGAAAGTGCCCTTCCGCTCTTCGCATCCCAGCTTGCCTACATGTCGCAGCGTGCCGGTCGCATGGCGGAGGCGGATGCCTACGCCGATGAAGCCGGAGAGAGAGTGCTCGAGACCGGCCAGGATGAGGAGCGTCAGTTCAGCTTCGCTGCCCGAGCGCTGGTCGACGCGCACCTCGGCCGCGTGGATGCGGCGAGAGCGGCGATCGAGGCGGGTCTCGTCCTCTCGACGTTCGGATCCGTGTCGGCGCGCTTCGAGCTCCTCACGATCCGCGGCTTCCTCGACATGAGCCTCGCCGACCCGGTGGCCGCGATGGCCTCGTTCGAATTGCTCATGCGGGAGGTGCCTGCCGCCGGCTTCAACGATCCGAGCCTGCCCTTCCGCTATCACGGTGATGCGGCAGAGGCGCTGACCGAACTCGGGCGCCTCGAGGAGGCTCAAGCGCTGGTCGACTGGCTGGAGGAGCGTGGGCGCAGCCTCGACCGGCCATGGGCCCTGGCGACGGCCGCCCGCTGCCGTGCGCTGATCCTCGCGGCGCGCGGCGACATGGGGGGCGCGATCGAGACGATCGGGCATGCCGAGGTCCACCACCAGCGCGTTGGTGAGCCGTTCGAGCTCGGCAGGATCCTCCTGGCGAAGGGCGCCATTGCCCGGCGGGGCCGACAGAGGCGCCTCGCCCGGGAGTCGCTCGAGGCCGCCATCGCCATCTTCGATGTGCTTGGAGCCTCCCTCTGGGTAGCCCGCGCGCAGGCCGAGGGAGCTCGCATCGGCGGCCGAGCCCCATCTGGCGACGCCCTGACCACGGCTGAGCAGCAGATTGCCGACCTGGTCGCGGACGGGCTCACGAATCGCGAGGCGGCTGCGCGCCTGTTCATCACGGAGCACACCGTTGAGGCCGCCCTCGTCCGCGTGTACGCCAAGCTCGGCGTGCGCTCCCGCAGCGAGCTCGCGGGGCGCTTGATCAGCCGCACCGACGACTAATGCCGGGGGTTGCGACCCCGCAACTTGTAAGGGTTTCCGGCTTTCGCACGCGGCGGCGCGGGCCGCATCGTCTCCGCATCGTTCCGTCAGATCCGCCGGCCAGTTCGGGTGGCACAGGAACGAGAGCAAAGGAGAGGAACGATGTCCACCACCAAGAAGGTCGAGGCAGGCTCGATGCTGGGATTCGCCGCGCTCGCGCTGATCGTCATCGCGATTGGCTTCGGCCGGATCTCCGGACCCGGCCAGGTCAGCGGCGCCGGCAATGCCGCATGGTCCGAGCGCATGACGCAGCAAGCCGAGTACCTGCAGGGCCGTGCGGCTGCCGCACGCGGAGCCGATGCCTGGTCCACCCGCCTCACCGGGCTCGCGGAGCTCGAGGGAAAGGCTCCTGCGCCCGCCGCCCCCGGGATGAGCGCCCGTGCGATCAAGGCCTGGTCAGATCGGCTGACCGGTCTGGCGGAGTACCTGGGCGCGAACTAGCGGAACCGGTGTCGCGACCGATGAGCGGGGCCACGAGGCCCCGCTCATCTCGTCTGGTCCGCGTTACGGTCGCGGCCGCGAATAGCGAAGGAGCCACTCGTAGATGTCGTGGCCGACAGCGAGATCGTAGGTCCGGGTCCAGGAGTCGTGACGGATGCCTCGGTAGACGGTCAGTTCGACGTCACGTCGCGGCGGCGCGGGGCATTCCATCAGCCCGTCCATCGGCTCGATCGAGCCATCCACACTGACCCGGTCGTCGGCGTCGCCGTGAAACGCCCAGATCGCAACCCGGCCAAGCTCGCAGCCCGCGGCTTCCCAGGCGGGCCGGCCATCTCCGGCGATCACGACCATGGCGGCAACCTGGCTGGCACCGTACTCGGCTGCGTACTCGAAGGCAGCGAAGGCCCCGCAGCTGAGGCCCGTCAGGTAGACGCGCTCGGGGTCCACGTCGTAGGCCGCGATGGCGAAGGTGAGGAAGTCGTGGAGCTCGGCGGGGGTCATGCAGATGGAGCCGTCCACCGGGTGCCCGAGCTCATGCTGCAGACGAAGTACGCAGGGACCCCAGGTCTCTCCCTCCTCGCACGATGCGTAGGGCGCAACGTCGACCGGTTCATCATGCTGTGGGGCCAGCACCACGAACGGGCGTGCGTCCGGCCACCTGTCCTGGTGGATCAGCTCCGGGATCCCGGTCACCAACAGGCGGTCGAGCTCGGCCGCGGAACCATCGCCGTGTTCGTCCTTCCCATGCACGAAGACCAGCAAGGGTCGCGGCTCCTCGTCGCCGTAGCCGGGCGGCAGGTATTCGAAGTACCCCAGCGGCGCGTCGGTCTGTCCGATCGGACGAGCCGTGAACCGTCCAGCCGAGCCTCCAAGGCTGGCGGGGGGCGACGTGCTCGCGCCGCCCTCGCTCTGCCCATCGCTTCCGGGCGAAGCGCATGCTGTCAGGACGAGCGCGAGGGTTGCCACCATGCTGCGGATTGGCGGGAGTCGCACCATCGGATCCCTTCTTCGCGCCGGAGCGGTGACGCGCGCGAGTGTACTGTCGAGGCCATGACCGAGGAGGACTGCTGATGCGCCGCGTGACCTATTCGATGAGCATGTCGCTTGACGGCTACATCGCCGGGCCGGACGGCAGCTTCGACTGGCCGGGGTTCTCGCAGGACGTCTTTCGCTTCTGGATCGACGAGATTCGAGGCGTCGGCGTCCACCTGATGGGACGGCGGCTGTACGAGACGATGCTGTACTGGGAGACCACCGACCCCGCATCGCTCGACGACGCGGAGCTCGAGTGGGCCGCGCTGTGGAATCCGCTCCCAAAGGTGGTGTTCTCCACCACCCTGTCGGCGGTGCAGGGCAATGCCCGCCTCGTCACCGGCGGCCTGGCGGAGGAGATCGAGCGGTTGCGAGCCGAGCCGGGAGAGGGCGACATCGCGATCGGCGGCGCGACGCTCGCCGTCGAGGCGGCCGCACTGGGTCTCATCGACGAGTACCAGGTCATGGTGTATCCGGTGCTGGTCGGCGGTGGCATCCCCTTCTTTCCCCGCGCCGAGCGCCGGGTGGACCTCGAGCTCGTCGAGACCCGCACCTTCAACTCGAAGGTCGTCTATCTCCGCTACCGCGTGGCGCGCTAGGAGACCTTGCGTCGGTACGTGGGTCAGACGCTGGATCGTTCACCGCCATTTGACGGATCGGTACAGTTCTGCCGATGACCGGTTGGTTCGACGCGGCGAAGCGCCACCCGTCCGCGGTGCTGCTGACCGCACAGCTGCTCGGCGTCGTGCTGTTCCCGTTCATGGACGCCTCGCCGACCGGGCGCGCGATGCTGTCGTTGTTCGCCCTGTTCGTGCTTGTGCTGGCGGTCTGGACGGTGAACGCGACACCCGCGCTGCTGTGGGTGTCGCTGGTACTCGGCCTGCCGGTGGTAGTGCTCACGATCCTCGAGGCGCTCGACCCGACGAATGCGGGGATCGTGCTGTGGTCATCGGTCCTGCACGCCGCCTTCTACCTGTACACGACATACGGGCTCCTGCGGTACATGTTCAACGACCGATCGGTGACGCGCGACGAGCTGTTCGCCACCGGGGCGACCTTCACGGTCCTGGCCTGGGCGTTCGCCTACCTGTATGTCGCCACCCAGGTCATCTGGCCCGGCTCGTTCACTGCGGCCGTGGATCCAACGTTGGATCGGACCTGGGTGGAGCTCCTCTTCCTGTCGTTCACGACGCTGACCAGCACCGGCCTGTCCGACGTCGTCCCGGTCCTGCCCCACGCTCGGTCGCTGGTCATGATCGAGCAGGTGGGCGGCCTGGGCTACGTCGCCCTGGTCATATCGCGGATCGTTGGCTTGACCCTCTACCGCGACCGCGGCAACTGATGCGAGGGCTGCGAGCGGAGCCGTTCCGGCATCACCGCGGCAGCGAGACCTCGTCACCGATGCGAACCTGGCCGCCTCGCTCCACCGAGGCGTAGACGCCGACGCGTACGTGGTTGTGCTGGGCCGCCGCGCGGAGGATGCCGGGGTCCTTGGGCAGGTCGTCCTGTTCGAGCGTGGTCATCACGCAGCGCTGGCAGGGCTTCGTGATCCGCAGGCGGACCTGGTCGCCGATCGCGAGGGATCGCCCCACCCACGCGTCCTCGACGAAGCCGGCCTGGCCGTTGGTCAGGGCAAGCACGATGTTGGGTCGGAATCGGCGGACGTCGAAGCGACCCTCCGGGTAGAGCTGGCCGAGGTGCTCGAGGGTGGCCGTCGTCAGCAGGTGGACGACGCCGGAGTCGAAGAACGTGCCGGGCGCCATCGTCTCGTCGGTGAGGGTGTCCCGGTGATCGAGGCCCTCGATATCGGGCCAGTACTCCTCCAGGCTCGGCGCCTCCGGTGCTGACCGGTCGAGGGTGACCTCCCGGCCGAGGGCGGCAGAGAGGACCCGGTCCACATCGGTCTCGTCACTGCGAACGAGCCGGCCGTCGCGGAGCTGGATTTCCACGGCCGGGAGGACGTGGCCCTCGGTTGGCGGCTCGAGGTAGGTCGCCCGATGCGCGAAGAGGGTGGGCCATTTGCGCGGAGATTTCGCGCTCGCGACCTTGCCCGTCTCACGGTCGACGAGGGCGTGGCGACGGTCGCCGAGGAGGCCGCGGTCGGTGACATCGGTCGCCTGGAGCTGCTCGCCCAGCATCGACTTCACCGGATAGCGCCAGAGCGCCACC
>Ga0209998_10000293_pt1 | contig 15346 bp, 10 predicted proteins | sample EndophyteCoNSPM_FD_187576 | JGI IMG/M metagenome (GOLD analysis project Ga0209998, IMG submission 187576) | Arabidopsis thaliana rhizosphere microbial communities from the Joint Genome Institute, USA, that affect carbon cycling - Endophyte Co-N... | ecosystem: Host-associated > Plants > Roots >... | reverse complement strand
GCGGCGGGATTGACGCCGTGCTCGCGGTAGAGCGCCTGCGTCTCCTCGGCGATCTTGGTGCGGTTCCCCTTGTGCTTGCGGTTCACCTCGCGGATGAGCGGCGCCATCCGCTGCATCTCCTTCTGCGACTGGATCTGCCGCACGAAGAGGGGCGCCAGGAGGGTCCGGATGACGATCGTGAAGACGATGATCGCCAGCGCGAAGTCGCTGAAGATGACCCGGTACGAGGCGATCAGCAGGTTGAACAGGGGCAGGTAGAAGACGTCCCAGGGGGGCGTGAAATGCTCGATCCCGAGGAAGCCGGCGCCGAGTACGGGTGTCAAGGTGTGGTGCTCTCTCTAGCGGACCGGGTCATAGCCACCCGGATGCATCGGGTGACAGCGGCCGATGCGGCGGGCGCCCATCCAGGCCCCACGCAGCAGGCCGTAGCGCTCGATCGCGGTGTAGGTGTACTGGGAGCAGCTCGGGGTATAGCGACAGCTGGGTGGCAGCCAGGCGAAGAGCCGCTGGTACCCGACGATGAGCCCGAGCCCGATCTTCCTCATCCACCGATTCCCGATCGCTCGAGGAGCGACCGCAATGCCTCTCGCAGCTCCGAATACGTGGCTGAGCCCGCTTCCGATCGCGCGATCAGGAGCAGGTCCAGGCCCCCTTCCGTGGCGTTCAGCTGCTCGCGGAGCAGGTCGCGCAGCCGACGCCTCACCCGATTGCGCTGGACCGCGCCGCCGAGCGTTCGCGGGGTGCTCAGCCCGATCCTCGTCCTCGACCCCGAGGTCCGCATCGATCGCAGGACCAGGAGACGACTGGAGCGAACCATCCCGTGGCGACCGATCGCCTCGAAGTCCGCCTTGCGCCGAAGCATCTCAAGGGGCGGCACCTCTCGGTCCTCGTCGCCGTCAGGCGCTGAGCTTCTCGCGCCCCTTCGCCCGACGACGGGCAAGCACGCGGCGACCACCCTTCGAAGCCATGCGAGCGCGGAAGCCGTGTTCCCGCTTCCGGGCGCGCTTCTTGGGCTGGTAGGTCCTCTTCATGAGTGCGTGCCTGTCCTCGTTCAGCGGCGGCGATCTAGGTCGATAACACAAGAACGGCTGGCGTCTTCGCCAGCCTCACGCGATGGCCCTGTGCTGCGGCCCGTCTCGCTCTGCCCGCCGATTCTAGCGACGCGCCGAGTGGAGTGTCAAACCTCTCGCCGGCTCCGCGCCCCCATCTGACGGCAACTTCAACGAATCCATTGCCCGCCCCGAAAGGGTGCTGCTACACTACCGCGACCCCCGAGGCCCGACGCCCATCTGACCGGGTCACGTGCGCCCCGAGGGAGGTCCTCACCAGGTGCCGGAACGCCGCGGCTCAATCGATTGGGAGTTGGCTATCGATGGATGCGAAGCAGGTATGGCGTGCCGTCCTGGGCGAGCTGCAGGTCTCTCTCTCCCCCGCCAACTTCGAGACCTGGCTGAAGGACACGTCGCTCGTCGACCTCGACGAGAACCGCTATCGCATCGCGGCCCCGAACGGCTTCGCCCGTGACTGGCTCGACAACCGATACCGAACGCTGATCAGCCAGACCCTGGCACGGGTCGTGGGTGGATCGGTCCAGGTCGAGTTCGTGGTGGCCGATGCGCCCGGGCCGGTTCCGGCGCAGTCCGACGACGAGACGATGCCCCTGCCGCCCGCATCGGCCGGCGGGAACACCGTCAACCTCAACGGGCGCTACGCGTTCAGCAACTTCATCGTCGGCAGCGCCAACCGCCTGGCGCACGCCGCCGCCCTCTCCGTCGCGGAGCGCCCCGGCCACGCCTACAACCCGCTCTTCCTGTACGGCGGGGTGGGGCTGGGCAAGACCCACCTGATGCACGCCATCGGCAACGCGGTCTCGGTCAAGTTCCCGCGCAAGCGGATCCTGTACGCGACGAGCGAGAAGTTCACCAATGACTTCATCAACTCGATCCGCGAGCAGAAGATGGAGGACTTCCGGAACCGGTATCGCCGCATCGACGTGCTGCTGATCGACGATATCCAGTTCATCGCCGAGCGCGAGCGGACCCAGGAGGAGTTCTTCCACACCTTCAACACGATCCACGAGGCCGGGAAGCAGATCGTCCTCTCCAGCGATCGGCCGCCGAAGGCGATCACGACGCTGGAGGAACGCCTCCGCTCGCGGTTCGAGTGGGGGCTCATCGCCGACCTGACGCCGCCGGACCTCGAGACCCGCATCGCGATCCTGCGCAGCAAGGCGGAGGACCAGCTGAACCTCATCCCGGCCGAGGTGATCGAGTTCATCGCGCGCAAGGTGGTGAGCAACGTCCGCGAGCTGGAGGGCGCGCTGAACCGGGTCGTGGCCTACGCCTCGATGTCCGGGATGCCGATCAACAACGAGCTGGCCAGCGCCGTCCTCTCGAACGTCATGTACAACCCCAAGAAGCGCTCGATCACCCCGCAGCGCATCGTGCGCGCGGTGGCCGACTACTACGGCGTCAACCTTGACCAGCTGCGCTCCTCGAAGCGCGACAAGGCGATCGTGGTGCCGCGCCAGATCGCGATGTACCTCATCCGCGAGGAGACGGACATCTCGCTGCTCCGCATCGGCGCGGAGCTTGGCGGGCGCGATCACTCGACCGTCCTGCACGCCTACGACAAGATCGCGCGGGAGCTGGCCGAGAACGACGAGATGCGCCGCGAGGTGAGCGCGGTGCGGGAGATGATCTACTCGGAGTGACCGGGGCTGCGGGCGTGGAGAACGCACGCGGAATGGTGGAGAAGATTCGCTTGGCGTGGACGAGGGTGCCGGCCAGGCCGCCGAAGACGGGAGGGGTTGTCAACCGGATGGGGCGAGCCGTCCACAGCGATGGCGCCAATCTGGATTGGATACCCACCGAAGAGGGTGCAGTTATCGGCAGGTGCGGCGGGCACGGACAAGCGTGGCAATCCACACCGTCCACACGCCTACTGGAGACGGCTACGGATGAGTATTCTTCTGGTTGCTTCATAGATTGACGGTCAGGCCCGTGGAGAACCCCATCGGGCGGTAAGGGATGAGGTCGGAATGAACGTATCGGTCATGCAGGAGAACCTGGCGCGCGGCCTGGGGGTCGTCGGGCGAGCCGTCAGCAGCAGGGCCACCCTCCCGGTGCTCGCCAACGTCCTGCTCAAGACCGAGAACGCGGGGCTCAAGCTGACAGCCACCAACCTCGAGATCGGCATCAACTGCTGGGTTCCGGGCAAGGTGACCGATGAGGGCGAGATCACCGTCCCCGCCAAGCTGCTCACCGAGCTCGTCTCGTCGCTCCCCAACCAGCGCATCGACCTCCAGTTCTCGGCCAAGGATCGGACCCTCAAGGTCACCTGTGGCGGGAGCCGCTCCTCGATCAAGGGGATCGAGGCGGACGAGTTCCCGGTGGTGGCCGCCATCGGCGACACCCCCATCACGAGCGCCGACTCCCGGGTGCTGCGCGAGGCCCTGGGCGAGGTCGTCTTCGCGGCCGCCAGTGACGAGAGCCGCCCGATCCTGACCGGCGTGCTGACCCGCCTGGCCGGGGACCGCATGACACTCGCCGCGGCGGACAACTACCGCATCGCGGTCCGGAGCCTGGAGCTCGCCAAGCCGGTCACGCCCGAGATCACGATCGTGGTGCCTGCCCGCTCGTACGCGGAGCTGATGCGGATCGTGCCTGACGCCGAGGAGTCGATCGAGATCACCGTCACGCCGAACAAGAGCCAGGTCCTGTTTCACGTGAACGGGATCGACCTGGTGAGCCGGCTCATCGAGGGACAGTTCCCGAACTACGAGCCGGTGATCCCGACCAGCCACACCAGCCGCGCCGTCCTGGACCGCGAGGCGTTCCTGGCAGGGGCCCGGCGGGCGAGCATCTTCGCGCGGGACAGCGCCAACATCGTGAAGATCGAGATCGGCGGCGAGGCTGCCGAGGGCGTGGCGATCACCGCCCATGCGGCCGACATCGGAGACGCGGCAGACGCCCTGGAGGCCACCATCGACGGCCAGCCGACGAGCATCGCCTTCAACGCCCGCTACCTGATCGACGTGCTGAGCAACCTCGGTGCCGAGCAGGCTGCCCTGGAGCTCTCGGGACCACTGGCGCCGGGAGTGATCCGCGGCGTCGGCAAGGAGGACTACGTGCACGTGATCATGCCGGTCCGGACCGCATCGTAGAGAACGCCGGGTGCGCCTGACCCGACTCCTTCTCGAGGACTTCCGCAGCTACCCCAGCGCGGAGCTCCACCCTGAGCCCGGCCTCACGATCGTCGCCGGCCCGAATGGAGCCGGCAAGACGAACCTGCTGGAGGCGATCTTCGTCGCCGTCACCGGACGCTCCCATCGCGCCGGGTCGGACGCCGAGCTCGTGCGGCATTCCCGCCCATTCGCTCGGGTCCGGCTCGACCTCTCCGACGAGGCCGGAGCCGCAACGGCCCGGGTCGAGCTGGTGGTGCCGGCCGAGGATGCGCCGCCCGAGATCCGGAAGCGCGTGACCGTCAATGGACTGCCGCGGCGCGCGTCGGCGATCGGCGACACGGTGCGGGTGGTCCTCTTCCGCCCCGAGGAGATGCTGCTGCTGGTCGGTGCGCCATCGGAACGGAGGCGGTTCCTGGATGCGATCCTGGCCCAGCGGCACCGGGCCGCGGCACGAGACCTCGCCGAGCTCGCGCGGATCCTGGCCCAGCGCAACGCCCTCCTGCGGGCGATCCGGCGCGAGGAGGCGACCCCCGACAACCTCGCCTTCTGGGACGAGCAGCTGGCGCTGGTGGCGTCCCGGGTGATGGCCGCCCGGCTGAACCTGGTGGCCGACCTGGCCGCGGCGATCCCGGCACTGCACGACTCGGTGGCGCCGCCGGACGAACAGGGCGAGCAGGTGCGGCTCACCTACGCCGACACGCTCAAGGAGGCGTGGCCGGAGCGACCCGCGACGACCGAGCACGCTCCCGCGCTCGAGCAGCTCGAGGCGGCCTACCGGCGACGAATCCTCGAGGTCCGGGAGAAGGAGCTGTGGAACGGCGTCTCGCTGGTCGGGCCGCACCGGGACGATCTGCGGGTCGAGCTCGCCGGTCGCGAGGTGGCCGCCCACGCCAGCCGCGGACAGCAGCGGACGATCATCCTGGCCCTCAAGCTGGCGGAGACGGACCTGCTCGGGGCCGATGGCGCCCCGACTCCGATCGTGCTGCTCGACGACGTCTTCTCCGAGCTGGACGCCGACCGCTCGGACCGTTCACTCTCCCTCCTTCTCGAGCGCGGGCAGGTCCTGGTCACGATGGCGGACCTGGCGAGCCTCCCCGCCGGACGGCGCGGCGTGACGATCTGGCAGGTCGGCGAGGGGCGCCTCTCCCAGGCGCCGCGGGTCGCATGAGTCGCACCGAGGAGGCCGCCAGCGCGGTGCAGCGCGCACTGCTGGCGTGCATGGGGCCGGGCGCCGCCGAGCAGATCGCGCTGGCCCAGGCCCGGCTGGCGTGGCAGGAGGCCGTCGCAGCCGCGGGGCTCGAGGGCGCCGGCATGACCTCGCGCCTGGTCACCGTGCGGGCCGGAACTGCCCAGGTCGAAGCCTCCGAGCCGATCCTGGCGCAGGAGCTCGGGCTGCGAGGCGAGGCCCTCCTGGCGGTTGCCAACCGGCAGATGGAGGGCCGGCCGGGGGCGACGATCGTCCTCACCCGGGTCGCCGTTTCGGTGGCTCGTTCGGGGGGTGGCCGCTCCCTATAATCGGGCGCGTCGCCGTCCTTCGCTCGAGTCCCGCGGATTCCGATGAGCAACCGCCTGGCCACCCGCATCGGCCTGTTGGCCGGCGACGAGCGCGCCCCCGACGCGCTCGACCTGGTCCGCTTCCGGGAGCCGACAACCGGCTCCGAGGTGCGGACGAAGGGCAGCCTCTTCCTCCTGGCGCAGGTCACCGGCGGCGATCCGGCGCTGGGCCGAGCCGCGGCCGAGGCGCTCGAGACGATCGAGCGGGACTACTACTACGACCTCTCCGCCGGCGCGACCGGCGCGATCAGCAAGGCCCTTTCCGGCGCAAATCGGCTTCTCTACCACCAACGGTCGCGACTCGGGCTGACCCGCCGCGGTGCGGTGAGCGTCGTCGCGCTGGTCATCCGCGGGCGCGAGGGGCACGTGGCGAAGCTCGGCCCGGCGGCCGCGGTGATCGTCCGCGAGGAGCGGATGTTCGAGCTGCCACCACCACCCTCCTTCGACGAGGAGGATCCGCGCATCCGCGAGCGGCGGGTCGCCGAGTCGCTCGGCGAAGCGCTCGAGATCAGGCCGTACACCTGGCAGGGTGAGCTGGCCGCGGGCGACCGGGTCGCGCTCGTGTCACGCAACGTCGCCCAGGTGGTCGGCAACGAGGAGCTGCAGCAGGCGCTGGCGACACAACGCCCCGCCGCGGCCGTCGAGCACCTCCACCAGCTGTTCCAGATCAGGGGCGGCCAGGGATCGGACGGCCTCCTGGCGATCGAGCTGATCGAGCTTCCGGCGACGACGGCCACCCACCAGCTCGAGCCGGTGCATCCGCACGAGGAGCTGGCGGGACTCCCCGACCGAAGCCCGGTGCCGCTGGCTGATGCGATCGGGCACTTCCTGCACCGCGGCGGCGACGCGATCGACGCCGCCCAGCGTGGGGTGGCCCGCGGGCTGCTGGTGGGCGTGAACATGGCGCTCGCGTTCGTCCCCCGTCGCCGTGCCCACTACCCGACGAGCATCCCGCGCACGGCCCTGCGCGAGGAGGGGCGTCGACGGCGCCGGGGCCTGCTCGGGATCGGCGCCGTGGCGGCGATGCTGGCCGTGGGCGCGAGCGTGGCGAGCCTGCCGAACCCGCATCCCACCGATGCGATCCTGCGCGCCTCGGTCGCCCGCGCCGCGATCGGCGAGGCGACGGAGCTGCTGGCCACCGTCGACGAGCGGGTGGACGGACGGGACCTGGTGGACCGCGACCCGACCCGCGCGGCGGGGATGCTCACCGACGCCCTCGCCGCCATCGAGCGAGCCTCTGACAACGGTGTCGCGGCCGCGTCGCTCGATCCGCTGCGCGGCCGCGTCGAGCGGGGTCTGGACACGATCTTCGCCGTCGGGCGGCTCTTCGACAGCACCACCGTGGCCGACCTCGCGGCCGCCTTCACCGCCACCGACCCCATCGACATGGTGATGGCCAGCGACGGGTCGCTCTGGGTCGCCGAGGTCGGTCGCGGCCGGGTGATCCGCGTCGATCCGACGACTGGCGAGGCAGCGGTCCTGTATCGGGCCGGCCAGGACCTCGGCGGGGTGACGGCCGGGGCCCCGTGGATGATCGCCACCGCGGCCACCGACGTGGTGCTGCTGGACCGCGACCGCCAGGCCTGGCGCTTCGACCTCGTCGAGCAGGTGGCTCATCCCCTCGGCCTCCTGGGGCTTGGCGCCGTGTCGGGAGAGAGCCGGCTGCTGACCGCGCTCCAGCATCGGCCCCCGCTGGAGATCTTCAACCTGTACCTCGTCGACGTCGGAGCCGATGACGTGATCAAGTGGGGGCCCGGCGACGTCATCCCGGTCCGGTACCCCGACCCGCCCGAGCCGTACCTCGTCGAGCCACCCGACCTGCCCGCCGCCGCCGCCCGTGACATCTTCGTGGACGCGAACCTGTGGCTCCTGCAGACGAACACCGTGACGCGCGTGAACTTCGGAACGCCGCTCGCGCAGGAGGACTACTCCCTCGACCCACCACCCGACGCGGCGCTGCGCCCGGACCTCGACTACCGCCTCCTCGATGGGGCCACGATCGGTGACCGCGAGACCTTCTACGTCTACGACGACGCCAACGCGCGGATCCTCGCCTACCAGCACGCCGACGGCTCATTCCTGCGCCAATGGCTGGCGCCGCGCACCGGTCCCGACGCCGGCCTGCTCGACGAGGTGCTCGCCCTCACCGTCGCCTCGGTGGCCGACGGACCGCCGGTCGCCTACCTCCTGACGTCGACCCGGATCGTGGGCGTCGTCCTCGAGTAGCCTCCACTAGAATCGGGCGGTGAGTCCGGTGCGCCTGATCGAGATGGTCGTCGAGAGCGTGCGCGTCCACATGCTCTCCAGCCAGCACGTGGTGATCCTCAAGGAGTCCGATCGAGAGCGGTACCTGCCCATCTGGATCGGTCCGTCAGAGGCCAACGCCATCGCGATGCGGCTCCAGGGCCTCAACGCCGAGCGCCCGCTCACCCACGACCTGCTGGTGAGCGTCGTGGCCGCCCTCAATTCGAGCATCAGCCGAGTGGTGGTCACCCACGTCACCGACGGGACCTTCCACGCGCGCCTCTACCTCGAGACATCGGACGGCGGCGAGGCGGAGATCGACTCGCGGACGAGCGACGCGATCGCGACGGCGGTACGCACCGGCTCGACGATCTACGTCGACGAGCGCGTCCTGGACGAGGCCGGCGTGGAGCCGGACCGCGCGATGCCCGGCGACGAGCCCGACGAGAAGCTCGCCATCTTCCGGGAGTTCGTCAACTCCCTCGACGTCGACCTCGAGGGAGGGGAGAAGGGGCCGCCGACCGAGGAGCAGGGGGCCTGACGGCCTCAGTCGCGCCTGCCGAGGACCTCGTCGCGCTTCGTCCACAGATCCCAGCGCAGCCTGGCCAGGTCCCGGAACGTTCGAAGGATCTTCCCGATGCTGGCCCCGGTATTCTGGCCGGCGGCCCGCGGGAAGTGGTTGACCCCCACCTGCGCCATGCGAACGCCCCGTGCGCGCAGCTTGATGAGCAGCTCGGCTGACAGGAACGGTCCCTCCGCGTCGAGCCGCAGCCCGTCGAACACCTCGCGACGGAACAGCTTCATGGCGCAGTCGATGTCGCGCACCCGGAGGCCGAACGCCACCGACACGATCGCGTTGTACGTCTTGGCGATGAAGATGCGGTGGAAGGGATCGCGACGCTTGATCCGGTAGCCGATCACCACGTCGACCGGCTTGCGCTCGTCGGCGAGCCGCTCGAGGAGCCGGCTCATCTCGCGCAGGTCGAACTGGAGGTCGCCGTCCGAGAAGCAGATCAGCTCGCCGCGCGACTCCGCGAAGCCCGCCTTGATGGCCCCGCCATAGCCGCGGTTCGGCTGGTGGTGCACCCGCACCCGTGGATCGGCGGACGCGAGCGCGTCGGCGAGCTCCGGCGTCCGGTCGGTGGAGCCGTCGTCGATCGCCAGGACCTCGATCGAGGGCACCAGCGGGCCGATCTCGGCCAGCGCCCGCTCCACCGTCCGCTCGATGTTCTCCTCTTCGTTGTACGCGGGGAAGAAGAACGTCAGGCGCGGGCGCTCGGAGGCGGCGGGGGAGGTCACGGTCGGTACCCTAGCGCAACCGACCCCGCTTCGGGGGCGTCCCAAACCCGGATGTATACTCCGGCCCAAGTTGGCGTACGACACACCCAGGCGCCGATAGCGAGGTGCCGTCACCGATGACCCGCGACTCCGTCAGGGAGCGGGGCGCGAGGCCAATCGAACGCGGCCTGCCGCTCGACCCCGCCACCCTGGTCGTCCTCCTCATCGTGCTCGGGGTGCTGTTGCGCGCCGCCATCGGTGGTCCATACCTGCCTTTCTCGGGCTTCCGGGTGGACGTCGGCGACTTCGCGATCTGGGCTGGCAGGATGGCTGCCCACGGGCCGGGCGAGTTCTACCAGCCGGGCTACCTGGCGGACTACCCGCCGGGCTACATGTACGTCCTGTGGCTCCTGGGGGGCATCGGCGAGCTGTTCCGACCGGCCGTCGGCCTCTCGATCACGCCCGGCCTGGTGAAGATCCCCGGGATCCTGGCCGATGCCGGGGTCGCCTGGGTCCTCTTCCTCTACGCCCGCCGCTTCGGCGATGGCTGGCTCGGGTCGTGGAGCGGCGAGCGGCTGGGACTGGTCGCGGTCGTCATCTACCTCTTCAACCCCGGCACCATCTTCGACTCGGCGGTCTGGGGCCAGGTCGACTCGGTCGGGACGCTCGTCCTGTTGGCCAGCCTCTATTGGCTCGCCCGTGGCTGGACCGAAGCCGCCGCGGCGGGCGCCGTTCTCGCCATGCTCGTGAAGTTCCAGTTCGGCTTCCTGATCCCGGTCGTCGCGATCGTGGGCATCAAGCGGCACCTGTTCGGCCGCTCCTCGGATCCCGACCACGCCGGGCGGGCAGACCCGATCCGGATCCTCACCTCGCTGGCCAGCGGGCTCGGCACGCTCGTCCTCGTCATCTTCCCGTTCCGCCTCGCCATCTGGGCGCCCGCGGACCCGGTCCACAGCCTGGTCGATCGCTTCGTCGCGGCCAGCAACACGTACCAGGGGCTCACCGTCAACGCCTTCAACCTGTGGCGCAACCCCTGGACCGGGCTGGGCGATGTCTATCGCTGGGGATGCGACGCGCTCCCGCCGAAGTGCGCGGATGGGTCGGGGATCGCCCTCGTCATCGGCTCGACATCGGTCAGCTGGCAGCTCGTGGGGGCCATCCTGTTCGGGCTCGCCGCGCTGGTGGCGCTCTGGACGGTGGCTCGGCGGGACGATCCGGCCGGCCTCATGGTCGGCGCACTGGCCCTCGCGGTCGCCTTCTTCGCGCTCCCCACCCGGGTGCACGAGCGCTACCTCTTCCCGGCGCTCGCGCTGGCCGCCCCGCTGGTCGCCCGCAGCTGGAAGTGGGCAGCCCTGTACGGCGTGCTGACCCTCTCCTTCTTCGCGAACGTGTACTGGCTCTACACCACCGACTTCTCGTTCGCGGGCGGCGAATTCCCGATGAACCCGGGCCTCTCGCGCCTGCCGATGCCGCGCGATCCCACCCTCGCCACCGTCCTCTTCAACGACACGAGCATCTATCTCCTCTCGCTGATGATCGTGATCGCGCTTGCCTGGCTCCTCATCCGCGCCGGTGCGATGGCCCTCGGCGTTCGAGAGGAGGGGCAGCTGCCGGCAGCCCCTCGCACGGAGCTGCCGCCGGTCGGAGCCGCCGAGATCGCGCTCGAGGGCGCGCCGGCGCCGCGTCGCTCGCGCATCCCGGGCTGGCTGCGTCGCGACCCGACGTACCGCGCGGAGCCGCCACGACGCCTGGATCGGCTGGACCTGCTCCTGCTGGCCACGCTGGTTGTCGCCGCGTTCGTCTTCCGCCTGTGGCGCCTCGAGATCCCGCGCCACACGCACTTCGACGAGGTCTACCACGCGCGCACGGCGACCGAGTGGCTGGCCGACTGGCAGGAGGGCTGGACCCGCGACACGTACGAGTGGACCCACCCCCCGCTGGCGAAGTACCTGATCGCCGCCGGGATCGTCGTGGCCGACCCGAACAAGGTCGTCGGCGGGACCGATCTCGATGCGCCAGCCACCGCCATCGCCGTCGCGCCGCAGCGCACCGCCCACACGCGGCCGAACTCGATCGTCTTCACCTCATCCGGTGGCGCCGAGATCACCGCGCGGGAGGTGCTGACCGGGGAGGAGGTCGCTTCGTGGGACGCGCTGGGGGATGTCAGCAGCCTGGCCTACGACGAGGACGGGGATCGGCTGCTGGTCGGGCTGGCCGGGAGCGGGTCGGTATCGGCCTATGACCTGACCGCCTTCCTCGGCAAGTTCGGCGAGCGCGGGCCGCCGCCCGGCGTGGCGCAGATCGATACCGGCCTGGCGGGCGTGGACGAGATCCTGGCCCCCGACGGGCAGACGGTGATCCTCTTCCGGGGGCCGAACGGGATCGTCGAGGTGGAGCGGACCACCGGGATCGAGCTGGCGAGCTCCGAGCTGGTGGCGAGCGGGATCGCCTATCTCGCGGCAGGGGCCGCCGATACCCAGAGCGGGCCCAAGGTGCTTGCCGTCGACAAGTCCGGCTCGAGCCTGGTGGTGCTCGACGGTGCCACGCTCAAGGTCGCGACGGATGTCGCCGCGAACGGCTCGGTCGAGCTGGATTCGGCGCCGGCCGGCCCGATCCTGGTGCAGGGCCGCGGCAAGAACCTCCAGATCTGGGTCCCGATTGGCCCACTCCCCGCCGACGACGAGCATGGGCCGGTCGAGGGCGGCCTGAGCGTCTTCGATGAGAACGTCAGCCTGATCGATACCGTCCCGCTCCCCGGCCCGGCGGTGGCGATCGCCTGGCAGCAGGTGGCCAACATCGTGTACGTGGCCGGGACCGACGTGCGGCGGGACAAGCCCGCGGTGTGGGCGGTGCAGCCACTCGGCAACGGCGGGACGCAGAGCGCCGGCTTCGCCGCCTTCGACACCACCGTCCTCCCCGGCGAGCCGCTGGCGATGGCCTTCGACATCTCGGACGAGTCCCAGGACGACGATCACGGCCTGCTCCTCGTCTCCACGGAGAGGGGCGACCAGCTGGTCTCGATCGACGCGGGCTCGAACGCCTTCGCCTGGCGTATCGCCGGGGTCGTCTTCGGGGCGGCCCTGGTCGGAATCATCTTCCTGTTCGCCGCGACCCTCTTCCCGCGTCGCCGGATCGCGGTCCTGGCCGCGCTCTTCGTCGCATTCGACGGGATGAGCTATGTGATGAGCCGCATCTCGATGAACGACATCTTCGTGGCGACCTTCATCGTGGCCGCCTACGCCTTCTTCTGGCAGATCTGGTCGGGGCGATGGGCCCGCAGCGCGTGGTGGGTGCTGCCGCTGGTCGGCGTCCTGATCGGCCTCGCGGCGGCCAGCAAATGGGTGGGCTGGTACGCCCTCATCGGCCTGTGGGTGCTCGTCCTTGCCAGGTCTCAGTTCGGCCGCTTCGCGCTGGTGGCCGGGATCGCCTTCATCACCGTCGTGGCCGGCTTCGGCGCGCCCTGGCCGTTCCTGGTCGTCTGCATCCTGGCGCTGGCCCTGGCGCTGCTGCTCGTCTGGCGGAGACCGCTCCAGCTCACGCCGATGGACATCCTCGCCCTGCCGCCGATCGGGGTGGTGGGGGGCGGCATCGGCCTGGCATTCGCGATCGCCTACTCCCAGGTGGAGGGCCGCGAGCCGCGCAGTGCCGTGGAGTTCATCTTCGCGTTCCTGGCGCGTGGAGCGCAAGCGGCCTGGCCCGCCTGGATCATGCTGGCCGTCGCCGGGCTGCTGCTCCTCGCGCGGGCCATCCGCTCGTGGCGCGACCCGGGCAGCGACCGCCGCTGGTACATCCCCGGCGAGATGGGCGGCTTTGCCTGGCCGTGGGTCGGTGCCTGCCTCCTGATCCTGCCGCTGCTGATCTATTTCGTGGCGTACATCCCGTATCTCCAGCTCGGACATGGCATCGCGACCCAGCACCTGGGTCCCGGCTACGCCTGGTCGCTCGACGAGATGCAGTCGCAGATGTTCGGCTACCACTTCGGCCTGCAGGCGGGGCATCCCGCCGCCTCGCCCTGGTGGAGCTGGCCGCTCGACCTGAAGCCGGTCTGGTTCTACAGCCACTCGTACGACAACCGCCAGCTGGCCGTGATCTACAACGGCGGCAACCCGATCCTATTCTGGGCTGGCATCCCGGCAATCCTCTTCTGCGCCGTGCAGGCGTGGCGACACCGCTCGCTGGCGCTCGTCCTGGTGGTGGCGGCCTTCGCCTTCCAATACCTGCCCTGGACCAGGATCGAGCGAGCCACCTTCCACTACCACTACTTCACCGCCGTCCTGATCGCGATGATCGCGGTGGCCTACGTGGTCGACGAGGGGCTGCGCTCGTGGTCGTACCGGTCCCTGGCGATCGCCTTCCTGGTCGCCGCGGTGGTGGCCGGGCTGCTGGTCTTCCCCCTCGGCTCGGCGCTCGCCATGCCGGACTGGTACATCAACGCGGCCCGGGCGCTCGCGCCCTGGAACTACGCCTTCAAGTTCCCCGACCCGCCGCAGGGCGACCGCGGGCAGCTCCTCAGCGCCAGCAGCCTGCAGCTTGCGGTCGGAACGTTCGTCTCGCTCGGCGCCGCCGCGTTCGCCCTCTTCGGGCGCGACCTGGTGGCAGCGCGGAGAAGGGTCGCGAGCCCGCCGGCAGCGGAACCGGCCACGGACCCGGCCGCGGACCCGGCAGCGTCAGGCTGGGCGCCGCCTGATGGCGCCGACCAGGAGCACCAGCCCGATCAGGATGAGCCCCAGCGGCCAGAGCCGGTCAACGTGGACATCGGGGAAGTACTCCCGCGCGAGGAAGTACAGCCCGAGCCCGATCAGGACCAGCCCGAAGATCCACGACCCGCCCCCTGAGCTGCGCCGCGCGCGGCGGGGCGGCTGCGCATTCCAGGTCGCGGATGCGCCGTCCGGCGCTGCGGAATCGACCGCGGCGACCTCGCCGCTCGCCGGTCCATACGGCACCACGATCCACATCACGATGTACAGGACGAAGAAGATCCCGCCGGTGAGGAGGGCCAGGAGCGCCCACACCACGCGCACGATGGCCGGGTCGACATCGAGGTACTCCGAAACGCCACCCGCCACGCCGCCGAGGACGGATTCGGTCTCGGATCGGTAGAGGCGGCGGTTGTTCATGAGCAGCCTCCTTCGGGGTTGAGGGCGAAGCTCGCGGCGTTCCCATCGAGGTCGATGTGCACCTGCTCGTCCGCATCCGCATATCCAGCGGTCGACCACGTGTCGCCCGTCCGGGTGAGCCCCGACTCGTCGAGGTTGTGCGAGAACGTGATGTTCGCGTCGGTGGTCACGGACAGCGCAACCCCGTCCGCAGTGCAGACCTCGATCGAGCCGGCGTTCACGCTCACGCTCGCGTCCATTGAGGTCCCGGCGCCGATGAGGACCACCGCGGAGCCGGCGTTCAGCGACAGGTCGAGGTTGTCGACCTGCGCGTCAGAGAGAATGAGTCTCACCGAGCTGGCGTTCGGATTCAGTGAGACCGAGGTGAAGGTGCCGCCACCGAGGTCAATGGTCGCGTCGGCGGCGTTCGGCGTGACCTCGAGCTGGTAGGTCGTCCCGGCGGGCAGGCCCACGATCCAGTGCTGGCGTCCGGCGGTCCACCATCCCTCGTGCTCGCTCGACTCCACGTGGAGCCGGCTTCGGTCCGCCGTGACCCTCGCCGGGTCCCCACCCTGCCGTCCACTCGCCACGCTCCACCCGTCGCTGTCGGTCGTGGCCACCTCCAGGCTGCCGCAGTTGAAGTCGAGTGACACCTCGGCTGCCTCTCCGAACGTGCCCTCCTCGGTGGTGAGATTGGTCGGTTGCGACCCGCCGCAGGCCGCCACCCAGGGGCCGACCGCGACGACCGCGCCACCGGCCGCGCCCACCACCAGCGCCGCCAGGATCGTGCCGACGATCGCGAACGGCGTCCTGGCCGCCAGGATCGAGAGGCCGATGGCAATGAGGATCAGCGGCCACAGGCGCCAGGCGCCGGCCAGCCAATCCCGGTCGAGGTAGCCCTGCTGCGCGGCGAGCGCGACGGCGCCGCCGGTGATCAGCGCGAGGCCCCAGAAGAGAAGCCCCCGGTTGTAGTTCATCGCGTTTTCCC
>Ga0209998_10000292_pt1 | contig 15352 bp, 9 predicted proteins | sample EndophyteCoNSPM_FD_187576 | JGI IMG/M metagenome (GOLD analysis project Ga0209998, IMG submission 187576) | Arabidopsis thaliana rhizosphere microbial communities from the Joint Genome Institute, USA, that affect carbon cycling - Endophyte Co-N... | ecosystem: Host-associated > Plants > Roots >... | reverse complement strand
CGGGGACGTTTCCGAGAATACGGTGGCATTCGCCCCTGACACAGCGCGCGTGCGGCTCGCACCAGGTGAAGTCGGAGCGCTCGACACGACATACACCGGCAAGGATCTCGAGGGATTCGACAGGCTGGACAGCGAGCGCGATCCATTCTCGCGCGCGTTCAACGTCGGCGTGAACGACAACGGTCTTGCTGGTGATGTCGCCGGCACGATCACGGTAATCAATGACACTCTTCCCGGGCGACCCCCGACGATCGAAAGTCTCCCCAATTTCAGAACGTGCCACGGCGGGTACTCGCTGATCCGCATACTCGGCGACGCGACAACCGATTGTACTGTCCAGAACAATCGCCTGGATGAAGAGGACATCGATGGCGACAATGTTTTGAATCTCACCGGCAGTGAGCGCGAGGCCGAGCAGCTCCGCCGCTACATCGTCAACCTTGCCGATACCGCTGGCTACACGCGCATCGGCAAATGCGGGCCGAGCCCGCGAACGGTTGTCGGTCCGTCGCCCGAGGAACGATGCTGGGTGTTGTTCCGCATTCCATTCCGCAACGCTGACGACTCACTAGGCGCACCATTGCTTCGCAGAATGAGAGCGCTCCGGCTCACCATGATTTCCGGCGCGGGCGTCGGCGACAACGAGTTTACGCAGGTTCCCATCGCGAGGTTGAGATTGACCGGCGCGCCGTGGCTCAAGCGCGCGGAGACCGGCCTGCAGGGAATCGGCGCCGAGGTTCACGGCGGCGGGTATGTGAATGCCGGAGTTATTGGAACGCAGGACAGGAATCTCGCGAGCGGAATCAGCTACGAGTCACCACCGGGTGTGATCGACGAGCCGGATACGAAGCGAAGCCAGTTCGAGACCAATCGTGTTCAGATCAACGAGCGCTCGCTTCGCCTTACGGCCGGCGATCTCAATCTCTATGATCGCGCCGAAGCCTACTTCAGGTTCCCTGAGGGCGAGAAGAATTTCATGGCGTACAAGGAGCTTCGCCTGTGGGCGCGCGGCGTGCGCAGCGGATGGGGCGCGAACGCTGATCTTCAGTTCTACGTCAAGATCGGGCGAGATCCCAACAACTTCTACATGTATCGCACGCCGCTCAACTCGGGGGTCGATCGAACGGCTTGGCTGCCCGAAGTGCGAGTCGACTTCAAGCAGCTGTTCAAGCTTCGCGCGGACATACAGAACACGTATCTGCACGGCATCTCGACGAATTCGTGCACAGGCCTCGATTCCGTTCTCATCGCGCGGACGCCGCTGCCCGCTGGTGGGACGAGATACGCTGCATGCTCCGACGGTTACATCGCGTACAGCTCCGACCCTGGAGTCACGCCGCCCAATCTTGCCGGCGTCCAGGAGCTCGCTGTCGGAATACTTCGAACTGCGTTCGGAAGCGTGGCCAGTCCCGTTGCTCCGGGCGATACGATGGAGGTGTGGGTCGACGACATCCGGCTTGGTGGGGTCGTCGATGCGGCAGGCTTCGCTGGCCAGCTCTCACTCTCGGTGCTTGCGAGCGATTTCGCGGACATTCGTCTCAACGTCACGCGGCGCGATCCCAACTTCAGGCAGCTCGCCGAGCAGCCGACGTTCCTCACTGACAATTCGGTGAACCTGAGCTCGGCATTTCATCTCGAGAAGCTGCTGCCACGCGGATTCGGGTGGTCAGTTCCGGTCAGCGTCAACTACGCGTCGACCTCGAGCGATCCGCTGTTCGTTTCACGGAGCGACATCGAAGGCGAGATCATCGACGGATTGAGAAAACCGAAGACTTCGGCGACGTCGGTGACGTTCGCCGTGACGCGCGCGACGCCTCTGACAGATTCCCGGCTTGCGCCCGTCCTCAACAACCTGTCTCTCGAGGGAAACTATACGACCGGCGTGGCGCGATCCGAGTACGAAGACGGCCGCGCGAGTAATTTCACGGTCGGGCTCGATTACAACCTGTCGCGTGCATTGCTGCCGGACCTGTCGCGATGGGCGCCGGCCGAGCTGCATGTGACGAGCGTGTTCACCCGCGGCAGTGACAACAGGCTTACCTACCTCAAGCCTGCGGAAGCGAACAACGACATTCCCCGGAGGATAGGCGGCGAGACGAGCACGTGGCGCAACGGAACTTCATTGCAGCTCAAGCCGAACAAGTCCTTTTCCGGACGTCTCGACTTCAACTCGGTGCGCGATCTCAGGAATTACGGAGACGACACCCCGCTCGGAGTGGTGACAGGCAGCGACAGGGTCCGGATCTTCGGCGCGGATGCGGGACTCGAACGCGAGCGTGAGATGCAGGCTGGATTCAACTTTACGCCCTCCACGACGTCCTGGATCCGCCCCCGGCTGGACTTCGGAAGCTCGTACAACATGCTGCGCGATCCGAACACTCTGAGCTTTCTCAGAGTGGAAGATTCAGCTGCCAGCGTCAGGCTCCCGCGCCGGCTGGGAAGCACGCAGACGACAACTGCGGGTGTGACTCTCGACCTGCCGCGTGCCGCCGCGCTTTACCTCGACAGTACGCGCTTCCTGTACCGGCTGTTCGACGCGCTCCAGCCGATCGACGTGAATTTCAATCGCAGTGTCATCTCCGTTTTCGATCAGGCGCCATCGTCCGCGCCATTGTCCTATCAATTCGCATTCGGCGGAGTTGGCCGGTTCCGCGAGATCGGGGATACGCGCGCGACCAACGCGGGGTTGATCAATCAGCTTACCGCGAGCCACACGATTTCGCTCCCATTCGGGACGAGTGTTGCAAACCGGTATCAGATCATCAGCGCGCGGAACTGGACTCGACGCCTGGACAACTCGCAGGCGATCACCGACGGAACCCAGGTAGTTTTTCCTGACGTCGCACTCCGCTGGAGCACGAAGCCCGACAGGCTGCGCCGTGTGATTTCGAGCATCGGCGGCAGTGCGCGGATCGTCCAGACCAGGCAGATGAATGCGCGGCAGCCCGACCGGTTCCTGCCTCAGGGGGCGACTGCTGACACCGGCGAATTCGAGTCGACGTTCGCTGCCGACCGCGGGGAAACCGTCGTGCGCAATTATCCGGCGAACCTCTCCGTCGTGTTCGCAGGGGCGCGGCCCCTTTCGGCAAATCTCGGTTACGCCTACTCGCAGCGAAGCGAGACGCGTCCGGGACTGAGTGGTAAGAATCACGACAGCGATGTGACTGTCGAGATCGCGAAGCCCTGGGCGGTGCCTCCTGACTGGAAGCTCAAGAGCGACATTCGAACCCGCGTCAGCTATCAGGACACGCATGGCGACAACTTCGTTCTCAATCCGCTCGCTCTGAGCCGGGAGAGCCGGCTCAATGACAATGGCCGGCGCGCTTTCAGCTTCAGCGCGGACACCGATGTCGCGGACAACCTGTCGTCGAGCTTCGTATTTTCCCGTGTCGAAAGTTTCGACAAGAATCTGAACCGCCGGTTCACGCAGACTGTTCTGAGCGCCGTGCTGCACCTTCAGTTCTACGCCGGTGATCTCAAGTAACCCGCAACGTAAATCAATGATCCCGAAACGAACGTTGATGGTCGCGACACTGTTCGCAATCACTGCGTGCAGAGGCAAGGAGTCCCGCGCCGGGAAGTTCGACGGCGACGGCGCTCTCCGTTACGCGAAAGCTCAACTCGATTTCGGTCCGCGCATTCCAGGAACGGCGGGCGCGCAAAGAGCAGGCGACTGGATCGTCAGCGAGATGAAAAAGCGAGCGGATACCGTCATCGTCCAGACGTGGACTCATACGACCATCGACGGCAGGCAGCTTCCGATGCGGAACATCCTCGCGCGCTACAATCCCGCGGCGACCGACAGGGTTCTGTATGTCACGCACTGGGATACACGACCGATGAGCGACGCCGCGGAGAACCTTGGCGAACGTCAGCTGCCGGTTCCCGGTGCGAACGATGGCGCATCTGGCGTCGGGATGTTCGTCGCCCTCGGTGACGCGTTGAAGAAGAACCCCCCGCCGGGTGGTGTCGATCTCCTCTTTGTCGATGGGGAGGACTACGGGGAATTCGATGAAGATCTAGCCGACGTCCTGATCGGCAGCGCGTACTTCGCGAAGAATCCTCCCGATTCAGGATACAAGCCGATCTTCGGCGTGCTGTGGGACATGATCGGCGACAGGGATCTCGCCATCAGGAAAGAAGGTTACTCCCTGCAGCGCGCACCTGAGGTTGTCGACCGAGTGTGGTCAAAAGCTGCCGAGCTCGGGTACGATAAAGTTTTTCTCGCGGCAGAGCAGGGCCCGATCACTGACGATCATGTGCCTCTCCTCGATGCCGGGATGAGAGTGATCGATGTGATCGATCTCGACTATCCGTATCATCACCGGCCCACCGATACTTTCGACAAGATCTCCGCACGCTCCCTCTCGATTGTTGGTGAGGTTGCGGAGGCGCTCCTTCGTTAGTTCGGGCTTCTAGAGCGAGGAGCCAGCGGCCGCGCATCTAAGCGACGTTAGTCTCGTCAACGCTCACTGCGAAAACACTAGGCAGTTTTCCGATCGTCGAGCACGCCAATCGATGATGACGTGAGCTGCCATCGCAGTAACGTTTGCGCCATGGGAACTCCCGGCGAACGAAAGGCTCTCATCTTCCTCGGCGCAGTGCTCGCGCTTGGCAGCTCCGTGCGAGCGGCAAGAGCCGTCGGCGGCCACGATCGAGCTCCCGCATCAGCAAAGGAGGCAATCGAGCGGCAGATCAGGGCTGTCGATTCCGCAAGAAAACAGGGAAGAAAGAAGAAACCGAAGAAACCAAAACCACCCGTGCCTGAGGTTCCGGCGATAATCGATCTCGACATCGCGACCGCCGACCAGATCGAGACTCTCCGCGGCATTGGACCGTCGTTAGCCAGGCGGATTGTCGCTGACCGCGACAGCCTTGGTCCGTTCGGGAGTCTCGAGCAGCTTCAGCGGGTGAAAGGAGTCGGTCCCAGGCTCGCTGCGCGAATCGATTCAACCGTAACCTTTTCTCTCCTTCCGCGTCCTTCAACGACAGCAATCACGCGGCTGCCGGCGTCCAGACGCAGGCGAAAGCCGCCAAGGGGAGATACAGAGAATTGACCGCACCCGCCGTTATCTCCGAGCGTATCGGGGACCTGCTCGTCCGTGAGGGTCTCGTCACACGGGAGCAGCTCAATCGAGCGCTTCAGGAGCAGTCCGAGAACGGCACCCGCGTTGGGTACAATCTCGTCAAGCTCGGATACGTCAAGGAAACCGAGATGACGCGCATGCTTGCGCGCCAGTACAAGATGCCCGCGGTCGATCTCTCCAATTTCGAGGTGGACCCCAAGATCGCCCGATTGATACCGGGCGAAATGGCGACGAAGCACCTCGTCCTCCCCCTTAAGCGCGATGGCCGCACTCTCACCGTCGCGATGGTCGATCCCACCGGCGCGACGGTGCTCGAGGATCTGAAGTTCATCACTCGCTGCGACATCTTCCCCGTGATCGCAGGCGAGTACACGCTTCGGAACGCAATCGAGCGGCAATACGAGTCGAACGAAGCGCAGATGGAGTCGCTGCTCAAGGACATCTCGAGCGTCAACGACGGCGACATCGAAGTAGTCGAGCAGCTCGAGGAGGAAATGTCCGCTGCCGCGCTGTCGATCGCGGTCCAGGACGCGCCCGTCGTAAAGCTCATCAACGCGATTCTCACCGATGCTGTCACTCGCGGAGCCTCCGACATCCACTTCGAGTGCTTCGAGCACGAGCTTCGCGTCCGATACCGTGTCGACGGCGTACTCCAGGAGATCATGAAGCCGCCGCTCAAGCTGCGGGCCGCGCTCATCTCGCGCTTCAAGATCATGGCGAACCTGAACATCTCCGAGCGACGGGTTCCGCAGGACGGGCGCATCAAGCTCAAAATCCTGAATCGCGTGATCGACTACCGTGTCTCGACGCTGCCGACTCTCTTCGGCGAAAAGGTCGTGCTCCGAATTCTCGACAAGGGCAACCTTAACCTCGACCTCGGCACATTCGGCATCGAGCCGCGCGCCGAGCGCGAGATATTCGACGCCATCGCAAATCCGTACGGAATGGTTCTCGTCACCGGCCCCACAGGCTCGGGAAAGACCACGACGCTCTACTCGGCGCTGTCGCGTGTGAACAACGTGGCGGTCAACATCATGACTGCCGAGGATCCGGTCGAGTACAACCTCTTCGGCATCAATCAGGTGCTCGTACGGTCGGAGATCGGAATGACCTTCGCCGCTGCGCTGAGAGCATTCCTCCGTCAGGATCCGAACATCATCATGGTCGGTGAGATTCGAGACCTGGAGACTGCGAGCATCGGCATCAAGGCCGCGCTTACCGGTCACCTCGTTCTTTCGACACTACACACCAACTCCGCCGCCGAGACGGTGACGCGACTGCTCGATATGGGAATCGAGAGCTTCAACGTCGCCTCCGCGATCAATCTGATCGTCGCCCAGCGTCTCGTTCCCAAGATCTGCGTGCACTGCGCGGAAAGATTCACCCCGGAGGAGGCCGAGCTTGCGGTCGCCAAGGTCAGCCCCGAGATGACGCTTCGCGATCTCAAGTTCAGCGACGTCGCGCTTGCGGATGCAAAACCGCGAGCGACGAAATTCGCTGCTCCCTATACCCAGCGCGTAACGCTCGACACCCCTATAGGCGAGCTGCCGTTCTTCCGCGGCAAGGGATGTGATTCATGCCAGGGAGTTGGTCTCAAGGGACGGCAGGGATTGTACGAGACGATGAACATGACCGCGGCTCTCAGAAAGCTGATCATGAAGCAGGTGGGCGCCGCCGAGATTCAGACTGCCGCGATAGGCGAGGGAATGCTGACGCTCAGAATGGATGGGTGGCTCAAGGTCATCAAGGGAATTGCCTCGCTGGACCACGTGGTCAGGGAAACGAGCATCTGATGTGGCGTGCCCGGGCTTTACCAAGTGTTGGCACAATCGTCTGGATAAATGATGAACTACTGGAGCCCCTCTAAATGACAATGCCGGCGATGGCGGTTCCGACCGAACCGCCCAAGGCACCCGGAGCGCCGCAGGCACCGCCGCCCGATCCAATTGCGGGCCGCGCGCCGCCGGCAATGGGCGTCAATCTGCGTACCCTTCTCGAAGAGATGGTCACGCTTGGCGCGTCGGACCTTCATATAGTAGCGGGGGAGAACCCCAAGCTTAGAATCGACGGCGAGATCACGAGCGCCCGCACCGGTGGCGTCCTGGGACCCAAGGACACGCTCCAGCTCGCCTACTCGGTTCTCACGGAAAACCAGAAAAAGCGGTTCGAGATGGAGGACGAGCTCGACTTCTCGTTCGGTATCGCGAGCCTTGCACGATTCCGCGGCAACTGCTTCCGCCAGCGCGGATGCGTGTCGATGGTCATTCGGCAGATCCCGTTCTCGATCAAGACGTTCCAGGACCTTGGCCTTCCCGCATCGATCGCGAAGATGGCGGAAAAGCCACGCGGTCTCGTTCTCGTTACGGGCCCGACAGGATCCGGCAAGTCGACGACTCTCGCTGCGATGATCGACAAGATCAATCGCGAGAGAAAGGGTCACATCATCACCGTCGAAGACCCCATCGAGTTCATTCACAAGCATCAGGGCTGCCTCATCAACCAGCGCGAAGTGGGCACCGACACCAAGTCGTTCGCCAACGCTCTCAAGTACGCGCTGCGTGAGGATCCCGACGTAATTCTCATCGGTGAAATGCGCGACCTGGAAACGATTCAGGCCGCGCTGACGATTGCGGAAACCGGTCACCTTGCGTTCGCCACGCTGCACACCAACTCCGCGGCCGAGGCGATCAACAGAATCATCGACGTGTTTCCTTCGCACCAGCAGTCGCAGGTCAGAGCGCAGCTCGCGTTCGTGCTCGAGGGAATCATCACGCAGTGTCTCGTTCCGCGAGCCACAGGGCGCGGCCGGGCGATGGCGGCGGAAGTACTCGTTGTCACGCCTGCGATTCGCGCGCTGATTCGCGACGACAAGGTTCACCAGATCTACTCGTCCATGCAGTCAGGCAAGAAGTTCGGAATGCAGACTCTGAACGACGCGCTGTACGCTCTCTACATGAGCAAGGACATCTCGCTCGAGGAAGCACTGCGGGTGACGAACTCGCAGGATGAATTCAATCGAATGATCGGCAAGGATCCGGAAGTCGACGAGAAGAAGCCGCTGGCGACTTCGCGTCCGCTGACGGGAGGCCTGGCAAGACGATAGCTAGTCGACCCGCATCCGTGGCAGTGTTCGAGAGGGGGCGCTGTCCACGGGTGCCGGGCGATTCTCATGGCAGCAGGCAATAACGGGGTTCAAAGAGAATGGCGACTTTTACATATACGGCACGATCATTTGCTGGTGAGATGCGCACCGCGACGCTCGAAGCGCAGTCGCGCGACGACGTTATCGCGCAGCTTCGCCGTCAGAGGCTCAATGTCGTAAAGATCGACGAGGCCACGCCCAAGAAGCCCAAGCGCGGTCACATCAAGATGCGCGACATCGTCATTCTGACCCGTCAGTTCTCGACGATGATCAATGCCGGTCTTCCGCTCGTGCAGGCCATGACGATTCTCGCCGAGCAGAGCCAGAACAAGGTTCTTTCGGAGATAATGCGCAAGGTCGTGTTCGACGTGGAATCAGGAAACACGGTTGCAGACGCACTGAGCAAGCATCCGCAGGCATTCAGCAACCTTTACGTGAACATGGTCGCGGCTGGTGAGGCTGGTGGTATCCTCGACACCATTCTCATGCGACTCGCGACCTTCATGGAAAAGAACGACGCCCTCATCAGAAAGGTGAAGGGCGCCATGATCTACCCCGGCGTGATCATGTCAGTTGCCGCGATCGCGGTGACGGTGCTTCTGATCTTCGTCATTCCCGTGTTCGAGAACCTGTTTGCATCGGCCGGACTCGCTCTGCCGCTGCCGACGCGCATCGTGATGGGTGCCTCGAGATTCCTCAAGGGATACTGGTACATCGTGCTTGGTGTCGCGACGACTGCGTTCTTCATGTTCAAGCGGTATCACGCGACGTCCGACGGCAAGCTCAAGATCGACCGGTTCATGCTGAAGGTCCCGGTGCTTGGCGACGTCCTCAGAAAATCCGCTGTGTCGCGCTTCACGCGTACGCTTGGAACGCTGATCAGCTCCGGCGTGAGCATTCTCGACGGCCTCGAGATCACTGCGAAGACCGCGGGCAACCGCGTGGTGCAGGACGCCATCATGGAATCTCGGTCGTCCATCGCCGGTGGCGATACGATCGCGCAGCCACTCAAGAAATCCGGCGTGTTCCCGCCGATGGTCATCTCGATGATCTCGGTCGGTGAACAGACAGGCGGACTCGACGAGATGCTTTCCAAGATCGCTGACTTCTATGATGAAGAAGTCGATGCGGCGGTCAGCAACCTGCTCTCACTTCTCGAGCCGATCATGATCGTCTTCCTCGGCGTCGTTGTCGGAGGCATGGTGGTGTCGATGTACCTGCCGATCTTCGACATGATCAACGCGGTGCAGTAAGCCTGATACTCTGCACGACAGAAAGCCCGCGGATGTGGACTCCGCGGGCTTTTTGCTGTCCGGCACTTCACTTGTTGTCGCGGGTATCTAACAAGAAGACAACATCCTCCGTTCCGGTTGAACTGGAGCGCAATGCCGATGAATAGAAGAAGACTCACCGCAGCACTGTTTCTCATGCTCGCGGCTGCGATTCCATTTCGCGCCGACGCGGGAACGCTGCGCGGTTCACCTGGTTCGATGAAGCAGCAGCACGAGATCGCGGTCGAGGAAGATCTTACGTTCGCCCGCAAGCCTGCTCAGGTAGACAATCTCGTCGACTCGGGCGCGCTCGTGATCGTCGAAGGCAACGCGGACTTCACGCTCAGCAAGGTCTCCTTCCCATACGCGCGGCCGGAAGTTCTCCTCTTCATCCAGCGTCTCTCGGCCCAGTATCACGCCGATAACGGGGCCAGGCTCGTCGTAACGAGTCTCACCCGTCCCGCTGACCTCCAGCCGCGGAATGCGCATGAGCTTTCGGTTCATCCTGCCGGCATGGCCGTTGATTTCCGCGTCCCGGCAACCGCTCGCGAACGCGCGTGGCTGGAGAAAGCACTGCTTGGTCTGGAGAACGCCCGGGTTCTCGACGTGACTCGCGAAAAAAAACCTCCGCACTATCACGTCGCCGTCTTTCCTGCCGAGTATCAGGCTTATGCGGCGAAGATGATCGAACAGCACCCTGCGGCGGTCGCAAAGAACGACGAATCGATTCCCGCAGCGTCCTCTCCCGCACCGGCCCAGGCGGTGATTCCTGTCGCCCCTGACGTGCATGCCGACAGCCTCAGAATCATCGTTGCTTCGCTCCTCTCACTCCTGCTCGTTGTCGGCGCTGCGCCGCGGGTTTTGAGGCGTATTTCGAAGCCCTGAGCGCCACCCAACGGGTGGCAGATTTGTGATCGGCAAAGGGCCGCTCCAAATCGGAGAAAATGCAGGGTAATCCCCTACAAAATCTCCCTCCAAATGCCGACTGACACCCCGACGCTCTGGGAGAGAATTGCAATAGCCGCAGCTCTCCCGAAAAGAGGCGTCGATCATGACCGTTTCATCGGTACTTACAGAGGACCTCGTTTTTCCTGTTCCGACCGTTTTAAGGCGGCCGGAGCATACTATAGAAATAGTATCCGACGCGGGTGAAGGCGCGCAGAAATGCGGTCAGATCTTCGGCGCCGTTTCGGCGAAGATGGGGAATGGCGTCTGGACGGTAGAGATCATCCCCGCCGAGATCCAGCCGCCGCCCCGCACGGCTGAAGGCGCAAGCGGAAACAGAATCCGCTTCGGCACCGGCCCGATAACGAACTGGGGTGACGAGACGAACCTGGTCGTTGCCTTCAACGAACAGGTCCTGCTCGGACGCCATCGGCTCGGCGCACTCGCGAGCGATGCGATCGTCCTCATCGAGAACTCGTGGGGCTCGAGCCCCAACCCCGACGTTCGAGCTGCGTGGAACAAGGCGATGACCGAGCTCGCGGCCGAGTCCTACCGGATCATCGAAGTGCCGATGGAGGAGCAATGCCTCACCATCGACGACAATCCGCGCAAAGGCAAGAACATGTTCGTCCTCGGGATGCTCGCGTACATCTACGACAGGAGCCTCGAGAGAATCGAGGACCAGATCGCGTACGCTTTCCGGAAAAAATCAGAGGAGGTCTTTCGCAAGAATGTCGCGCTGATGCGACTCGGCGTCGAATGGGCGCAGTCGAATCTCGATTTCCGGATTGAAGTTCCTACCAATCCGCCACGCGAAGCGCTCGTCGTCATGAACGGAAACGAAGCGCTTGGAATGGGTGCGCTTGCGTCGGGAATGGAGCTTTGCGCGATGTACCCGATCACGCCGGCAACTTCTGTCTCTCACTATCTCGCTGAAGTCTTCACGAAGTTCGGCGGAATCCTGCACCAGGCAGAAGACGAGATCGCAGCGGCTGGTGTTGCAATCGGCGCTTCGTACGCGGGAAAAGTTGCATTCACAGTGACGTCAGGGCCGGGGCTCGCGCTCAAGACTGAATTCATCGGCCTGGCAGTCATGACTGAAACTCCGCTCGTCGTCATCGACGTTCAGCGCGGCGGGCCAAGCACCGGTCTTCCGACAAAAGTCGAGCAGTCCGATCTCCTTGCTGCGTTGTTCGCTCAACCTGGCGATGCGCCGCGCGTAGTGATCGCCCCTGCGACGATCGAGGAATGTTTTCATTCCATGATCACCGCACGTCAGATAGCCGAGACTTTCCGCGTAGTCGTGATGGTCCTCTCTGATGCGAATCTTTCCACCGGGGTTCAGCCATTCCCGAGGCCACAGCTGAAGAATGAATGGCTCGCTCCCGAGCTGGATCTTGTCCCCGTAAAGGAAGGATTTCGCGCGTACGACTGGGATCAGCGAATGGGAATCTCGACGCGCGCGATTCCAGGACAGCCCGGCGGAATGTTCACGGTCACCGGCCTGTCTCACGATGAATCGAGCAAGGTCGCATACGGCGCGGGAGTGCATCAGCGCTCCACCGCAATGCGGAGCCGCAAGCTCGCGGTTCTTCAACAGACTCTGCTTCGACCTACCGTTTACGGTGATGAAGAGGGCGACCTTCTCATCGTCGGGTGGGGGAGCACGAGAGGGGCAATCGAGGAAGCGATAGACAGAGCGCGCGCCGAAGGAATCCGCGCGTCGTCGGTCCACCTGACTTTCCTCTCGCCGATGCAGCCTGGGCTGAAAGAGATCTTCTCAAAGTTCAGGAAAGTCATCACCGTCGAGATCAACTACAGCGATCAGCCCGGCGATCCATTCATCACGGAAGAGAACCGGCGCCGGGGACAGCTCGCAATGCTGCTCCGCTCGCAGACGCTCTGCGACATAGGCTGCTGGACGCGTGTTCCGGGTGAGCCGTTGAGGCCGGGCCAGATACATCAGGCGATTCGCGACGCGGTCAACACAAATAACGGAGAAGAGTCATGACACATTGCGCGATTCTCCCTGTGCTCGACGACGAAGATCGCGAGTTCGCGCTGAACGATTACGAAGGCGCGATGGCGAGATGGTGTCCCGGCTGTGGAGATCACTCGATCCTCACCGCGGTCGAGAAGCTGCTCGTTGCCGAACAGCTCAAGCCCGAGCAGACGGTCTTCGTCTCGGGAATCGGATGCTCGAGCAGATTCCCGCACTACCTCAAGACATACGGCTTCCACGGATTGCACGGGCGCGCTCTTCCAGTCGCAACCGGCGTGAAGCTTCATCGCCCGGATCTGGAAGTCTTCGTGGTAATGGGTGACGGAGACTGCTGCTCGATCGGCGCGGCCCACTGGATTCACGCAATCCGCTACAACATCCGGATGGTGGCTCTTCTGCTCGACAACAGCATCTACGGCCTCACCAAGAAGCAGACATCGCCGACGACACCGCAGGGATTCAAGACCAACACTCAGCCTTACGGAAGTTTTCTTCCACCGCTCAATCCGCTCACGACGACACTTGGGACCACCAACGCGTCGTTCGTCGCGCAGACAGCCGAGTGGATCCCGGCGCATCTCTACGCCACGCTTCGGGCGGCTTATCACCATCCGGGTTTCGCGTTCGTGCGAATTCTTCAGCGATGCCCGATGTACACGCAGGGGATGTACGAGGAAGCGGTGAAGAATCCGTCGGTGGTCGAGCTTCTCGTTCACGATGACGGCGTCAATGCCCCCGAGCTCGACAAGGTCTACAAATCGCGCGCTGCTCACGATCCCTCGGATATCGATGCGGCGAGAAAGCTCGCCGGCGACGAGACGCGAATTCGACTCGGGTTGTTCTACAGGAATGAGCAGAAGGCGCGGTACGATCTGATTCGCAAGCCGCCGGTGATTACGAGGAGCGAGCGGATCGAACTGCTCAACGCGGAGCTTGATCATTATGCAGTCTGACGAGCGAGTGAGAGCGGCACTGTCGGCTCTCAAACCCGAGATCACGCAGTACCGGTTTGTCGTATCGAGCACTCTCGAGCGTGCGCAGGCGCTTCTCGCCTCGGAATCCGCTCCCGCAATGACCGGCACAGTGCTCGGTCAGTTCGCCAGCGGTCGAATCGATCCCGAAAAGTTCGCGCTGATCTCGTCAGGCACGGCACCACTCGATGCCGTTGGCCGCGCGATGCTCGAGCGGGCGATGGAAACCTTGAATTCACTCCTGGACTGCGGCGACAATCTCTTTGCGATGTCCGTTGCGCGCGGCTCGTCGGTGGCGGGCGCAGTTCGCGATCGCATCGCGACATTCGGCTCCGCATTCGGCGCTGCGGCGATCATCGAGCTTGTGCGCCGGCGAACATACGATCCGGCGCTGCACGGCTTGTCGGTTCAGGACCAGCCGTTCGAGAGCTGGACGCCGTCCGAGAGACGGCTTGTCCCGCCGCTCGTCGTTCGCGCCGACGGCAGCGATGTCGATCCGTTTGCACTTGGATCACTGATCGACGGCAGGTTGAGACTCGTGCTTCTTCTTGAGGGTTCATCCTCACCGTCTCTTCTCGCACGCCTTGTCTCTCCCGGAGTGTTCGTCGCGCAGACTTCGGATGTCAGTGTTCTCGATACTCTCAAGGACCTCGAGGCGCCGGCCATCGTCGCCGTAATGAGCGGGGCGGAAGCGCGGTTCATTCACGATCCTCGCGGGGGATGGGCTTCGTGGCAGCGGATGAAGATTGCGAGCCTGCCTGATTCGCCGATTCGCAAAGCCATCGGCTGGAGAAGCGCGTGGCAGCAGCGCGAGGACATTGCGTATCTCCGCTCACTCGCTGATCTGCCGGCGCTCAAGCCGAATGGGGACGCGACGCGCCCGGTCGGCCTCAAGGGCGATCCAACTGAACGTCTTACTGAATGGCTGCTCGAGCAATCGAGCGTCGCGGGAGTGTCGTGACGATCGATGACTGACATGCTCGCTGCGGTCCTCATCCTCGGTGGCGTCGGGCTCGTATTCGGCGTGTTCATCGCGATCGCCAACAAGAGACTGTGGGTATGGGAGGATCCGCGCATCGACATCGTTGCGCAGATGCTTCCGAACGCCAACTGCGGTGCGTGCGGCCTGCCTGGTTGTCGCGCTTTCGCCGAGCAGGCGGTGGCAGGGACGATCACTCCGGCCCAGTGCACCGTTTCAGGTGATGCAGCTCGCGATCAGATCGCCGGCTTTCTCGGAGTGGATGCAGGTGAAGCGGTAAAGAATGTCGCCCGGCTTCTATGCGCGGGTGGAAGTGATGTAGCGACGTACCAGGCCGAATATCGCGGGCTTCCAACCTGTGCAGCCGCGGCCGCGGTTGCCGGTGGCGGCAAAGGCTGTTCATGGGGCTGCCTTGGCCTCGCCGACTGCGAGCGCGCGTGCACGTTCGGCGCAATCCGGATGACCGAAACTGGTCTGCCTACTGTCGATCTGGAGAAGTGCACCGCGTGTGGGGATTGTGTTGAAGCCTGCCCGAAATCCCTCTTCGTGCTTCGTCCGATCACCGCGAACCTTCTGGTGCAGTGCAGGAGTCTTCTCGCCGGCGACGAAGTTCTCGAACAGTGCAGAGTAGCATGTACCGCATGCGGCAAATGCGTGCAGGACGCCGCTGACGGATTGATCAGCATCGCAAGCGGAGTGGCTGTGGTTGACTATGACAGGATCGCGTTCGCGGAGCCGCGCAATGTCGAGCGGTGTCCGACCGGCGCGATCGTTTGGCTTTCCGGAGCGCAGTTCGCGCATGTGCCGGAAATGGCCGGGAGCAGTGTGCAATGAAACTGTGGGCTTCGAAACCGAAGGAGACAGCGAAAGCTGCTCCCGCGTTCCCCGGCGTTCTTCAGGCGCTGGACGGTGGAAGCGCCGTCGTCGCGATGGAGACCGCCGCAAGTGAAGCCGC
>Ga0209998_10000291_pt1 | contig 15357 bp, 18 predicted proteins | sample EndophyteCoNSPM_FD_187576 | JGI IMG/M metagenome (GOLD analysis project Ga0209998, IMG submission 187576) | Arabidopsis thaliana rhizosphere microbial communities from the Joint Genome Institute, USA, that affect carbon cycling - Endophyte Co-N... | ecosystem: Host-associated > Plants > Roots >... | reverse complement strand
GTCGACACCGGGTCGCCAAACACGGCGCTGCCGTCCGCGACGAAAAACCGCGTGTTGAACCGGCGGAACACCGGGGTGGGCGTGATCGCGCGCCCGACATAGGTAAGGGCGTCGATCGCCGCGTCGACCTCGCGTCCGTCGAACGGCGCGAGCGCGAGCACGGCGCGCCGACGGACCGCGGGCTTGTCGCCGCATGCCTTGAGCGCGCTCGAAAGTCACCGCGACGATTTTGCTCCCGGTGACATTCTCAGGATGCTGACAATGCTCGCGGGCATCGAGCCGCAGTTCCGCCGAAGCGCGCAGCAGCAGCTGCTCGTCGAGATGCTGCTCGTTCGATTCGCGCTGCTCGATCGATCCGTTACGCTCGAGGATGTGTTGACTACTCTCGGCGGCGGGGGAAGTGGGAGTGGTCCTGTGACTCGTCCCGTCGAGCGGGCAGTTTCGACGCCGCGCGCCTCGCACCCCGAGACACGATCCAGCGCGCCCAAGCCTGCCGGCGCAGCTCATGACATTCCGGCAAGACCGGTGGTGTCGTCTCCTGCCCCTCCATTGAGGGTAACTCCTCCTTCAGGACAACCAGCGGTGTCGCCTGAGGCACCTGCAAAGTGGAAGGCCGAATTCGATCAGACTGCCGCGAGCGGCGCGCGGGAGCGATTGACGACCGATGGTGTCCGCCGGGAGCGTCTCGCAACGCTCCGCTCGAACGATCCGGTGCTCGATGCCGCGGTGCGGGAGCTCGACCTCGACCTACTCGACTGAAGCTCGCACGCGATAGATTCGGTCATGGCAGATTTCACGAAAATTCTCGAGCAGGCGCAGCAGATGCAGGGGCGCCTGGAAAAAGTTCAGGCAGAGCTCGCGAACATGACGGTCAGTGGCAGCTCCGGCGGCGGAATGGTCACCGTGGACGCCGATGGCAAGGGCCAGATTACGAAGGTGCGGGTTGATCCGTCTATAGTAAGCGCCTCCGACGTGGAGATGCTCGAGGATCTTTTACTTGTCGCACTTCGTGATGCTCAGCAGAAATCGGCAGATCTGGCAAAGCAGGAGATGTCGAAGCTCACCGGAGGTCTCGGACTTCCGTTCAAGCTTCCGTTCTAGCGTGTCTGCAATCGACACGCTGGCCACCGAGCTTTCCCGGCTTCCCGGTATCGGGCGAAAGACAGCGCTGCGCCTTACATATCACCTCCTCAAGCAGCCGGCCGAGCAGAGCCGGCGCCTGGCTGACGCGCTCGTTACGCTGGCGGAGCGCGTTCACCCCTGCACGCGCTGCTTCAACCTTACCGAGGATGAAGTCTGCTCGATCTGCCGCGATGCTCGCCGCGATGCGACTCTGATCTGCGCGGTCGAGGAAGCATCCGACATCGGCGCGATCGAAAGGGCAGGGGAGTTTCGCGGATTGTACCACGTTCTTGGAGGCCGGCTTTCACCGCTCGATGGAATCGGTCCGGACGACCTCACGATTCCGCAGCTCGAAGAAAGAGTCGCCGGCGGCAAGGTTCGGGAAGTCATCATCGCGACGAATCCGAGCATTGAGGGAGAGGCCACTGCATTGTACGTTCAGCGCAAGCTGTCACCCTATCAGCTCACGGTGACGCGCATTGCGCGCGGGCTCCCGGTGGGCGGAGATCTCGAGTACGCCGACGGAGTCACGATTGCGCAGGCACTTTCAGCAAGGCGGGCGATGTGATCGCATCGCGTGACCATCGTCTCGCCACGCTTGGCTTCGTGGGTGGGCTGGCGCTTGGCGCTCTTGCCTGGAGCCATCTTCAGAAGCAGTACCGGCGCGATCTGTTCAGCCGTCATCCGCTGCGACGTTTTGCCGCGCTTACGTACCTGCGGTCGCGGCCTTCGATGGGAACGGTGCGGCTTCTTCGCGAATACATCGCATGGGAGCGAATGCCCGTGCTTCGCGAGCGCGGCGTGAGGCTGATGCGGCACGTTGAATCGACGCTGAGCTGAAGCATGACAAATCCCGGCGCAGCCACCTGGTCTTTTGATGAAGAGGACCTCGCCGCTCTCACGCGGACTGTTGACCGCTTTCTTGCGGATACAGGCGCGCACTCGGCGCTGATCGCAGATCGTTCGGGGCAGCTCGTCGCGACGATGGGCCGACCGCTGGCGTTCGATCCGACAGTATTTGCCACGCTCACGGCTGCTGACTTCAGCGCGAACGATCAGCTCGCGCGCCTCATCGGTGAGACTGATTTCACCACGCTGTTCCATCAGGGCGAGAAGGAATCGATGTACGTCGCCGACGTCGCGAGACGACTCATCCTCGTGACGCTCTTCGACAATTCGACTCCCATCGGCCTGGTGCGCCTCAAGATGAAACCCGTCGTCGAAGAGCTGACTGCACACCTCGATCGCGCCTTCACGCGCGCGCGCGAGCTTGGTGCCACGCAGCCGAACCTCCTCGCCGGTGCCGGCGACGAGATCGACGAGCTGTTCAACTGGTAAGGGAGAAAGAACTGCGATGTCGATGATCAACTACGCGGCGCGCGAGATCAACTGCAAAATCGTCTACTACGGGCCCGGCCTCGGCGGCAAGACGACGAATCTCGAGCACATATACGGCAAGGTGAAACCCGATACGCGGGGGAAGCTGATCTCGCTCGCGACAGAGACAGAGCGCACCCTGTTCTTCGATTTCCTGCCGGTGGACCTCGGGACGATACGCGGATTCAACACGCGCTTTCATCTCTACACGGTTCCCGGCCAGGTGTACTACAACGCAAGCCGCAAGCTGATCCTGAAGAACGTCGACGGCGTCGTGTTCGTCGCGGACTCGCAGGTCGAGCGAATGGAAGCGAACCTGGAGTCGATGCAGAACCTGTACGACAATCTCGCCGAGTACGGGTATGACGTGACCAGAATTCCTTTCGTGATTCAGTACAACAAGCGCGATCTCCCGAACGCCGCGCCAATCGCGGACCTGCAGGCAGCGCTGAACCCCGGCTGGGAGCCGGCCGACGTGTCACGCGCGCGCGTCACTCCGGATCCGTATCATGCGGGGGAAAATCTGGTCGAGCAGCTTTCGAGTGGTGAATGGGTGGAGAAAGCCCCATACTTCGAGGGCGTCGCGATCACCGGAGATGGCGTATTCGATACACTCAAGGCGGTGAGCAAGCTCGTACTGAAGGCTCTTGCATAGTGTCTTCCGGCGCGTCCGCGTCTCTGAATCTCACGCGTGGACCGCTTCCGACAGCGGCCCCTCAGTATCTCTGAAAGCATGAATCTGCCGAACGCGATCACCATCGGCAGGATTCTCATCTCGCCTCTCATCGCAGCGCTGCCTTTCGTCAACTCCCCGGTCGCCCGCATAGCGGCGTTCTGCATCTTCATCGTTGCCGCCGTTTCCGATTACATCGACGGCATGCTCGCGCGAACGAGAAATCTTGAGACCGACCTGGGACGCCTTCTCGATCCGCTTGCCGACAAGCTGCTGCTCTTCACTACGATGGTTCCCATCTACGTTCTCATGGCGCCCGACTGGGACCTTTTCGCTCCCACCGCTGCCAGCCTGCCGGGCGCGCATGCGTTCCCGTTCGCGACTCCGTTTGGACCTGTTGCAATACCGTGGTGGATATTCGCGGTGGTCATCGGTCGTGAGATTTTCATGACGGTTTTCCGGCAGCTGGCCGCGCGCCGCGGCGTCGTCATTGGTGCGATCGGCCCGGCAAAGTGGAAGACCGGGTTTCAGTGGGTGTGGGTTGGATCCTCCTTCTTCTGGTTCTTTGCGTCGACGCTTGCGTCGCGGAATGGCTGGACGACTGGAGCCTGGCAGGCGTTTGCATATTTCAACGCGTTCGTTGGCCTGACCACGATGACTGTCGCGGTGTTCCTCACCCTCTATTCACTCATGCTGTACCTGAAGACGTACCGGCGGGTACTGACGGCTTAAGATTGAAAATAGAGATCGTCACGATCGGCGATGAGCTGCTGCTCGGCTTCACGATCGACACCAACTCGGCCCACCTCGCGCGCGAGCTTGCGGCGCTCGGCGTCGAGATCACGCATCGGTCGTCTGTCGGCGACGATGCAACGAACATCGCGGACGCGGTAAAGCGAGCGCTCGACCGCACTGGCGCGGTCATCACGACCGGCGGCCTCGGCCCCACTGCGGATGATCTCACGAAGCCTTCGATCGCGCGGATCTTCGAGCGCGACATGTACCTCGATGAGCCGACTCTGGAGGCGATGAAAGCCCGATGGGCTCGGCTGAAGCGCACGGGCCCGTTCCCGGATTCGAACGTGGCCCAGGCGATGATTCCTCGCGGTGCGACAATTCTCGCAAACAGGCACGGAAGCGCGCCTGGAATCTGGCTCGAGGATGAGCAGGGCAGATGGGTGGCAATGCTGCCGGGAGTGCCGCGTGAGATGCGCGGACTTCTTGCCGATGAGCTGCTGCCCGTGATTCGCCAGCGAATAGAAAGAGAAGCCGGCACCGACATCCCAGTCATCCGCTCGAGAACATTGCGCACGACGGGACTCGCCGAGTCTGCGCTTGCGGATCTGCTCGGCGAGATGGCGAGCGGCGTTGACGGATGCGCGCTCGCCTTCCTGCCGTCAGTGGAGAGTGTCGATCTGCGTCTCACCATCCGCGGCGTCGCCGCTGCGGAAGCCGACTCCAGGCTCGAGCAGGCGGCAATGAAACTTCGCAACACGATCGGCCGGTATGTGTACGGAGAGGATGGCGCCGATCTAGCCGAGATCGTGCTCGGACAATGCCGGCGCCGCGGATTGAAGATCGCAGTTGCCGAGAGCTGCACCGGTGGAATGCTCGGTGCCCGGCTCACGGCGATTCCCGGCTCGAGCGACGTATTTGTCGGGGGCGTGATCGCATATGACAACAGCGTTAAGCGGGACGTGCTCGGCGTCTCGAGTGCCGATCTCGACGAGCACGGTGCGGTAAGCATGGAGGTGGCGTCTGCAATGGCGTCCTCCGTGCGTAATCTCGTACAGGCCGACATTGGCGTCGGGATTACCGGCGTTGCGGGGCCCGGCGGCGGGACAGCAGCCAAGCCAGTCGGAATGGTCTGGGTCGCGCTCGATGGAGTGGAACGGGAGGCGCGGTGTCTGCGATTGTTCGGAACCCGAGAGGAGGTTCGGCAGAGGGCCGCTCAGGCGGCGCTCGACATGATTCGGCGCGCGCTCGTCACGAGTTAGATTCACCTTATGAGGAGAACAAGGGAGAGCATGAAGGATTCGCAGATTACCGACGAGATCGTCGACGAAGCCGAGGATCTCGATCCGCAGACTGATGATTCCGATGGTTCGGTGGATGAACCCGGCGACGATGCTGCCATCGCCGTAGACGACCGACTCGGAGAGCTGGAGCGCGAGATTACGCTCGAGCGCGACAAGTATCTCAGGCTTGCCGCCGAGTTCGACAACTTCCGCAAGCGCATGATGAAGGAGCGGATCGAGGCTGAGGGCAGGGGTCAGGCCGAGCTCGTTCGCCAGATGCTCGACGCGCTCGATGACATCGCCCGGTTCGCTCACGTCGATCCCGACGTCACCGACTCCAAGACTCTCGTCGAGGGGGTCGCAATGGTCGAGAAGAAACTCGACAAGTCATTGCGCGGTGCCGGTCTCGAGACAGTGAACCCGAAAGGTGACAGATTCGATCCGTCGCTCCACGAAGCGGTCGCAACTGAGCCCGCAAACACGAAGGATGAGGACGGAACTGTGTCCCAGGTTTATCAGGTCGGTTACACCTTCAAGGGCCAGATGATTCGACCTGCGCGCGTCGTCGTGCGACAGTACCAGTAATTCCTGAACGAACGATAGTTCATGGCGCAGACCAAGGACTTCTACGCGGTGCTCGGTGTTCCGTCCACCGCGACGCAGGATGAAATAAAGAAGGCATACAGGAAGCTCGCGAAGAAATACCATCCCGACGCGAATGCGAGCGACCCGAAAGCTGCCGAGCGCTTCAAGGAGATCTCCGAAGCGAACAACGTTCTTGGAGACGCGGAGAAGAGGAAACAGTACGACGAGATGCGTCGCCTTGGCGCGTTCGATGGATTTGGATTCGGCGGAGGGACGGGCGCTCGGCGCGGGCCGTCACCTCGCGGGGGTGCGACAGCAGGCGGGGCGTCGAACGTCAATTTTCAGGATTTCGACATCGGGGGGCTGGGAGGTCTGGGCGACCTTTTCGGTTCGATCTTCGGAAACGCGCGGGGACAATCGCGTCCTTCCGGACCGCAGCGAGGACAAAACATCGAGGCCAGCCTCGACATTCCATTCCGTACCGCCGCGCGCGGCGGAAAGGTGCCGGTGGAGCTCGAGGTGAACGAGGAGTGTGGGACATGTCACGGCTCGGGGGCGGCACCAGGCGCGACAATGAAGACTTGTCCCGAGTGTTCGGGACGTGGCGTAGTGTCGTTCGGGCAAGGGGGCTTTGCGGTCAATCGTCCGTGTCCGATGTGCCTGGGTCGCGGTCAGGTTCCGTCGCAGCCGTGCCCGACGTGCAACGGAAGCGGTGAAGTACGAACGCGCAAGAAAGTGCTCATCACTGTTCCGCCGGGTGTCGATTCGGGGTCGAAGATCCGGCTCAAGGGACAGGGCGGAAAGGGCGCTTCGAACGGGCCGCCCGGGGATCTGCTCATCACGTTCAATGTACTCCCCGACAAGTTCTATCAGCGGGAGGGCCTCGATGTGATCGCTGCGCTGCCGCTCAACATTGCGCAGGCGACGCTTGGCTCCAAAGTGAGCGTCAATACGCTCGACGGAAAGAAAGTCGTTATTCGAATTCCGCCAGGGACGCCGTCGGGAAAGCGGTTCCGTGTGCGCGGCCAGGGAATTCACAAGGGATCGGACCACGGAGACCTGATCGTCGAGGTCAAGATCGAGGCTCCGGAAAAACTCTCCGAGGAGCAGGAGCGGATAATGAAGGAGTTCGCTGCCGCGGGAGGAATGAAGTATTAGCGACAATGCGAGAGCTTATGTCGCAACGTTCATCGGCGCGCTCCTCCTCGGTCTGATCTATTCGACCAAATCCGAAAGCGGTCCGATCATCACGATTGCGCGAGCGGGCGACACTGCGCTCGTAGTCGAGCCTGCACCGGGCAATCCGGTCCCCGTACCTCCTCTCGTTGCGGACAGTCTTACGGCACCTGATTCAACGGCGGTGCCGCTCGGTGTTGGTGGACAACCTGGATCCGCGAGTCCGGTCGTTCTTCCCGCTGATCTCGACACTCTCCGTCGGGAAGGGCTCATGATTCCAGTGGCGGGTGTTGCCGCAAAGGATCTCATCGACAGCTTCGACGACAAGCGCGGCGGCACGCGCACGCACAACGCGCTCGACATCATGGCGGCCCGCAACACTCCGGTGGTGTCTGCCGTGGACGGGTCCATCGTAAAGCTTCATACGAGCGTTGCCGGCGGCCTCACGATCTACGCGTCAGACCCGTCGTCGAGATTCGTGCTGATGTACGGTCATCTCGACAGCTATCGTCCCGGATTGAAGGAGGGACAGCGTGTGAGGCGTGGCGAAGTCATCGGATTCGTTGGATCGACAGGTAATGCGAACGCTCTTGCCCCGCACCTGCATTTTCAGGTGACGCGGAACGACAATCTCAAGGAGTGGTGGAAGGGAACTCCAATCAATCCTTTCCCGGTGTTCCGCCCGAAGGGTTGAGGGGAGCGGTGGTCGCGGGCGGCACGTTGCAGTGTTGCGCGTCGTCCATACTGTTGATCTGCGCAAGCGCCTCCGTAACCTCGGCCCCCGCCCCTTCGATGATGACCATATTCCGCCCCCGGACCGAGTAGATCCGCGCGCTTCGAGACCGGAGATAGGGAGTGGCGAGATCCATTGCGCCCTCGGAAGAGAGACAGTTGAGCTCGACGGACTGCCGGCGAAAATCATCCGGCCTGATCAGACTCTCTCCGCGGTCGGTTCGCAGATAAAGGACAAACAGGAGCCCGGCGGCGAAAGCAAGGCCTCGACGAATCCATCGGGCGACAGACTCGCGGCGACTGAGCTCGGAACGCGTAATCGCATCGATCGCGATCTGCGTCGGCGGCATCGTCGGTATCGAGCTGTCGAGTGAAACCGCAAGACGATGTTCCGCCAGCTGCATGTCGCTTACGAGGCGCGAGCAGTTAGGGCAGGTGCTCAGGTGCGCGGAAATCGCCGACTCCCGCGGAATGTCCGAGAGTCTCATCGTCGAGAGGACCGCGAGGGATTCTGCGCAGGTCGTCATCTCTGTAACTCGCGCCATGATGGATGGTCCTCCAGAAGGCGCGCGCGAAGTGCCGACCGCGCCTTGAAAAGATTTCCCCTCACAGTTCCGGCATTGGTTCCGAGAAGCTTCGCGACCTCCGCGGGCTCATGACCCTGGAGGTCGACCAGGTCGAAGACTTCACGCTGCTTTGGTGGAAGCTGGGTGAAGAAAATCCGGACATAGTTCGCGATTCTTTCCCGGTCGACTCGCGCACCCGGATCGGTGTTGTAAACGTCGTCGCCAGGGAACGCCGCTTCCGCAAGCTCTCTCTGGCGGCGATCCTTGCGGTGCCTTTCAAGCGCAACTCTTCGCGTGATGCGATACACCCACCCCTCCACTGCTGCGTCACCGCGATACTGCGCGAGCTTACGATGAACTCGAACGAACGTCTCCTGCGTGATCTCGTCGGCTTCGTCCGGATCGCGCGCAAAGGTAAGCGACCAGCGATGCACGAGGCGATGCAGGACCGTAACGAGGCTTTCGAATGCGGCTTCGTCTCCCGCAGCGGCGAGCGCGATTGCCGAGCGCAACACTTTTCCGCGCGCAATTGCCGCATCGTTTCGCGTTCCGTCGGCGATGAGTTGTGAGTGCGCGATCATCCTGACCCAATGATGTCACGAATCGCGGCGGCGTTAACCCGCCCCGCGGGAATTACGCGGCGAGAATCGGCAGGGACTGGCGTCGATTTTCCGCCGGAGCGAGAGCTTCGCCGGCTGCCCGCTCGATGAACGCTCCGCCGAGAACTCTTGAACCGTCGTACAGAACTATCGACTGGCCCGGAGTGATCGCTGATACGGGCTCATCCAGCGCAATCTCGATCTCGTTCTGCTCGACGCGAATGAGCTCTCCCGCGGCAAGCCGGGCGCGGTGCCGAATGCGCACGCTCACATGCATTCCCGCTGCTGGAGGATCGCCGAGCCAGTTCACCTCACGCGCCACGACGCCACGCCCGAGGAGCTCTTCGCGAGGCCCGATGATCACGGCGCGATCTTCCGGGACAATGCTCACGACGTACATGGGCCGCTTGAATCCTCCAGGCAATCCACGGCGCTGGCCGATCGTGTACGCGGCGAATCCGTGATGATCGGCGATATGCATGCCGTCGCTCGTAAGGATCGGGCCGCGCGAAAGCGCAGGCGAATCGGCTGCAAGGCGATCTCTGAGGATCTTCATGTAGTCGCCATCGGGTACGAAGCAGATCTCCTGGCTCTCAGGCTTGTCTGCAACGACTGAAAGTCCAAGCTTTCGCGCGATCGCCCGCGTTTCGGCCTTCGTCGAGCTGCCCACAGGCAGAAGCATGCGGGAGAGCACCGCGCGATCGACTCCCCAGAGGAAATATGTCTGGTCCTTGTCGTCGTCCAGGCCGCGATGCAGCTCGCCGTCGACAAGTTGCGCGTAGTGACCCGTCGCAATCCAGCGGGCGTCGATCGAATCCGCCTTCTTCACCAGATCGCGGAACTTCGTGAAGGTGTTGCATCTCACGCACGGAATCGGAGTGCGGCCGCGCTCGTATTCGGCCACGAAATCGTCGATCACGTCCTCGCCGAATCGCGTCTCGAGATTGATGACGTAATGCGGTATCCCGAGCTGCTCGCATACTCTTCTCGCGTCGTTGACGGAATCGAGTGAGCAGCACGGCCGATCAGGCACATCTTCCCCGTGACAAAAAAGCTTCATCGTCGCGCCCACGACCTCATATCCCTGTTGCACTAGCAGCGCGGCAGCAACGGATGAATCAACGCCGCCTGACATGGCGACGAGAGCTCTTTCGCGCATGATCAGCCCGACGCGGCGAACTGCCGCGCCTTCATCACGAGCGCAGGGAACACGTCGGCGACGCGGTCGATGCACACGTCGTCACTCAGCGACCCGAGGCTCATTCTGATTGCCGCTGAGGCGAGATCCGGCTTGACGCCGATGGCAGTCAGCACATGCGACGGCGATATGCTCCCGCTCGAGCAGGCAGATCCGCCCGATGCAGCGATCCCCTGGAGGTCGAGCGCCATGAGGAGCGATTCGCTGTCGGTGCCGGGCACAGAAACGTTCAACACATGAGGCGCTCGCTCGGCGCCGCGTCCATGCACTACTGCGTCCGGGACACGCGCGACAATCGCCGCTTCGAGCCGGTCACGAAGAGCGCGAATTCGATCGCACTCCTTCGCGGACTCAGCAATCGTGAGCTCGGCAGCCGTCGCGAGCGCCACCGCATAGGCGACGTTTTCCGTTCCCGGACGCCGACCACGATCCTGCATTCCGCCATGAAAGAGTGGGTGCAGCTTTGTCCCGCGGCGGATGAACAGCGCTCCGACGCCCTTCGGGGCGCCGATCTTGTGACCCGAGATGGAGAGAAGATCGAACGCCTGAGATGCCGCATCGATCTTCACCTTGCCGAATGCCTGCACTCCATCGGTGTGAAACACGACGCCCTTTGACTTCGCGTCGGAGGCAAGCTCGGGAACGGGCTGAATTGTCCCGATCTCGTTGTTCACCCACATCACGGATGCAATCGCGACGTCGTCACGAACTTCGCTGTTCCAGGAATCCCTCGACACAATGCCTGTCTTGTCCACCTCGATGATTCGCTCTTCGGCGCCTTCGGCCTTTGCCTCGTGTACGGCGCCGAGGATCGCCTTGTGCTCGATTGCCGTGGTCACAACGGCGTTACGTCCCGCAGTTCGCGCCTCACGCCAGACGCCGAGTATCGCGAGGTTGTCGCTCTCCGTTCCGCCGGAGGTAAAACAGACTTCGTCAGCGCGTGCGCCGAGGCACTTTGCCACTCGCTCACGTGCCTCGTCGAGCGCTGCGCGTGCTTCGCGCCCCCAGCGGTGCGTGCTGGAAGGATTCCCGAAGCGAGGGCCGAAGAACGGCCGCATTGCTTCGAAGACAGCCTCTCGCACGGGCGTGGTGGCAGCGTGATCGAGATAGATGGGTGTCGGAGGCATCAATGAAAATTAAGGGTTGGCCGATGCTGGGCAATCGGCCTTTCTGTAAACGTAGAATCGCGTACTACAGAACTACGGGTTAACTGCTCTGTCAGCACAGAATACACAGAATGGGCACAGATCACACAGAAACTACGGAACTTCTTTCTTGATTTTTGTCAAAGAGCGTAACTGCGCCTTATGTCGTGTAAAACAAAATCAATGAACGCCTTTACGTAGTTTCTGTGTGATCTGTGCCCATTCTGTGTATTCTGTGCTGACAGAGCAGTTAACCCGTAGTTCTGAAGTTCTCTGTACCGACCGAACGCTCACCCACCGAAGAACTTGCTCCGTATCTCCCAGAGCTCCGGAAAAAATCTCTGAGACACCGTACGCTGCAGATACCGTGAGCCGAGTGTGCCGCCCGTTCCGCCAGTTGTCGGACCGATGATTCGCTCCACGAGCTGCACGTGCAGAAAGCGCCACATCGCAAAGCCCTGCTCGTATTCCAGAAGTCCTTCCGCAAGCATCTGCAGCGGACGCTGATGCTCCTGCGTGTATACCTGCTCCAGCGTAGCGCCGTTCTCTCTCAGAACGCGATTGAAAAGCTCCTGCAAAGGCGGATCGTCGAGCGCTTTCTGAACCAGCTGAGGAATCGGGCCGTGCTCTTCGAGAACCTGAATGAAATGCGGATCCCTGAGACCCGACATCGCTTCTATCGCCCTGAACTGCACGCTCTGAGAACCGCTCGATGTCCCCAGATATCCACGAAACTGCGCGAAACGCTGTGGCGGCAGAGTTTCCAGAGCATTGAGCTGCGCCGTGACGATTCGCACGAGCGCGTTCACGCGCTTTACCGCCCCCAACGATGCCAGCGTGTCGGTAGCGTTGAGCTGAGCCTTGAGACCTTCGAGCTCGTGGATGATGAGCTTGAACCACAGCTCACTCGCCTGATGAACGATTATGAACAGCAGCTCGTCGGGATGCTCGGGGCTGGAGCGCGGGCGCTGAAGAGACAGCAGCTCGTCGAGAGCGAGGTAGGAAGGGTAGGTAAGGTCGTCTGTCAAAATGTGGCCACCTCGAGGGCTGCTATGTCGTCGGCGCGCATGGTCTCGGTCGTAAAGAACGGTTCGCCATATTGGGTTCGAATAAGCGAGCCATAGTGTGCTGCGTGATGGCGAATGATGTCGTACAGCGGTTCGCCGTTCGGAAAGACCTCTCCCGCCTGAATGGCCTCGTCGAATTGTGACGAATAACACCTCACCGCCTCGAGCTTCTTTTCGAACGTGTCGGTGATGTCCACCACGAACGTCGGCTTCACGTTGTCTTCGCGGTACGCGAGACAGTGGATAACCTTACGCGGACGGTGCGCGGGAACCTGCGGCTCGACTTTCTTGAGGCCCGCAACGAAGCATGCATCGCGAATCAACTGGGACGAAACCGTATGATCGGGATGCTTACCGCGTATCGATGGAGCCACCACGACCGTTGGGGCAAACTGCCTTATCATCACCGCGAGTCGAGCCCGGGTATCGGGGCTGTTCACGACTCCACCGTCGGGGAGGCCCATGTTTTCGCGGGCCGTGAGGCCCATCACGTGCGCTGCTCTGTCAGCCTCCTCACCGCGGAGCTGCGCTGACCCTCGCGTGCCAAGCTCTCCCTGCGTGAGGTCTATCACCGCCGTCGTGCGTCCGAGCCCGACTGCCTTTATGAGTGTTCCGCCGCACGTGAGCTCCACGTCATCACGGTGCGCCGCGATTGCAAGAATGTCGACCTTGGGCATTGCACAAAATTACCGTTATTCGTAGCGGAGGGCCTCGATCGGATCCAGCCGCGCTGCCCGCCGTGCTGGAATCATTCCGAATACAATCCCGATTCCCACCGACACGCTCACCGCCACGAGTGTCAGCGCGACAGGGACGCCCGCATCGATGTTCATGAACGTCGTGATCAGTCGCCCCAGCGCGAGACCGACGATGATTCCGATCAGGCCACCAATGCCGGTCAGCGTCGCAGCCTCGACGAGAAACTGAAGCAGTATCTCCCGCTGCGTCGCTCCTACCGCCTTGCGCACGCCGATCTCGCGCGTGCGATTGGTGACCGACACCATCATGATCGCCATGACGCCGATGCCGCCGACCATCAGGCCGACGCTGGACAGCACGATCATCACGAGGAAGAAGACACCGGTGATCTTGTTGAAGGTGTCGAGAATCTGGTCCTGCGTGATCATGTCGAAATTGTTCTGCTGCGATGGTCGGAGACGGCGCATCTCGCGAAGCGCGATCGTCACGGCCTCCCTCGCATCTTCCGAAGTGACGCCCTTTTTCGGCTTGACCGCGATGAATACCGCGTTCGTCTTGTCCAGAAAGAACTGGTGATCGAGCGTGAGGTACGGAACGATTGCGCCGATCGCCTGGCCTGGCGGCTCGAAAATATTTCCGGGCTTCTGATAGAGACCGATGACCGTCAGCGGTCGTCCGCCAAGGTTGACCTGCTTGTCGAGGATGCTCTCTCCACCAAACACTTTTCTCGCCGCGTCTTCTTCGAGCACCACCACCGACGCTCCGCTTACCTGTTCCGGTTTCGTGAACCACCGGCCTGCAACGAGGTCGCCGCCCTGAACCTCGGTGAACCTGTCATCCGCTCCCATGATGAGAAGGTTCTGCGTGCGAACACCCTTGTACTCGAGCCGTCCCTGCGCCTGGCCCCAGATGGCAGCATACGAGATCTCCGGCAGCGACTGAATTCGCCGGCCTTCCTCGGGGCTCAGATCGGGGCGAATGCGAATCCACACCGGCAGACGGTCGGGATTCACGGGCGTCTGCGAAAAGGCCTTGATCACGTAGAAGGTCGTTGGTCCCGCGATCTCGATCGTCCGGACGATCTGCTCCTTGATCCCCTGGACGATCGCAGCCATTGCCATGACCGTCGACACGCCCATCACCACTCCGAGTATGGTGAGACCGGAGCGAAGCTTGTTGGCGCGGAGAGTGTCGATCGCGACGGCGACGTTGTTCTGGATCTTTTCGCCGATCATCTATTCCTGCCTGAGCGCAGCGATGGGATCGAGCTGGGCCGCTCTTGCCGCTGGATAAACGCCGAACAGAACGCCCACACCGGCGCCAAGACTCACGGCGAGACCGATCGACCACAGCGTCACTTTCGCGGGGAGCGGCGATACGAACGCGACGAGGCTGGCAAGTCCCCATCCCGCAGCGACTCCCATCAACCCTCCGACAGTCGCAAGCACGATCGACTCGGCGAGGAACTGCCGGCGGATGTCGCGCGACCTCGCTCCCATTGCCTTGCGGACGCCGATTTCGCGCGTGCGCTCGCTCACCGACATCAGCATGATGTTCATGATGACGATCCCGCCGACGACGATTCCGATTCCGACGATCGCCGGAATGACGGAGAAGAGAACGCGCGTGAGATTCTTCCAGAACTCTACGAGCGCGTCAGCGGTCTCGATCGAGTAATCGCTCTCCTGGCCCGGCCTGAGCCTGTGAGCGGTGCGCATCGCGCCATCAGCGAGCGCCATACCCGCTGCAACGTCTTCGGCAGTTGCCATTTTCACCGATACCGTCGTCGTCTTCCGCCGCCCGTATATCGACTCGAATGTCGTCAGCGGGAGAAGGACGAATCCATCGAACGACTGACCGAGCACCCGGCCTTTCTTCGCTACAACGCCGACGACAGTGAAGTGATTGCCGAGTACGCGAAGATCCTTCCCGACTGGATCTATGTTCTCGAAGAGCTTGTCGGCGACGTCAGCGCCGATCACGGCGACGGAGCGTCGCTGGAGAACATCGATGTCCGAGAGCGGACGGCCGCTCGCGAAGGTGTAGTCCTGTATCACCTGGTAGGGAGCTGTCACTCCCATGATCGCGACGTCTCCAAGCGTCCGTGTGCCGGACTGGATGTCAGCGATGGGAGTCGGCCACCCAGACTGAAGACTTACGGCGGTCGCCTGCGGTATCGCGGCGATCACCGCGGCCGGGATCACGATGACCGGTACGTCGCAAGCGTCGCCGCACGTCGCAGGCGCGCTCGCCGTGCTGCGGTCGGCATTTCCGAACGAAGCGCTCAGCGCGACGGTCGCGCGCGTTACCGACACCGGCCCGCAAGTCACGGACGCGCGCAACGGCGTCGTGAAGCGCCGGCTCGACTTGAACGCCGCCGTGACTAGCACGGGCGGCGGC
>Ga0209998_10000290_pt1 | contig 15406 bp, 12 predicted proteins | sample EndophyteCoNSPM_FD_187576 | JGI IMG/M metagenome (GOLD analysis project Ga0209998, IMG submission 187576) | Arabidopsis thaliana rhizosphere microbial communities from the Joint Genome Institute, USA, that affect carbon cycling - Endophyte Co-N... | ecosystem: Host-associated > Plants > Roots >... | reverse complement strand
GCTGAAGCTGATTGCAACGGGGTTTGCGGAAGCTTGTACAGCGGTGAATCAGGCTTTTCACTGGATCTATCCTGACAAGAAAGTGAATCCGGGGCATTCATCGAATCTCGCCGTGTTTGGGCAGAAGGACGATTAGGGGCGATCCAACACGAAGGCACGAAGGCACGAAGGTCCACGAAGAACTACGCGTTCCTATTTGTTTGTAACAGCGGAACTCCAGGTTCTTATTTGGTTTGTTAACAGAGAAACGACGCGTAGTTACGCAGTCAAAAAAATAAAGAACGTGTAGTTCTTCGTGATCCTTCGTGTCTTCGTGGCTTCGTGTTGGATCGCCCTTAGCTGTAGGCTACACGGGGATCAGCCTTAGCATAGGCAAGATCCGTAATCAGATTCACCAGCACAAACACAATCGAAAGGAACAATACCGTCCCGTTAATCGCCGGGAGATCCCGTCGTGCAATCGCATTGACGACGTATCGCCCAATTCCCGGCCACGAGAATATCGTCTCGGTTAGAATCGATCCCGTCAGGTAGTAACCGAAGTCCAGTCCGAGAACGGTGATGATCGGGATCAATGCATTACGCAATGCATGGCGGGCGACGACAACCCGCTCGCGCAAACCTTTCGCGCGCGCAGTCCGAACGAAATCTCCGCCAAGTACTTCGAGCATCGAGGACCGCGTCACTCGCGCCAGGAACGCAATCGACCTCGAGCCGAGCGCCAAAGCTGGAAGGATCAAATACTTCACGCCACCGTAACCGGACGGCGGCAACCAGCGAAGATTCACCGCGAAAATCAGAATCAGAATCAACCCAACCCAGTAAACCGGGAACGAGATTCCGAGATACGCGAAGCCCAGGCTCAGCCGGTCGAACCATCCCCCGGGGTTTCGCGCTGCGAGAACTCCGATCGTGATCCCGAGAACCGATGCGAGGAGCATTGCTGACCCTGCAAGAAGCAGCGTCTTTGGAAATCGTTCTTTTATGTCCCGGATGATCGGCCGCTGCGTGATGTAAGAGTTGCCGAGGTCGCCCTTCAAAACTCCGCCCGCGTATAACACGAATTGCTTCGGGAGCGGCTCATCCAGATGCAGCTCCTTTCTGAGCCGCGCGATCGTCTCGGCATCGGCGCGCTCGCCGACCATGTCCTGCACCGGATCACCGGGCGCTACATATAAAAGAAGGAAGACGACGATCATCACCCCGATGAGAGTCGGGATCGACAGCATCAGCCGGCGTATGATGAACGCGATCACTTATCGCTGAAACTGGATTCCGACATCGGTCCACCGCTGCCCGGTGAAGATCGTCGGGACCTTGAAGTTCGTGATCCAGGGCTGCACCGCGTACAGCTCCTTGTAGAAGAACAGGTAAATCATCGGGGCGTCCTGATACTCGAGCTCATCTGCTTGCTTGTAGAGCGCGGTGCGCTTCGATTCATCCTGCTCGCGGCGCGCATCGTTCACGAGCTTGTCGAACTGAGGATTCGAGTAGAACGAAACATTGCCGCCGACGCCCTTGTTCGCAGTATGAAGAAGTGGATAAAGGAAATTCTCGGCGTCGGGATAATCGGCGAACCAGTCCTTGAGTGCCATGTCGGTCTTGCCGGCTCGCGCTGCTTCACGCATCGACGATGCGTCGCGCTGCACGAGGGTTACCCGGACGTTCACTTCTTTCAGGTATGCCTGCACCGTCTGCGCGATGCGGGGGAACGGCGGGGTCTGGGACGACCACAGCTCTACGTCGATTCCATTCGGAAATCCTGCTTCCGACAGCAGCTGCTTTGCCTTCGCGAGGTCGCGGGTATAACCCTTTCGCGCGGAATCTCCGCCGGGGAGCGCGGGGGGAATTACGCCTGCAGCGAGGTTTCCGCGTCCGCTCACGATTCCATCGAGAATTCCTTTCGCATCTACCGCGTAATTCAAAGCCTGTCTCACTCTTTTGTCTGCGAGTGGACCGCGCGTGGTGTTGATCGCGATGTAGAACACCCGCAATGCCGGCGCGGACTCGAGCATCGCTTTCTTTTCATCTGTCTGCTCCCAGTTCCGCGTCTCGCCTTCGGGGACGTACAACACATCCACGTTTCCGCTCTCGAACTCAGCAACTGCAGTGCTGGGCTCAGGAATGATTCGAGCTTTCAAAGAATCGGCCTTCGGACGGCCCTCGAAGTATTCAGTGTTCGCGGCGAAGGTCAGGTAGTCGTCGTGCTTCCACTCGACGAACTTCCACGGCCCGGTGCCGATGGGGTGCTCGCCGAAATTATCCGGAACCGAGTCGGGAACGATCGCCGCGACGGGCATGGCGAGGAGCTTTGGGAAAATCGCGAACGGCTCGCCGAGCCTGATGACGACTGTGCTGTCGTTCGGTGCCGAAAGGCCGGTAACTGCGCCACCTTTTCCCTCAGAGTAGGCTTTCGCTCCTTCGATCGGATAAAGTGGCCAGCCGCGACCGCCCTTTGATTTTGGATCCAGTACCCGCTGAAATGAATTGATGACGTTCTGGGCGCGGAAAGGACGCCCATCGTGGAACTTTACGCCGCTTCTGAGGTGGAATGTGTAGGATTTTCCATCCGCGGAAACTTCCCACGCGCGAGCCAGTCCGGGCACAACCTGAGCGTCCGGGGTGAATCGCACGAGTCCGTCGAAGACGTAGCCAACCGCTCGTCCGGTGGGTACGTCGGTCGAAAGCGCCGGGTCGAGCGATCTCGGATCGTATGTGTCTCGAGAGTCGATCAGTGTATGGCGCGAGGGCGACGATTCGCCGCCTTTGCAGGCCATTGCGGCCAAAAGAGTTACGACGAGAATCCGCGGAATGCGCATGACGTTACCGTTGACATTGTGGGGCGGGACGCGAGAACTTATCGGACCCTCCAGAAGGCGTCAAACAATGAGCGATGACTACTATTATAGGCGCCATCTCGGAGCCACTGATCTCCTGCCCGCCATCGGTGTTGGAATTGCAGCCGGCCTGGGCGCGTTCTATCTGGTGCAACTCTTAATCCAGCGGACACCGCTTGTCCCCTCGCCCGCGGTCGTTCGTGAGCCGCCGCTTCCCGACCAAACGAGCGGGCCGGCGGGACCGTGGGATCGAAAGCGCGACGGGTGATGCACCGAAGGTTCGCGCGTGCCATCGGCATCATCGGCAGCGCCCTTTGCATGATCATTGTCGCGGCGCCGGCATCGGCTCAGGAAACCAACTGTGATGCCGGCGATCTGGAAGTGCGAAAGCTTTCGTTCACGGGGAACACCGCGTTCACCGACACGGAGCTTTCGAAGATCATCGTCACCACCGCTTCGCCATTCGCCAGAAGGGTTCTTCATCTTCCGCTCACCGTACGGCGTTGCCTTGATCGCAACGAGCTGCCCAAGGATCGCGCTCGTCTCGTAATCTTTTATCGCCGAAGAGGGTATTCAGACGCGACGGTGGATACTGTCGTCCGCGCGTCCGGTGGCGGAGTGGAAGTGAATTTCCTCATACATGAAGGATTGCCGACGCAGCTCGCGTCCCTCGTCATCGAGGGACTCGATTCGGTGCGCAACCGCGCGTCGATCGTGTCGAGGCTTCCAATCCGCGCCGGGCAGAGATTCGACCGCGTCAACCTCGAGGCCGCGCGCGACTCGATAGCGCGCAGGCTGAGGAACAGCGGGTATCCGGGCGCGGAGGTGAACAACACCTTCGACGTAAACGACAGCCTCCGGCTCGCATACGATACGATCTCGGTGGAGCCGGGACCGTTCACGCGCATCGGCGCTGTCGTGGTTCAGGTCGTTCCGTTCGGGGGGAAATCGCAGCAGGTAAGCGACCGCGTAGTGAAAAAGATCATCGGTCTCGATTCGGGCCGGGTTTACCGCGAGGATGAGCTGCTCGAAGCGCAGCGCACTCTTTATAGAACGGAAGCTTACCAGCATGTCACGATCATCCCGGACACGGCGACGAGCGCGACAGATTCGATAGTCGACATCACCGCGCTCCTCGCTGAAAACACCACGAAGTCCGCGAGGCTTGGCGCCGGTTATGGAACGCTGGACTGCTTTCGAGTAACGGGCGAGCTGTCCAACTACAACTTCCTGCGCTCAGCGCGGCGAATCGATCTCACCACGCGACTGTCGAAGATCGGCCGGGGCGATCCGTTGTCGGGGCTCGACGCGCTGTGCCCGCAGGCGAGGCGCGACCCGTTCAGCAAGAACCTGAATTATTACCTGGGCGCGACGCTTCGCCAGCCAGTGTACTCGAGACTTCGATTTCTTCCAACGATCACGGTCTTCAGCGAGCGCGTGTCGGAGTACAACGCATATCTGCGCACTACGACGATCGGAGGAATCGCATCGATCGAATGGAGAAAGTGGAGAACAGTTCCCGTAACCTTTGCGTATTCTCTCGATCTTGGCAGAACGGAAGCGCAGCCGGCATTGTTCTGCGCCGTGTTCAACGTCTGCGATCGCGTGGATCGGGCGCGATTGCAGCAGAATCAGCGGCTCGCTGTCCTCAGCGGAGTAATATCGCGCGACCGGTCCAATAATTTTCTCTCGCCAACGCGCGGGTATCAGTGGAGAGTCGAGGCGAGGCATGCATCGCCATACATCGGCTCCGATACCGCGCTGCAGTTCAACAAGCTCGTTGCGGAGAGATCGCACTACTGGGGAGTTCCCGGCGGCGCGGTGATAGCATTCCGGTTGCGCGGCGGCGCGGTGTTCGGGCGAAGCTTCGGTACGACAACCGGTTTCATTCCGCCTCAGGAGCGGCTCTACGCGGGTGGGCCGACAAGCGTTCGCGGTTTTCCGCAGAATGAGCTTGGATCTGCGATCTACATCGCGAACCGATACGAGCTCGTGACTCCCGATACCGCCGACGTTCCGGACAGCGTGTTCTGGGCTCCGCCGGATGATCGGAAACCACGGCGTGCAGTGCCGGTGGGTGGCAACTCGATGGTCGTCGGCAATCTCGAGCTTCGAATGCCCAGCCCGTTCCTGCCCGAGTTTCTTCAGTGGACTCTGTTCACTGACGCAGGGGATGTGTGGAACCGCGGGCGCGCGGGAAGCTTTCAGAATTTTTCGATCAAGGTCACGCCCGGCGTTCAGCTCACGGCATTCTCTCCCGTTGGCCCGGTGAGACTGGTCGTCGGCTACAATCCGTACAGTCGTCCCTCGGGCCCGCTGTATTACGAAGTCCCGGGCGGCGCGCCACTGGATGAGATCGGAACGCCAGCAGGCTCGCTCCCGTGCGTAACTCGCGGCAACACACTCGCGGTCCATCTCGCGGATGACGGTCTGAGACAGAACGAGGGCCGCTGCCCCGGATCATTTCGACCGAGTACTGCGACGAGCTTCGGGAGCCGGCTGACATTCAGCCTCGCGATCGGCCAGGCGTTCTAGCGAATGTCGAGACGCCGCAGGATAGTGTTATGGAGCGCGCTGGCGCTGATCACGATGCTCATCGTGATCGCCGGGCTCATCGTGTCCGTGACTCAGACGGACTACGGTCAGAACCAGGTCCGCAGATATGTGCAGACATGGATCGCGGGAAAAACTCACGGAACGTTCTACGTTGGACGAATCACGGGAGGCCTGTTCCGCGGGGTGACGATCGACTCCGTCGAGATCCGCGACGAGAAAGATTCGTTGTTCGTCGCGAGCGGACCGGTACGCATACGCTACGACATGCGCGATCTCTTCGATCGACGAGTTCTTCTCAGTCACGTCGATGTTCAGCGCCTCAACGTGCGGCTCAGCGAGCGGGCCGACGGGAAGTGGAACTATCAGCACATCTTTCCATCAGGTCCGAAAAAACCGCGGGGCGCCACCATCCGGTTCGGCGATTACATAGTCATCGACTCCGCCGACGTTCACAATGCGAACATCGCGCTTGGCCTGAGGTGGAAGCCTGCCGATTCGCTGCGCGGTTACAAGCGTGACAGCGTCATCAAGCGAGCGCTTGGCTCACTCACCCGTGAAACTCCGGGAAACCAGTGGCGACAGGAATTCGTGCAAACCGATGAAGGGTTCCGCCACATCTACAGGTTTCGCAACCTCAACGCCAGCCTCGGGTACGCGCGCATAGCCGATCCTGACAGTGTGGGACGAATGTTCAGAGTGACGCGCGCGTCGCTCGACGTACAGGATCCGCCTCTTACCGTAAAGAACGTCGCGATCGACGTCAGGCATGTCGCCGATTCCATCTGGCTCTATTCGCCGGGGTTCGAGCTCACGAGATCGAAAGGAAGAATTCCATCGGGCAAGCTCGTATGGGGCGGCGGGATTCCCATGCGCTACGACATTCACATCGTCGGAGACCAGGTCGCGCTCGACGACATCGCATGGGTGTATCCTACGCTGCCCACATCGGGCGGAGGGCGGCTCGATCTCTATATCAACAACGTCGGCCATCCACGCGTCATCGACTACGCAGTGAAGAACATGGACGTCCGCACGACATCGTCGCACCTCATGGGTGACATGACGTACGGCGTGGGCGGGCCGATGCTGGTGCTCAAGGACGTGAACCTTCGAGCGTCGCCGCTCGATTTCAAGCTCATCCGGATCTTCAACGGAAAGCCTTTTCCGCTTCCGTGGAACGGGCAGCTCACGGGTTACGTCCGTGCCCGGGGTGGGCCACTCAACAAATTCAGGATCGACGACACGAAGTTCACGTTCGCGGACGCGAACGTTCCCGGAGCGATTTCGAAGTTCTCGGCGCGAGGCGGCGTGGATATCTATCAGCCCGCGTTCACGGTATTTCATGCACTCGACGTAGATCTCGAGACACTCGACCTGCGAACGATGCAGGCGCTCAGTCCCGCATTTCTCGCTCTCAAGGGAACGGTATCCGGATCGACGCGTCTCGACTCGCTGTGGCTCGATGTTCGATTCTCCGACGCTGATCTGGTTCACCACGACGCAAATCTTCCCGTATCCCGCATCACCGGCAGCGGCCGGATAACGACGCACGACGAGTACATGTCGTACGACCTCGACCTGCTCGGCACTCCGCTCAACATGACCACGCTCGCGAACTCGTACCCCGACATTCCACTTCGCGGGAATTACAATGGGCCGGTGCGAATCACGGGTCAGCCGGTCGATCTCGGCGTCGACCTGTCGCTGACAGGAGCAGGCGGAACGATTACGTACAAGGGCAGAGTCGACAGCAATTTGCCCACGTATGGCGCACACGGGACTGGCACCGTGGCCGATCTCGACCTTCGCGCTCTCCTCGAAAACCCGAAGGCGCCAAAGACCCTGCTTGCGGGGGACTATTTCATCGATTTCGTCGGCGACTCTCTCGTCGTCGGAACCGGAACGCTCGGCGGATCGATGAAGGGCACGGTGGACAAGCTCAGGATATCGTCGTCGCGCGCGAACGTGAGACTCAACAGCGGCGTCGCGTTGATCGACACCCTGATCGTGTCGAGCGATGTCGCGCATGCGAATGCATCGGGCTCGGTCGGCCTCATTCCGGGAATGGAAGGCCGCCTCGCGTTCAATATCTCGGTCGATTCACTTGCGGATGTGCAGCGCTACATCGGCAGGAATGCCTCGATCGCTGCTGATTCACTCGAAGGGTCGCTGAGGGTGACAGGCGAGCTCAAGGGAACGAAGGATCTTCTCTCGCTCGAGGGAACAATGAGCGGGCGAGAGCTTTTCGTGGAAGGAAGAACAGTCGAGCGGATAAGCGGAAAGTTCTCTCTCGGTGGCCTTCCCGACAATCCGAGCGGACAGGTTGCGTTCAACGCCGATACGATTCGGGTCGGCGCGTTCGGCTTCACCGCGTTGAATGCGAACGCCAATGTGACGTCGAGCACGAGCGCGACGTTCACCGCACGGCTGACGAGCGAAGGAGGCGTCGTATCGAACATCGGGGGTGCAGCGAGACGCGCCGGTGATACGACGTTCGTCTCGCTCGACAGCGGCGCCGTCACCGTGTCGAGCGGAAGCAGCTACATGCTCGAGGCTCCCGCGCACGCAGTGCTCGTGTCCGGCGGCGGATCGCTCGACTCCCTGATGCTGCGTCACTCGAGCACTGCCCGCCTGGCGATTCGTGACGTTCGTCTTTCCGGGGATTCAGTTCGGGGAAATCTTCGCACCGACAGCGTAGATATCGGCGTTTTCGAGGCGTTCGTCCCGGGATTCCAGCAGGCGCACGGGTCGCTCGTGGCGAACGTCGACGTGCGCGGGACGGTGAAGCAGCCGATCATCGACGGCCAGTTCCGTCTCAAGAACGCTTCGGCGACGCTGACGAACGTCGGGCTTTCGATCGAGCGCGTGAACGCAGACGTGCTGCTCGAGCGCGATACCGTGTTCATCCAGCGAATGGCCGCCGAGACCAACCGTGACCGCCGGGGGACGCTTGGCGTTCAGGGCTTCGTCAGCCTTCAGGAATACACGAATCCGGTGTTCAACCTCCGGGCGCAGCTCCGGAACTTCCACATCATCGAGAAGCCCGGTCTGGCCTCCCTCGATGTCTCGACCGACCAGGATCTCACACTTACCGGCCCGTACAAGGGGGCGAGGGTGACGGGCGCTGTTCGAGTCGACAGGGGCACCATTTACATCCCCGAGCTTCTCACGAAACAGATCGTAGATCTGAGTGACCCCGAATTCGCGGGAATCGTCGATACACTGCTCGCTCGCGACCGGAAACTCCTTCCAGAGACGCCGAGTGAGTTTGCGCGCAATCTGACTCTGGAGAATGTCGCGGTGAACATCGGCGATGCGGTGTGGCTGCGTTCATCGGAAGCAAACGTGAAGCTTGGCGGTTCACTCAACGTCACGCTGGGGCGGAGCTCGCGGACGGGCGAGCAGTCGCAGCTGGCGCTCGAGGGCACCCTGAACGCGGTACGGGGAACCTACCGCCTGACGCTCGTCGACCCCTTCGTTCAGCCGACGTTCGACGTCGAGAGTGGAAGTCTCAGGTTCTTCGGCACTCCCGATCTCAACCCGACGCTCGACATCCGCGCGATTCATACGATCCGGCAGCCAAATCAGCGCAGCGCGAACCTGCGCGACATCCGCGTGCGCGTGAATATCGGTGGAACCCTGTCGCGACCGACTCTCACGCTCGACAACCCCGACAACATTCCCCTGTCGCAGTCCGATCTTCTGAGCTATCTCATTACCGGTGAGCCGGCAATCGCGCTGGACAACACTCAGGGACTGTACAAATCACAGCTGGCGTCGTTCGCGCTGCGGTACGGGAGCACGCTCCTGACGAGCGCAATTCCGCGCAACCTGGTGGACATCGTGGAGATTCAGACGGGGCGAGTGAACGACGCGCAGGCGGCGCGACAGAACGATCCCTATCTCTACAGCCTGTTGAATTCGCGGGCGATTGTCGGCAAGCAGATAGGGAACCAGTGGTTCCTCGGCCTCAGCACCGGCCTGTGCTTCGTGAACGCGAACAACTTCAAGGACAACTTCGGTCTCAAGCTCGAGTACCGCTTCAACGCGATGTATACCGCGCAGGCCGGCATCGAGCCGGGCTCGACCGACGTGACTTGCGCGCGAAATGCGCCGCAGATTCAGCAGCAGACTCCGCGGCAGCTCGGCTTCGATTTCTTCAGGACCTGGAGATTCTGATGCGCGAGCTCAAGGAGAAGGATGCGATGATCTGCCGCGCCTGCGGCAAGGAGGAGCGTGCGTCCGAAGGCTATCCGTGCACCGAATGCGGAACGTTCATCTGCGTGATGTGCAGCTTCCGCGGGGTGTTCAAGTGCCGGAAGTGCGAGGAAGGAAAGCCCGCGAATCCAGTGACGCCCGCCCGTGAGATCCCTCTAATCGACTGGCCGGAACATTGAGTCCACGCTACATCCGCGCGCGAACGCCGATTGCGCCGGTACTTCGCGAAGCGCGCGCTGCCGCAACGCAGGAGACGCAAATCCTGTTCGGACATTGCGCCGAAGTGCTCGGAACTGAAGGGAAGTGGCTGCGGGTGCGCGGCGCTGACGGATACGAAGGATTCGTGCACTCTGGCTATACAGAGATCGCCGAGGGACCCGAGTGCGAGGAGTGGGGATGGGACAATCGGGGGGAGATGTCCATGGGCGGCGCGATGCGCGATTCGCGCGGCACGACGATCGACCTCCCCCTCGGCGCGCTTCTTCGCGGAGGCAAGTGCGTGAACGGACGCTCACTCGACCTCGCCCGCCGGCGCGAAATTTTTCCGCAGACTCCCGATTCGATCGTCGCGTCGGCGACCGGTTTGTATCAGGGCACGTACTATCAGTGGGGCGGCATCACACCATGGGGCGCTGACTGCTCAGGAATGGTGCAGACGGTGTATGCGTTGCACGGTGTGAAGCTGCTCCGAGACGCATGGCAGCAGGCGACGCAGGGAGTGTTGATCGAGGGCGGCCTGGATTCCCTGCGACCAGCGGACTTGTTGTTTTTTTCGGATCGTGAGGACGGTCACATCACTCACGTCGCGATGGCGATTGCTCCACGGCGGCTCGTCCATCTCGCGGTCGGTCGGGGAGGTCACTGCATCGAATCGCTGGATGAGCCTGATGATTACATCCGCGACCTGATCGGGCGGTTCCGGTTCGCCCGGAGAATGCTGGCGTAAGGCTTTTACATCCTAGGAAAACATGCCAGCCGGAGGCGGCATCACTACCTGCGCCGTTGTGTTGACATGCAGCCGCACCTCCGCGACAAGCTGCCCGTCGAGTGATACCTGCATCGTGTATGTTCCCGCCTGATTCAACGGCAGGTCGATCACCGCAATAATCGGCAGATCCATCTCGAAACCGGGATTCGGCCCCGGAGAAACATTCAGCTCACCATCCGAGGACCACAGGACCTCATCGTTCGGCGCAACCCATGCGAACGTGAGGCGATGAGCGCCGGCGTCATCCACGGTTCCCTTGAGCCGGACGACGAAGTGAGTGCGGGGATGAACGGCCGGAAATCCCGCAACAGCAAGCGCATCGAATACGCCGAGGACGTTGAGCTTGCCTTCCTGCGACAGGTTCGCGCCGTCAGCGAAAACCGCAAACGAGATGTGCATCGGCAGAAAGTAGAAGCAGGTGACCTGAACAGCTAGCTTTACGGCCGATGCCAGAGAGCCAGACTTTCGCCGGATTCGGCAAGACCGACGGACTGCTCTTCCTCATGGCTCTCATCTGGGGCGTCAACTTCAGCATCGTGAAGTTCGCCACCGAGCTGATGCAGCCGCTTGCGTTCACGGGACTTCGAGTCGTGCTCGCCGCGATCGTTCTTCTCGTCCTGGCATTCGCGCGCGGAAAAAAACTTCCTGTCCGGCGCGATATCCTGTCACTGATCGTGCTGGGAATGCTCGGGAACGGCATTTATCAGCTTCTGTTCGTGGAGGGGATATCACGGACGAGGGTAGGCAATGCGGCGCTCGTCGTCGCTGCCACCCCCGCTTTCATCGCGATCATCAGCCGGTGGGGCGGTCTCGAGAAGATCACTACACGCGTGGCAGCGGGAATCGCGCTGTCGCTGGCCGGAGTCGGCATCGTCGTACTTGGGAGCGCACGCGCGGCGAGTGGAACCCCGACATTTCTCGGAACGATGCTGGTGTTCGGCGGAACACTCTGCTGGACTGCCTTCACAGTCATGCTTCAGCCTTTTGCGAGACGACTCGACCCGATACATCTCTCGGCGTTCACGATGGTCGGGGGAACCGTTCCACTTCTTCTCTTCACGACGCCCGCGCTCCTCTCGACGAACTGGAGCAGTCTCGGATTTGCGGCATGGGGAGCAGTTTTCTACGCCAGCGTCATCTCGATGGGGCTCGCTTATCTCTTCTGGTACCGCGGCCTGAGGGTGCTCGGCCCGACGCGCACGGCTGTGTACGGCAATCTGCAGCCTGTAATCGCCATTCTCGTCGCGTGGATCTTCCTCAGTGAAACTCCAACAGTCTGGCAAGGTATTGGAACAGGGACGATCATCTCAGGACTTTTTCTTACCCGGACGTGAGACTAGTACTCTTCGACATCGACGGAACCATTCTCCGCAGCGGAGGCGTTGGGCGCATCGCGATGGAGCGCGCGCTCACGAAGATCTTCGGTTCTCCCGGCAGCCAGGAGTATCGCTATGACGGGAAGACAGACCGGCAGATAGTGCGGGAGACGATGCGGCTCGAAGGACTATCTGACGAGGAGATCGATGCGCAGATGGACACGCTGCTCGAGCGGTACGTCTCCGGCCTGCATGAAGAGTTTTCGTCGGGAGCGCGCACCGTTCAGATCTTTCCCGGCATCGTCGAGCTTTTCGACAGACTCGAGGAGGAGCCGAACGTCGTCCTCGGACTCCTCACCGGCAACATCGAGCCGGGCGCGCGGGCGAAGCTTGGCGCGGCGGGGATCGACTTCTCGCGATTCCGTGTGAATGCGTTCGGGTCCGATCACGAGCTTCGTCCCGAGCTTCCTGCGATCGCGCAGAAACGCGCGAGCGAGCTGCTGGGAATCGATCTGGCGGGCAACCGTCTCGTCGTGATCGGCGACACGCCGGCCGACATCCGCTGCGGTGAATCAATCGGCGCGCGCGCGATCGGAGTTGCGACCGGACGATACACAGTGGAAGAGCTGGCCGAGCATGGCGCGTACGCAGTGTTCGAGACGCTCGCCGATACCGACGCGGTCGTGGAGTGCATCATGAATGCGTGAGGTCGAGCTCAAGAGCGTGGTCGATGACATCGATCGGCGTCGCGCGCTCGTCGAAGAAGCCGGGGGAAAGCTCGAGTTCGACGGACGACTCGTCGATCGCCGCTATGGCGATTCCGCCGGCCGATTGATGTTGATCGACCACGTGCTTCGACTGCGTGTCTACGAAACCGCAAAGGGCCGCGAGAGCCAGCTGGACTGGAAGGGACCTACGCAGTACGAGCACGGATACAAGGTTCGCGAGGAGCTGTCGACAGGAATCAGCGACCCCGAAGCGCTCGCCGAGATGCTCGAGAACCTCGGCTACTCGGTGATACTCGAGATCGATCGGCACATCTGGCAGTATGCGCTTGGCCAGGCAACGGTGAGGTTCGAGAAATACCCGCGAATGGACGACCTAGTCGAGGTCGAGGGCCCACCTGACGCGATCGAGAAGGGCATCACGGTGATCGGTCTCGACCGATCCGGTTACAGCGCTGACCGGCTCACCGATTTCGTCGCGCGCTACGAAGCGCGGACCGGACAGCCCGCGATCCTTGGATATTCGGCGCCGGGAAACTGAGCCAAACTCCAATTCCGCAACGACTTACTCCCATTCCCCGATTGCCGGGAGACACAATCCGGATAGATTTACTCGGCAATGAATTCAGGTATTAAGGCCGGCTTTGCCGCCCTCTTTTTTCTGGCGGTGTTCGCCGGCTCGGGAGCTGCCCAGGAAAACTCCGCAAAACGTGTCTCGAGCATCGTAAGCGTCGCCGTCGAAGAGTACGGCAAGGCTGTCGACCCCGATGGAAAGCTCATCTCGAAGGACGAGTACGAAGAGACGACGAGCTTTCTTCAGGACGCCAAAGTTGTTGCCACGCGGCTGCGAGGGTACAACGCACCTCAGGCGCAGGCAATTCTCGATACGCTGATAGTCGCAGTCGCCAGGCGTGTGCCGCTCGCCGAGATAAGACTGCTTCACGCGCGATTCAACGGAGCCCTCGGTTCAGCCGGGGCAATGGACCTTCCTTCAGCGCCGCTCGACGTTGCTCGCGGGCATCAGCTTTACACACAGCACTGCGCATCATGTCATGGCGCGAAGGGCCTGGGCGATGGAGTCGCGGCGAGCGCGTCACCGCTGCCCGTGCCTGCGATCGGGTCGACAGCAAAGACGCCTGCGTTGAGCCCTGCGCTCGCATACAACGTGGTGTCGGTGGGAATCCGCGGAACGCCGATGGCGCCATTCGCCGCGACTCTGTCGGCGCAGGACAGATGGAACGTCGTGAATTACATCTACACGCTGCGCGGAACGAAGATGGAGCTCCCGGCGGTTTCCGACGCTACATCCGCACCCGGCGCTCCTGCAGCACGCTCGGTTCTTGCGCTGCTGGACAGCGCGCTCGAGTTCGCAAAGAAGGGACGCACGGCCGATGCGGGAGATCGTGCATTCGATGCCTACATTGCATTCGAGCCGCTCGAAACCCCCGCGCGCGCAAGACAACCCGGACTCGTGGCGTCGATGGAGCGGCATTTTGCCGACTTCAAGGGAGCGCTTCGTGGTAAGGACCTGATGGTGGCGCAGCGCGCCCGCGACGCAATCGCTCTCGATCTGCCGCGCATAGTGGAGCTCACGCAGCCAACCGGAAGCGGCGTTGGCGCGTTCTTTCAGTCGTTCCTGATCATTCTGCGCGAGGGATTCGAGGCGATCCTCGTAATCGGAGCAGTGGTCGCGTTCCTCATTAAGACAGGCAACCGCGACAGGCTGCGCTCGATCTGGATGGGAATCGGGTTCGGTCTCGCTGCAAGCGCGATGATGGCAGTCATTCTTCAGACGGTGTTCGCCCACCTGCCGATGAGCCGCGAGATCATCGAAGGTATTACGATGCTCGCCGCGGTGGCCGTGCTCTTCTCGGTGAGCTACTGGCTCATATCGAAAGTCGAAGCTGCCAAATGGCAGAAGTTCATTCGCGAAAAGGTCAGCACCGCGCTCGACCATGGTGGCGGAAAGGCTCTCGCGATCGTCGCGTTCCTCGCGGTGTTCAGGGAGGGTGCCGAGACTGCGCTGTTCTACCAGGCGTTGTTCAGTGAAGGCAGCGGGTTCGTTCCCCTTACGCTCGGCATCGTGGTTGGCGGAATTGCGCTGGCGATCATCTTCACCCTGTTCTACCGCTTCGGCGTGAGAATTCCGATGAGGCCGTTCTTCACGATCACCAGCGTTCTGTTGTATTACCTGGCGTTCGTGTTCATCGGCAAGGGAATCCGGGAGCTGCAGGAAGGCAACGTAATCGGCATCACGGTTTTGCGAGGATGGCCGAGTGTTCCGTCGATGGGAATCTTTCCATCGATGGAGACCCTTGTCGCTCAGGCGATTCTTCTCGCTCTCTTCCTCTTCATGATCATCCGGACGTTCGTGCCTTCATCTCCCGGAGAGGCCACTCCCGCCCGACAGGTTTAGCAGCGGGAGACCGGTGGGACCGGTGAGTATTCTCGCCTGGCGGCCACTCCCGCCAGAAAGGTTTTCGCAGCGGGAGACCGGTGGGACCGGTGAGATATTCTCGCTTGGTGACAGTGAACAACCGGGAAAGAAGTTTCCTTTTTTTTGTTAAACTGCGGAACGACACATTGAATTGCCGTAGTTGACAACCAAAAAAAGAGACAGCTCGAGCGCTAGACGTTACGTCAACGGCAATCGATATCCCTCACCGGTCTCACCGGTCTCCCGCTCCTAAAAACCTTTCTGGCGGGAGTGGCCGCCAGGCGAGAATACTCACCGGTCCCACCGGTCTCCCGCTGCTAAACCTGTCG
>Ga0209998_10000286_pt1 | contig 15720 bp, 14 predicted proteins | sample EndophyteCoNSPM_FD_187576 | JGI IMG/M metagenome (GOLD analysis project Ga0209998, IMG submission 187576) | Arabidopsis thaliana rhizosphere microbial communities from the Joint Genome Institute, USA, that affect carbon cycling - Endophyte Co-N... | ecosystem: Host-associated > Plants > Roots >... | reverse complement strand
CAGTCGTTTTGCCGTACTTGTGAATGGCCTCGGCAACCTGCATCGCCAGCTCTCGAGTGGGAACGAGAATCAACGCGCAAACCTTCTGCTTTCCGCGCGCCCGGTTTGGATCAGCGGCAAGCCTCTCGATGAGAGGGAGTGCGAAAGCGGCTGTCTTTCCTGTTCCTGTCGCTGCCTGGCCGACTACGTCGCGGCCGGCGAGCAGAGGTGGGATGGCCTGCCTTTGAATCGGAGTCGGCTCTTCGTAGCCGAGCGAGGCAAGTGTTCTGGCTATTTCGGAGCTGATACCGAGATCGCCAAAGCCGTCGGTATTTGCTGCTGCTGCTTGTTCAAGGTCGGACAGTGTGATTTGCATCTACGCAATATCACACTTTCCGCATTGCGAGACCGAATGGTGGAAGCAAAACAAAACGGCCGCCACGAGGCGGCCGCTTAGCTGGCGCGTAATCGGCCTCGATTATTTCACAATGACGAGAGGCGTATCGACCCAGTTATTTGTCGTGTTGGATTCGCGAATTCCCTCTATTCTCGTCCGCAGCTTGACTGTGGTGCTGACCTGGCCGACCGGCACCGCGCGAGCGGTGTGTCCGAATACGTGAAGGCCGGTACCGCCGTCGGGAGGAACAGGCGCAAGCCAGCACTCGATCGTCGACACGTCGGTCACCTTGCATCCATCTCCAACGAGCCTTCCAACCCCGAAAGGCACCTCGAAACGATCGAACACCAGCGTGTTCTCAACGAACGAGTTGTAGAGGTGAATGGCCTGTCCCGGCGGACTCGATTGACCGGCATTGCTGACAGTCACCCAGAAATCAAAGCCCGAGTTGTCCCTGATCGATGAGGCAAGCTCGACTTTCGCTCGAAGGTCGGGTAAGCCGAGGACGATCGTGTCGGCGACGACATTCGAGACGTAAGCGGGGGCCGGAACCAGGTCGCCGGGCAAAGGCGATATCCTGGACGCGATAGCCTTCTGCGTAGAGGTAAGTCCAGGAGGAAGGGCTGCCTGTTTCCCGACTTGCACGTAGACGATCTTCCTGCCAAAGGTGCTGCTGAGCGTGAATGCAGGACTGCTCGACAGCGAATGCCACGCGGCGCCAGCGAAGTCTCTCGACTCGCTGGCGCGATATGCTGTCGGCTGACCGCTCGTGGTCAGCGCGATTGACACACGCGCCACGTCCGTGTTGAACGAGCCGCCTGCAAGCTGAACGCGGCTGAGTGTCGGACCCTGAGCTCCGAGAACATTCGCAGCCCCAAACGCTGCGACCAGGGCAACATGCGAACGAAAGCTGACAACGCGTTTCATGGATCTTCCCTCGCCAGGAAAGTGGTGTGCGCCGAACCGGATGGTGGAATGCTTCAGGACTTCCCGATTCGGTACTGCGCATTCAGCGATGGTTTTGGATCATCCGCGACATCGAGGGCGGATGCAGCATGGGGCGGCGAGCAGGCGGCGCGCATTCACGTAAGGATGCGGCGGGGACGCTGCGTCCATCATAAATGCAGAAGTCGTCCAGGCCTGACGGCGTGGACGACTTCGCAAATAGCAGGGGCGGGACTCGAACCCGCGACCCCGGCATTATGAGTGCCGTGCTCTAACCGGCTGAGCTACCCTGCCGCTTTGTCCCGTTCACGCAAACGGCCGGCCCTGTTGGACCGGCCGCTCACGAACATGGCGGGGGCGGGATTTGAACCCGCGACCTTCGGGTTATGAGCCCGACGAGCTACCAGGCTGCTCCACCCCGCGATAGACCCGCAATCTAGACCGTACATAAGCTCAGTTCAAGGCGTTGACACATGAAGAAACGGGATATTCCACCGGTCGTCATGATGTTGTCCCCAACGAGTGCAGCAATGCGGCAATTCTTCGCCCTGATCGCAGCGCCAATCATCATCACCGCCTGCAAATCGGCGACGAATCCGCCCGATTCTCCGCCTGGTGAGACCACGGTATCGATCACCGGCCGAAGGATGTTCCCCGCGGACAATCCGTGGAACAAGGACATCTCATCCGAGCCTGTCGATCCCGCCAGCGATGTGCTCATCAATACATGCGGAGCGAGTGCGCCGCTCCATCCCGACTTCGGAACGACATGGGAGGGCGGTCCAATTGGAATTCCCTTTGTCGTGGTGCGCGGCGATCAGCCCCGCGTTCCGGTGACATTCGACTACGACGATGAAAGCGATCCAGGGCCGTATCCAATTCCTCCCGGTGCGCCAATCGAAGGGGGAGCATCATCGAACGGTGATCGGCACGTTCTCGTCGTGGATGCCGACAACTGGAAACTCTATGAATTGTTCGATGCGCATCCAGTGAGCTCGGGTGCGAGCTGGACCGCGGGATCAGGTGCAATCTTCGATCTGTCGAGCAATTCCCTCAGGCCCGCCGGATGGACGTCCGCGGACGCGGCCGGTCTGCCGATTCTTCCCGGGCTCGTTCGCTACGACGAAGTAGTGGAGCAGAAAGTGATAGCGCACGCGTTGCGATTCACATGTCCGACGACGCGCCGGGCGTATGTCGCGCCGGCGCGCCACTTCGCGAGCTCTCGCACTGATGCGGCGCAGCCGCCGATGGGAATGCGTGTCCGTCTGAAGGCGAGTGTCGACCTCTCCAGCTATCCCGCGAACGTACAGGTAATACTTCGCGCGCTGAAAACCTACGGGATGTTCCTTGCCGACAACGGCTCGAGCTTCTTCCTTAGCGGAACCCACGACATGCGCTGGAATGACGAGGAGCTCGGTGCAATGAAACGATTGCACGGGAGAGATTTTGAGGTTGTACGGATGGGACCAATCGTTACGCAATGAGATGAATAAACGAGTCGCTGGTGGAATGATCAAAAGCGAGTCGCTGGTCGCTGGTCGCTAGTCGCTAGTGACTACGCGTAGTTAGCCGGCGACTAGCGACTAGCGACTAGCGACTCGCTTTTTGATCCTTCGACTAGCGACTAGCTTTTGATTGATCCGGCACACTCAATCGATATAGGATCTCCTTATCCCCTCTCACCATTCCGTATTGCTCTCGCGCAATCCTCTCCTGCGTTGCACGATCTGTCAGTACCGCCTTTGCCTCACGGCGAAGTGAATCGACCTCACGCGCGAGCGAGTCGGTCTCCGCAGCGAATCGCTGCTTGAACTGCCGCTGTCGCCATAGATCGACCGTACTGTACTCTCCCCCCTGCAGCGCGAACGCAATCGCTCCGATCACGAGCAGCCAGAAAACTATTCGCCCCGCCATCAGCTATCAGAGTCCGTAGATCGTTCCGCCGGGATACTCGGCGGCGTCGCCCAGCTGCTCTTCGATTCGCAGAAGCTGATTGTATTTCGCCACACGATCGGTGCGACTCGCGGATCCCGTCTTGATCTGGCCGGCACCAGTCGCTACTGCGAGATCAGCGATGAAGGTATCCTCCGTCTCACCCGACCGGTGCGAGATGATGGACTGGTATCCGTTCGCCTTCGCCATCTCGATCGCCTCGAGCGTCTCTGTCAGTGTTCCAATCTGATTCAGCTTGATCAGAATCGCGTTGGCGACATCGCTCGAAATCCCGCGGGCGAGGCGCTCGGTGTTCGTGACGAACAAGTCGTCGCCGACGAGCTGAACCCGATCGCCGAGTGACGCGGTCAATTTTGCCCATCCTTCCCAGTCGTCTTCGGCAAGTCCGTCTTCGATCGACACGATCGGATATTCGTCGAGCCATCGAGCATACAGCGCGATCATGCCATCGGCCGATTCTGTTCCAGCGCCACTCTTCTTGAACGTGTAGCTGCCGGCCTTGAACAGCTCTGATGCGGCGCAGTCGAGTGCGATCGCGACCTGCGTGCCAGGTGCGTAGCCAGCAGTCTCGATGGCTTCGACAACGACCTTCAGCGCATCCTCGTCCGTTCCGAGATCAGGAGCGAATCCGCCCTCGTCTCCAACTCCGGTCGAAAGCTTTCTCTTCACGAGAACTTTCTTCAGCGCGTGAAAAACCTCCGCGCCCATCCGCACGGCATCGGCGAACGTCTCCGCGCCGACCGGCACCACCATGTATTCCTGGAAGTCCACGGTGTTCGTCGCATGCGCACCGCCGTTGAGGATGTTCATCATCGGTACCGGGAGGGTCCGCGCCATCGGTCCGCCGAGGTAACGATAAAGCGGCAATCCAACATCCTGGGCTGCGGCGCGGGCGACAGCCATCGACACAGCGAGAATTGCGTTCGCGCCGAGCTTGCTCTTCGTCGGGGTTCCGTCCAGCTCGATCATCAGGCGGTCGATCTCGATCTGGTCGGCGGCGAGAAGGCCATCGAGCGCCGGCGCAATTCTCTCCTCGATGCTCTGAACGGCGAGCTGCACACCTTTTCCCCCGTATCGGTCGGCGTCGCCGTCGCGAAGCTCGAGCGCCTCGTGCTCGCCAGTCGATGCTCCGCTCGGAACAGCCGCGCGGCCGAATGCTCCGCTCGCCAGGGTGACGTCAGCCTCTACAGTAGGGTTGCCGCGCGAATCGATGATTTCGCGGGCGCGAACATCCATTATGGTGGACATGCTTTCTCGTTCAGGTCGTTGATTGACTGTCTGTGAATGCCGCCCGCGCCGGTTTATGTGGCGAACTTTCGATGCCGTAAAGCGACTCGAGCGCGTCGGCGATGCAGGACCGGACGCTCTCCGCCAGCTCGTCGCGATCGTCGTACTCGAATCCATCGACGCTCACCGGCTCGAGCAAATGTACATGAATGGTTCCCGGATTCACCATCATCGAGCCGCGCCTTATCACTTCGCGCGCGCCGTACACCAGAACCGGAACAACGGGCGCGCCCGCGTCGATAGCGAGAACGAAGGGGCCCTTCTTGAATGCGCGAAGCGGATACTCGTCGCCGCGCGTCCCCTCCGGAAATACGATGACTGAATTCCCATCGCGGATCCGGCGCGACGCTTCGTCGTACGCACCGAACGCAGCCTTACGGTTGGTCCGCTGAATGGGAACCATTCCAACTGACCGCATCGCGGCGCCGAAGACGGGGATCCGGAACAGCTCCGCTTTCGCCACGAACTTTGCGCGCGGAAGGAACGATCCGAGCGCCGGAATGTCGAACCAGCTCATGTGATTGGCCACGAAGATGTGGGGCGCTCCTTCGAACGCACGCTCCGGGTTGTGAACGACAACCCGTACTCCCGTCACGGCAAGGCACGCCTTTGCCCAGAGGCGGGGCAGCACATCGTACGGACCGCCGGGAACGTCCTTCGCGCGGACGAGCGCCGATACGACGCACGCGCTCCCTATCACAAAAGTCACGATGGGGATGAAGATCAGACCACTGAGCGTTGTAAACAGCGAAAGCGGATTCATTCAAAATGAAGATAGCCCCGTGGGACTTCGATGCGCGTATCGTCGAGAAGAAACTCGACCCCGGCATCACCGCGCACCACTGAACCAATCCGCGTCAACTCGAGATGGAACTCTCTTTCGAACGTTTCGACGTCGAGCTCGACCGGGGAAGCGACGACGATCTCGTATTCCTCTCCGCTTCGAGCGGCTTCCTCGGAAGTGACGCCGGCAACGACAGGGATGGCGGCAAGGTCGATCTTGAAGGCAGCTCTGCTTGCCACGGCCAGGTGACACAGATCGCTTGACAGGCCATCCGAGATGTCGATGCCCGCCGTCGCGCCGTGTTCGGCGAGCCACAGCGCTTCACGAATCCGCGGCACCGGCCGCGCGAATCGCTCGCGATCACTCGGCTGCGGCTGGCGATTCTCAGTCAGCGCGTTGAGAGCAGCGCCGGGTCCACCGAGGCGTCCGGTCACGTACACATGATCGCCGGGGCGCGCACCCGTCCTGAACAGGACGTCGCGCGCCGTACCAAGCACCGTGAATGTGAGTGCAAGCTCGCCAGACCTGCTCATGTCTCCACCCAGTATCGGTACGTCACTCTCACGCGCCGCATCGCCGATCCCATCGGCAATCGAGTCCATGTGCCGTCGCCAATTCTCGGGAATCGCCATCGCGACAAGCATCCCAACAGGTCTCGCCGCCATCGCAGCGAGATCACTGAGCGCGGAAGCGGCGGCCCGATAGCCGATCTCCGCTGGTGAAAGCCAGTCCCGCCTGAAATGAACGTCTTCGATGGACGTATCGATGCTCACGACGAGACTGCGCTCGCCGACAGACGTGATCACCGCGGCATCGTCGCCGATTCGTCGTGCATGCGGACCCCATCGCTCCAGCATTCTTCGGATCGAATCGAACTCGGCGCCTGGGCCAAGCGGGGTGTGCGGCTGAAAACGATTGTCGCGCGCAGTACGCATCTCGATTGCGCGGCGCCGCCGGAACTGGTCATCGTCGTTCACGAGTGCGACTCCAACTCGGCAATGACTCCGTCGGCGAAGCGGCGCGGCTTTTCATTCCATGCAAGTGGCAGGGCCTGAAGCACGTCGCTCAACGTGATCCCCCGCACGAATCTGCATCGTTCCGCAGCGCGACCATGCACGAACGCGGCACATCCTGCGGCTTCACCCGCATTTGCAGCGTCGTTCGCCATCTGGGCGAGCAGGGTCCCAGCTATTCCGGTGAGAACGTCTCCACTTCCTCCCGTTGCGAGCGCGGCCGTGCCCGACGCGCTCACATAACGTTGACCATCGGGTGCAAAGACAATCGTGGGCGAGCCCTTCAACAACACGGCGGCGCCGCTCGTCCTGGCCAGGTCCAACCCGACCTCGAAACGACTTGTCAGCACCTCGCTTGTCTCGACGCCGATCAATCTGCCCATTTCGGCTGGATGCGGCGTGAGAATGGCGGCGCGTCCCGCGAGAAGTTTCGAAAGCGACGCTGTATCGCCGGCGAAGACGTTTATTGCATCCGCATCCAGAACGACCGGTCCGCTCCAGCTCAGAAGAATTCGCTCGACGAGATCCCGAGTCGCATCCGAGTCGCCGAGGCCCGGGCCGATAGCGAGACAATCCTCGTTATGAGCAAGCGCTACGAGATCATCGGGTGACTCCGGCCACGTGGAGACCAGCGCAGCAGGTATCGCCGCATGAACGGCGACCGCGGATTCATCAGCGCAGACGATTCTCAGGAGGCCGATTCCTGACCGAAGCGCGCCCTCTCCGGCGAGGATCGCCGCGCCAGCCATTCCCTTTCCACCACCTACAACCGCAAGCCGCTTGCGCGTTCCCTTGTGCGCTGCAACCGGAATTTCGGGAATCCGTGAGTGCGCCCATTCGTCGTCAATCAAGAGCGGCAAATGCCTCGACGATTCATCGTCGAGGAGGCCGATGTCGATTACGCTGATCTCACCGCACACGTCGCGCGCGACAAGGTGCCCTCGTTTCACGACTCCGAAAGAAATCGTTCCGCGTGCGTGAACGCAGTCGCCGTGCTCGCCTGTCGTCGCGTCGAGCCCGCTTGGAATGTCGAGCGAGACTATCGTCGCGCCAGCTTCTCTCATGCTCTCGATAGCCTGGATCGCGTCCGCAATCTCGCCGCGAGGCGAGCCAGTCGCACCAGTGCCGAGCACCGCGTCGACGACCAGCTGCTCACTGTGCGCGCTGCTGGCGAGCCGGACATTACCCTGCGAGAGCGCCGAATCTTTTGCGGCGCGCGCTTCTTCCGAGCGGGGAGCGCCGACCTCGACGACTGACGCAGGTATGCCGGCTTTTGCGAGAGACCCTGCGACAACCCATCCGTCGCCGCCGTTGTTACCCGGCCCAGCATACACGATTGCACCGGCACGAGCCGCCTTCTCGTAGCGTGCCGCGATCATTGACGCAGCGCCGCGACCGGCGCGCTCCATCAGCTCGGCAGACGGGATTCCTGACTGAATGGTCGCGCGCTCGCAGCCTCGCGTTTCATCGGCACTCGCCACGCGCGCGGGCATTGTGCTGACCTGTCAGCTGTTGAGCGCGGTGTTCCAGGGATAATCGCGATCGAATGCGGATTCGAAATCGTAGATGTCCGCGAATTCTTCACGCTTGTCGGTCGGCTGCGCGACGAGAAAACCAAGCTCCACGAGGGTGAATACGATCTCACCAAAGTCAGAGGTCCCGCGAATTCCCCATCGCTCGAGCACGACCCTGCTCATCAAGCCGAATCGCTCCAGCGCAAGCTCGCGACAGGAGGCGGCGAGCTCCGAGGCCGTAATGTGACGCCGCGACTCGAGCTTCGATTGAGCGTACTCGAGAGCAGAAAGCACGAACAGATACGCCTGCTCGTCATACCGCGATTCGCGCAGGCGAATGCGATCCATGACTCCGTCACGGAAAGCGAGCTCAGGCACCGATCTCTGCTCCTCGCGCCCCGAAAGCGTTGGGATAAAGCGGGAAGCGCGAAGTGAGCTCCTTCACCTCACTCGACACCTTGAGCGCGACGCTCTCATCCTCCGGCGCGCGCAGAACTTCATTTATCAAGCCGGCGATCTCCGTCATCTCCGTCTCTTTCATACCCCGTGTCGTGACAGCGGGAGTGCCGATGCGAATGCCGCTCGTGACGAACGGTGACTGCGTCTCCTTCGGCACCGTGTTCTTGTTCACCGTGATCCCTGCTGCATCGAGCGCCTTCTCGGCTACTTTGCCCGTGAGACCGCGATTGCGAAGATCGACGAGCATCAGATGATTGTCGGTTCCACCGGAAACGATATCATAGCCGGCGCTCATCAGCGCGCCGGCAAGCGACTTTGCGTTGGCGATGATCTGCCCGCAGTAATCAGTGAACGAAGGATCGAGAGCTTCCTTGAGCGCGACAGCTTTCGCGGCGATCACGTGCTCGAGCGGGCCTCCCTGAGTCCCGGGGAACATCGCCTTGTCGATCGACTTCGCATGCTCCGCCTTGCAGAGAATGAGACCGCCGCGCGGACCGCGCAGTGTCTTGTGCGTCGTCGTCGTGACCGCGTCGGCGTGAGGAATCGGCGACGGATGAAAGCCTGTCGCGACGAGTCCTGCAATGTGCGCCATGTCGACGACGAACTTCGCGCCGATCTCGCGCGCTACTTCAGCGAACGGCTCGAAGTCGATGATTCGCGCGTATGCGCTGGCGCCCGCCATGATCATCTTCGGCCGCTCGCGCCGCGCTATCTCCTTCATCGCGTCATAATCGATCCGGCCTTCGTCATTCACTCCGTAGTGAATTGCGTGATATAGAAGTCCCGAAAAGTTTACGGGCGATCCGTGCGTCAGATGACCGCCCTGCGAAAGGTCGAGGCCGAGCACCGTATCACCCGGCTTGAGGAACGCGAGGTAAACAGCGGCGTTCGCCTGCGCACCCGAATGCGCCTGCACATTCGCGTGCTCGGCGTTGAAGAGCTGTTTAGCCCTGTCGATCGCGAGCTGCTCCACCTGATCGACGAACTCGCAGCCGCCATAGTACCGCTTTCCCGGCAGGCCTTCGGCGTACTTGTTCGTGAGCGGCGTGCCCATGGCCTCGAGCACTGCCTCGGAGACGAAATTCTCGCTGGCAATGAGCTCGAGGCCGTGGCGCTGCCGGTCGACTTCGCGGCGAATGATCGCCGCGACATCCGGATCGTATTCGGAAAGAACGGGCATCTGCGCCCGCTCCACATCTACCTGCTGCATCCACCTCTCCTGACTTTCATTTCCGGGAGCGGGTAAAACCCCGCGACAGAGAAGATTCCCTCATTTGACCCGTTCTGTCGAGCCCTTGATAATCCTAAGCCCTGGGGGTCCACTTTGTCTTCACCGACGCAAGCCTGCGCTCGGCGAGCCTGTCTGCCGCCTCGAACGACGGAATGCCTTCGGCTTTCGCGATCTCGAACACGGTGAGCACCGTATCGTAGATCTCGTCGGCCTTTCGAAGCGCGCGATTCGAATCCCAGCCCGCGACTTCGCCGAAAACGTTGATCACGCCGCCGGCGTTCGCGACATAATCCGGTGTATACTGCATGCCCATCTCCTCGAGCAGGTAGCCGTGCCGCTCCTCGAGAAGCTGGTTGTTGGCGCCGCCGCAGATTATCTCGACCTTGAGGCGTGGAAGATTCTCATCGTTGATGATCCCGCCGAGCGCGCATGGAGCGAAGATGTCCGCCTTCTGCGTGTAGATGGCGTCGCCTTCGACGACCGTCGCGCCGGTCTCGCGTGCGACACGGGCTGTTCGCTCCGGATCGATGTCGGACACGACCAGTTTCGCACCTGCTTCATGAAGCTCGTTCGCGAGATAACGACCGACGTTGCCCACGCCTTGAATCGTCACGACTTTCCCGTTGAGATCGTCGGATCCCCAGCGATTCTTCGCCGAGGCCAGGATCGCGCGAAACACGCCATGCGCAGTGACAGGTGACGGATCGCCCGACTTTTCCTTCAGTCCCGCAACGTGCTCCGTCTCCATGTGCACGTAATCCATGTCGGCCGTGCCGGTTCCAACGTCCTCAGCAGTGATGTAGCGACCGCCAAGACTCTCCACCGCGCGGCCGTGAGCGCGAAAGATCGCCTCGCGATGCTTCGTGCGATTGTCCCCGATGATGACGGACTTGCCGCCGCCGAGGTCCAGCCCCGCGACCGCGTTCTTGTAGGTCATTCCGCGAGACAGCCGCAGAGCGTCGATCACTGCGGCTTCGTCGGTATCGTACTGCCAGAAACGGGTGCCACCGAGCGCGGGACCGAGCGCCGTCGAGTGAACAGCGATGATTCCGCGATAGCCGCATGAAGGATCACTGGCCATGACGATTTCCTCATGACCCATCTCGGCGAGCGTTTCGAAAAGTTCCATTGATTTTATCTGCGTTGTTAGATGTTGTCGTGCTGCGAGTACTGCTCACGCGCGATTACGATGCGCTGGATCTCCGAAGTTCCCTCGTAAATCTCGGTGACTTTCGCATCGCGGAACAGGCGCTCGACGGGATAGTCCTTGACGTAGCCGTAGCCGCCGAAAATCTGAACCGCCTGGTTGGCGGCGAACATCGCCGTCTCGCTCGCGAAAAGCTTCGCCATCGACGATGCCTGCTTGACGTTCTCGCCTCTATCCTTCGCGCGCGCCGTCGCATGAAGCAGCGTGCGCGACGCGGCGACTCGCGTGGCGATGTCGGCGAGCTTGAACTGGATCGCCTGAAATTCACGGATCGGCCTGTCGAACTGATGTCGTTCGGCGGCATACGCAGTGCACGCCTCGAGCGCGGCGCGCGCGATTCCAACCGCCTGAGCGGCAATGCCCAGCCTGCCGTTCTCCAGCGACTGCATCGCGTACACGAACCCCATGTGGGGCTGACCGAGGAGATTCGCGCCGGGAACGCGAAGATTGTCAAGCGTCAGCTGAACTGTAGGCGATGACCTCAAGCCGAGCTTGTCTTCCTTCTTCCCGACGTGAAAGCCTGGAAGTTCGGGAGTGATGATGAAGGCGCCGATTCCTCTCGGCCCCTTTCGATCCTTCGGAGTGTCGGTGCGCGCCATTGTGAGGATCGCGCCCGCATGGCTGCCACTCGTGACCCAGCTCTTGGTGCCGTTAAGAATCCAGTCGTCGCCGTCACGCACCGCCTGCGTAGTAAGGGACGCTGCATCGGATCCGGCTTCAGGCTCCGAAAGCGCGAACGCTCCAAGAATGTCGCCGCGCGCCATCGGAGGGAGAAATCGCTTCTTCTGCTCGTCGGTCCCGAAGCGCAGGATCATCTGCGTCGGAAGCGAATTGTGAACGCTCATCAGCACGGCTGTCGAGGCATCGACGACGGAAATTTCCTCAAGTGCAAGCAGATACGTCGACGTGTCCGCGCCGAGACCCTCGTATTCTTCGGGGATCATCATGCCGAGAAAGCCGAGGTCGCCCATCTTCCTGATGATCGAGGGCTCGAAGTGCGCCTTCTCGTCCCATTCGGCGATGAACGGCGCGATCTCGTTGCGCGCGAACTCGCGAGCGAGATCGCGAATCGTGCATTGATCCTCAGTGAGCCCTATGAGATCTGCTTTCACTTACGAATACGAGTAGAAGCCTCTTCCACTCTTGCGTCCCAGCCATCCGGCCGCGACGTATTTCTTCAAGAGCGGACAGGGGCGGTACTTCGGATCGCCGAGTCCGTTCTGAAGCACCTCGAGGATTGCAACACAGGTATCGAGCCCGATCAGATCTGCCAGAGCGAGCGGGCCCATCGGATGATTCATTCCGAGCTGCATCACCTTGTCGATCGCCTCGGGCTTTCCGACTCCTTCCATGAGGCAGTATACCGCCTCGTTGATCATCGGCATCAGCACACGATTCGAGACGAAGCCGGGATAGTCGTTCACCTCGACAGGAGTCTTTCCAAGCTGAGTGCTGAGGTCGATCACCTTCTGCGTAGTTTCGTCAGAGGTGGCGAGCCCACGAATGATCTCGACGAGCTTCATTACCGGAACCGGATTCATGAAGTGCATGCCGACAACTTTCGCGGGACGCTTCGTGCGAGCGGCGATCTCGGTGATCGAGATCGAGCTCGTGTTGGTCGCGAGAATCGCGTCGTTGTTTGCAAGGCGATCGAGATCGCCGAAGATGCGGAACTTGAGGTCGGTATTTTCCGTCGCCGCCTCGACGATCAGAGCGGAATCCGCCGTCGATTCTAGATCCGTCTCCGGAGAAATGAATCCAAGCGTCTCTTCGCGCTGCTTCTCGGTGATTGTTCCCTTCTTCACCTGCCGGTCGAGATTCTTTTCGATCGTCGCCATCCCCTTTTCCAGCGCGCCGCTCGACACGTCTACCATCGTCACTGGAAAGCCAGACTGAGCGAACACGTGGGCAATACCGTTGCCCATCTGTCCGGCGCCGATGACGGAAATCCTTTCAGACACTATGACTCCATGCGGCGCAGCGGCCGCGCGTGCAGGTAAATGAGAATTGCGAACATTCCGAGTGCTGCAGCGAATCCTCCCTCAGGTCCCCAGCCACCGCCAGTGAGCCAGTCAGGCCCGTTGTCGATCACACGATAGTCCGGTGTGCTCACTCCAAGCCCGCTCACGGGTGTGTGAAGCCCGGCAGCCATGAACCAGTTCCATACAAAATGCGCCGCGATCGCGGCGTATAAACTTCGAGTCGCAAGCAGCACCGAGCCGAGAAAAAATCCGGCGAGCATCACGATGACGATCGATTGCGCATCGGCTCCCGGATTACCGAGATGCAGCAAACCGAAAATTACGCTCGTCCATATCAACGTCCAACGCCAGCCTATCGTCTCGCGAAGAATTGCAAAGATATAGCCTCGTATGAACAGCTCTTCGCCAGCCGCGGCCGGAAGAAGATTGGCGAAGGTGAGACCCGTGACACTCCACCAGCTGCCGTCAGGTGCGGGAACGGATTTCAGCTCCCCCAGTGCGAGCAGCACGAGGCTCGGGACCGCGATTGGAAGTATTCCGAGCAGACTTCCGTATCCAACCTTGCGCATTGTTGCGGCGCCGCGGTCCAGGAACACGAACTGCCACGGCTTTCGGTCGATAAGCTTGAGCATGACCCAGGTCGCGGCGAGGGTTCCGACCGGACCACCCCAGTCGCGAACCAGAATCGCGTATCCGCGGTTTGCTGCGAAATCACGGATCTCGCGCTCGAATGTCGTCGCCAGGTAAACGGTGACGAATAGAACGAGCAGGAAAAGGAAAACCCGTCCGACAGCGCGCAGGCGGCGCTGCCGGTCAGTCGATTTGTCGCTTTCCGTCAACGCCGCTTACGCGGCGCGTTCGACGCTCAGCGCGACGGCGTCGCCGCCGCCAAGGCAGAGCGTCGCGAGTCCGGTGCGGGCGCCGCGGTTCTTCATCGCGTACAGAAGCGTCGTGAGAACCCGCGCTCCGCTCGCGCCGATCGGGTGGCCGAGAGCGATCGCGCCTCCGTTGACGTTCACTCGGCTCCAGTCCCAGCCGAGTCCTGCGCCGTCGGCGAGCGCCTGCGACGCGAATGCCTCGTTCGCCTCGATGAGATCGTAGTCGCCGATCTCGCGGCCGGTGAGCTTCATCAGATTCTGGACGGCGTAGATCGGCGCGAAGAAAAGCTCCTGCGGCTCGGTACCGCCCGTCGCATACCCGGTGACCCGCGCCATGATGTCGAGACCGTGCTTCTCGGCGTACTCCTGCGAGGTCACCACCAGAGCAGATGCGCCATCGTTGAGGGATGATGCGTTGCCGGCCGTCACCGAGAGATTGGCGTTGTCACTCTTCCCGGGAAATGCAGGCCTCAGTTTGGTAAGCGTGTCTGCGGTCGTATCCCGTCGCGGACTTTCGTCGGTATCGACAATTGCAGGTCCCTTCTTTCCCGGAATTTCGACGGGAACGATCTCGTCCCTGAACTTCCCGCCCTCGATGGCGGCGACCGCCTTTGCGTGGGATTCGGCGGCGAATCTGTCCTGCTCCTCACGCGTAACTTTCGCTTTGCGCGCAGTATGCTCGGCATGCCCGCCCATGTGGACGTCACACGATGCGCACCACAAGCCATCCTTGATCATTCCATCCACGAGCTTCTGGTCGCCGAGCTTCGTGCCGTTCCGCATACCATAGACATAGTACGGCGCGTTCGACATGGACTCCTGGCCACCGGCGATGATTACCTGCTTGTCGCCCGCCTTGATCGCCTGCGCCGCGAGCATCACTGCCTTGAGACCGGACCCGCAGACCTTGTTGATCGTGACAGCGCTGACAGTTGCGGGAATGCCGGACTTTAGCGCCGCCTGTCGCGCCGGCGCCTGACCTGAGCCGCCCTGAAGGACCTGGCCCATGATGACTTCTTCGATGTGCATCGGGTCGATGCCAGCTCTCTGCACGGCTTCCCTGATTGCGATGGCTCCAAGCTCAGGAGCCGAGAGACTCGAGAGGCCACCGAGGAATTTTCCGATTGGCGTGCGGGCGGCGGAGACTATGACGGGTATGCGGGATTTATCAGTCATTTGATTTTGGCTTGTGTGGCTCACTGAAAAATAATCTCTAGCGGCGAGCGGGGCTTTCCGGGACGTCAGACCCACACAAAAGGGACAAGTGGCAAGAACTTCAGTGACAGGGGACAAGAACGAGCGTAACGACGGATTACGACACCACAATCAGCAGATCGATGGTGTCATCCCCGTCGCTCGAGCTAAGGTGAAGTATGAGCGACTACAAAAAGTTGCTGGTATGGCAGAAAGCTCACGTTCTGGCCGTCGATGGTATCAAGATCGCCGTTGGGATACGTGCCGCACACTTCGCAGCGCTGAAGAGCCAGATAATCCGCGCGGCCGCGTCGATTCCGAGCAACATTGTCGAAGGAAGCGGCCAGGATAGCGGAAAGGACTTCTGCCGCTTTCTCAGGTACTCGTTGAACTCGGCATACGAAATCGAATATCACTGGCTGCTCGCCCATGACATCGAGCTGGTGGCAACCGACGACTACGAAGAACAGACCAAGGCTGCTAAGGAAGTGCAGAAGATGTTGAGGGGTCTTATCAAGCACCTTCGCGGCAAGGATGATGACGACCCGTAGTTCCGCTCGTTCTTGTCACCTGTCACTGAAGTTCTTGCCACTTGCCCCTTTGGTGTGGGTCTGCCGCTATGGTCTCACCCGCACTTCAAGGCGCAATCGCTCTCGTTCGAATCTGTTCAACGACAAGAGACACGAGATCTCCCACCGGCATTACATCCTGCTTCTTCCCTGCACCGCGAACCCGAAGCGCGAGAGAGTCGCTCTCCGCCTCGCGCTTGCCGACGATGGCCATGTACGGAATCTTGAGCGTCTCGGCTTCGCGAATCCGGTAGTTCAGAGTTTCCGATCGATCGTCGAGGTGCACGCGAGCTCCCGCCGCCTTCAACCGATCGACAATCGACCGCGC
>Ga0209998_10000282_pt1 | contig 15900 bp, 18 predicted proteins | sample EndophyteCoNSPM_FD_187576 | JGI IMG/M metagenome (GOLD analysis project Ga0209998, IMG submission 187576) | Arabidopsis thaliana rhizosphere microbial communities from the Joint Genome Institute, USA, that affect carbon cycling - Endophyte Co-N... | ecosystem: Host-associated > Plants > Roots >... | reverse complement strand
GCCTCAGCTCAGCGTGATCTCGAGGTCGCCCGCGTCGATCACCACCGGGTCGCCGATCTGCCAGGTGCGGGTGATCGGGTCGCCGTTGGCGTCGCGGATCGCGTAGAACTCGAGCAGGTTGCCGCCGCTCGCCGCGTCGTAGCAGCCCACGTAGGCGGCGCTGATCTCGGCGCTGGCGCTGGCCGCGAACTCGATCGCCGCGTTGTTGCTGGTCAGGCCGCTGGTGCCGCTGCTGGCGCTGGTGCTGCCTTCGGCCTGCGTGCCCGACCAGTTGGCCAGGCTGGCCGCCACGGCCACGCGCGCCACGCCGCCGCCGGTCTGCTCGGTGCCGCCGGTGGCCGCGGCGGCCGTCAGCAGAGCCCAGTAGCGCGTCGCCGGCGGCACGTAGGCCTGGCCGCGGTAGTCGAAGTCGATCAGCCGGTTGCGTTGGTAGTTGGTGAGCGGCATGGAGGGCCCTTTCAGGTGAGGGTGATGTCGTCGAACTGGATGGCCGTCGTCTGGCCGCTCTGGTCCGCGTAGAAGGCGAGCTGGTCCGCGGTGATGGAGCTGACGCTCACGCTCAGCCCGGCCTGGGCGATCAGTGCGTCGTCGCTCTCGCGGTAGATGGAGATCGTGGTGTTGTTGGAGCCGGGCACCACCAGCACCTGCGCGCGGTACCAGGTGCCCACCTCCAGCGCGCCGGCGGTGATGCGCTGCGTCTGGCCCAGGACGTCCCAGCGCGCGCGGCGCAGGCCGTCGAAGCTGGCGTCGCGGTAGGCGTTGAAGCGCAGCACCCAGCCGCCGTTGTTGGCCAGCTCGAGGATGCCGGGGTCGTTGCTCTGCGCCTCGGTGATGCGGAAGCGCCAGCTCGCCTCGGTGAAGGTCACCGGGTCGATGTCGCGCTCGATGCGCTGGATGTCGCCGACGTTGACCGAGTTGACCTGCAGGCTCTGGCCGTACTCGGTGGCCGCGAGCTCGAAGGTGTCGGCCGTGTCCAGCACCACCGTGTAGTCGCCCAGGCCGGCCTCGAAGTCCTCGACGAACTGCGCCGCGCCGCTGCCGTCGGGCGTGTAGTTCGGGTCGGGCAGCGCGTCCTGGACCTCGCCGCCCACCGGGAGCCAGGCGTTGTCGGCGGCGTGCACGCGCGCGTCGTCGATCACGGCCTCGAGGCGGATGCTGGTCTGGCTCTGCGGGCGGATGGCCAGCATGCGCGCGTAGCGGCTCACCTCGGCCAGCTCGCCGAAGAGGTAGCGCGTGCGCTCGCGGTCGGCGCGGTCGAACACCGGCGCCTCGGCGGGCGCCTGGTCGAGCACCATCTCGTTGTCGGCCGCGCCCGGCGTCACCAGGATGGCCTCGCCGACGCCGGCGGTGCTGCTCTGCAGCCGCACGTAGTGCGTGCCGCCGGCGGTCCAGGCGAGCGGCTCGCTGGTGGTGAGCGTGCGCGTGATCTCGTCCCAGTCCACCACGTCGCCGCTCTGGCCCCAGGGCGCCACGTCGTGCGCCAGCCCCACCAGCGAGCCATAGGCCGGCAGCAGCGCCTCGAGGTTGGTGGTCCAGCTCGGGTACATGCGCCGGTAGAAGGCCGCGGCCATGAAGTAGGCCGCCTCGCGCAGCGCGTGGCTCTGGCCGGCGATGCCGTCCAGCCGCTCCTCCTGCACGCGCGCCGGCTCCGGCACGCCGGCGGGGCGCTGGGGCGTGCCGCTCTCGTCGGCCGGATAGGCGTAGACGGCGCCCTCGTGCACCTGGCCGTACACCACCCGCTCGGCGGACACCTGGCCGTCACGGTAGCGGAACAGCACCGCGTCGGGCGTCTCGTCGGTGGAGAGCGCCACGTCGATCGCGAAGCTGTCCGCGTCCATGTTGCGCGGCACGAACATGGCCACCGGCAGCGTCTGCAGCTCGTCGCGCACCAGGGTGTAGACGGCGCCACGGCGCAGCAGCGCCCGCGCGCGGCCGGCGCGGCCCACGAGCTGCAGCGCGTCGTTGAAGCTCACGCGGCTGTCGAAGCTGAAGTCGAAGCGGTCCTGCCGCTCGTCGTACAGGTCGCGCAGCTCGTCGAGCGTGGCGTGGTCGATGCGGCTGTCGGCCAGGCCGCGGCGGTGCATGATGTAGCGCGCGATCTCGGCCGGGTTGCGCGTGAAGTTGGCCGCCACGGTGAGCGGGCTCGCGCTCCAGGTCTCGGTGTTGGAGTCGTAGCGCTCGATCAGGCGCTGCGCCACCACCGTGAAGCGCCGCTGGCTCAGGCCGCTGAGCTGCTCGCTCGCGCGGGCCTTGATCACCACGAACGTGCAGTCCTCGCGGTTGATGCCGCGCACGCTGAGCCGGGCGCGCAGGCCGGCCCAGATCATGTCGTTGAGCACCCGGCGGTTGTCGGTGCGCGCGGTCACCCGGCGCAGCCGAACCTCGTAGCGGCCGATGCTGATCGCCGCCGGCACCGTGACGCTGCCCTGGAACCACCCCGGGAAGGGCAGCACCGTCTCGTTGGACGTGTAGGCGTAGGTGAGGCGGATGGCCTCGCTGGTGTTGCGGGTGATCGTCTCGGTGGCCAGCGTGCGCCAGGCCTCCAGCGGGTTGCCGCTGTCGTCGACCAGGCGCACGCCGACCTGCCAGCTGATGCTGCGGTTGTCGATGCTGCCGTCGTCGTCGACCACGCCCAGGCCCGGGAACACCAGGTCGATGAAGATCGCGTCCAGCGCCAACCCACCGCGCACCGGCGCGAAGGCGCCGACCCACTGCGTGTCCACCAGCTGCTGGCCGCTCACCTCCGGGCTGGTGACGATGTTGTCGGCCGCGATGTCCTGGTCTTCCAGCGACTCGAAGGTGCTGAAGTCGCTCGCACGGCTGGTCTGGCCGGGGCCGACGATGCCGAACTCGACGTCCTGGAAGTTGCGGATGTCGGTGTCGTCCAGCGCCACCTGCAGCACGTTGAACTCGCCGAAGCCGAGGCACAGCACGGCGCAGTAGTACTGGTCGTCGTCCTCGAAGAAGTTGTACGGCTGCGCCGCGAAGTCCGGGAACACGCGCTCCTGGCCAAAGCGCTCCGGGATGCTCTGGCCGAGGCGGGCCTGGTTGCCCTGGAAAGCCACGCTGTACGTCGGGCTCGGGGTCTGGCCGTCCGCAAGCGGGGGCGGCAGCAGCGGCAGCAGCGCGTTGATCAGCAGGGTGCCGGCGATCGAGATCGCGGCGCCTGCCAGGCCGCCGGTGTAGATCGACGCGACCAGCACCACGATCTGCAGCAGCACGCGCAGCGGATTGGAGCCCTCCTCGCCCGCCACCTGCACGAACACCACCACGTCGCCCACCTGCACCGGGCGCCACCAGTCGCGCCGGCTGACGTAGACGCCATTGACCTGGCAGACCACGCGGCCGGTGCGCGGCGCGTAGTCGCTGATGCAGCCGAACTCCGCCACGCGGTGGAAGTCGCGCGCGCTCACGTCGAGCTGCATCGCGTGCACGCTGGCCCAGACCGCGGGCATGGTGCGGCGCAGTGCGTAGGCCGGGCGCGCGGCGACGGCGGTGCTCAGCTGCATCGCCACACCTCCGGCCGGCCGAAGCCGCTGGCCAGCATGTCGCGCAGCGGCTCGAACACCACCCCGCCGCGCGGGATGCCCTGCGCGTCGCGCTGGGCCCGCGCGTGCAGCACCCCGAGCCGGCGGTCCACCTGCACGAACACGCCCACGTGCGCGCCGCGCGCGCTCTGGCACACCAGGATGTCGCCCTCGCGCGGCGGCTCCGCGGTGCGCGCCCAGCCGCCGCGGCGCACCGCGGCCGCGAACTCGGCGCGACCCTCCGGCGTACTGCGGTCGGCGCGGGTGAGCGCCGGCACCTCGCGGCCCCAGCGATCGCGCTGCACCGCGGCCACCAGGCCGCGGCAGTCGTAGGCGTGCGGGCCCTCGGCGTCCTCGCGCCACGGCTTGCCCATGTAGATGGCGGCCCAGTGCTTCATGACGCGGCCAGGCCCAGGAAGGCCTGCTGGCTGTACTCGTGGATCGGCCAGCGGCGGTTGGTGATCTCGCCGAAGCCGGCGCGCGCGGTGACGGCCTGCACCGTGGCGGTGGCCCCCCGAAGGGTCACCCGCAAGGGGGGCGTCTCATGGGGGGCACTGGTGTCGCCGGGCAGGTAGGTGCGCGCGATCACCGTCACCGGCTCCTGGCTCTGCGCCACGGCCTCGAGGTGCGGCATGAGCACGCGCGTGACGTTGCCGATGGTGATGCTCACCTCGCCCTGCGGCGCGTCGTCGGCCTCGGTGGGCAGGGTGATCTGCATCGGCACGGCGCGGAAGGTCACCGCCTGGCCGCCGTCGAGCGGTGCATCGGCCTCGAGCGTGGCCACCAGGTCCTCGTAGGCGTTGACCACGTAGACGGCCATCGGCTCGCCGCTCACCGGGTCCACGATGTCGGGGTGCGTGAAGGCCAGCGTCATGAGCGCCGGCTCGCCAGCCACGGCGAACGCCGAGGCCTCGGCGAGGGCTTCGCTCTGGCTGATGCCCTTGAGGGCGGGGAGGTAGACGGGCATGGTCAGGGCTCCATCTCGACGGCCACGGTGAAGGCCAGCGCGATGTCGGTGCGGTCGGTGGCGAAGGCGCCCGGGTTCTCGCTCGCGGCCGTGAGGCGGCGCGTCGCGGTTGCCATCGACGGGTTGTTCGGCTGCCCCGTCAGCGTGGTCCGGTTGACGTAGCCGCTGGGGTAGCCGGTGAAGGCCACCTGCACCGCCGGCGTGTCGTCGAGCACGGTGGCGATCGCGCCCGCGAGCCAGAAGTGGTCCGCCGCGCCGCCGGCCGGCGCGCAGTTGGGCGGGTTGGGCGCGTTGGTGCTGCCGTTGTTGGCCGCCGCCACCGTGACGTCGCCGGTCGAGTTGCGGATGGCAAAGACGACGGCCTGGCTCTGCTCGCCCACGTTGGTGGTGAACTGCAGCACGTCGTCGCCTTCCGCGATCTTCCAGGCCACGCCGCCGAAGCCGCGCGCGCCGGTGGCCTCCAGGATCGTGTCGGTCCAGTTCAGGCCGGACGCGGCGGTGTCCAGCGTCACCACCGTGGTGAGCTGCTTGTCGAAGGAATAGATGGCCACCAGCACGTCGCCCGCGGCCCCGCCGATCGGCATGGCGAACGGGTGCACGGTCTCCGCCGTCGACGCCGACTCGGTGGAGCGCTGCAGCAGGTCCGGGATCTGCGGCGGCTGGCTGAGCCCGCGCAGCTCGAGCCGGCACGTCACCTCCCAGATGCCGGCGCCCAGGTGCGCGAGCTGCAGCTCCTCGCCGATGTAGCGCGCCACCCGCGTGGCCCAGCCGCCACGGCCGGGCAGCGTGGCCGCGAACCAGAGCTGGCCCTCGAGCAGCGTGTCCTGGAACCAGGCGCGCCAGGTGGCCATCTCCTCGGGCGAGTAGACCCAGCGGACCGCCTGCGCATCCACGATGGCGTCTCGCGCGCGGGCGCGCGGCGCCTCGTTGCCGGCGCCGCTGGGCACGGCACGGCGCTCGCGCGCGGCGATCGGCAGGGCCGAGGGCGGCGGCAGGCTCGCGGGGTACTCGATGGCCGGCATGGTCAGGCGTACGGCGGCGCGTACCTGTACGGGTGGCTGCTGGACAGGTTGGCGGCCAGGCCCCAGCGGTGATGCATGTAGCCGAACACGCGATCCTTGTCGGCCTGGCTCACGTTGCCGACGATCAGGAGGCGCTCGGCGATCTCCACGTCCGCGGGGTTCGAGGTGCTCGGGTTGTCGCCACTGACCCCTGAGTTCCCGCCGATCGAGAAAGCGGACGTCGTCGAAATGGCGTCGGTCGTGCTGCCCGCCGTGGTGAAGGTGAGGTTCTGCTGGTCGTTCGCGCCGTCGATGTCGAGGAACCCGTCGCGGTCCGCATAGACCACGCTGAACATGACCGACTGCCAGGCGGTGCCGAGTGATGTGCCCTGCGTCAGCTCCACGGCCGCATCGGCGCGCTCGCGGCGCGCGGCGCCGCGGGTCTTGTTGGCCTGGCCACCGACGGTTCCCGAGCAGGCGATCGTGTGCCGGCTGGAGGGAGCGCCAACGCCGCTCACCGGCACAAAGGTGACGATGCGGCTGACGCCCGCGTCGGTTGCCAGCTTCTTGTAGAGCAGGAACTCGGTCAGCGCGCCGACGCTGGTGGTCAGGTTGGCGGTGTCGGCCGCCGTCGTGTAGAGCATGTCGTTCGTTCCGTCGAAGCGGATCGTGCGACGCCCATTCAGGCCGCTGCTGACGATGAGCGGCCGGTTGGCGCTGGTGGTCTGCTTGAAGTGGTAGTTGTTGCCGCTGATGTCGTTCCACTGCGAGCACGCGCCCGAACCGGCATCGGTGACCGCCCCCTGGTCGTTCAGCCAGATGCTCGGGCGCACAGGAAGATCGAACGGCGTCCACAACCGCCGCCGCTTGGGCGTCAGAACCGCGGCACGGCTTGCCCTGCGCATCGGTCAGTCCTGGATGACGCCCAGCCGCACGCGGAACACCTCCGCGTTGCCCGGCACATAGGCGCTGCGCGCCACGAGCACGCCGTACAGGCTGGTGCTGCCCGCCGCGCACTTGACCGAGCGGCTGATGGCGCCCGCGTCGTACACGATGTTGGCGCCCAGCTTGGAGCCGTTGGTCGTGCCGCGGAACTGGATCACCGCGACGGCCTTCTCCGCGTCGCTGTCGCTCGGCGTGAAGGCGGCGTTGTCGTTCGACATGCCGACCGAGGTGTCGAACACCAGCAGGTCGAAGTCGCCCGCCGTCGCCGCGGCGGTGCTCATGATCAGCACCGCCGACTGCAGCACCGCGCCCAGCCCGCCGGCGCGCGCCACGCCGGAGAAGGTCATGATCGTCGGCGCGCTGGTGCTGTTGCACACGGCGTCGCCGTCGGCGTAGGCGGTGGTGTCGGGCGGCCGCGTGAACGTGGCCTCGATGATCTTGGTGAGCGGCCGCAGCTGGCCGAGGACGTTGCTGGGGTTGCTGGTGCCTTCCATCGCGGGCTCCGGGTCAGGCCGTCTTGTCGGCCCAGGTGGCCGAGAAGTCGGGGTTGGTGGTCGCCGGGGCGCCGCTCATCACGGCCTCGAGCTTCTTGTTCGCCGTGTCGAGCACCTGCGCCACCGCGTAGACCCAGGCCTCGTCCGGCTGGACCGTCTGCTTGTCGAGAAAGCGCTCGGTGCCGCCGTCGTCGAGCCGCAGCGTGATCGTCACGGCGGCGGTGTCGCGGTTGAAGAAGCTCACGTTGCGCACCACGCGCTGCGTGCTGGCCGCAGGCGCGGCGACGATGTCGACCGCGGTCACGCCGTTGAGCGCGCCGTTGTTGTTGCCGGGGGTCAGTGCCATGGGAGGGTCCTTGTGTCAGGGCTGGTCGACGCGCATGAAGGCGAGCGCCAGCGCGTCTTCGTCCTCGTCCAACGAGGCCGAGCCGAAGGTGAGCTGCATCCACACCAGCAGGAGCGCGTCCTCGCTGCCTGGTGCGATGTCGGTGAACCAGCCCCCGCCGCGGCTGTTCTCTCCGCCGGGCAGGAAGTCCAGCTGCGGCCGCGTGTAGGCGCTGCCGCCGCGGCTGTTCTCGCCGCTGGCGAAGATGGCCGGCGCGACGAAGCGCGCGCCGCCGGTGCGGCTGTTGGAGCCGCTGGCCAGGATGCCCGGGGCGATGCGCACGTCGAAGGGGTCGCCGATGCACAGCAGCTGCGCCTGCACGCGCCAGCGCCCGCCGGCCAGCGGCTCGTGCTGCGGCGGCTGGACGAACTGCGCGGTGTGCCAGGTGCCGGGCGCCGTGCCGTCGATCGCGCCGCCACCTTGGCGGCCGACGAAGACGTCGAAGCGACGCGCGCCGGCGTCGAGGTCGTCCTCGTACCAGTCCCAGAAGGTGTCGAACTCGGCCTGGGTGAAGCGCCACACCAGCGCCAGCTGCCGAGGCACGGCGGTGTAGCGCGGCAGGCGGCGCAGCTCGCCCTGGTCCTTGGGCACGGTGAGCGCCGGATCGACGGGCCGGTACTGGTGCCCGTCCGCCAGCGGGCGGGGCAGCGCGGAAGGGATGACGATGTCGACCGGCATGTCATCTCAGCGCGGCCTGGCGGCCCACCCCGATGGCGCCCAGCGAGCTGGACACCGGCCCCACGCCGCCGCGGATGTCGCCGGCGATCTGCGACACGGCGCGATCGATCACGATGCGAACGAACTCGTCCGGCCCCTGGCGCGAGCGTTCCTCGCGCACCTGGCCGCCGCCGTTGTTGATGACCTCGACGTAGGTGTTGCCGGCGCTCGGCGCCTGGCCACCGGCAGCGCCGCCTTCCACGCGCAGCGGGCGGGCGGGCGTCACCTCGCCCTGGCCTGGGTTCAGCAGGTAGGTGCGGCGGCCCACGCGGTAGAGCTCGGGCTCGTCCTCCTCGGCCACCTCGTAGTAGCCGCCGCTTCGCGTGGACCCGCCGGTGCGGCGGCCGCCCAACGATGGCAGAGGCGTGCCGACAGGCAGCGCGGGGCTGTACACAGCCGACGTCACGGCCGACGGCCCGGTGAAGAAGCCCGCGAACGCGCTGGCCAGCGAGCCCAGGATGCCGCCGCCACCACCACCAGCGCCGGAGGCGGCCTGCGAGGCCACGAGGCTCAGCGCCTCGGCCGCCGCCTGCGCCACGGAGGACAGCAGACCCAGCGAGCCGGTGGCCTGGACGGTCTGCGCGGCGTTGGCGGTGATCGCGGCGGTGGAGCTGCTGAGCGCGGTGGTCTGGGCCGTCTGCGCAGCCAGCCCGCCGCCGGCCTGGGCCGTGCCACCGCCCAGCCCCACGGTGCGCGCGATGAAGTTGCCCAGCTGACCCACCGCCGGCGCCAGGCTCTGCTCGAACACCTGGTCGGCCAGGGTGTTGACGAGCAGGTCGCTGAAGCGCTTGAGGTTGATCTCGCCGTCGCGGATGAACTCGCGGAAGGTTTCCTTGCTGCCGGTGAGGAAGTCGGTCTGGAATTCGTCCGACCGGCGCTTCATGGCCTCCTGCGTGTCGGCCCAGGCCTCGAGCATGCGCTGCCACTCGGGCTTGAGCTCCTCGGTGAGCTGGCGCTGGCGCAGCAGCACGTACTCGGCCACGGCGTCCTGCGCGTCCTGCCGGGCCTGGCCCTCCAACGCGTAGACGTCCAGCCGCTGCACCAGCGCACGGCGCTCGGCCTCGATGAGCGCCAGGCCGCGCTCCTCCACGTTGCGCACCAGGCTGAGGGAGAGCTGCTCGTTGGTGTCGACGAGCTCGGCCGCGGCGGACTCGGCGGCCTGGCGCCGGCGGGTGAGCGTGCGGGCTTCCTCTTCCTCGGCCTCGGCGATCGCGGCCAGCTCGCGCGCGGCCCTGGAGCGGTCCTCCTCGCCGAAGTTGGCGCGGATCTGCCGCTCGAGGCGCGCGCGGTCCTGCAGGATGGCGTAGCGCCGCGTCTCGATCTCGACCAGGCGCGCCTGCTGCTGCACCGCCTCCGGCCCGTCCGGGCGCTCGGGGGTGCGCTGGCGCTCGAGGCGCAGCTCGGCGTCCACCGCGGCCAGGCGCGCGTCGACGGCCTGGCGCTCCAGCGCGGCGCGGCGGTCGATGTAGCTGCGGTAGGTGATCAGCTCGCGCGCGTAGGCCTCTTCGTTGGCCTCGGTCTCGCGGGTGCGTGCCAGATCGCCGGCGGCCTGGCTGCGCTGCTGCTGGGCGCGCTGCAGCGTCAGGGAGGCGTCGATGTAGTCCTTCTGCAGGCGGGCGATCTCCTCGCCGTTCTTCTTCGCGTCGGCGGCCTGCTGCTCGGCGCTCTGGCGTTCGGCGTCGCGCTGCGCGCGCAGGTCCTCCAGCCGCTGACGCGCGGCGGCCAGAGCCTGGTCGCGTCGCGGGTTCGGCGCGCGCTGCTGGCGACGTTGCAGCTCGAGCACCTGCTCGGTCGCAGCGGCGATCTCTTCCTCGATCGTGTTCGGGCGGCCGACGTCAAAGGCCGCATCCCAGAAGGCACTCCAGCCCTTCTTCGTAGCCTCGAGGGCGGTACCGAGGAAGCCCAACTGGGTGGGCGTTTCCTTCCCCAGCTGGTCCCCGAGCAGGCGCAGCGTCTCGCGCGCAGCCTCCTCGGCCTTGCCCTGCTGCTCCAGCGTGCGGATGTACTTGAACTGCTCCGCCGTCAGGAAGTTGTAGCTCTTGTTCGCGTCGGCCGCCCAGCGGGCCACGCCCTCGCGCATCTGCGCGAAGTCCTTGACCACCTCGTCGGCGGTGCGGCCGGTGCGCTCGGCCAGCAGCGCCGCGGCGCGCGCCGCCTCCTCGAACACCACGGGGCCGAACGCGCCGCTGGCCGTGACGGCTTGCGCCGCCTCGCGGGCGGCGGCGATGGTCACGTCGGTGCTGCGCTCGATGCTGCGCGCGTATTCGTCCACCAGGCCCTTGGTGACGCCGGCGCGGCCGCCGGTGAGGCGCAGCGCGTCCTCGAAGGCCTGCTGATCGCGGTAGCCCTTGGCGTAGGCGAAGGTGAGCACACCTACCGCCGCCGCCAGACCGCCGGTGACCACGATGGCCGGCGTGACGAGGCTGACCAGCGCGCGCGCGGCGTTGCCGATGCCGCCGAAGGTGCCGCTGAGCTGGCTGCCCTGCTGCACCAGCGCGATCAGCGGATTGCCGCCGCTGGCCACCTGTACGGCCAGGTCGTTGAGCTGGAAGCCGACCTGCGTGAGCTCCTGCGCGCTGAGCTTGCCGCCGCGCGCGAAGCCGGTGAAGGCGCGCTCGCCGGCCTGCAGCCGCTGGATGAGCGGCTGCGCCTGCGCGGTGACGCCGAGCTGCGCCGCGCGCTGCGCGAGCAGCTCGCTGCGCGTCTTTCCGATCGCCTCCGCCTCGCGCTGCAGGCCGTCGATGAACTGCTGCCGGGCCTGGAAGGCCTGGCGCTCCTGCTGCTGCGCGGCCGCGCGGATATTGGCCAGCGCGCGCTGCGCGACGGCCGCCTGCGCCGCGGCGGCGGTCTCGGCCTGCTGGGCGGCGGTGGCGGCCTGCAGCTGCTGGATGAGCGGGCGCGCCGCGTCGGCGACGCCGAGCTCGGCGGCGCGCAGCGCGAGCAGCTCGCTCTGCGTCTTGCCGGCGCTCTGCGCCTGGCGCGTGAGGCTGGCGATGAAGGAATCACCGGCGGCGCGCGCGGCGGCCTGGTCGCGCGCGAGGCTCTCGGTGCTGCCGGCCAGCGCCTCGGTGCGCTGCGCGGCGCGGTCCAGCGCGGTGGCGAGCTGGTCGGCGTCGCCGCGCAGGCGGAAGACGTAGTCGCGGGTCTGGCTGGTCACGGTGGCGGCCCGGTCAGTCGTTCAGGTGCTCGCGCGCGGCGAGCTCGAGCGTGCGCAGCTGCGGCATGAGCACTTCCATCGGCTGGCGGTGCTTGCCGTGCCGGTGCTCGGCCAGCACCGGGCGCAGCGCGGCGTAGTCCAGGCCCTGGTAGATCAGGCCCTTGGCGCCGAGGTGGGTGCGCCACTGCGTGCCCATCGCGCAGAAGACTTGCACCGCGTGCCAGTGCCGCGGCCACACGCCTAAGCTGCCGCGCGCGTGGCGCCGCTCTTCAATGGCGCCACGCAGCTGCTGCAGCGATCGTTCGGATGCGCCCATCGCCTTGGCGTCCTGGAGTAGTGGGTCTTCGGCGTCGTCCTCGAGGCCGCGCTGCACCCAGGTCAGCGCGGCCTCGGCAAGTTTTTTTGCGCGGCCTTGTCGCGGCTCTCGAAGTAGGCCGCGATCACCGCGGTGGCCACGCCCTGCTGGGCGAGCAGCCGCTTGATGCCGGCCTCGTCGGCCGGCATCGGCGTGCCGTCTTCCTGCAGCACGTTGCGGAAGGCTGTGAGCACGTGCAGCGCGGCATCGCGATCGGCGAGCTTCTTGTCGCGCGCCTCGGCCAGCCAGGCGGCGTAGGCCTCGTCGTCGAGCCACTTGAAACGTGCCTCGAACTGGTGCTCGGCCATCTCGCCGGGCTTGCCCTCGTCGGGCCGGCGCACGACGACAGGCCACCAGAATTCCGGGTTCGGGTCCAGACGGAACATGCGGCGGCCTCCGCTCAGAAGCTGGCGACGAGGCGCAGCTCGTCGTTGCCGGTGCCGGCCGGGTCGGGGACACCGCGCAGCTCGTAGCGGACCATGGCACGGCCGTTGAAGTCCTCTTCCTGCGGGTTGGTGAACTGCGCGGTGGACAGCCACAGCGCCACGCGCGAGCCGCCGCGCGTGCCGTGGATCAGGCCCACGCTGCTCAGCGTGTTGCCCAGCACGGCCAGCTGTCGCGCCACCTCCTGGGCGGCGCTGAGGCTCAGGCGCAGGGTAGCGACCACCGCGCGGTCGACCACGTCGACGCTCTCGTCGCCGATCAGCGGCACCAGCGGCGTGTCGTTGCCAAGGTTCACCTCGAGGCCGAGCGACGGGATGGCGGTGCCGCCGGTGATGGCCACCGCCCCCGTGGTGCTGATGGTGCCGCCGATCACCAGGTCCAGCGTGTTCGCATCGGTGGGGATCTCCGGCGTCATGAAGGCGCTGAAGTCGGCGTCGGTCGGCAGCGCCACCGCGGCCAGGCCGCCGTCCTTGCCGCGGAAGTCGAACGAGAGCATGGGCATCTCGCCGGCGTTCAGGACCGCGCGCGCGTTGCCGCGGCAGCCCAGGGCGATGCGGCGCGTGCCGTCGAGGAAGTAGTAGTGCGTCAGCGACGGGATCGCGTCGGTGATGGGCAGGAAGTCGTACCGCGCGACGGAGGTGATGGTCACGCTGTCGCCGGCCGCCTCGTCGACGATGCCGTCGCCGTCGGTGCCGCCGATCGTCATCTTGCCGGCGGTGAGCGCGGTGATGATGCCGGTCAGGTTGTTCGCCGGCGTGGTGAAGCCGCTGACGGTGACGGTCATGCCGACCGCGAAGCCCTCGGTCAGGAAGGCGGCGCCGCTGTCGTTGAAGCTGTTGTCCGAGGCCTGGGCGCTGATCGTAATCTCGGTCATGGTGACCGGCGTGTCGGCAGCGCCCGTCATGGCGCAGGCGCGCAGCAGATGCGCCCACGCCGGCGCGCCGCCGGCCGGGCCGGCGCCGACGAGCTCGACGTTGTAGCCCAGCGCGATGCTGCGGGCCCCGGTGAGCTGCTCGCTGGAGCCGAAGTACGGGCGGATCAGCGCCCGGTCCACGTTGTTCGGCTCGAAGGCGGAGCGGATCTCGCTCACGAGCACGGAGTCATCGGCAGCAGCCGGTGCGGCGTCGACGCCGTAGCTGCTTTCGGTCTTGGCGAGGATCAGGCGCTTGCGCGTGTAGCGGGGCATGGCGGGCTCCTAAGAATGGGGTCAGGGTTGGGGCACCAGCGCGGCGGCCAGGGTGCGGTGGATGAGGGTCACGACGAGGGTGGCGCGGGCGACGGCGCCTTCGCCTTCGTCCACGTCCCACTGGATGGCCGGCTCGGACAGCGCGTCCTCGACGGCCAGGCCTGGCGGCGCCCAGCCGGCCAAGCGCTCGTAGACCTGGCCGAGCAGCGCGTCCACCGCGTCCTCGGCCGCATCGGGCGTGGCGCCGCGCGCCAGGACCTCGACGCCGAGCGTGGTGGTCCAGTCCTTCGGCACGCCAGGACCCACGCCGCCCAGCTGCGCGGCGGTGCGAACGATGCGCACCACGATGCCGTCGGGCCAGCCCGCCTTGAGCGCCGCCTGCCGGCCGCGCTGCACGCGGTCGCCGGTGATCTGCGGCACTGCGAGCAGACGCTGCTTGTAGGCCTCGGCGATGTCGGCGAAGGCGGTCACGACGCCTCCGCGAGGATGAGCGTGCTGAAAGCGCCGGTGCCGTCGGGCTGGACCTCACGGACGCGGTACTGCGTGGGCATGCCGGGGCGCAACGTAGCGGCTTCGGGGAGCTCGAGCACCGCATCGGCGGTGTCGGTGATGGCCGCAGCCGGAACCGACGCGCTGGCAATCAGCGCGCGCGGCTCGGCCGAGGCGGCACCGAACCCGTCCGACGGCAAGGCGGCATAGGGCGCTCCGAAGATCACCCGCACCGCCTCGCCAGCGAGCAGGCCGTCCTCGCCGAAGTCGGCGAGGAAGGTGTCGAGGTCTTCCTGGATCACTCAGGACCTCACGCGTTGCCAGCCGGCGGCGGCGGCGGCGGCGGCGGCGGCGGCGGGGGCGGCGGCGCCTTCTCCTTCTTGCTGCCGGCCTCCGCGGCGCCGCTGGCGATGAGCGCCTTGGCGATCTCGGCGTCCACTTCCAGCTGGTCGCCGGGCGCGTAGCGCTTGCCGTTGCACTTGATCGGGCTGAGGGCGATGAGCTTCATGGCCGCCCCCGTCACGCCGACGCGCCGGTGATCAGGAAGCCGGCAGACGCACCCGCCAGCACCGGCTGCCGCGCGTCCGTGACCGGGAAGTACCAGGTCTTGGTGTTGCGGTCGTAGTACTGCTCCTCGGCGATCGGGTAGCCGCTGAGCTGGTACGTGTAGCCGTAGCTCGGCGAGCCCATCGCGGCCATGCTCCGCGGGATGGTGTAGGCCAGCAGCGCGTACGTGCCCCAGATGTCCACGAAGTCCGTGCCGTTGTGATAGATCGCGCCGCCCTCGACCACCTGCTGGAGGTCGAACACGCGCGCGAGCTCGACCAGCGTGGCCGGCGCGCGATCGGTGCTGTCGGCACCGGCGCCGCCGCGCAGGCGGGCGAGCACGTCGGGGTGGTTGGCCAGCGCCGTGACCACCTTGGGGCCGAGGACCATGACGTTGGGCCGCACGCCGATCTGCGAGCGGATCGCCTCGCGCGCGGCAGTGATGTCGCCAAAGGGATCGCTCCCCGGGTCGGACCACTGGTCGGTGCCCGCCAGCGTGACCTTGTTGCTGGCGGCGTAGGACGCGGCATTGAGCGCCAGGTCGGCGCACTGCTTCTCGCGCTCGATGTCCTGCAGCGAGCGCACATGCATGATCGCGCCCTGCGCCAGGTCCAGGCCCGGCACGGCGGAGGCCTCCTGCAGGAGCTCGATGGGCACCGAGCCCTCGAGGCTGTAGTCGACCAGCGCGAAGGCGTCCGAGCTGTAGCCGAACTCCACGCGCTTGGTGTTGGCACCGGGCGCGCGCGAGGTGACGTAGAGCTTGAAGTGCTCGTTGCTGAAGCTGACGATGCGGCCGCCGCGCGCGCCGACATCGACGCGCGGGAACAGCAAGTTGGCCACCGGCGCCGACTGCACGGCGACGGAGCGGGCGATCGCGGTGAGGATCGGATCGATCACCCGCGCGGCGGAAGAGGTCATCTGGGGCATGGTGTGCTCCTGGTGTTCAGTGGGTGGGTGCGGCTCAGCTCGGGATCAGGACGATCTCGACGAGCTGGCCCGCGGCGCCAGCGGCGGCCTGGCCGGGCGCCATGCGGCCGACCTTGACGCCCGCGGCGAGCGTGACGACACGGCCCTGGTTGTCGACCTCGACGGCAGCGCCCACGGCGATGGCGGCGCCGGTCTCGGCCATGGTGGTGCCGAGCACGTCGACCGGCACGAGGTCACCGGTGTCGCCGCTGGTGCGGGTGAAGCCGATCACGTGGGCGGCCGCAGCCGGCACGGCGCCGGCGCCCGTGACGCCGCGGTTGGCGGACAGCGTGGCCGCGGCGGTCACGGTGAGGGTGAGGATGGCGGTGTTCATGAGGCGTTCTCCTGGATCAGGCGGCGAAGCCCAGGGCCTTCATCGCGGCGACGAAGTCCACGTTGTTCTTGGCCGCGTAGGCGGTGGCCTCGGCGGCCTGCTGCTCGCGGGACTTCTGGCTCTGCTGCTCGGGCGCGAGGCCCGCCTTCACGGCGGCCGGCGCGTCGGCGGCGTGATCGGCGGCAGCCTTGGTGAGCGCGGCGCGCATGGCGGCGTTGACCGCCACCGCGGCCTCGGGGCCGGTGGTCTTGCCGTCGGCGGCGAGCTGCTCGATGAGCGCCTCGTGGCCCGGCATGGACTGCGCGCGCACGGCCGCGACGCGCTCGCGCTCGCGCTGGCCGCCCAGGGTGATGAACTCTTCGCGCAGCTGCGCGAACAAGGCCGGTT
>Ga0209998_10000280_pt1 | contig 16045 bp, 11 predicted proteins | sample EndophyteCoNSPM_FD_187576 | JGI IMG/M metagenome (GOLD analysis project Ga0209998, IMG submission 187576) | Arabidopsis thaliana rhizosphere microbial communities from the Joint Genome Institute, USA, that affect carbon cycling - Endophyte Co-N... | ecosystem: Host-associated > Plants > Roots >... | reverse complement strand
CTGGACCGGCCAGAAAAGCCCGACTCAAAGAGGACCATCGGATGCAGTTTGCCGAGAGATTCATTCGCCGCCCCGTACTGTCGAGCATGGTAAGCCTCGGCATCGTTCTGGTCGGCGTCATCGGATACAGGCAGCTCCCGGTCAGGGAGTTCCCCGACGCAGATCCGCCGATCGTCTCCGTCACCGCTATCCTCCCCGGAGCAAACCCGCAGGTCGTGGAGTCTTCTGTAACCGACGTTCTCGAGGAAGAGCTCTCGAGCCTCGAAGGACTTCGCTCGATCACCAGCGCAAGCCAGGAGCAGGTCTCGACGATAACGCTCGAGTTCACACTCGATCGCGAGATCGAGGCGGCAGCGCAGGACGTGCGCGACAAAGTCTCGCGCGTGCGTGGCAGACTCCCCGAGGATGTCGAAGAGCCCGTGATCGCAAAACAGGAAGCAGACGCGTTCCCGATCATGTTTCTCTCGTTGACCTCGAAGACCTATGACCTGATGGAGCTGTCGGATCTCGCAGACCGGCAGATCAAGCCACGACTGCAGACAATCGGAGGAGTATCGAGCGCGCCGATTTACGGCGAGCGGCGATTCGCCATCCGCGTCTGGCTCTCGCCCGCCGAGCTCGCCGCGCGACGGCTGACACCGCAGGACGTCGAGAACGCAATCCGCTCACGCTCGGTCGAGGTTCCCGCAGGCCGCATCGAATCAGATCGCCGCGAATTCTCGGTCCGCTACCTGGGCGAGATGCGAACCCCGGATGAATTCGCCGATCTCACGGTTTCCTCGAGCAATGGGCAGCTGGTGAAACTCGGAGACGTCGCGCGTGTCGAGCCCGGACCGGAGAACGATCGCTCCGTATCACGCTACTCACAGCAGCCCGCAATTTTCATCGGAGTCGTCAGGCAATCCAAGGCAAACGTCCTCGAGGTTGCCGACGGAGTTCAAAAGGAATTGCCCGCGATCCGTGCCGCACTTCCGCCCGGCGTGGAGCTGCACATGGCGTTCGACGGATCCGTGTTCGTGCAGCGCTCCATCACCGAAGCACAGGAAACGCTGCTCATCACCGCCGGACTCGTCATCCTCATCATCTTCCTGTTCCTCGCCACGGTTCGGGCGACGATCATACCCGCACTCGCTATCCCTGTCTCGATCATCGGCACGTTTGCGGTTCTCAACGCATTCGGTTACTCGATCAACACTCTCACGCTGCTCGGGCTGATCCTGGCCATCGGCATCGTCGTCGACGACGCGATCATCGTGATGGAGAACGCATACCGGCACCAGGAAGAGCTTCACAAGAATCCAGAGACGGCCGCAATCGATGGCACTCGCGAGATCACTACCGCTGTCATTGCAACTACTATCTCGCTGCTCGCAGTGTTCTCGCCACTCCTTTTCCTTACTGGAGCAACGGGGCGACTCTTCAACGAATTCGGCGCGGCGGTCGGCGGATCGGTTCTCATCTCGGGCATCGTCGCGCTCACGCTCACGCCGATGCTCTCCGCGAAGATCCTCAAGGTCGCGGTGCGAGAGTCGCGCTTTCACCACGTCGTGGGCACTGTGCTCAACGGTATCTCGTCGCGCTACGAGCGCCTGCTTGGAAAAGGTCTCGCGCATCCATTCGCGGTGATCGGAATTGGAGCCTTGCTCACGCTGAGCGCGGTATTTCTCTTCAGGAATCTCAAGCGTGAATTCGTGCCCCCTGACGATCGCGGTGTCTTCTTCACGTTCGTGGTCGCGCCCGAGGGCTCGTCGGTCCAGTATACCGACGGATATCTCAAGCAGCTCGAAGCCATCGTCCAAAAGACAAAAGACGTGCGCTCCACTTTTTCGTTCGTCGGATTCAGCGGTCCGCCGAGCTCCGCATTCCTCGGCACCATCCTCGAGGACTGGGACAAGCGCGACCGCTCCGCGCAGGACGTTATTGGAGAAGTGCAGCCGCAGTTCTTCGGCGTGCCCGGCGTATTCGCGTTCGCTACGAACCCGCCCGCATTCGGTGGTTTCGGGGCTCCAGTGCAGTTCGTTGTGCAGAACCGCGACTTCGAGGCGCTGGTCCGGGGAATGGACACACTATCTGCTGTCGCCCGGACGATTCCAGGGCTGCTCAACATCGACACCAACCTTCGCGTCACCAAACCTGAGCTTGTCGTGAACCTCGATCGCGATAGAGCGGAAGACCTTGGCGTCTCCGCACGCGATATCGCAACGACTCTTCAAACTCTGCTCGGCGGACGCGACGTCTCACGCTTCACATCCGACAACAAGCTTTACGACGTGATCCTGCGGCTCGATCCCGCCGAGCGCGCGACTCCATCGGATATTTCCGGTGTTCAGGTGCGCGCGAGGAACAATACACTGGTTCCGCTCGATGCAGTCACGCGAGTGGAAGAACAGGTTGGCCCGCGACAGCTCAATCACTTCAACCGGGTGCGATCGTTCACTCTCTCCGCGAGCATGGCTCCCGGCTTCACACTCGGCGAAGCACTCGATTCGCTCAACGCTCGTTCGGCGCAAGTCCTCCCCGCCGGAAGCACGATCGAGCTCGCGGGTCAATCGCGCGAGTTCAAGGAAAGCGGTGGCGCGCTGTACTTTGCGTTCGCGCTCGCGCTCATCTTCGTGTTCATGGTGCTGGCGGCGCAGTACGAGTCACTTCTGCATCCATTCACCGTGCTGCTGGCGGTACCGCTGGCCGTGACCGGTGCGCTCATGGCATTGTGGATCACGAGGTCCACGCTCAATGTGTACAGCCAGATAGGAATGATCCTTCTGATCGGCCTCGTCTCGAAGAATTCCATTCTTCTCGTCACTTATGCGAACCAGCTCAGGCTCGAAGGGCACAACGCCCTCGAGGCGATGCGTGAAGCAGGACGCATTCGGCTCCGCCCGATTCTCATGACCTCAGTCGCTACGATCTTCGGCGCTTTACCTATCGCCCTCGGACTCGGCGCAGGCGCAGCGAGTCGCCGTCCTCTGGGTTACTCGATCATTGGCGGAATGGTTCTGTCTACCATGCTGACACTTTTTCTGGTGCCCGCGGTGTTCGTCGTGTTCGAGCGACTGAGAAGAACCCAACCTGTTCCTGTTGCGCATGGCGTTGGCGTCAGCGCGTCGCCGGAGGCTCGATGATGCTGAAGAGAATTGTTTTCCTGAGCCTGGCCGCTCCGTCGCTCATGCTTGCACAGACGTCTGGCGAAGGCATGCCTGTCGTCACTCTTCCCGAAGCGCGGCACCGGTCGATCTCGATCGATCCCGACGCGGTCGCGGCGCGAAGCCGGGTGGATGTCGCGACGTCGCAACGCCGCGCCGCGTTCACGAATCTGGTCACACCGAATCTCAGGGCGACCACCACATACACTCACTTCTCTCAACCTTTTTTCAACTTTGGGACAGGCGGCATCAGCCCCAATTCCGCCAGCGCCACGTTCGATGCGAGCTATTCGATACTTGGGGCGGGAAAATTCGGTACGCTCAAGAGCGCGCGCGCATCGCTCGCCAGTGCTGAAGCGCTTGAAACTGTCAGCCGCTTTCGGACGACACTCGAGACTGACGCAGCATACTTTGCCGTGCTCGCCGATCACGAGCTGTCACGCGTCGCTGCCGACCGGCTGCGTCGCGCCGAGGAGCAGCTCTCGATTGCGAGAGTGCGTGTGATTGCAGGAGAATCCGTATCCTCCGATTCACTTCGCCTGCTGCTCGAGGCAAGCCGCGCGCGGCTCGCCATTCTGAGCATGGACTCCTCTCTTACCACGTCACGATTGCGGCTCGGCCGGCGCATCGGGCTCATGGGTCCCGCGGAGGCAGCGCCTCTCGATACGATTCTGCCGCCGCAGCTTCCGATGAGCGAGGAGCAGGCAATCGCGGAAATGCGCGCGCGTGGTCCGGACGTCGAAGCCGCGCGGGCAGAAGAAAAGAGTGCAGCCGCAACGATCCTGACTGCGCGCGAGCGGTATCTGCCGGAAATCAATGTCGGAGCAACGCTCGGCAGATATGATAGTGAGCTTTTCCCTGATGCCCTCAAGCGCAACCAGTGGAACATGAGCGTGTCATTGCCCATCTGGAACGGCGGCACCCGGGAGCTCCAGGTTGCGCGCGCGCGAGCCGACCGTAGTGTCGCGGCCGCTGCACGTGCCGATCTGGAGCGGGCCGCAGGCGAGGTGATGGCGCAGGCTTATCGCGGATATCTCACCGCGCGCGGTGGAATCGATCTCGCCTTGATTGGCGTGACCGCGGCGACAGAGAACTATCGCGTGCAGAACGCGCGGTACCGGGAAGGCGCGACCACGATCGTCGATCTGCTCGAAGCACAGGTTGCATTGAGCGAGGCGCAGGCCGCGCTCATTCGCGCGCGTTATGCGTCCCGCTTGTCGCTCGCGCAGATTGAAGCGCTGCTGGGCCGCCGCATCTTCGAGACGCCGTCAAACAATCCGAACGCACGATAGGTCAATACATGACGAACCCAGGGTCCAGTATCCAGCCGTGGTGGGTAACCCAGCGCAAAGCGCTGCTGACTGCGCTGGCAGTCGTCGCGATTCTCGTCATCGGTGTGCTGACGCTGGGTCGTGGTGGAAAGGCGGAGGGCGCCGCGGCGGGAGCCAGGGGACCCGGCGGGGCCGCGGGTGCGGGCGCGCCGGCATCGATGCCGCCGATGCCTGTCGATGTCGACACCGCGCGTATTCGTCCCATCGTCGATGCAGTGAGAGCGACAGGCCGAATAGAGGCAGTGCAGGCAGTAGAGCTTCGGCCCGATGAGCAGGGTCGCATCACAGCGCTTCTCTTTCGCGAGGGACAGTACGTTGCGAGAGGCACTCCTCTCGTGAGGATCGACGATGCGATGCTGCGGGCTCAGGCTGAGCGTGCGGATGCAGACCGTGATCTTGCGCAGCAGCAGCTTCTGCGTGTGCGGAAGCTTCGTGAGCAGAACGCCGCACCGCCTGCGGATCTCGAGCGTGCCGAAGCGGCGGCTCGCAGCGCGAACGCTGCGCTCTCACTCCTTCAGCTTCAGATCGCGCGTAGCGTTGTGCGCGCGCCGTTCTCGGGAGCGGTGGGACAACGGTTCGTGAGCGTCGGTGATTATGTCACGACGTCGAGTCGGTTGCTCACTCTTCAGACGGTCGATCCACAGCGAGCGGTGATTGAAGTTCCCGAGCGACACGCGGCGAATCTGCGTCTCGGTCAGACCGTCGAGTTCACGGTGGCAGCGCAGCCGCAGCGCAAGTTCGCCGCGCGCGTCGATTTCATCGATCCTGTCGTCGAGAGTACCAACCGCACCATTACGGTGAAGGGACTGGCCGCAAACCAGGACCGAATTCTCCGGCCGGGAATGTTCATCGAGGCGCGGCTCGCGACATCGGTCAGGCAGGAAGCGGTTGTGATTCCTGAAGATGCCGTACAGCCTCTTCGCACCGCGAACATCGCGTGGGTAGTGGACAAGGGTAAAGCAAGCCGTCGTGTAGTGCAGCTCGGCGTCAGGTCTCAGGGGTATGTCGAGGTACTGAGTGGAGTCAGAGCCGGAGAGCTGGTGGTTGTCGGCGGGCTCGAGCGAATGAATGAGGGAATGCCGCTCGCCGGGAAACCGCGCATGGGACAGGCGACCACGGCGGTGCCGCGTTAGAACGCGCGCACCAGGGCCACTATTACCGCAAGCAACCCTAGAAGGATACCGCCGGCGGCCATACCGACAGCCACCTGCGCTGTCTTTCTCCATCTGAGCTCCGCTGCCTCGACCGCGCGCATCATCCGGTCTTCAGCAGTTGGTGCGCCTTCGCCGAACAAGGACTGCTGCATCACGTTCTTTCCCGAAAGAACTTCTTCCATCGCGCGCTCGAACTGCGACTGCTGAATTCTCTTCGCCGAGTCGTCACCAGGCTCGGCCGCTGCCATCGTTGCTGCTTTCAATACAGCGTTCTTGATGTCGCCTCCGCTCACCTCGTAACGCTCGGCCAGCACGCGAAAATTCACGTCTGGACCGAGCGGAGTCTTCAGCGGGTGAAGCTGCACTCTCCATATCTGCTCCCGTTCGTCCACGCCTGGCATCTCGAATCGCACGTGTGTGCGGATGCGCCGCTCGAATGCAGGGTCAAAATTTACTGCGAGGTTCGTCGCGAAAATCACGACTCCGTTGAATGCCTCGAGCTCCTTCAGAAGCACGTTGACGACTGTGTTAGACTCACGCTGGTATCCCTGCGTAGCGCCGGTCGTCCGGCGTGATGCGATCGCATCCGCTTCGTCGAAGAACAGCACTGCGTTCTCTTCCGTCGCCATCCTGAACACGGCAGCGACGTTCTTCGGTGTTTCACCAGCCCACATCGATTCCATTTCGGCATACCGCACCGAAAGGAGGTTTTTGCCGAGGGCGGTAGCTATCGCTTCCGCGCAGATGGTTTTGCCGGTGCCGGGCGGACCGGCAAAATTGAATGCCAGCCCAAGGCCTGTGGAATGCCTTTCTCCGAGTCCCCACCGATTGAAGATCAGCTCGTGGCTGTGAACCAGGCTGAGCGCCTGATCGAGCGCAGCACGCGTACGTGGCGGGAGAATTACATCGGCGAACGTCCGGTGAGCAGTGACTGTTTCAACTGCTCGACGGCCGCCAATTCTGCCTGCAAACAGATCGCGTAACGGTGTGGGCATCGGATTTAACGCCTTTGAATCGTGATGAGACTATACGAAGCTGAGCACGAAATGATCCGCTCTGGCGGATATATTCAAGTCCCGGAGGGAGCTTGGTCGCGTAACCACCACTCAGCGGCACTCAATGATCTGTCTTCTGCACGGCTGGCTTCTCGAGGGGTCAGGCAGCAATCTCTGGACTCGCTCGATGATCACCGCGCTCGCCCGAAGCGGCGAGACGGTGCATCTCGTCTGCCAGGAGAACCATCCCGACCGATACCCGGCAATCGCCGAAGCATTCAGGCATGCGCTGTCCGGTAAAGTCGAGACGAAGCTCGAGCGCGATACTCCCTTCCCCGGCAAATGCATTCTTCATCAGCCTGAAATAGGGCCGACGCTCCCTGTGTTCGTGAAAGACAAGTACGAGGAATTCGACCGTGTCGTCCCGATGGTCGAGCTGAGCGATGAGGAGATCGAGCTCTATATCGAGCGCAACGTAGAAGTCGTGCTGCGCGTAGTGACCGGGCATGAGATCTCGGCGATTCACGCAAATCATGTCGTGCTCATGCCGGTAGTCGCACAGCGCGTGAGCGCCAGGACGGGAATTCCGTACGCGGTCATGCCTCACGGAAGCGGGATCGAATACGCGGCGAAGAAAGACGAGCGATTTCACCGCTATGCTTCGTCCGCGCTCACGGATGCCAGGCGCATCTTCGTAATCGGGAGCGAGATGCGTACACGGGTGTCGTCCGTCTTCGCAGGCGTTCCCGCGCTCGAGTCGAAGTTCACCGAGCTTCACCTCGGTGTCGATGCGTCACAGTTCGCTCCTGTAGACACACATGAAAGAGCGGGCAACATCGCACTCCTGAAGAAGAGTCTCGCCGGAGTTCCACGGGGGAAGAAGACGGTACAATCTGCGGAGATGTTGAGCGAGGTATCCGGCGCGGTGCGACGACGCGAGCTCAAGTCACTCTTTGAGAACGGGAGCCGCTACGACGGAAAGTCGCCGGACGCTGACGTCGAGCAAAAGCTCCGCTCCATAGACTGGGATCACGATCCGGTTCTTCTCTTTACGGGACGGATCATCTCCCCCAAAGGAATCCAGAGCGTTGTGGCGGCATTGCCATTCATTCTGGAGCAGAAGCCGGATCTTCGTCTGATCGTCGTTGGACATGGCCCGCTTCGGGAACCGATGGAGGCGTTCGTCAAAGGCCTCCAGTCCGGCGACATCGCACTCGTTCGAAACATCACGGCCTGGGGCCGCTGGCTCGAAGGCTCACCCGAGGGAGTGGAAGCCACCGAAGACCTGACAGAGCTCACGCATTTCTTCGACCGGCTGAGAGAAAGCAATGACGAAGATCGTTACTTCGAAACTGCGCGACGCCACATAAAGCGTGATACAGTGATTTTTACGGGGTACCTCACGCACGAGCAGCTGCGTTTCCTTTTTCCGTGCGCCGACGTCGGAGTCTTCCCATCGATCGTGCGTGAAGCCGGGCCGCTCGTATTTCTGGAAGCTCTCGCCTCAGGCTGCTTTCCCCTCGGTACATACTTCGGTGGAATGGCCGTGAGCATCGACTCTGTTTCCCGGGGGCTTCCGCCCGAAGTCGGAGAGACGATGAAGCTTGGATTGAACGAGACCGTGAAAGACCTGATCGAGCACGTTCCCCGCGCGCTCGAGCTGGGACCAGTGCACAAGCACGCGCTCGCTCGCGTTGCACGCGACCGTTACGACTGGACCAGTGTTGCGAAGACGCTCCGCGAGGAGCTGCACGCCATCTGATAACGGACAGACCTGGCCGCGCGCAGTCGCTCTGTCTCAGCTGCCCGGTGAAGGTTCTGCCAGCGTAGTCGCAAACTCCTTCAGGGTCGTCATCTTCATCGGAAAATACTGGCTCGCAGGCCCAGACCCGCCGCCGAATCCGCGCGCTACTCCCAGCATCAGGCCCGTAAGACTTTTCTGCCACGGATTGTCGGCAGCCGACCACTGCTTCTCCAGCTCGGATTCCGGAATGTCGATCGGAGCGAAAGGCTTTCCAAATGCCTCACTGAAGATCTCCAGCGCGCGCCGCTGGCTTACAGGCTCCGGTCCGCCATACCCGACGACGCGATTCTTCATCGAATCGTCGAAGATGGACTGCACCATCGCCTCGGCGACATCGCCGACAGCGATGTACTCGATGCCAGCCGTTCCAGGACCAAAAACTTTCGCAGTTGCGGTAGCCGGATCGGCGAACAGCATCGGACTGAGCCAGACCTGCATGAACAGTGAGGGGCGGTGTATCGTGTAGTCGATTCCCGAGCTCATTATCGACTGTTCCGCGTGCCGTTTGGCGTTCGTGAGCGGAGATTCCGCCACACCGTCAACATCGAACGACACGAAAATGAATCGGCGCGCGCCGGCAGCAATCGACTCGTTCAGGAGATTGATGTTCCCCTGATCGTCAGTCGCATCGAACGAATCCCCGGGCTTTGCGGTTGTGATCGCTGACACTGTCGACACGACTACATCCACACCGCTCAGCGCATTCTTCAATGACGCCGCATCCTTCAGATCGCCGCGAACTACCTCCGCGCCCATGTCCTCGAGCGCGGCCACCTTGCCGGCATCGGACGACTCCCGGACGAGAGCCCGGACAGATTCCCCACGCTCTCGAAGCCGGCGGACAACCTCATTTCCCAGAACTCCGGTTGCTCCCGCGACGAATATCATGATCGCCTCTCCAGGTATGGAACCGTCGATAGTATGACCATGACCGGGTCGGCGGTAAAGTAGCCCGCGCTACTGGATTCTCCTGAACTCAGTTCCCCCGAATGTGACTGCAACGGCTTTCCCGTCCTTCATCTCGACTGACATTACTTCCCCGTTGCCGAACAACGCGATGCGAAGCTTGTTGGCCGCATTGTCGAACACCTCGATTGCACTCCATGCTGCGCCCAGGTTCGCCTCGAGCTTTCCATTCGCCTCGCTGAGACGAAGCCTGCCCATCGCTGGATTTTCGAACACTCCGGTGTATGCACTGAGAGGAAATGGAAGATTCTGCGGACGAGCCGCGCGACGCTGCAGATCTGCAGTCATCCGTCCCTTTTCCTGATTTATCATGGGCGCGATCTGATCGGCCGGTATTGCCGACTTCATTTCACCGTTGGTCAGCGCCTGATACACAAGCGCGGTGCCGATCTCCGCAAGCGCGCCGCCAAGCCCATCGGTGTTCGCGAAAATCGCGACGCCGATCCGGCGGCTCGGGACGAACGACATGTAAGTGCTGAATCCCGGAAAGCCACCGCCATGGACAAGCACGGTGTCGTTCCCAACAATATTGATGTTCCAGCCGAGCCCGTAGCCGATCTGCGAGCCCGTCTGCGTTTTCTTCTGCATGGGAGCCATATTCGAGTGCGCTTCCACGAACGCCGAAGCGGGAAGAACCTGCTTCCCATTTATCTTTCCGTTGTTGATGTGCGCCTCGAGCCACGTGCCCATGTCGCGAAGAGTCGTAATCAACCCACCCGCTGACTGCATGTTCGCATCTGTCTTTCCGTATGGTCGCGCTTTGAATCCATCGAGCGTCACCTGATACGGGGTTGCAAGATCGTTCCGCGAGAACTTCGACACGTACGCACTCGTGCGCTTCATGCCGAGCGGAGTGAAGATCTCCGACTGAAGAACGTCCTTCCAGTTTTTCTTCGTCGCCGCATCCATTGCGAGAGCAGCAACATTGTATCCGATGTTGCCATAGCTGTATGCCCGGCCGGTCTTCGCGGCTTCGTGCTGCTCGAGGAACTTCAACAGATCGGCATCGCCGTTGTATTCGCCGCTGTACGCGAGCCGGATCACCACCGGCCCGTTGTTGCTGATGCCATGAGTGTGAGAGAGCAGTGACCGGATGGTTATCGAATCCGCGTCCAGCGGTGGCTTCAGCTTCAGCGCGGGCAGATATCGATGCAGCGGCGCATCGAGCTTGAACACGCCTTTCCTGTCGAGCAGCGCTGAAGCAAGCCCGGTAAATGATTTCGTCGTCGACGCGATATAGAAGCCGGTCTCGGGCGTGAACGGTCTTTTCGCTTCGACGTCCGCATACCCGAATCCTTTCATGTAAACGATCTGGGTATCGCGCACCACCACGATCCCGGCGCCGGGCGAGAGCTCGAGCGCCATGAGCGCGTTCATGACGCTGTCGAGTCGAGCGGATTGGGCTCTCACTGTCTGCGGAATGAATGCGGTTATTGCCGGTAACGCTGCAGCGGCGAGCATGCGAATCGACCGAAGGGGGAGGGTTGGCATCGGCTTTCTCCTGGGAGGAGTGAAAGGCGGGTATCTCCCCCGTACGCCTCCCCGGCAGGACAGTTTCAGGGCATGACCGGTTTGACGGGGGTTTAACGCATTACAGGTAAAAGATTCCGGCCAGATCCGTTTAACAAATACGTCGGGCTGGCGTCTAATATCATTCCCTGTAATTCTCCGGACGAACCCAGATGAGTGTGCTCGTAGAAGCGGTGTGCGTCATCATCCAGAGAAAACGCCTCGATCAGACATTTCCCGGCGGCACGGACGCATTCCTCGCCCGCTCTGATCGGCGCTCGGCCGAGCACAGATACATCTGCATGGATGATCATCTGGTTTGTCTCAGTTATTTCTCACCCGATGCAGCCGACAGGGGGATCGTTCCCCTCATACGTGAGGGCATGACGGAAACCGACGACGACGGGTTTGTGGATTTCGCGGTCCTCGACCAGCGCTACGGGCCCACCCTTCCGTGCGGCTGGCTTGCATGGTCACGCGACCCTTCGGGATATGGCTGCGCCTGGCTCGCCGGTGAGTTACCTGGTGAGCTATCCGCGCCAGAAGGCTGGACCGTGGCAAGCTCGCTCAGGCTCAAGCGCACTGACATCCGCGATTTCCCCAATCGCGCACTGAAGCTGGCCGATGAAAACGATGTGGAGCTCTGGCTCGATTTCCATACCGGGCGCATTACGAGAGTGGCAAAGCGCCAGTCATTCAATAGTTAGAGCTGCGCTGCTGTCTCGATGGTCATTCGATGCAGCTTCACGAGCTCGTCTCGCGACAGAGCTCCGCCCGCATACCCGCCTGCCATCACGAACGCGATCGGAACCTTGTGATCCCTGGCCCAGGAGAAGACCATCTGCTCCCTGCGACACAGCATCGATGCGGTGATTCCAACCTTTCCGCCCACCGCGCATCGCTCGTCAGGATCCATCCCCGCATTGTAGATGCACACATCGAACGACCCGTCGAGCTCGGCCAGTCTCGACTCGATTGTGGGAAGATACCGATCTGATTCACGAATGATGTCGAGCGTGTTCTTTCCGCTCATCCAGTAAGCATCGAGCACATTCACGCCGACGTCGAGCTGGCGGATACGCTCGTCGCCGGCGTGGTCGTCATCGCCAGCGATCAGCAGGTGAGTTCCTCCGCCGCAATGCGCGTCGAGATCTATGATCAGAACCGATTGCGCGCCTTCGCTCAACACTGTCTTCGCCGCAACCACGAGTCCGTTGAATGTGCAGAACGAAGCACCCCGGTCACGCTGTGCGTGATGCAGTCCGCTCGATAGTGATCCGGAGACTCCATCGCTCATGGCTGCGCGTGTTGCGGCGAGCACTCCGCCATTCGACGCTGTAACGGCGCGCCACATCCCGGGATCCCAGTTGAAGTTCTGCGACTGGGCGAGGTCGAGTGGCTTTCCTGTCCGGACAGCTCTCACATACGCAGGATCATGAACGGTCGCGAGCTGCTCGAACGTCAGAGGCTCGGGAGCAACGATATCCGCTCCTGCAATCGGGCTTCGCTCGAGCGACTCGGCGATCCATCCCGCCTTTCGTGTCGTATCGAAGGACTCCGCTGCAGCGACGTAATCGGGCGAATAAAAGAGCTTCATGCTTCCCATGCGTAGGGTCCTTCAGGCGGCGTTCCACTACTATAGATATGGACGCTCAAACACGCCTGTCGGCAAAACCTGCCCTCCCCGGGGCTTCTAGGGCACGAAAACAGCCCCGTGGGGAATGGCCTTTCCCTTCACGCCGTTTGGCCAGGTCACGTTCAGGAAGCTGAGGCCCGGCTTTACGGCACCCGGATTTCTGAATTTTTCATCCCATGTCAGGCGTCCCGTTGCGGGGTCGAAATATCCGACCATCACCATCGGTGGCCCGTCCCCCTGATCGGTGACTACGACCCGGTTGCTCGACGGATCGCGAGCGATCCAGTGAGGATAGAACGTGGAGTCCATCTCGACGGACGAAACCTCTACGGGGCGCGCTGGGTTCGAGATGTCGAGCGTGGCGTAGCGATGTCCGTATGCAATCGGCATCAGCATGTACTTTCCCGAAATTACGGGAACCGAGCAGCCGATGTTCTTTGGATGACTCATCACCATCACACGCTCGATCTTCGGCTCGCCATCGAGTCCCGTGATGTGATAGAACCCGCAGTAGTACGTGTTCAGCATCACGCTGCGCCCGTCGGCGAGTGTCCGAACCTCGAACGGATACCTGCTTGCGGAATCGCCTGGCACAACCGGAACAGTGAGTGTCTTGAGCAGCTTGAGATCCGACATGCGCCACACCTGAACCACGTCCGCCGTTTTCTCGCTGTCCATGGGACTGCTCGTCGTCACTACTCTGTCGATAGCGGGAAGCGGCGTCAGCGCATAAGTGCGAATGTGAGCGCCCGGAAATGCGGGATCGATCGAGCTTCCGTATCTAAGCAGCTTTCCCTTCTGGTCGAACACCGCGAGCCCGCCCGGATGTCCTTCGACGCTCATGTCACCGTGCTGCACCGTCGCGAGCACGTTGCCATCAGGAAGTCGCGCGTAGGAATGAACCATGTGGCCATTCGGAACTTCGGCGGCGCGCGCGGCAAGTCGAGGCTTCGCCGGGTTCGAGAAATCGATGAGGTAAGTCCGGTCTGCGCCGTAATCGCTCGCGAAGAACATTCCATTTTTCGGGAGCTCAAACTCGGTATGATGCGGAGCATTTCCCGCGGTATCGACAGTCAGTGCGTCGATGACTGTGCCATACCTCGCGCTCTTCGGATCGATATCGATGACGACGAGGCTGTTCACGCCTTTCGTCGTCTGATTGCCTGTGCCGGCCCAGACGTAGAGATATCGCGACGGCGTCGCCTGTGTTTGCCAGGCAATCGCGGTGATCACTGAAGCAGCCAGGACAACGCCCTTGAGGAAACGTCTGGTCATATCACTCCTATGGAATGTTGGGCACTACGCGTGCTTCCGTGAGCGCCTGCAGATACTCGACTACGAGGTTCATGGGAACGGGACCGTAGATTGCCGAAACGGTATTTCTGATGTCAGCCGCATTCATCCCGCGCCTCGCGAGATTGAGCACCTCGTAAGCATAGTCGCCGCCGGCTCCGCGAAGGCCCTGGAATTCCAGCAGGCGCAGCTTTCCCGCGCGTTCCGCACCAAGTTTGTCGCTCAGGTAATCGTAGCCAAAAACGCTCATTGGTCCGCGGACCGCAAGATCGGGAATTTCGGTTCGTGCTGGCGATACGAAAGACGATAGAGATCGGTCGACTGCCGTGTGGTAATCGCTGTAGTAGCGCCGCAGGTTGGCCGCTTCGGGATCGTCGAGCCCTGACAATCGCTCGTGCATTCTCAGCTGGCGTCGGAGCGAGCCGGCATCGATCGCTCTCTTTGCCGCGGGCAGATCTTTTTCCGACATCGACGCGAGGAAGTAGCCGCTCGCCGCGCCGATGAACGCAGCACGAAGCAGCTTTGTCGGATCGATCCTATCAGGCGTATCCCAGGTCGTATGGATGTAACGGTCGGGCCAGTCGTGCAGATAGATCGCAGGTATTCCCCATGATGCATCCTGATAGACGTCATGATCGCTTCCCATGTCGTACTCGTCGAGCGCAGCGAGCAGAGGCTCCTTTCCACCTTTCGGTGAAACGAGCGGATACTTCGACGCACCCGTCGCCGCGTACCTGTAGGTCTGGTCGTTTACCCATGCTCCAAAGGTCTGCGCGATGTCGTACACGAACGAAGGCAAACTGCCCGGACCACCGCTGACATGAAAAACTGACTTGCTCTCGAGTCCTGCGCCGACCATGTCCATGTGCACGACGGCTCTGATGCGCTTCGCCCAATCGGGCTTTGCGTTGAGAATCGCCATCGTCCCTTCGATTTCCGGCGGCCAGACAAAACGAATCGTCCGGGCGGGACGCGGGATCTTTCCATCCTTGATCAGCTTCGACAGCGTGATGCCTGCCTCGAGTATCGTGGCGCATCCACTCGCGTTGTCGTTCGCTCCGGGATTCGGATGATCGAGATGACAGGAGAAAACAATTTCCTCCTGCGAAAGCCTGGGATCCGCGCCGTGGATCATCGCCGTCGCAACTGAGTAAGCTCCGGGATGCTGACCCGCTTTCACCTTTGCGTGGAGTGTTATACGCTCGCCGCGACTCAGTCGATCCCTGAACGACTTTGCCACCCTGGGCGACACCATGAACGCGAACGTCCTGCTCGGCGAGAAAGTGTCGAGATGTCCCCAGCGAACGAGATCGGTATTCTCGCCCCACCATCCGGTGCGCTGGTTCTGCGCGTAGCTGATGATCCCGGCCGCACCGTACTTTGTTACGCCGAGTGGAACTCCAGCATCCGCCTGTGAGGAGATGAGGATGAGTTTTCCCTTTACGTTCTTTCCCGCGTAATCCTTTTCCGAAGATCCTGCGCCGACATCCACCAGCTGGGCGGTGACATCACCACTCTCGCTGTCCTCTGCCAGCGACATCGGCTCCTTGTTCCAGCTCGTGATCAGCCTGCTTCTACCTGGCGAGATCTCACGCAGCTCGGCGAATTCAGCATCCCAGGGCGGACGCGAGCGCTGCGTTCCGTAGAAGATCTTTCCATCGGCCGGAAACTCTTCGACCTTTGCGTCCTCGAGTCCGCCTTCGCGCGCGCGCGCAACGATGAAGTCAGCGGCTGCGCGAAATGGCCTCGACCCGCGCACACGATGATTTTTCGAAATCGCCCGGATGGTTTCATGCGCGCGCTCGCCGGATAATTCCTTTGCAAGTGCGTCGATCACCGGCTCGCTCAGCAACGGCGGCCGTTGCTGCGCTGATGCGGAAGTGGATAGAAGGCCGATCGCTAGTACGAGGCGAATTCGCATAGGGGGACGAATCTAGCGCCTCGGGGGCTGGCCGTAATACTTCTCTAGTTAACCGCCGAGGCCGGCTGTCATACTGCAATTAACCGCCGAGAACGCCGAGAACGCCGAAAACTGCAGAAACCCCTTTTGATTGTCTGGAACTACGCATTCAAAATCAAAAATTTGGTTCCTGTCGGCTCGGCGTTCTCGGCGCTCTCGGCGCTCTCGGCGGTTAAACCAGCGCTCTCGACAGTTAATCCCCTCCGTCAGCCCCCAACAACCGTGAGATTGATGTACTCGATCCAGCGGGGAAC
>Ga0209998_10000279_pt1 | contig 16049 bp, 17 predicted proteins | sample EndophyteCoNSPM_FD_187576 | JGI IMG/M metagenome (GOLD analysis project Ga0209998, IMG submission 187576) | Arabidopsis thaliana rhizosphere microbial communities from the Joint Genome Institute, USA, that affect carbon cycling - Endophyte Co-N... | ecosystem: Host-associated > Plants > Roots >... | reverse complement strand
GTCCCGTGGTTCACGACGTGCACCAGCATCTGCCAGACGGGGACGCCGTCGAAGACATGGCCGATGAATCCATCGGTCAGGGTCGGGAGCCAGGCATCGACCGCGGTCCACTCGGATTCCCAGAGGTCGCGCAGCTCATGGATGGTCGGCATCGGCTCGTGCTCGAGGTGCCGGCCCTCCTCCTCGCCCTGGGTCTCGAACGAGACTCGCCAGCGCATCGAGGCGCCGAGGTGGTGGACGAGGATGCCGCCCAGTCCGCGGTCGCCAACGACGTGCGGCCGCGTCCAGACGACCGGGTTGAGACCGTCGAGGACGTTCAGCACGCGGCGCGTCGCCCAGCGGTCGTACGCGAATAGCCAGCGGACGTCATCGGCCTGCATCGTTGGCAACTCTACCGGAGCCGCTTCTTGATCCGCGACCGGCTAGCGGCGCACCCGACGCGGGCTGCCGAGCCCGCTGCTCATTGGATGATCGCCGCGGAGACTGCGGTCACCACCAAGGCCAGGCGGCAAGCGAAGACCACCTGCTCAGGATCAGGCGGAGGGGGCGGATCGAAATCGATTGGCAATTCGTCCGATAGCTTCGTCGTGCACGTTGATGCGGCGGGGTCGTCGAGGTGTCCGGTCATCACCACCCAGGAACCCTTGGACGGGGCGAATGGACAACCGGACTCGTACAGGCTGTAGGTGCAGGTGCCCAGGTCGGGGTGCACGAAGGGCTGGATCCGGGCGTCTTCGTCGAGCTCCCTCTCCACCGGCTGCGGGAAGAGCAGGTTGCACTGTGCGAACAGCCAGCGCGGCTCCGTGATCCAGATCGGCAGGCAGCCGCGCCCGCCTTCCTCCGCCAAGTAGACCGAGAGCTGCCATTCATCGTCTCCAGCGCAGGCCAGACGCTCGGCGGGCAACAGGAGCACGTATGAATCGGTTGTGCGCTCGCTCGGGCAGGCGGGGTTCAGGGGAGCAAGCCATGGATCACCGTCCGGCGTCCCTGCGGCGGCCCAGCCGAACCAGCTTGCGCATCGCAGCGAAGGTGCCGGCTCAGGATCGCCGCAGGGAGGCACATATGGCTCTCGGACCGATGCCAGCTGGTACCACTGGTAGCCGTCGGCCTCGACCGGCCCGCCGACGATATACGCCGGCTCACCGGACGACAGCTTCCCGAGCGATTCCGAACTGGTGGAAGGCTGAACTCGCAGGTTCAGGTCATCAACCAGCACCTCTGCCAGGCCGTCGACGTGGAGGCCAGCAGGGCTGCTTGCGGAAGGCGTGGGCGCCGAGCTGCCGGATGCGGACGCCTCGGCCGAGGCGGATGGCGAGGCGGACGTCGATGATTGGGACTGGCTCGCGCCGGGGCCGCTGCACCCCACCGCCACAACCGCGATCAGCACGAAGAGCGCGGAGGACTTCATCGCTGTCCCTCCCTAGAGCCGAACTCGCGGGGGCTGCTGTGGATCCCACATGTGCACGGTGTCGATGAATCGCACGATCCCGCGCGAGTGGCTCATCAGGAGTGAGTGGGTCCTTGCCCCGCCACCGAAGAAGCGGACGCCGCGCAGGAGCTCGCCATCGGTGACGCCGGTAGCACAGAAGACGACGTTGTCGCCGGGGGCCAGGTCATCGGTCTTGTAAATGCGATCCACGTCGTCCACGTCCACGCCCATGGTGCGGCCGCGTTCGCGCTCCTCGTCCGAGCGCCAGCGGAACTGGGCCTGGATCTCGCCGCCCAGGCACTTGAGGGCGGCCGCGGTGAGGACGCCCTCCGGGGCGCCACCGGTCCCCATCACGGCATGGACGCCGGTGCCCGAGACCGCGACCGAGATGCCGGCGGTCAGATCGCCATCGGTGATGAGCTTGATGCGGGCGCCGGTGGCGCGCACCTCCTCGATCAGCGTGGCGTGACGCTCGCGGTCCAGGATCACGACCGTGATGTCGAAGGGGGCGCGTCCAAGGCGATCGGCAATGGTGCGGATGATCTCCGCCGGGGTGTCGTTGATCGAGACGTGGCCGGCCACCTGAGGACCCACCACCAGCTTGCGGAGGTAGGTGTCCGGGGCGTGCATGAGACCGCCCGGCTCCGCGGCGGCCAGCACGACGGTCGCGTTCGGGGAGCCCGTGGCGACCAGGTTGGTCCCCTCCAGCGGGTCCACCGCGATGTCCACGGAGGTCGCCGCGTCCGGGTTGCCGACCTGCTCACCGATGTAGAGCATCGGCGCCTTGTCGCGTTCGCCCTCGCCGATGACGATGGTGCCGCTGATCTCCGCCTCTTCCATGGCGTTGCGCATCGCCTCGACGGCGGCGTGGTCGGCGCCCATCCGGTCGCCACGGCCCATGAGCCGCGCCGCAGCGATGGCCCCGGCCTCAGTGGCCGCGACCGCCTCGACGGTGATCAGCTTGTCCATTGCCGCGGATTATCGGGTCTCGGTCGGGCAATTCATAGGCTGCGCGTGCCGTGGCCCGTGCTCAACGCCGCCGAGGAACATGGGGCACTATGCGCAGCGTGGTGGACTGGAGAGGGGACCGGATCGGCTCCGCACTCAGGGGGGAGAACCCGACCGTGCTTGCCAGGATGCCAGCGGCCTTCGCGGTCATGGGAGACGTTCAGTGGCTCCCGGGCTACTGCGTCCTGCTGTCGGATGACCCATCGGCGACCCGCCTCTCAGACCTGGCACAAGACCAGAGGAGCGCGTATCTCGACAGCATGGCGAGACTGGCGGCGGCGGTCGAGGATGCCTGCGCGGCCGCCGATCCTGCCTTCCGTCGCGTGAACGTCGAGATCCTCGGCAACGCTGACGACTTCCTCCACGCTCACATCTGGCCGCGCTACGGGTGGGAACCGGCCGACCTGGTTGAGCGGCCGGTATGGCTCTACCCACCGGAGAGGTGGCGAGACCCGTCGTCAGCCCTCGGACCGCAACACGACGCCTTACGTGCCGCGATTACCGCGAACCTGAAGCGCGCATAGCCCTTCCTGTTGCGCAATGACCTACGGCGGGAACATCTGGCGGCTCTTCACGGCACAGGGGCTGCTGTCCTTCATCCTCTGGGTGCCGATCTGGGTTGTCTTCCTCCAGGGCAAGGGCGTTTCCCTCACCCAGATCGGGGTGCTGGAGGGCGTCGCCTGGCTCATCACCGCCTTCCTCGAAGTGCCAACCGGTGCCGTTGCGGACCGATGGGGGCGCAAGGCATCGGTCGCCATGGGCTGTGCGCTCTACGGGCTCGCGATGTTCCTCATCCTGGCCGAGGCGCTCTCGCCCGCATTCCTGCTGGGCTACGCGCTGTGGAACTCGTCCATGGCATTCGTGAGCGGTGCGGACTCGGCGTTGCTGTACGAGACGCTCAAGGCGGACGGCCGAGAGGACCAGGCGGCAAAGCAGGCTGGCCGATACGCCGCGATCCAGCAGGGAGCGCAGGGCGTCGCCGCGGTGATCGGCGCGGCCATCGCCACGATCGACATCACCCTGTGCTTCACGCTCTGCGGCATTCTGGCGATCGTTGCCGCGGGACTCGCGCTGACCATGAAGGAGCCCCCGCACGTTGACGAGGACGGAGCCGGGCGACTCGGCTACTGGAAGAACCTGCGGACGGCGGTCGCCATCGCGGGCAGGCGCCCTGTCGTGCGCGCGCTGCTTCTCCTGTACGCGACCGTCCTCACCCTGCCGTTGGTGGTGTACTACGTGCTCCTCCAGCCGTACGCCATCGGCGTCGGGCTGCCGATCGCGACGCTGGGGATCGTCGTGGCCGGCGTGCAGCTGACGAGCGTGGTCGCCTCCTGGCTCGCATACCGCGCGGAGAAGTACCTGGCGCTGACATCGATCACCGCAATCGGCATTGGAGTCATCGTCGTGGCCCAGACACTGATGGGCGCGCTGCCGTCGATCCCCACCATCGGTCTTGTGCTGCTCGTGGCACTGGTGCCGGCGCTGCTCGGGCCGCTGCTGCTGGCGCGGCTCAACGACCTGATCCCCAGCGCGCAGCGAGCGACGATCCTGTCGCTCAGCGCCCTCCTCTTCGAGCTCGGGCTGGCCGTCGCCATGCCGCTCCTGCTCATCGCGGCCGATCGGCTCGGCGCGCCGGAGGCGATCGGCATTGCCACGGTGATCTTCGCCGCGACCGCCCTTCCGCTGCTCGTCCTCTGGAGGTTTGCCGAGCGCCGCGTGGCTACCATCTGACCGTGATCCTCCCTCGACTGCCAGGCCTGACAACCCGCGCCGCGACGCGGGGCGACGTCGAGGCGATCACCGCGCTCATCGCCGCGGGTGAGATCGCCGATAACGGCGTGGCCGAGGTCCAGCTGGCCGACGTCGAGCACGCCTTCGACCTGGCCGATGGGCCGGCGGGGGTGATCGTGGTCGAGACGCCGGACCAGATGATCGGCTGGGCCACCGTGGCGGATGACCAGGCAGACGTCGAGGTTCATCCCGCGTGGCGGGGGAGGGGCATCGGTGCAGCACTGCTGGCCTGGACCGAGGCGCGTGCCCGCGCGTCCGGTAGTCCCCGCGTGCGCCAGATCGTGACCGACTCGGACGCGGCCGCCCGTTCGCTCTTCGAAGCGGCCGGCTACCGGGTACGGCACACCTCGTGGGTGCTGCAGCAGGCGCTGGATGAAGCGCCGCCGGAGGTGGAGCTGCCTCCGGGAGTGAAGATTCGTGGCTACCGGGCGGCCGATGCCGAGGCTGCGTATCGGGTGATCGAGGACGCCTTCAACGAATGGCCCGACCGCCAGCCAAGGGAGTTCGCGGCATGGTCGGCGCAGGTGATCGGCCATCCAGCGTTCGCACCGGAGCTGTCGCGGCTTGCCCTCGAAGGCGACCGGCTCGTCGGGGTGGTGCTGTGCATGGATTACGAGGGTGCGGAGGAGGGCTGGGTGGATCAGATCGCCACCCTGGCAACGCACCGCCATCGAGGCATCGGCCGCGCGCTTCTGCAATCGGTATTCGCCGCCTATCACGCGCAGGGTCGGAGGCTGGTCGGGCTCTCGACCAACTCCCAGTCGGGCGCACTGACGTTGTATGAGCGGATCGGGATGCGGGTGCGCCGGTCCTACACCGCCTGGGTAAAGGACCTGGCCTAGTCGTCCTTACGGAATGTACGTATCGACCACGACCGGGCGACCGGTGCTGACATCCATCGTGATCGGCGGGTGCTCGTCGAACAGCGGCCGATCGAGCAGGACGCGCGTCCCGAACATGATCCCGATGTCCGTACCTCCGGCACTCGGCGTGGTGATCAGGCGAAGCTCCACCAGCACCACCCCGTCCTGCGGCCAGGTGAGGGTGACCGAGGCGAGCTGATCCTGTTCGCCACGGGTCGAGCTCAGGAACATCCAGCGCCCGTCCGGGGAGAATTGGGCACTCTCGATGCGAGCCTGTCCTCCTGGCAGGACCCAGCCCAGGATCGTGGGTGAGATCAGGGGCAGCTCCTGAACCTCTCCGCCGATGTCGAACCTGTGGTGCCCGCCCGGCCCCAGCGAGACGTATCGGGCCGCGAAGGCGCCGAGCAGCAGCACCAGCACGATCAACAACCACCGGCGTCGCACGGTCAGGCAGCGTCCGAGGCGAGGAATTCCCGCCAGCCCTGCTCGCTCACGTCCACTCAGGAAGTGGCAAGCACGTCGGTCACGCGAGCAATGCGACCGTCGGGGGCGAACTCGATGACATCGGTCCCGGCCTGCGTCTCCCGCGGGTCGCCGCCTTCAGCCGACCAGCTGACCCCAAGGCGACCCGCGAGCATTCTGGCGGGGCTGGTCCCCCAGACCCGGAAGCCGGGCAGGGCATCGTGGGTTTCGGCAATCAGGGTGGCGAGTGCGGCGCGTCCGACGACGCCATCCGGCACCTCGTCGTCCGTGTAGACACCGTCCTCCGCCCAGCACTCCTCGAGCAGGGAAGGCGCGGCCTCCGGCTCGTTCCAGGCTCGCACGTACAGCTGGTAGGCGTCTTCGGGTCGCAAGCGTCGCTCCTCAGTGCTTGAAGTGGCGGCGCCCGGTGAAGACCATCGCCATGTGGTGCCGATCCGCCACCTCGATGGCCATCTCGTCGCGGATGCTGCCGCCCGGCTGGATGATCGCCGTCACGCCGGCCTGGGCCGCGATCTGGATTCCATCGGGGAAGGGGAAGTAGGCGTCGCTGGCCATGACCGAGAGCGGGGCGCGCTCGCCGGCCTTGCGCAGGGCGACCTCGACCGATACGACCCGCGAGGGCTGGCCCGCGCCCATCCCGATCAGCGCGTGGTGCTTGGCGAGCACGATGGCGTTGCTCTTCACGTGGCGCACCGCACGCCAGGCGAAGAGGAGGTCGGTCAGCTCGTCCAGGGTGGGGCGCCGCTGGGTGACGACCTGGAGCTTGTTGCGGTCCTCCTCCAGGTTGTCGAACGTCTGGACGAGCAGCCCGCCGCCGATCCGCTTGAAGTCGAAGTTGCCGATTCCCAGCTCCGGGCCATCCGCATCGGTCTGGGGCACCTCGATGATCTCGAAGCCCTTCTTGGTGCGCAGGATCTCGAGCGCCTCCGGCGTGTAGCCGGGTGCCACGATCGCCTCGAAGAAGCCGGGCCGGATCGCCCTGGCGGCCGCGTCGTCCACCACCCGGTTGGCGCCGATGATCCCGCCGTACGCCGACACGGAGTCGCCCTCGAGTGCCAGGCGGAACGCCTCGGCAAGATCGACGACTGACGCCAGGCCACACGGATTCCCGTGCTTGACGATGCAGACGGTGGGCGTCTTGAAGTCGCTGGCGATCTGCCAGGCCGCGTCCAGGTCGAGCAGGTTGTTGAAGGAGAGGTCCTTGCCGGCGATCTGGCGCGCCCGGCTGATGGAGGTGCGGTGCTGGGCGGGATCGGAGTAGAAGGCGCCCAGCTGGTGGGGGTTCTCGCCGTATCGGAGGTCCGCCTTCTTCTCGACCACCAGCGTCAGGCGGCTCGGGAACAGGGTGCCCGCCTGGTTGTTCAGGTACGACGCGATCTGGGCGTCATACGCGGCGGTCAGGGCGAACGCCTCGGCCGCGAGCTTCTGGCGGGTCTCAGGGCTGACCGTCCCCTGCGACTTGACGTCGCGCATGACCGATGCGTACTGGGTGGGGTCGCTCACGGCGGCCACGCCTGGGAAGTTCTTGGCCGCCGCCCGCAGGAGGGCCACGCCGCCGATGTCGATCTTCTCGAGCGCCTGGTCGAGGGTCGTGGTGGGGTCGGTGACGGCGTCGCCGAATGGGTAGAGGTTGACCACCACCATGTCGATCTGCTCGATCCCATGCTCGGCCAGCTGCGCGAGATGATCCGGCTGGTCGCGGCGTGCCAGGAGCCCGGCGAAGATCGTGGGGTGGAGCGTCTTGACCCGGCCGCCCAGGATCTCGGGTGAATCGGTGAGGTCGGAGACCGCCTTGACCTCGATGCCCGCCTCGGCCAGGTGGGCGCGGGTCCCATCAGTGGCGTAGCACTCGATCCCGGCTTCCGTCAGCCCGCGGGCAAGCTCGACGATACCTTCGCGGTTTGAGACGGAGAGGAGTGCGCGCAACGGGCGACCTCAATGCGGGGACGTTGCGTGTGGGTCGGGGTCAGTATAGCCGCGCTCGAAACCGCTCCGGCTACTCGGGCGCCTTGTCGAGGGTCACGCCGCCCCGCGAGAGGCTGATCAGCGCCACCGGTACTGCGACCAGGGCAATCGCGAGATACCCACCAAGGATCAACTGGTTGCCCAGGATGATTGACAGCGCGGTCATCGCCGCGGTCGGGATCAGGGCAGCCAGGATCACCCAGGCGACGAGGAGCAGCGGCGAATCCTCGGGCTCCCGGCGGTTGAAGAAGGCGGCTTCATCGGCGGCGATGACAGTGTCCCAGCCCTTCGCTGTCAGGTACCAGAGGACCAGGGTGGCGAGGCCCACCACCCCCGCCGCGACGAATCCGTTGACGACCGGCGGCCACCCGCCAAACCAATCCGGGAGCGGCAGCGAGTCAATCCAGTGGAGCGTTGCAGCGCCCCATTTGTGCAGCTCATTGCGTGCTCCCCACAGGGTTGTGACGAACCCGATCATGAAGAGGATGCGAGCCGCGAGCAGGAGGCCGACGCGACGGCCGCGGACCCTGGTGGCGTCGCGCAGTGCCTGGGGGATGCGCTGCTGCGTGCCCATGGGGCTCGGCGGGGCGAGGCTGGCCGCCGCGAAGGCGACCGCGCTGACGAACACGGTCCGATTGCTCCAGTAGCTCGAGTGATCGAAGATCGTGCTGCCGAAGTTCCGGATCTTGTACGACTCAACCCCGTAGGGGAGTCGGTTGAGGAGCGGTCCAACCGGAGCCGGGTCGGCCGAGGCCCAGAGGTCCAGCCACTTGAAGTGGGGCATCGCCTGCCGCACCTTCTTGACCTCCTTGATCACCTCGCCCTCGGCCTCCAGGTCGTTGCGGCTCGCCATCCGCACGAGGAACTCCTGGACGATGAGCACGGCGATGAGGGCGCCGGCGAACCAGGGGATGTTGTCCCTGCTGTTCGTCAGGACCATGCCGACGTCGACCTTCGTCCGGACGATCTCGCCCAGGATCCCCGCGCCGGTGTAGCCAACGACGATCAGGAACAGCGTCGAGAGGGTTGCCAGCCCGATGAAGGTGAGCTTCTTCCTGCCCGGGGCGGTCTGGACCAGGTAGAGCGACTTCAGCTTGCGGAACGCCTGCCCGAAGCTCAGGAAGAGGTCGATGGTGGCCCGATGCTCAGGCTTCTGCTCCGCCGTGCGCCGAATGGCATGCCACGACACCGCGCTCCCCTGCGAGTGAGCCAGGACCACGACCTTCTCGCAGCGAATGGCGATGTCGGCGATGTCGCCGCGCACCTGCTCGGCCATCGCCGCGAACCGGACGGGGCTGCGGACCAGGATGAGCAGGTCGCCAAAGCTGCCGGTCAGGTTGTTGACGAGCGGCCGGGCGAGGTCGGTCAGGCCGGGGATCGGGATATGGCTGACCAGGAGCAGCGTCAGGAAGACCGGGAAGATGGCTGCGGCCACGATCGCCGCGATGAGGGTCAGGAAGAGCGCGCCGACGCCATTCAGGATGCGGCGCCATCGGCTCTGGCTGGCCGCATCCGCGTTGAACCGATCCACGAGCCGAGCGCGTTGTGACGCGATCAGCCACGGTCCGGCCGAAAACGTCCAGGCCACCAGCTCGAAGAAGGTCGCCTGGCGAAAGGTGCTCGCCCACCAGGACTCGGCCAGGAGCCACTCCTGCGTCACGGGTTCCTTCTTCGACTCGTCGGTGATCGTGACCGAGATGTGCGCCTGCCCTCCGATCGGGTGGTCCGGCTTGTCGCCGATCACCTGCCCGCCGCTCCGGAGCCGTGCCTCGCGGATCTTGAACCTGGCCTTGTCGACCGGGTCAAGCCACTTGCGCAGCCACTCGGTAAGTGCGTCCCCCATCTCGGTGACGCTGTCGCCCTGCACCTGCTCGCCCATGCCGTGGACGAAGAGAACGCCGACGGCGTAGTCCTTGGGTGGCTTGGCCTCGGCCAGGGGCGCGGGCGGGGCGTGCTCGGATGCCATGACGTTCCCTCCCTCACGAGCCTTTGGCGAAACCCGTGTCGAGCCGATGGTACCCGCGCTGACAAGGGCTAGGCTGTCCGAATGCTGGGGACCAACGAGCCTCGCTATCCGGACCCGTCCGAGGAGCTCCTCGCGGCGGCTGCGGAGTTGCGCGCCGAGACGTCTCCGGCAAGGCTGCGCGCACTGGTCGAGTCCATCCCGGGTCCTCGCAACCGCCTCAATGCCCCTGGTGCGATGGACGAGGCCGATGCCCTGATCACCGATGCCTGGCGGGCGGCAGGCTGGACGACGGAGCGCCAGGAGCTCGAGCTCCACGGCGAGTGGGGCCTGCGTGACGAGCCGAGCGACGGACGGCCGAAGAAGCGGATCACCCGGTATCCCGAGCTGCGGGGCGCAAACCTGATCGCGACCAAGGCGGGCCGCGAGACCGATGCCATCGTCGTGGCTGCCCATCACGACACCGTCTGGAACTCGCCCGGGGCTGACGACAACGGAGCGGGTGTCGCGATCCTGATGGAGGTTGCGCGGCTCGTGGCCAGGGACGACCTGCGACGGACCGTGGTGCTGGCGGCGCCTGACTTCGAGGAGATCGGCCTCATCGGTGCGCGTGAGCTGGTCCGCCTGCTGCGCCGTCGCCACGGGGTGCGAGGGGCGATCGTCTTCGACCCCATCGGCTACATGAACCCCGCCCCGGATGCCCAGAAGGTGCCGCCCGGGGTGGGGATGCTCTACCCCGGTCAGATGAGGCGACTCGCGGCCCGCGACAACGCGGGCGATGGGTTGGTGGCAATCCATCGGCGCCGGTCGAACGCCCTCGTCAGGGTCTGGGCTGAGTGCGCGGCCGCCGCCGTGGGGCGCGAGCGGGTGGTGATGCTGCGGGACCCGTGCGACCTGCCGATCATCGGTCCATTCCTGAACCTGGTGCCGCTGGCGCGCAACTTCTCGCGGAGCGACCACCGCCGCTTCTGGGACAAGCGGCTGCCGGCGATCCAGGTGACGAACACCGCCAACTTCCGGAACCCGCACTACCACCGCGCCAGCGACAAGCCGGCGACCCTCGATTACGACACCCTCGCCGATGTCACGGTCGCCACCGTGCTCGCCGTGCGACGTCTGGCCGGCTGATAGACTCCCCGACCGATGGGAAAGCTGTTCGAGCCATTCACGCCGCTCAACTTCCAGGACCTCTTCACGCTGATGTGGGTCGGGGCGTTCGTGATCCTGGTCGGCGCGATCCTCGTCTACAACGCCGCGGGGCGCGCGTACCGCCGCTACCCGGCGATCCTGGCGCTCCACGAGTGGATCTTCTGGTCGATCTTCGCGCCGTGGCTGGTGGTGCCGCTGCTCGTGGTGATCCACGTTCCGCTGGCGCTGCTGCTGCTGCTCGTCGTGCCCGGGATCGCGGTCGCCATCTACGCGGCCTTCATCAAGTTCCCGCCGATCATCGAGGCCGCGAACGTCGAGATCCGCCGCCGCCGATTCGTCCCGCCGCCGCGCCGCGACATCCGTGATCGGCCAAAGCCCACTCCCGCGGGACGCCGCCGCCGGCACCGGTAGGCGGGGCAGGCGGAGGCCACGGCCGGCCCGTCACTGGCCCCTGGCGCTCTCCATCTGGGTGAGCCTTGTGAGGATGTCCTCGAGCGGGGTGCGGATGCCCGGCCACAAGCTGGTGTCCCAGTACCTCTCCCACCAGCGCCCCCGGGCAGCGTCCGACAGTTCGAGGATGGACGCGTCCATGTCGAACGTCAGCACGAGGAAGTAGGGCTCCGCGGAAACGGCGACCGCCATGCCCGGGGTGAAGAACTCGCCCATGCGCTGGCCGCCAACTGGCTGCGAAACTGACGGCCGTTCGCCCAGGAGGCCCACCCACGCCCGATTTGCGCCGACCTGCTCGATGATGGGGCCTTGATCGAAGGGCGCCTGACCGACATCGAAGATGTTCGCGGCCAGGTCACTCGCCTCGGCGCCTGTCGTGGCCTGCCCGCGAAGGTGAAGGACGCTGTCCATTCCACGGGAGTTGTTCGGGTCCGGCGAGAGGAGGAAGAAGCAGGTCCTCCCACCCACGGCCGAAAACACCTCAAGCTCGCCCTCGCGATTGATCCATTCCTCGTAGTCGACGACGTTGGGCGCCCCGATCGCGGGCACCCCGTCGTCGCTCACCGCGATCTCTCGTGCCGACCCGCCGGATACGAGTTCGCAGGGCGCGATGCTGGCCGGGTCGATTGGAGTGCTGGATTGCCAGGGAAGTCGGAGCAGCCCCGACCCGACGGCGATTCCTCCCGCCAAGGCTGCCGCAAGCAGGAGGATGGCAGCCGCGAATGCCAGCGGGCGTTGCGTCGGCTGGAGCCCGCGGATTGTCAATCCGGGTGCACCCACAGCTTCCGGGATGCCAGCTACGCTGGTTCGAAGCTCAGCTGGAGCCGCCTCGTCGACATTGGGTCGATACCGAGCGGTCAGCCGCTGCTCCAATTCGCGTTCGGTCATGTGAGTTGCCCTCTGGCGTCCGACTCGTCGAGCTCTGAGTGAAGGCGCTTCAGCGCGTAATGCAATCGGGACTTCACGGTCCCTGGTCGCACGCCAAGCCGTGCCGCGATCTCATTGAGTGTCAGGTCGCGATGGAATCGCAGCACAACCACGACCTGGTGGTCGGGCGAGAGACGCGCGATAGCGGGGTCGAGCGCGTCGCGGTCATGGACCCTGCCGAAAGCGTCAGGAGCGAGAAGAAGCTCCGGGGCTAGATCGCGTCCCCGCCATCGCTGGGTGCGCCGCAGGCGGTTCCGACAGGTGTGCACCAGAATCCGATCGAACCAGTGTTCGAAGAGGGCCGGATCGCGAAGCGTCGCCCACTTTCGCCACGCGGTGACGAACGCGTCGTGGGTCGCGTCCTGTGCCTCCGCCGGATCGCCGAGGATTGCGCGGGCGAGTCGGTAGCTTGCGTTGAGGTGATTATCCGCAAGCCGCCGGAATGCCTCCGCCCTCGCGAGCGGTCGCTCGACCTCGGCGAGGCCCGCAGGAGTCATCGATTCGACCTCGGTGGTGTCCCTCACGATGACATGACAAATGAGTAAGCGGAATGGTTCACGCCGGGGTAGCGGCGAGGGCCGGGAATCGACCCGGCCCTCAGGCTGCTAGCAGCAATCGCTGTCACACGGGCAGTCCGACCCGCACGGATATCCGCATTTCAGCAGCAGCCGTCCCCACAGCCGCAGCCGGTTGACGCCATCGCGAGCTGACTCACCCGCAGCTCCGGCAACGGCGCCGAAATGCCCTCCGGCTTGGTGGCGCGGATGATCGCCGAGTGCATCCCGTCCGCCACCGGGTGGGTCGGGGTGACGGAGACATCGGTCAGTCCGACGGCCCGCAGTCCCTCCTCGAACTCGCCGAACGAGAGCGCGCCCGCGATGCAGCCCACGTAGGAGCCGCGCTCGGCACGCTGCTCGGGCGTGAGCGAGTCCTCGGCCACGATGTCGCTGATGCCGATGCGCCCGCCCGGCCGCAGCACGCGTGCGATCTCGCGGAAGACCGACGGCTTGTCGGCCGCCAGGTTCACGACGCAGTTGCTGATCACGACGTCGATGCTCCCGGCCGGGAGCGGGATCGCCTCGATGTGGCCCTTGAGAAACTCGACGTTGCTCGCGCCCGCCTCCGCGGCGTTGCGCTGGGCGAGGGTCAGCATCTCATCGGTCATGTCCAGGCCGAAGGCACGGCCGGTCGGGCCCACCCGCCTGGCGGAGAGGAGGACATCGATCCCGCCGCCGGAGCCCAGGTCGAGCACGCGCTCGCCCTCGTGGAGGTCCGCGACGGCGATGGGATTGCCACAGCCGAGGGATGCCATGACGGCTGCGTCCGGCAGCTCGCTGCGCTCGAGCGCTGAGTAGAGCTCGGGGCTGACGCCGCCATCGGTGCAGCAGGCGTCACCGCAGCTGGCGGCGTGCCCAGCGCTGAGGACCTGCATGGCGGAGTGGGCGTACCGCTCGCGCACGGTCTCGTGAATCTCGTTGGTCATCGGGGTCTCCTTCGGGTCGGCTATGCAAGCGCGACGAGCCCGGCCAGGCTGGCGCCGATGCCGCTCCAGCGGCGGGCGAAGTCCGGGGCGAGCTCGTAGTAGATGTAGGTGCCGCGGCGCTCGGTGGTGACCACGCCGGCCTCGCGCAGCACCTTGAGGTGGTGGCTGACGGTCGGCTGGCTGACGGTGCAGCACTCGGTGAAGTCGCAGGCGCACACCGATCCGGGTGAGGCAGCGAGCTGGCGCAGGATCGACAGCCGCACGGGGTCGGCGATGGCCTGGAGGAGCTCGACGTCAGGATCGGTTGACTTCACATGGGCAGTATATAGACCGTTGTCAATATATGCACCGGCTAGGGTGCTCTGTCGCCCTCGTCGACCTTGACGCCGCCGGGGGTGGAGGCGCGGGTGGGCTTGTCGCCGTACGCGGTGACCGGGTCCTGGCCCTGGACAGCGTTGTAGTTGGCCATCTGGGGCTTGTTGGCGTCGAAGTGGGACGAACGGTCGCCGAGTCCCGCGCGCCGCCGACCCCGCTCCTCGATCGCGACCACGACCGCGATCAGGACCGGAATGAGCAGGATCCCGAAGAAGGCGCCCATGAAACCGAGGTTGATGGCCAGCAGGTACGTCAGCCCCAACCCCACGAGGACCGCCAGCAGGATCAGCCAGACCATGCTTCTCCCTCCATTCCGCAACCTGTGCGTCGCTCCACGAGGGTACTCCCGAGGTCCAGCGCTACAGCCGCCGCGCGTCGCCTCGGCGTTCGAGCAGGAGGAGCGCCGCATTGAGCGCGACGAGCGCCAGTCCACCGGCCGCGAATGCTGTCCCGAGCGGATCGCGACGCAGCCATCCCACTGGCCCGGAGGTCGTGCTCGTGGCCGAGCCCGAACCGGATTTCGCCGGCATCTCCTCGCCGGGTTGCCTGCCCAGCAGGAGGTCCCGCTCGACCTGCAGCCGTTGGCGGTAGAGGACCTCCCATTCGTCGTACGGGAGCTCCTTGGTGGCCAGGTGGTGGTCGATCTCGTTGAGCGCTTCGGCTCGCTGGACGCCATCGGGGCGATCCTTGGCTACACGACCGAGGCGGTCCTCGATCGCCTGGGCATCGGCCGACATCGTGAGCCAGGCCTTTGCGGTGGTGAGCCGGCTGGCGAGGGCCGCCTGCACGCGCGCGGTGACCTGCTGCTTTCCGGAGATCGCCACGTCCGAGGGATAGATGAGCACCTCGACATCCTTGCCGACCAGCCGCACGAGCCGATCGGGCAGGAGTCCCCGCACCGATGTCCCTGCCACCGTGGCGAGGACCTTTCCGGGCACCACCATCACGGCGGGAGCGTCGCGTGGCTCGATCTCGATGCCGGCGTCGCTGATCGCCCTGTCCAGATCGGTCGCGAGCTGCTCGTAGCCGCCGGGCTTCACCACGATCGGGATGTGGGTGTCGGTCCAGCGTCTGGCCAGCGAGGCCACTTTCCGCACGAGGCCGATGATCCCCAGGAAGACGAGCAGCAGCGCGAGACCGGCCGCGAGCGGATACCCGCGGGCGAGGTGCAGGAGCATCGGCCCAATGCCGTTCGGACGATCCTGCGCGCGCAGCAGCTTGAGCGTCGCGAGGCTCAGGATCGGTGGAAGGACGAGGACCGCGGCGAGCATGGCCAGTCGCACCAGCCCCTCGTCGACCCAGTCGGGGATCGGCGCGAAGGAGAGGAGCCAGACGCCGGCGGCCGGCACTGCGACCCCGACGATGAGGACCACCCAGATCACCGATCCGAACGTGATGGCCGCCAGGAAGACCTCCTTGTCCTTGGGCACGCGACCAAAGAGGAGGAGGCTCGCCCAGCCAAGGCTCATCGTCAGCAGCTTGCCGGTGAAGCGGCCGATCAGCCCGAAGAGGGTCGCCAGGATCGCCATCTCAGATCCACCGCCGGAAGCGAGCGAAACCGAGGATCGAAGCCGCCAACCCGAGCATCGCGAGCACCACGAACCAGAAGTTGCCGGGCTCGTCGAAGAAGCCGAGCTTGAAGTTCATGCCCATCACCCCGGCGAGGACGACCGCGGGCAGCAGCACTGCCGAGAGGATGGTGAGCGCCTTCATGACGTCGTTCGCTCGCTGGCCCAGCCGGCCGAGGTAGATATCGGATGAGCCGACCAGCAGCTCCCGGGCGCGTTCGACGCCGCTGATCGCCTTCTCGAGCTGGTCGACCAGGCCGGGCCAGGGCCGTCCGAGGTCCTCGTGGAGCTCGAAGTCAGGCCGCGCGAGCGGACCGAACGTCTCACGTTGGGGAACGAGGATCCGGCGCAGGGTGGCCGCCCAGCGCCGCAGCGCTACGACGCGCTCCAGGAAGTGCGCCGGGTCATTGCCCCGCAGCGCGACCTCGTCGAGGCGGTCGACCTGCTCCTCGATGTCTTCGACCTGGCGCCGGAACGAGCCGAGCATCGTGTCGACGAGGCCGCCCATGAACGATCCGGCGTCGAGCCGGCCCAGCGCCCCCTCGTGGCTGATGTGCGCCTCGAACTCGCGGAGCGCCGAGACCGGCTGGGCGTG
>Ga0209998_10000278_pt1 | contig 16052 bp, 17 predicted proteins | sample EndophyteCoNSPM_FD_187576 | JGI IMG/M metagenome (GOLD analysis project Ga0209998, IMG submission 187576) | Arabidopsis thaliana rhizosphere microbial communities from the Joint Genome Institute, USA, that affect carbon cycling - Endophyte Co-N... | ecosystem: Host-associated > Plants > Roots >... | reverse complement strand
ATGACGGCGCTCCTTCCCATGTGCCAGGCGGCGCTCGAGAAGAAGGAGCCGGTCGACATCCGGCTGCCCATCCAGAACGTCCACCGCACCGTCGGCACCATCCTCGGCTCCGAGATCACCGCCCGCCACGGGGCCGACGGCCTGCCCGACGACACCATCCGCATCCACTTCTCGGGCTCGGCGGGCCAGAGCTTCGGCGCGTTCCTCCCGCGCGGCGTCACCCTCACCCTGGAGGGCGACGCCAACGATTACATCGGCAAGGGCCTCTCGGGCGGCAAGCTGGTGGTCTTCCCACCCCGGGAATCGACCTTCGTGGCCGAGGAGAACATCCTGGTGGGCAACGTGGTGCTCTACGGCGCGACCAGCGGCGAAGCCTATTTCCGCGGAGTCGCCGGCGAGCGCTTCGCGGTCCGCAACAGCGGCGCCTTCGCGGTGGTGGAAGGCGTGGGCGACCACGGCTGCGAGTACATGACGGGCGGTCGGGTCGTGGTGATCGGGTCCACCGGGCGCAACTTCGCGGCCGGCATGTCGGGCGGCCTCGCGTTCGTGCTGGACGAGGCGGGCGACTTCCGCCGCCGCTGCAACCTGGGCATGGTGGATCTGGAGGCTCTCGTCGACACCGAGGACGTCGAGCTGGTGAAGGACCTGCTGGCCCGGCACATCCGGTTCACCCAGAGCCCGGTGGCCGCGCGGCTGCTCGTGGACTGGGAGCGCAGCCGCCAGAATTTCGTCAAGGTGATCCCGCAGGACTTCAAGCGGGTGATGGCGGCGATCAAGAAGGCGCAGGAGACCGGCATGTCGGTGGACGACGCGGTCATGGCCAGCGCGCACAACTGAGGCGCCCCGCGAATGGGCAAGATCACCGGCTTCATCGAGTTCAAGCGGGACAAGCAGCCCTATCGGCCCGTCGAGGAGCGGATCCGCGACTGGAAGCAGGTCATGCTGCCGTGGCCGACCGACGCCCTCCGCAAGCAGGGCGCGCGCTGCATGGACTGCGGCATCCCGTTCTGCCACCAGGGCTGTCCGCTCGGCAATCTCATCCCCGACTGGAACGATCTGGTCTACCGCGACCGCTGGCGCGAGGCCATCGACCGCCTGCACGCGACCAACAACTTCCCCGAGTTCACCGGGACGCTCTGCCCGGCCCCCTGCGAGGGCTCCTGCGTGCTCGGCATCAACGACGACGCGGTGACCATCAAGGGGATCGAGCTGTCGATCATCGACCGAGCCTTCGCGGAGGGCTGGGTCGTCCCGGAGCCGGCCGCGCGCCGTACCGGCAAGACGGTGGCGATCGTGGGATCCGGCCCCGCGGGGCTTGCCGCCGCCCAGCAGCTGGCGCGGGCGGGCCACGCGGTCACCGTCTTCGAGCGGGCCGACCGGATCGGCGGGCTGCTGCGCTACGGCATCCCCGAGTTCAAGATGGAGAAGCGCGTCCTGGCCCGCCGGCTCGCCCAGATGGAAGCCGAGGGCGTGCGCTTCGTGGCCAACGCGCACATCGGGGCGGACCGGCCGGTCGAGGATCTCCGGCGCGAGTTCGACGCCCTGGTCCTCTGCGGCGGGGCCACCGACCCGCGCGATCTTCCGATTCCCGGCCGGCAGCTGGGCGGCATCCATTTCGCGATGGACTACCTCACGCTGCAGAACCGGCGCTGCGAGGGCGACCGGATCGCCGACGGCGAGTTCATCACCGCTCGCGGCAAGCGGGTGGTCATCATCGGGGGCGGCGACACCGGCGCCGACTGCCTCGGCACGGCTCATCGCCAGGCCGCGCTGGGGATCAATCAGCTCGAGATCCTGCCCCGCCCGCCCGACGAGCGGGCCGCCGACAACCCGTGGCCGCAGTGGCCCAACATCTACCGCGTCTCCTCGGCCCACGCGGAAGGCGGCGAGCGGGTCTATTCGGTCTCGACGTCGCGCTTCCTGGGTGACGAGCGAGGCATGGTGAAGTCGCTCGAGGTGACGCGGGTGGAGACGGTGCGCGAGGGCGGACGCGTGACGTTCCGCGAGGTGCCCGGGTCCACCTTCGTCCTTCCCTGCGAGCTGGTGCTGCTCGCAATGGGCTTCGTCGGGCCCGAGCGGCCGGGCCTGCTGCAGCAGCTGGGCGTCGAGCTGACCGACCGCGGCAACGTCAAGCGCGACGAGAACTGGATGACCACGGTGCCCGGGGTGTTCACCGCGGGCGACATGCAGCGGGGCCAGTCGCTGATCGTGTGGGCCATCGCGGATGGCCGGAGCGCGGCCCGCGGCGTGGACCGCTACCTCATGGGGCGATCCGACCTCCCCGCCCCGCTGGCCTGAGACGCGCTCACTTCTTCCAGCGGTCGGGATCCCACAGGCCCTCGGTACGGGACACCGTGGCGCCGAGGTGCGTGAACTCGCCGCGCAGCCGCTCGGCGGTGAGGTCCACGTTGACGACCGGCTTGTTGAGGAAGAACCAGCGGCGGCCCTCGTTGTAGGAGAAGTGGGTCGGGCCGATGGCGTCGTTCTCGATCAGCATGCCCAGGACCGCGTTGCCGCTGATGGTGCGGTTCGTCGGCACTCGCTTGAGCCAGGCCACCAGCCACACCAGCGCACCGTCCTTGGACAGGGTGACCCGCGTGGTGATGGCGCGGGTGTCCGCCGCGCGAAGGACGATCTCGTACTCCACGCCGGCCTCGTTGCGCGACTCCCGGGGCTGATAGCCGAGTGTGTTGAGCAGCGCCTTGAGCCCGGCCGCGTCCACGCGACCGGCCGGCGGCGCCTCCTGGGCGACCGCCGCGGGCACGAGGGTCACGAGGACCGCCGCGGCGACGACCAGGGAGCGGACGCGATGACCGATCACGGAGGCGATCACCGATGGCCCTCACTCGATCCGAACGAGCGCAGCTGATCCAGCGATACGCCGACGGGCCCGCGCGGCTCGAGCGAGCGATCGCCACGGTGCCCGCCGAGGCGAGGCAGTGGCGGCCGGCGCCCGGGGAGTGGTCCGCCCACGAGGTGATCTGGCATTGCGCGGATTCCGAGACCAACGCCGCCGCGCGCATCCGCTACGTGGTGTGCGAGCCGGACCCGCTGGTGCTCGGCTACGACGAGAACGTCTGGGCGGTGGCGCTCGACTATCACGGCCAGCCGCTCCCGCCAGCCCTCGCCACCGTACGCGCGGTCCGCGCCACCACCGCGCTGGTGATCCGCACGCTGCCCGAGGAAGCCTGGCGCCGCGAAGGGCGACACACCGCCTCGGGCCGGTACACCGCCGAGGACTGGCTGCGGATCTACGCCGAGCACCTGGAGATCCACGCGCGACAGATCGAGGCCAACCTGGCCGCCTGGCAGAAGGCCGGCCGCCCTACTTGAGGGGACGGACGATCGCGTCCCAGGAGCCGAAGTCCTCCTTCATCAGGATCACCCGCTCACCGCCGCCCTCCAGGTAGTCGAGGCTCCCGCTCCAGATGTAGAGGCTGAAGCGGGTGGGTCCGGGCCCCACCGTCACCTGCCCGTACCGCGTCACCCCGTCCCAGGAGGCGACCAGCCGGCCGTCGGGATAGATCGTCGGGTAGAAGAGCTGGTAGCCGCCGAAGCCGAACTTGATCTGGCCCTGCCAGCGCCCCTCGATCAAGCCGATGTCGGCCACCTGTCGGGCGGGCGGCAGCGGCGCGCAGCCCGCCAGCCCGCACGCCGCGGCCAGCAAGACGACCGCCGCGAGCGGGCGCAGGCCACGGACGCGACGAGCGAGCGCCGGGCTCACCGCGGCGCGCTCTGCCAGAGCACGTGCCCCACGAAGAAGGGGCCGAGGCTCTGGAGATACTGAGACGTCTGCGCGGTCCGCCGCATGGCCTGCACGAGATGAGAGAGCGGGTGCAGGTCCCGGCCGATGAGCCCGATCACGAAGTCGTTGTCGTTGGTGTCGAGGCCGTGGCAGGCCAGGCGCACGTCGTGCGCGAGGTCGGCGTCACCATAGGCCCGCCCCTGCGTGCCGTGCTCCTTCAGGATCGCGCCCTGCTCCTGCGGGGTGAGCCGGGCGAAGGCGCCGGACCGGCGCAGGGGATACCAGATGCCCCAGGGCCACGCCGGATTGAGCACGGTGCGCCGCGGACGCCCGAGCAGCCAGTCGGCCAGGTCGGGCTCGAAGCCCGAGGCGTAGGTGCGACCGAGCATCGTGAGCTCGGGCCGATGACGGAGCGAGGCGAACGGCTCGCCGTGCAGCGCCTCGCGGAGCCCGGTGGCGAAGAACGCGGGGTCCTCGTGCAGGGCGAGGAGCGCCACGCCGGCCGGGTCGTTCAGGTCGTGATAGAGCACGCCCTCGATCCGGCTGCGCTCCACCGCGGCGACCAGGGGCTTGCCGTCGGCGCAGCCGCTCCAGGCCTGGAGCTGCATGAACAGGCGTCGATCGGAGACCTGGCCGCCCGCTCCGCGCTCCCGCACGTCCACCCCCGGTACGTCCGCCATGCCTAGCCTCCCCGCGTGTGCATCTCCAGGTGCGGATCGCGCTTGAGCTCGCCGATCTGGATCAGCGGACGGCGCTCCGGCGTGGCCAGCCGGGCTTCGGCTCCGCGGTCCCGGCGGCCCTGCCACGTGGACCGGATCAGGGTCAGGAGGTCTTCCCGCGACGCGCCCGCGCGCAGCGGCTGCCGCAGATCCGTCCCCCGCACCGCGTACAGGCAGAGATACCAGAGCCCGTCGGCGGTGAGCCGGCTGCGATCGCAGCTCCGGCAGAACGGCTGGGTCGTGGACGAGATGATGCCGAACACGCGCCCGTCCGGCAGGCGGAAGCGGTCGGCGGGCGCCGACGACTCCTCCTGGATCGGCACGATCGTCCCGTAGCGCGCCCCGAGGCTCGCCAGCATCTCGGCGCGCGAGACGACCCGCTGGATGCTCCAGTGGGTCGCGCCCCCCACGTCCATGTACTCGATGAAGCGCACCTCGGCGGAGACGCGGCCGGCGTATTCCACCAGGTCGGCCAGCTCGTCGTCGTTGATCCCGCGCATGACCACCGTGTCGAGCTTGAGCCCGGGCCAGCCCGACACGGCCTCGATGCTCGCGAGCACGCGCGCGTGCGTGTCGCGACGGGTCAGCGCCTTGAAGCGATCCTCGCGCAGGGTGTCGAGGCTCACCGTGACCCGCTGCAGGCCGGCGGCCCGGAGGGCGTCGGCCTGCTCGGCCAGCAGCACCCCGTTCGTGGTCATGGCCAGGTCGCGGAGGCGCGGATTGCCCGCGAGCAGGCGCACGAGGCGGTCGAGATCACGGCGAAGCAGCGGCTCGCCGCCGGTGAGGCGCACCTTGTCCACGCCCAGCTCGGCGAAGACGTCGACCAGCTGCCCCATCTCCTCGAAGCTCAGCATGTCGTCCCGGGGCAGCCAGACGTACTCCTCCTCCGGCATGCAGTACTGACAGCGCAGGTTGCAGCGATCCGTCACGGATAGCCGCAGGTTGCGCAGGGGCCGATCGAACGTGTCGCGGATCACGGCAGCTCCACGTAGACGTCGCCGTTCTCGACCCGGGTCGGGAAGCACGCGATCTTCACCGCGGGGTTGTTGGCGTTGGCTCCGGTGGTCACGTCCCAGCGCCAGCCGTGCCACGGGCAGATGGCGAGCCGTCCGTCCAGGTCGCCGTCGCCCAGCGGCCCGCCGCGGTGGGGGCAGGCGTTGTCGATGGCGTGGAAGGCGCCATCCACGTTGAACAGCGCGAGGGTCTTCACCCCGGCCTGCACCACGCGGGCCTGACCGGGCGGCACTTCCGCCACCTTGGCCACCATCACGGACGCCATCGCGGCTATCCCGAGGCCGCCGCCGGCGCGGCGGTCTGACAGGCTCGCTCCCACTCGCGCAGGAGGCCGGCCTTCTTGACCCCGACGTCGAAGTGATCCCACGGCAGGATCTCGGTCGTCGCGCGCGGGCGCCGGGTGTACGCGCTCGGGTCGCGGTCCCATTCCCGGAGCGCGCGCCGCCAGTCACCGTCGAGGCCCGCGGCCAGCTCGATGAAGTCGGCCACCCGCCGATCGCCGCGCGCCAGCAGGGCCTGCAGCGCGGCCTCCCGCGGGTTCTCGTGCACCACCCGGATCGTGTCGAGCCGGCGCGCCGCGCGCTTGATCAGGTCGAGCTTGTCCTCGAGGGCGCGCGGATCGTCGAACGGCGCCCACTGGAACGGCGTCCACGGCTTGGGCACGAACGACGAGACCGACAGGGTCAGCTTGCCGAAGGGATGGCCGTCCGGCCCCAGGACTTGCAGGCGCTCCAGCAGGCGGGCCGCGAGGTCCGGGATCGCCTCGACGTCCTCGCGTGTCTCGGTGGGGAGCCCGATCATGAAGTAGCACTTGAGATTCGGGATCCCGTACCGCCGCAGCAGCTCGCAGGCCTCGTAGAGCTGCTGGTCGGTGATCGCCTTGCGCACCACCGCGCGCAGCCGCTCGGTGCCCGCCTCCGGCGCCATCGTGAGGGTCCGGTGACCGCCGCGCTGCAGCGAGGCGACCAGGTCCTCGGTGAGGCTGTCGGCGCGGAGCGAGGAGATCGACACCTCCACCCCGTTCTCCTCCAGCACTTTCATCAGCTCCCCGATCCACGGGTAGTCGGAGACGCAGGCCCCCACCAGCCCGATGCGCTTGGACTCCTTCGCGATGCGCGCCACCGACTCGCGGAGGGCGTCGAGGCTCCGGTGCCTCACCGGCCGGTACACCTGGCCCTCGAGGCAGAACCGGCAGCCACGGCCGCATCCCTTGCCGACCTCCAGCAATTCCATGTGGCCGTACTCGGCCCGCGGCGTCTTGAGCGCCGAGCGGGTCTCGAAGCGATTGACGTCCTTCAGGCGGCGCTTGAGCACCAGCGCCGGGACACCCGCTTCGACCGCCTCGACCGACGCGATCAGGTCCTCCGCACCGTAGTCGACCCGGTAGGCGTCGGGCACGTACACTCCGACCAGCGGCTTCACGCGCTCGATGAAGCGGCTCCGTTGCCCGTCGCGGTCGCCGTCGGCTCCGCTCGCGCTCCAGGCGTCGACGATCTCGCGGACGACCTCCTCCCCCTCCCCGACCACCACGAAGTCCATGAAGGCGGCCATGGGCTCCGGGTTCGAGAAAGCACAGACCCCGCCCATCATCACCACCGGATCGCCGGGCCCCCGGTCCGCCGCCCGCACCGGCAGGCCGGCCATGCGGAGCAGACGCACCGTGTTGATGTAGTCACCCTCGTAGGTGATGGAGAAGCCCACGAGGTCGAAGTCGGTCAAGGGACGCTGCGACTCCAGCGAGAACGGGGGCGTCCCGGTCCGGACGTGCTCGTCCAGATCCTCGGGATCCGGAAAGAAGACCCGCTCGCACACCACCTGCGGCAGCGCGTTCAGATGGTCGTAGATGGTCTGGAAGCCGAGGTTGGACATCCCGACCGCATAGGTATTCGGGTACACCAGCGCGATCGACACACGACCGCCCCATTCCTTGTGGATCACACCCTCTTCGGAGGCGACGAGCGTCTGGGCCTTCTTCTTGAGCTTCCAGGACATACTGCGCGTCAGTCTATCACGCCCAACCGGCCCCCACCGGGCGGCGCACCAGTGGAAGACGCTCGGGGAGAAGGAGCCAAAACCACAAACCGAAGCCGCAGACCGAAACCGCCGCGAAGAGTCCGCGCCCCGGGGGATTGCTGGGACCTACGAACGTCCGCGGACTGGGGGAGTGCGGGGGCCTACGAACGTCCGCCGACTGGAGGAGTGCGGGGGCCTACGAACGTCCGCCGACTGGGGGAGTGCGGGGGCCATTTCCGGGCCCCCGCATAAGATAGAGCCTAAAGATTCAAGCGACTGACTGCAGAAGCCCTCAGTTCCCCCCCGCTGGCCCGACGCCCATGATCTGGATGTCGATGCTCCGGGTCCGCGGCCCGTCGAGCTCGGCGAAGAGGATGGACTGGAAGCGGCCGAGCGACAGCTCGCCACCGCTGATGCCGACCGCCACGCTTCTCCCCAGCAGGGCGGCACGGAGGTGGGAGGACGCGTTGCCCCGCTCGCAGTCCGAGAAGCGCGGGTCGTCGTGCTTGTAGCCGGCATCGTCGGCGACCAGGCGATCCATCATCGTCTTGAGGTCCTCGACGAGGGCTCCCTGGAACTCGTTCACGAACAGGGCGCAGGTGGTGTGGAGGGAGTTGACCAGAATGATGCCCTCCTTGATGTCGGCGCCCAGCACGATGTCCCGGATCTGCTTGGTGATGTCCAGGACCTGTGTCCGTTTCTCGCTCAACATCGTGAAGGTCTTCCGGACTACCTTCAAGGTCTCCACCTTGTTTGCCTCCGTGCTTGAGTGCGCTTCACCTCTGGTGCCGAGGGAGGGAATCGAACCCCCACGGCCCTTGCGGACCAACGGATTTTAAGTCCGCCGCGTCTCCCAGTTCCGCCACCCCGGCAATCCGATCGCTGGACCGCCTGCCAAGTTGGAGGCGGCGAGCGGATTCGAACCGCTGAATAGAGGTTTTGCAGACCTCCGCCTTAGCCACTTGGCTACGCCGCCCTTCAATCATATGGAGCGGGAAACGGGATTCGAACCCGCGACCCCAACCTTGGCAAGGTTGTGCTCTACCACTGAGCTATTCCCGCGAATTTCACCTGTCACAGAACCAGCTTCGGACTGTAACAAAAGCCTTGCGTAGTGTCAACTTACGGGCGGTTGCGGGGTCTCTCCGCGCAGGTATTTCGCTGCCTCCTCGGGCGGCGTCGGGTTGATGAAAAAGCCCGTCCCCCATTCGAAACCCGCGACCCGCGTGAGCTTCGGAATGATCTCGAGGTGCCAGTGGAAATGGTCGAGGGCCGGCCGGCGGAGGGGCGCGCTGTGGAGCATGAAGTTGTACGGCGGGTCATCCAGGAACGTCCGCATGCGGCCGAGCACGCGGGCCACCACGGTGGCCAGGCCGGTGAGCGCCTCGGCCGGCGTCTCCTCGTAGCGGGACCGGTGGGCCGCCGGGAGCACCCAGGTCTCGAACGGGAAGCGGGGGGCGAAGGGGGCGAGGGCCACGAAGCCGTCGTGCTCGAATACGATCCGCGTCCGGGCCTGCCGCTCCTGGCGGATGATGTCGCACCAGATGCACCGCTGCCGAAGCTTCAGGTGCTGGAGGGCCCCGGCCAGCTCCTCCTCGACCATCAGCGGGACCACCGGCGTGGCGATGAGCTGGGAGTGGGTGTGCTCCAGTGAGGCCCCGGCGGGATCGCCGTGGTTCTTGAACACCATCACGTACTCGAGCCGCGGGTCCTTGGCCAGGTCGTTGATCCGGTCGCGATAGGCCCGGAACACCTCGGCCAGGTGCGGCACCGGCAGCTGCTCGATGACCGCGTCGTGGTCGGGCGACTCGACGATCACCTCGTGGGCCCCGATCCCGTTCATCCGGTCGAACATGCCCTCCGCAGAGGGCTCGAGCTCGCCCTCGATGCGCAGCGCGGGGAACTTGTTGGGGACCACGCGCAGCAGCCAGCCCGGCGTGTTGGCCTCCCCGCGCCCGGGGCGGAGCGCCCACACCTCGTCGGGCGTGCGGTGCTCCTGGCCTCCGCAGAACACGCAGGGCCCCCCCTTCCGTCGCCGCGGAGCCGGCGCAAAGTCCGAAGGCCGACGGGAGCGCTCGGTGGAGATGATCACCCAGCGGCCGACGATCGGATCGCGCCGCAGCTCAGGCATGGCGCGCGCGCTCCTCTTCGGGCCGCGGCTCGCGGGCCAGCAGCGACGCCAGCGCGTCCGGCACGGGCTTGCCGTCGAACAGCACCGCGGCCACCTCCTCGCAGATCGGCATGGCGATCCCGGCCTCGCGGGCCATCCGCAGCGCCGACGACACGGTGCGCACGCCCTCGGCCACCATCGGCGTGCCCGCCTCGACGGCCCGCAGCGAATGCCCCCGCGCGATCGCGCGCCCCAGCGCGTGGTTGCGGCTTTGCGAGCCCGTGCAGGTCAGCACCAGGTCGCCCAGGCCCGCGAGGCCGGCGAACGTGGTCGGCTGGGCGCCGCGGGCCGCCCCGAGCCGGACGATCTCGGCCAGCCCGCGGGTGATCAGGGCGGCCCGCGCGTTCTCCCCCAGCTCGAGCCCGTCCACCAGGCCAGTGGCGATGGCCATCACGTTCTTCAGCGCGCCGGCCAGCTCCACGCCGATGACGTCGCGGTTGGTATACAAGCGTAGCGCCGGGCCGGCGAGCCGACGCTGCAGATCGGCGGCCACTGCTTCGTCGTCGGAGGCGATCACCAGGGCGGCCGGCCGCCCCTCGGCGACCTCGCGAGCGAACGAGGGACCCGACAGCACCGCCAGCGCGTGGCCCGGCAGCCGTCGCGCGACCAGCTCGGAGATGCGCAGACCCTGGCGGGGCTCGAGGCCCTTCGTGGCCGACACGACCACCGCCTCCGCCGGGATGGCCGACCCCACCCGATCCAGGATGCCGTCCACGAAGTGAGAGGGCACGACGAGCAGGACGATCGCAGCATCGGCAAGTGCATCCGTCGGATCCGCGCTCACCCGGATGCCGTCGGATAGCACGAGGCCGGGCAGATAGCGCGAGTTCTCGCGGTTCGCCCGCATGGACGCGGCGAGCTCCGGGTCGCGCGCCCAGAGACGCACCGGGCCGCCGCCGCGTGCCAGATGCATGGCGAGCGCAGTGCCCCAGCTTCCGGCGCCGAGCACGGCCACCGGCGCCGGCCCGGCCTGATCGCCCCGGGGGATGCTCACGCGGCGCGCGCGCGGTCGCCCAGGCGATGCTCGGTGCCGCTGGCCAGGCGGGTGATGTTCTCGCGATGGCGCCACGTGATGATCAGGGCCACGAGCGCCGCCGCCACCACCGAGTGGCGCGGGTAGCCGAGGAGCGCGGCGGCCAGGGGCAGGCTCAAGCAGCTCAGGATCGATGCGAGCGAGACGTATCGCGAGAGCGAGGTCACCCCCAGCCACAGCACCGCGGCCGGGGCCACCGCCCAGGGCACCACCGCAAGGAAGGCGCCCAGGCCGGTGGCCATCCCCTTGCCCCCGCGGAAGGCGAGAAACAGCGGCCAGCAGTTGCCGGCCACCGCGGCGACCGCCCCCCCCGCCGCCGACCAGGCCTCGGTGCCGATGGCCCGCGCCGCGGCCACCGCCAGGTAGCCCTTGACGATGTCGCCGACCAGCGTCAGCACGGCGGGACCGCGACCGAGGGTGCGCAGCACGTTGGTGGCGCCGATGTTGCCGCTCCCCGAGCGGCGGATATCGGTGCCGCCGGCGGCGCGGGCCACCAGGAAGCCGATCGGGATCGCCCCGATCAGGTATGCGGCCACCAGGCCGAGCACGGTCAGGGCCATCGTTCCTTGTCCTTCACGAGATCCTTGGGGTTGGTGTGGAGGAAGAACCGGTAGAAGTAGTCGACGCCCGAGATCACGGTCAAGGCCAGCGCGATCCAGAGCACGCCGCGCGAGATCAGGTGGAAGATCTCGAGGTCCGGGGAGACGCCCTTCTCGAGGATCAGCACCGTGATGGCCACGTACTGCGACACCGTCTTCGCCTTCCCGAGGGAGGAGGCGGGCACCACCGTGCCCATGGACAGCGCCACTCCGCGCAGGCCGGTGACCGCCAGCTCGCGGCCGATGATCACCACCGCCATCCACGCCGCGAGCATCTCCACGTGGACCAGCGACACCAGCGCGGCGGCCACCAGCAGCTTGTCCGCGACCGGATCGAGCAGGGTCCCGAGGCGGGTGACCTGGTTCCAGCGGCGCGCCATGCGGCCGTCCAGCCAGTCGGTGAGCGAGGCGGCCACGAAGATCACCGCGGCGATGAGCACGCTCACCCGGGAGGACGAGATCAGGAACACCATGATGAGGGGCACCAGGACGATGCGGAACAGGGTGAGCGCGATGGGCAGATTCACGAGCCCCCCTCCGGACGGGCCACGGCCAGGCCGCTCGACGCGACCCGTTGCGGCACGAACCCGCCCGCCGCGAATACCGGCACCACGTCGCTGACGTCGGCGCGCAGGCACGCGGCCACGTCGGCGCCGCGGCCCTGCCGGGCGAGCCGGCGGGCCCACGGCGAGGCCTCGGCGAGCCGGTCGAGCCGCCCCCCGTAGTACCGGCCGAGGGCCAGCGCGGTCGCCGCGCCCTCCGACAGCGTGGTTACCCCCGATCCGGACAGGTGCGCCACCAGGAGGCCCGCGCACACCACGTCCTCGAGCGAGAGCGCGCCGCTGTCGCCGGCGCACAGGATCGAGACGTCCCGGCCTTCGGCGAGAGCCCAGCGGGCCGCCGCGCTGACGTTGGTGAGCGCGGCGAGCCCGGCGGCCGCGGCACCGGAGGCGGCGAGCATCGCGGCGGTGCCGTTCGTGGTGGTCAGCACCACGGTGCGCCGGCCCACCGACTCGGCGGTGAACTCGGCGGGCGAGTTGCCCAGATCGAAGCCGGTCAGCGGCTCGCCCCCGCGCTCCCCGGCCCGGACGGTGTCGGCGCCGTCGGCCGCCGCGAACGCCTCCGCCGCCTCCGCGTCGGCCACCGCGACCAGGCGGTGGCACCCCGCCTCGCACGCGGCCACCGCGGCGGAGGTCGCGCGCAGCACGTCGATGGCGAGCGCGGTCCGCCCCGACAGCGGCGCCTCGGGGAACTCGGCCGGGCTCAGGGCCACGTGCACCCGCATCGAGGAGCGGCCGTCTACCGCGCCCGGTCGCGGAGGGCCCGGATCTTCAGCCGGAGCGCGTTGAGGTTGATGAACCCCTCGGCGTCGCGTTGCCGGTATACCTGGTCGGCCTCGAAGGTGACGAAGTCGGTGCGGTAGAGCGAGCGCGGCGACTTCCGTCCCACCACCGTGACCGTGCCCTTGTAGAGCTTGAGCCGGGCCGTGCCGGTCACATCGCGTTGCACCTGGTCCACCAGCCCCTGCACCGCCTCGCGCTCCGGGCTGAACCAGAAGCCGTAGTAGATCATCTCCGCGTAGCGCGGGACGAGGGAGTCGCGCAGGTGCAGCACCTCGCGGTCGAGGGTGATGGATTCCAGCGCGCGATGCGCGGTGTGCAGGATCGTGCCGCCCGGCGTCTCGTACACGCCGCGCGACTTCATGCCCACGAAGCGGTTCTCCACCAGGTCGACGCGGCCGATGCCGTGCTCGCCGCCCAGGCGGTTGACCGTCTCCAGCAGCGCGGCGGGCGACAGCCGTCGCCCGTCCACCGCCACCGGGTTGCCCGCCTCGTAGTCGATCTCGACGTAGACCGGGACGTCGGGCGCGGACTCCGGGGAGTTGGTGAGCAGGAACATCTTGGGCGGTGGCTCGTTCCACGGGTCCTCGAGGATGCCACCCTCGAACGAGATGTGGAACAGGTTCCGGTCGGTGGAGTACGGCCGCTCTGCGGTCACCGGCACCGGGATGTCGTGACGCCGGGCGAACTCCATGAGCGCGGTGCGCGAGTTGAGATCCCACTCGCGCCAGGGCGCGATCACGGTCAATTCCGGTGCGAGGGCCGCGTAGGTCAGCTCGAAGCGGACCTGGTCGTTGCCCTTGCCGGTGGCCCCGTGGCTCACCGCGTCCGCGCCTTCCTTGCCGGCGACGTCCACTTGAGCCTTGGCGATCAGCGGCCGTGCGATCGAGGTGCCCATGAGGTAGGCGCCCTCGTAGATCGCGTTGGCCCGCAGCATCGGGAAGACGAAGTCGCGGACGAATTCCTCCCGCAGGTCGACGATGTGCACCGACGAGGCGCCGGTGCGGAGGGCCTTCTCCTTGACCGGGATCAGCTCCTCGCCCTGGCCGAGGTCGGCGCAGTAGGCGACGACCTCGCAGCGGTACGTCTCGATGAGCCAGCGGAGGATGACCGAGGTGTCGAGTCCTCCCGAATACGCGAGCACCACCTTCTTGGCGATCCGGGTCACGATTGGTCCCCACCCAGCAGGCTCAGGATGATCGCCTTCTGCGCGTGCAGGCGGTTCTCGGCCTGCTCGAGGATCAGGCTGCGCGGGCCGTCCAGGACCGCGTCGGTGATCTCCTCCCCGCGGTGGGCGGGCAGGCAATGCATGACGAGAGCATCACCGGGGGCGAAGCCGAGGAGGCGATCGTTGACCTGATAGCGCTGGAAGGCCTCGAGCCGCTGCTCGCGGTCTCCCTCCTGCCCCATGCTGATCCAGGTATCGGTGTAGATCACGTCGGCGTCCTCGATGGCCTCGGGCGCCTCGGTGGTGAGCCGAACGCGCCCGCCCAGCTCGCGGCACGTCTCCAGCACCCGGGCGTCCGGCTCGTAGCCGGGCGGGGTTGCCACCACCGCGGTGGTGCCGAGCATCGAGCCCAGCAGCAGGAGCGAGTTGCAGACGTTGTTGCCGTCGCCCACCCAGGCCAGGCGGAGCTTGGCCAGGTCCATCCCGCGCTCCCACAGCGTGAAGAAGTCGGCCAGGGCCTGACAGGGATGCTCGAGGTCGGAGAGCCCGCTGATCACCGGGATCGAGGCGTGCTCGGCGAGCTGCTCGAGCGTACGGTGGGCGAAGACGCGGGCGGCCACCGCGTCGACCCAGCGCGAGAGGTTGCGGGCCACGTCGGGCACCGACTCGCGCGTGCCCATCCCGATCTCCTGCGCCGACAGGTACACCGCGGCGCCGCCGAGCTGGGTCATCGCCACCTCGAAGGTGACCCGCGTGCGCAGCGACGGCTTCTCGAAGATCAGGGCGAGGGTACGGCCGGCAAGCGGGGTCGCTCGGTCGCGCGCCTTCGTCTTGGCCTTGAGCAGGGCGATCTGCGCGAAGAGGCGCGGCAGGTCCTCGCGCGCCAGATCCCGGATCGACAGGAAGTGCTTCACCGTGCGAAGCCGGCGAGGGCCTGGTCGATGATCTCCATCCCGCGCTTGATCGAGGCCTCGTCCACCACCAGCGGGGGCGCGAGCCGCAGCGTGTTGTCGCCCGCGCTCAGCAGCAGGAGGCCCCGCTGACGGCAGGCGGTGATGACGTCCCCGACCGGCGGCACCAGGTCCATGCCCACCAGCAGCCCCCGTCCCCGCACCGCCGTCGCCGCCTTCGGGTGCCGCGCCCGCACCGCCTCCAGCTGCTCCCGCAGGAGACGGCCCATGCTGGCCGCGCGCTCGGGCAGGCGCTCCTCCATGAGAGTGGCGAAGACGGTCAGCCCGACCGCGGTGGCGAACGGATTGCCGCCGAAAGTCGAGCCATGGGTGCCGGGGGTGAACGCAGAGGCCACGCTCTCGGTGGCGAGGGTAGCCCCGATGGGGACGCCGTTGGCCAGGGCCTTGGCCAGCGTCATGATGTCCGGCTCCACCCCCGAGTGCTCGTAGGCCCACAGGCGCCCGGTGCGGCCCATCCCGGTCTGGATCTCGTCGAGCACCAGCAGGATGCCCGCCGCGTCGCAGAGCTTGCGGAGGCCCGGCAGGTAACCGTCGTCCGGGATGTTCACGCCGCCCTCACCCTGGATGGGCTCGACCATCACCGCGGCGGTGTGGCTGTCGATGGCGCGCTCGACCGCGCGGAGATCGTTGAAGGGCACGTACTTGAACCCGCCGGGCAGCGGCTCGAAGCCGTGGTGGTACTTCTCCTGGGCGGTGGCGGTGACGGTGGCGAGGGTCCGCCCGTGAAAGCCGCCCCGCATCGTGATGATGTCGCCGCGGTCGCTGGCCCCGTGCTCCTTGGCCCACTTGCGCGCGAGCTTGATCGCGGATTCGTTGGCCTCCGCGCCCGAGTTGGAGAAGAACACCCGATCCGCGAAGGAGTGGTCGCAGAGCAGCTTGGCGAGCTGGGTCTGCTGCGGGATGTAGAACAGGTTCGACACGTGGAGCAGCGTGGCCGCCTGCTCGCGCATGGTCCCCACCACCTTGGGATGGGAATGGCCGAGCGCGGTCACCGCGATGCCGCCGGTGAAATCGAGATACTCCTTGCCGTCGCTGTCCCAGACTCGCGCGCCTTCGCCGCGTACCAGCACCACCGGGTTGCGCTTGGCGGTGGTCATCAGGTGCTTGTCCGCCCACTCGATCAGGGTCTTCGTATCGGTCATGTGCTCTCGCCCCTCTTTCAAATGCGTTCGCCTCGCTGCGGCGATGCGACCGGAAACTGCTCTTTCAAATGCGTTCGCCTCGCCTTCGGCTGCGGCTCACAAAGCGAGTTCCGTCCCGATTCCTTCCTTGGTGAGCAC